>Ga0307517_10002339_pt1 | contig 30602 bp, 29 predicted proteins | sample 23_EM_MG_FD_194515 | JGI IMG/M metagenome (GOLD analysis project Ga0307517, IMG submission 194515) | Populus trichocarpa ectomycorrhiza microbial communities from riparian zone in the Pacific Northwest, United States - 23_EM | ecosystem: Host-associated > Plants > Roots > Unclassified | place... | reverse complement strand
GGCCGTCCGTCCCGGGCATAGGTTAGGACGGACTGCAATTGGGCGTCCGTCCCGTCCGAAGGTCCCAAACTTGGCGTCCGTCCCGTCCTAGGCTAAAGACGGACGGACTGGACGCTTGGGAACACTGAAGAGGACACAACACCGGAGGCGATGGACAAGAACTTGGAGGAGGACATCATAAAGAACATTCCCGAGACGGTTTCAGAACTGTAAGTGAGGAGCAAGGACCCTGTGAAAACTATCTGAAACTATGAGCTAACATATCTGTTTCTAGATTCCTGCTGGTATCTCTCAATATCGAGGCGATCCTACAGGAAACGACGATCCATGGAAGGCGGGAGAAGCTTGATTCAATAGCAAATGGCTTGGGCCTAGGGGATGCATACGATGCAACCATAGGGCGTATAATGGCCCAGAAAGGGAATAGGGCAAGACTCGGGATGACAGCTCTAATGTGGATTTCACATTCCGAGCGGCCGTTGAATGTGGGGGAGACATGCCATGCTCTAGCGGTCGAGATAGGATCAACGCACATTAGCACCAACAATGTTCCTTCGATCCGTGCCGTGTTAAGCTGTTGTCAAGGACTTGCGGCCGTCGATAATGGGTCCTCCACTATTCGGCTTATCCATTTCACGCTCAAGGAGTATCTTTCCCATCATGCCGGCTTGTTTGACAAGCCTCACTCGAAAATGGCGGAGACTTGTTTGACGTATCTAAATTTCCAGGCCACCAAGGAGCTTCCGTCCCGCCCCTCTCATGACCTCAAAAGCCTACCCTTGCTGGAATATGCTTCTTTGTATTGGGGAACTCACATGCGAATGGAGCTCTCAAATTGCTCCAGATACCTTGCGCTCGAGCTTCTCTATCAATACGATAATCACATATCTGCCGAATTACTTTGGAAGTCGATCATCGAGTGGTACTCTGATTCGAGAAAGCCATTTTCTGCCCTACACTGCGTCTCATATTTCGGAATTACCGAAGTTGCAACCGATTTGATACGGGCGAAAGGATGGGATGTGAACGAACCAGATAGTGAGGGTCTGACACCGCTCGTGTGGGCCTCGAGGTATGCATGAAAAAGTAGTAAAATTACTCTTGCAACAGAGGCACACTCAACCAGATATGCCGGACACGGGTGGTCGAACAGCACTCTCATGGGCTGCTGGGAACGGGTGTGAAGGGGTGGTCAGGCTATTTCTTAGTCGGTTATTTGTCAATCCTGGGAGCATAGGACGTAGGTGGGAAAAGGCACCTCAAGTAATGAGTGTGCTATTTGGGAGAAAATACGTCAACCCTGACAAGCCTGGTAGTGATGGCCGAACACCGCTCTCGTGGGCCGCCTGGAATGGGAGTGATGGAGTAGTGAAGCTACTGTTGGGGCGGGGAGATGTTAGCCCAGATAGGCCCGACAATGATGGCCAAACACCGCTCTCGTGGGCAGCCTGGAACGGGAGCGATGGGGTAGTGAAACTACTATTGGAACGGAGAGACGTTAGCCCCGATAGGCCGGATAATTATGGTCGAACGCCGCTCTTACGGGCCGCTGGGAATGGGTGCAATGAAGTAGTGAACCTGCTGTTGGAAAGGGAAGATGTTAGCCCTGATAGGCCAGACAATGATGGCCAAACACCGCTCTTGTTGGCCGTCCGGAACGGGCGTGAAGGAGCAGGGGATGGGAAGATGTTAGCCCCGATAAGCCAGACAATGATGGCCGAACACCGCTCCCGTGGGCCGCCGAGGATGGGCATGATGGAGTAGTGAAGCTACTATTAGAACGGGAAGATGTTAGCCCCGGTAGGCCTGACAATCGTGGCGACACACCTCTCTCATGGGCCGCCAGGAATGGGCGTGAAGGAGTAGTGAACCTGCTGTTGGAACTGGAACAGGCTCGCCCCGATAAACCATGCGATTTCGACACAGCACAGCCTTAATTAGTTGCAAGGTATAGGAAAACGGGAATTCTGAAGCTACTCAAGGCCCGAAAGGCTTCAGCCCCCAGCATGGGGTAAAGCCCGGGGGGGTGCGGCCTCTCTCAGCACCCCCAAACATAGCCATGTGCACCGCTCACAACCCTAACAGACTCTACGATTATCTCCACCCCCCCGTGTAAGCCATACGAAATACATTCATATATATTTTCTTTGATTCCCACCTTCCTTTTCGAATTGTTTCCGGCATTAGCTGGGAATTTTCCCGGATAAACCCCGCCTCTACTATCTTCGTATTCCTCCACTCCTTCCCCTGATAATAGGACAAACTTGGCCTGGGACGCATTAAATAATATGGTAGAATTTCTTTTAGGAGATCTCTCAGCCTTGACTCTTATGTAAATGCTGTACTGTACAACGGAGAGACAACTGCATTATAACAATTTAGACGACCGTCTAAATTCTATTACACTCCTTCCCCCTCCCCCCGACCTCTCACACCCCACCTACCAACAATAGAGCATACCCGGAAAGTCGGGTGCAATAGGCAGAAGAAAGGAAAACTCAAAAAGATCAAAGGCTAAGCCAACAGACACCTCTAACCTAGCGAAAAATCTAAAACAAAACTCCCAACTAAACCTTCAAACCCCCCGGAGATGGGGGCCACTTGGCTACAGGCACAAGACCAGCCACAAATGGAGCAAATCGTTCCCAACCCCCCTGACATCCCAAAAAGGATATCCTACTCATAGTATCTGTCGAGCCTAAATTTTGGCGGTTGTGGAAGTAAACCTGTACTATATGAACTATACCCCAGTTTCATCCCCCTCCGTGGAATTCCTCAAACTTGAAGGTGCAGCAAGAAAACTCACGATACAGCTAATCCCATAGATTTAGGTACTATACTGTACATCGTTACCCCCCTTCTTCTTTCCAACTCATTATATCATCCAATCAAGCTACTATTAGTAAAACAGAATGAATTTAATCTAAACAATCAAATGCACCCGCGCGGCAATTCCGATAAGGAATCTGTTGAACACTATCTGTGCTACTGATTCTTATTCCACTAGAAGACAACCCCCCCCCCCCAACTTGCGATGCATTCGGCCCCAGTCCCCCCACTATCGTATCATTTTCCACGGGCTATCCTCTATCCCCCGCCATTTTCTTTTAGCTATTCATTAAACCTATTATTTGGTTCAAGTCCGCGCTAGATGAACGGAAGAGGTGTGTAACAGGGTGACATATTTTTCTAGTAAAGTACGAGTGCAAAAATACTCGTCCGATCCCCTTATTACACCAAAAATAGACATTTTTAAACAAACAATTCTCAACACTGCGTATAAAAACACCTGAAACCTTTCCATCAGCTAGGGAATCACTATCTATTCAAACCTCTACAAGGAGAAGTGTAAGGAATCAACACCGTCTTCAGTGTTCATGATTGCGCCAACAAGTGTAAAAGTAACTTATGTTTTTGTATGGGGCTCCATACAAAAAAGTACATGGCAACCGCTACCAGATACTTAAACGACCTTTTCTCCATCACTTGGTAATATTTAAGGATTCTGTAACTTTCTTCATGTTATCTACGGGTTTGCTAATGCAAGGAGAAATTTTCACCAGTTCTCATATACATTGCGCAATGAGAGAGGGTGGTGAAGATGGGCACTTTTGGTGTAAAAAGGGCATCGGACGAATACTTTTGCCCTAGTACTGTATAAAGGCGTTGTAAATAAAAGTCTAGTGCATCAACTACTGTACCCGAGCGTTGGTGTTGTAATAGGAGCTGCGGATCCATGTCGCGCCTTTGGAGCATGCACCCACGTTCATAAAATTATTCAAATTATACCCCTCCTTTTACCTTAAGAACATTCCCCATTCATAGCAGCAGGATGCCAGGGTCTTTTAGGCGACTATTTCCTCGTATTCCACTAGCAACACGGCCGTCCTTCATCCCGACCTGTTTTACTGCACAGTAGAATGAGAGGTCGGGAAGCGTTTCTTAGCGCAATTCGTAAATTTGCTTGGAAGTGTAGGAAGACTTTGCCCATGGATCCGCACGCCGCGGCTAGATAAAATTAGCCGATCACCTCGGCGCGGGTGGCAACGCACCGCTTCCGGGCCCCCACAAAAATCATTACCACTCAAGTGGCACCTCATAATACTATACTTTCTCTTTTTTTTATTAAGGCTGATGGATAGTATACTAAGTACTGATTACTACCATATATTTAGATTATTAAATTTTTTACTTGTTTTTCTTGGTTGGGTTGGGGTGGTTTGTATCGGAGAGGTTGACAACATCACGGCGAAAATTATGAGCGTTCGTTGATCGGTCAATTTTGTCCACGCACAATAACAAAAGTTTGCTTCTCATGATTCATGTGCCGAGGTTCCCCGAGATTCTGACTAGGCTAGTCCAAGAGGTAGCGCCATGCCTCTCAGGACTGGCTAGCGGCAGCCCTGGGAAAAAGTGGAGTTCACACTAGTCGCTCGGCAACCACAACCACAGACCAACTTTTGAGAAAATGATTGTACCTATGTCTATGAAACTTATTACAATTAATATATTTCTAATTAAGGAAAAAGGCCTCCCAGATCCGGTAATTTTCTTAACGAGATCTCTTGTGCGCAACACTCGAAGGACGGACTATGGGATAAAGTTACCCCTGTGTGCCAAGTCATAATTGTCAACTCCACTTTTTCCCACGACCGGAGGTTTGGATGGAGATTAATCCAGATCCATAGAACATGATGCGCGATAAATGTAGCTGGTCCTGGTTTCCTCCCGCAGCGGAGGAATTTTGGGGCTTACTCGGGCTGGAGCATCGATTCCATCATTATCATCGTTAGGGGCTGAGATTACTATGTCTAAGACGTGGACCACTTAGCAGATGCTACGCGGGTGTGAAAGCGGTACTCGTAATGTCCTGACGTTTGTGAACACAACTACTATTGCATGATGCCAAGATCAGCGCAAAAAAGCTGAATTTTGGCGGTATGCAATAGCAGTTGTGTTCACAAACGTCAGGACATTACGAGTAGTGCACACCCACACTCGTAAAGTTCTCATACATTTCCCTGTACTGTACTCGTACCTCAAGAGCAATTCCAATTCACAACCGGCCAGCTTGAGTCTTTTTTGATAACTCTCATTCAGGTATACGTCCAGAGACATTGTAAGCTCTTATCACAATTTATCCTACTAAATACTAGAAGGAGAGGGTTAGCGCAGTGTTTCCAATGACTAGTGGTACTCGGAAGGGTGTCAGAATTTTGCGAATGCGGCTGCGCTATATTTTCCAAATCCATCGTATTACTAAGCACAGAAGAGGTTGGAGTTGGCTTCCCCTCTGATGACGCTTCAAGAGCCGCATTCCGAGCCCGCTGCAAATTTACTCTTCCACAAACTGTACTCCCTCGTCTTTGCCAAGAATACCTCCGTGAGCCGAAAATTTGGTGAGAACTCCAGCAAAATATCGGCTGGCGGAGGTATTCTTGGCAAAGACGAGCGAGTAGATAGCACCCCTATCGAGTCAAGTCAGAGAAAACCACCGTAAATCGTGTCACTTGGACTACGGGTAGCCCATATCCCCTTTCTCTGAAAAATCCCATATCCCGAGTCGCCCTCGCATACACATTACACATGCGCATTCCAAGAAACAAGAAATTTCAACTGAGAATTAGGGCTTTTCAAGTAAGAAAAGACAGGTGCCAGTTAGCCCTTGGACATACCGGTAAGATAGGTAGCTCACAGGCGGCATTGTTAGAAAGAAATATCCGGACACCTGGGTATTTTATAATGGCAACGGGAAACCGCCCCCTCGATTTTCGAAGCCCCGGAGCCATTGACCTAACGGTTCATAAAATATCCTATTGCCTAAAAGCGTTCGGTTACTTTGTTATGATAACAATACTTCGTTTGAACATAGTGTGCCCACAATCTTTTATGGTGTCAACACCCTCCTGCGTTGCCGGTAGTATGAAAACATGTGCCCATGGAGCTGAAGATGCGGGAATCCCCATCTTATCCCTCATCATATTCATACTAAGGTATACAGTACCGTACTCGAGTACAGTACATGTGGGAGTAGCAGGAACCTGCTGCATTCCAGAACAGTGGAGGAGCCGGGAAATTTTGTCTTGAACGTCTAAGCTACCGTAGTATTAATACAAATATTTGCGCATTGCTTTTCTTCATTTTGGAAAACTGTCGAGTTCAGAACTTCACGCAAACACAGAAGTCAAAATCTTGAAATCATAGCACAGAAGCCCCCACTTAGCGAAAGATGGATCATATTAAACAAACTCGTGCTGAGGTTGGAAATCTACGAGAAGCAGTACCGGTACCCGTATTTCCAGCCTAAAATAGAAGAGAAAAGTTCAATCACACCTATGTCGCGGAACTCAGCCTGCAGAGACGGCACTCCGGATGAGTTGATTGGGCCAAGTGTTCTCCACAAAGACGGTGGGACAACAAAAACCCCAGCTCCTTTTCAGCCCCATGAGCCCTATTGATTGACTCTACCTTACTCAAGAACCCATTCTCTGAATCCCCTGTATTAAATCTACCACCTTCCAACAGCAGCCAAAAAATCGAAATGTCGCAAACCCGCGCCGGGGAAAATAGCAACTCTCGCAATAACAACTCCTTTAATACCAACTCGTTCAATACGTTCAACCATGTGTCTAACCAGTATACTTCCAATAGTGCCGACGAGAGAGCTGAGATTCTCGCATGGTTATCTCCGCTGGACCCCTGGATACGACACCATGATATTAGAACCCAGCGTGTCGAACATGTGGGGGACTGGCTCTTGCAAACAGAGGAATATTGGAGCTGGTTCGATGGCATTCGCGGTGGAGAACCCGATAATTCGGCCTTGTTTTGCTATGGAGATCCGGGGGTCGGTAAGACCTACATCACGTAAGAAACCACACCTCCCATGAAGCAAATGCATTGCTAAGAAACTGCGATACTAGCTCCTTGGTAATAGATAGCTTGTGCGATTGGGTAAGGGGGCGAAATACTGTGGTTGCGTGCTTCTACTTCGACTTCGCCGCTCAGAAGGAGCAATCCGTTGCCGCCGTCCTAAGTTCCCTCCTAAAAAAGCTTGTTGGAGGACTCGAAAACATTCCGGCAACGATCGTCAAGGCCTTCCGAGACCACAAGAAGACCACCGGTGGACAGAGGCTAGGGCTCAGCCAAGTCATAGAAATGTTACAGGATATCTCATCCTCTCGACCCACCTTCATATGCATTGATGCGCTGGACGAATGCATGGCCGAGCACTGGGCAAGGATTCTTGAATCACTGAAACAAATTCTACACAAGTCTCCAACCACTCGCATATTTCTGACTGGAAGGTTGCATGTCCGGGATGAGGTGGAGAAAGATCTTGCCGGGGGGGTGGTGGCTGTATCTATTACACCCACCAAGGCTGATATCATTCGATTCCTGAAGGCGAAACTAAAAGAGGACACAACACCGGATGCGATGGACAACAGCCTGGAGGAGGACATTATAAAGAATATTCCTGAGACAGCTTCAGAACTGTAAGTGAGGAGCAAGACCCTGAAAAATAGATCTGAAACTATGAGCTAATATGTGTCAAGATTCCTGCTGGTATCTCTAAATATCGCGGCGATCCTTCAGGAAACTACACCCTATCAGAGGCGAGAGAAGCTCAGCGCAATGGCAAATGGCCTCGGCGTGGGGGATGCATACGATGCAACTCTAGGACGGATAAAGGCGCAGGGAGGGAATAGGGAAAAACTCGGAATGGCGACTATAATGTGGATTTCACACTCCGAGCGGCCCCTGAGTGTGGATGAGATATGTCACGCCCTAGCGGTCGAGATAGGAGCAGCCGACGTTAATACCAACAATGTTCCTTCGATCCGAACAGTGTTAAACTGTTGCCAAGGACTTGCCACTGTCGATCAAGGGTCCTCCACTATCCGGCTAATCCATTTCACGCTGAAGGAGTATCTTTCCCGTAATGCCAACTTATTTGACAAACCTCACTCTGGAATCGCGGAGACCTGTTTGACGTATCTTAATTTCCAGGCCATTAAGAAGCTTCCGTCCCGCCCCTCTCGTGGCTTCAAAGGCCCACCCTTATTGGAATATGCTTCTTTATATTGGGGAACTCACATGCGAATGGAGCTCTCGGATCGCTCGAGACACCTTGCACTCGACCTTCTTGATCAATACGATAATCACATATCTACAGAATTACTTTGGGTTGCAACCGGCGAGTGGTACTTTAATTCCCTCAAGCCATTTCCTGCGCTGCACTGTATTTCATACCTCGGCGTTGCCCAGCTTGTAATTGATTTGATACAGACAAAAAGATGGGATGTGAACCAACGTGACAGTGTGGGTCGGACGCCACTCATATGGGCCGCAAGATATGGCCGTGAAGATGTTGTAAAATTACTCTTGCAGCAGAAGCATATTCAGCCAGAAAGACCGGACACGCGATATGGTCAAACAGCACTCTCATGGGCTGCTGAGAGCGGGCATGAAGGGGTGGTCAGGCTATTTCTTAGTCGGCAACCTGTCAATCTCGGGAGCATAGGCCGTCGGTGGGGAGCATCTCAAGTAATGAGTCTACTATTTAGGAGTAAATACATAAATACGAACAGCCCAGACAAGCACGGCCAAACTCCACTCTCGTGGGCCGCCCGGAACGGGCATGATCGAGTAGTGAAGCTACTGTTGGAACGGGAAGACATTATCGCTGATAGACCAAACAATGATGGCCGAACGTCCCTCTCGTGGGCCGCCGAGAATGGTACCGAGGGAGTAACGAAACTGCTCTTAGAACGGGAAGACATTACCCCCGATAAACCAGATAAGGGCGGCCAAACACCGCTCTCGTGGGCCTCTGGGTATGGGCGTGAGGGAGTACTGAATCTGCTCTTACAGCGGGAAGACGTTACCCCTGATAAGCCAGACAAGGGCGGCCGAACACCGCTCTCGTGGGCAGCCGCGAATGGGCGTGAAGGAGTGGTGAAGCTGCTGTTGGAACGGGAAGACGTTAGCCCAGATAGGCCAGACAATGATGGCCGAACACCGCTCTCGTTGGCCGCCGGGGGTGGGCGTGAAGGAGTGGTGAAGCTGCTGTTGGAACGGGAAGGCGTTAGCCCAGATAGGCCGAACAATCATGGCCGAACACCGCTCTCGTTGGCCGCCGGGGGTGGGTGTGAAGGACTAGTGAAGCTGCTGTTGGAACAGGAAGACGTTAGCCCAGATAGGCCAGACAATGATGGCCAAACGCCGCTCTCGTGGGCCGCCAGGAATGGGCGTGAAGGAGTAGTGAAGCTGCTGTTGGAACGGGAAGGCGTTAGCCCAGATAGGCCAGACAATCATGGCCGAACACCGCTCTCGTTGGCCGCCAGGAATGGGCGTGAAGGAGTAGTGAAGCTGTTGTTGGAACGGGAAGACGTTAGCCCCGATAAGCCAGACAATCATGGCCTAACACCGCTCTCGTTGGCCGCCGGGGGTGGGTGTGAAGGAGTGGTGAAGCTGCTGTTGGAACGGGAAGACGTTAGCCCTGATAGGCCAGACAATGATGGCCAAACGCCGCTCTCGTTGGCCGCCATGAATGGGCGTGAAGGAGTAGTGAAGCTACTGTTGGAACGGGAAGACGTTAACCCCGATGAGCCAGACGATGATGGCCAAACCCCGCTCTCTTTGGCCGCCGGGGGTGGGCGTGAAGGAGTGGTGAAGCTGCTGTTGGAACGGGAAGACGTTAATCCCGATGAGCCAGACAATCATGGCCGAACACCGCTCTCGTTGGCCGCCGGGGGTGGGCGTGAAGGAGTGGTGAAGCTGCTGTTGGAACGGGAAGACGTTAACCCTGATAGGCCAGACAATAATGGCCGAACACCGCTCCTGTTGGCCGTCGAGTATGACCTTAAGAGAGTAGCGAGGCTGCTGTTAGAACGGGGAGACGTTAGTCTCGATAGGCCAGACAACCATGGCCGAACGCCGCTCTCACTGGCTGCTAGGTTCAAGAATGAGAAAATACTGAAGCTACTCGAAGCCCGAAAAGCTACAACCCCCGGCGCGGCATAAAGGCCTCGAGGTGCCACCTCTTTTGGCTCCTCCCAACCCGCCCATGTGCACCGTTTACAACCTTAGCAGATACTCTATGATCGTTTCTGTCCTTTCCCTTGTCTGAAATATGACAAATGCATTCATATTTTTCTCGATCTCCACTTCCCTTTTCCGCATTTTTCGGGCACTGAAGCCAAAAGTTCTCTTGGACAAGCCCCGCCTTTTACTATTCTCGTATTTCTTTATCCCATTGCCTGGTAATAGACCAGACGTGGGTTTGGCTATAGTAAATAGTATTATGAGAAAGTTCTTTTGGGGGTCCCCCAGCCGCTCCCCTTTTATGCATGATTAGCTACAAAAAGAAAAAGTTGTTCCCAACTCCCTTGACCTTTCAACAACACTACGCTGGTTTGAAGTACCTAAAGCTTGACCGTTGCAAATATAGACCTGCGCCACACCAACTATATGCCCTATTTTCACCTTCTGCCATTGAACATCTCAAGCTAGAAGTCAAAGCGCGAAGCCAATAATGTCACTAACCGTATGGACTTAGGTATGTCATTCCCAACCTCACACTCCATAATAGATATTATTCAAACCAAGAATTACTAGTAGAAAATAGCGAATTCGATCTAAGAAATCATCTATATCCACTTAGTGATTCCAGTAAGCGATCTGTTGAATATTACCTCTACCCCCGGCCACTGTTCCCCGAGAAAGAAATCCCCCCTAAGTCCCGATTGACTCCGTCCCAGCCTTTCACTACTATCTCCACACTTCCAGGCCTAGATATCCTTCCCCCCTTGGGCTATTAGTTGACCGACACATTGACAGGACTAGTCACATACACGGAAAACTGCTATCCTATGAAGAAGCGCGGTGAAATTGCCCCCAGGCGAGTGCGTGAGATGCCCCGGAGCCAACAGTATGATAGGAAACCAAAGAGTGTGTCCGCAAGTGCTCAATGTCCAAAGGAAAGAATGCAACATAGAATTAAGTACAGCTTCTGTTGGTCAATTCAAGTAGTTGACCCAATATCGCACTGATTCACAATTCCGGAAAAGCCAGTCCCTTCAGGTACCAAACTCGGTGGGGAAATCCCATCAGTATGCCTTAACCTGACATACCACGACGAGATTACCCACCAGAAGAATGCAAGGCATTAGTACCAGGACCCTGTGTTTACCTAGTTTCCTTGCCCCGTCAGTGTTCCGAACCGTCCAGTCTGTCCGTCCCCAGGATAGCTAAATATTTCATACCCCCCCCACAGTTTATTACCCCTAAACGGCGAGAATTAGGCGGAGATATCCGGATTTGATATGGTCAATTGAGCCCTCCCGCCTATCGTACTTTCCGGAAATTCCCGGGCATTCCCGTGAGAACTGGCTTCGGTAGTACCGATGGTTCGGCTTCGTTACAGACACTACCACCAGCTAAAAAGACCGCTTCAAAGAAGCGGTTTAAAAAGAAATTGAAGGTGGAGGAGGAATGAATTTCTTCGGTCCCATTTTTAATACTTGGAGGGCTTGATGATCAATTTAACCCCCCTCTCTTTCTTGTACGCAGAAACCACGTGCGTGCTACATGGAATCACAATACATCACTCATCATTTAGCTGCGGTCCTCCTCGGTCGCCAGCCATCCCTTCATTCTTTGTTCCCCTGTCCCCGGCAGTCATCCCTAACTACCGTCTATGTCCGCCCCCCACAGTCCTTCCCTGCATCCCACGGCTTTTTGACACCCCCATGGTCCCCCTACAATCCCCGCCATCATGTCATCTCCCTGCTGTCTGCCAGAGCGGTGGCGGTTTAGTGCATATAACTAAGCCGAAAAATGCATAGCGTGTCGGGCCCGCCGGCCACAACAAAGGCCGGCAGTCCCCCATGAAACTTACCCTGCACAGAACCATATCTAGCGGTTCCTTCTCCTAGTGTTATCCTCGTCATCCCAGTTGAGCCCCCAGACAGTTCGGAACACTACCTATTAAAAATAAAAATGAAAATAATACCAAGAGTCAATTAAGCTTTATCTTAACTTCTATTCAACCTCGCGCTTTGTTCAGCTCCAACTACATTAACTTAGCTACTTATGCATATCGTAAAAGTTACCCCCCACTACCATTGCATACCCTTAACACATATCTCTTAAACAAATCCATTAGATCATATTACTATTAGTATATCCAAGTTTGAATTAGTATTATAGCTGCAAGTCCAACCCAGAATCTTGAATCTCCCAATTTTATACCGGATCCTTAAAGTTCCCGCACCTTCGTCCGAGTTCTTAAGGCAGTAACCACATCCCCTAACTCCGGAGGGCGAAAAAGCGTCTACCGAAAGAACCGGGATAATTGGAAATCTCGCGGGGGGCGCTGGAGTCGCCCCTCCAGCAATATCACTACCGTACTATACAAGACGATGATATACCTCCCGATCCAGCACCTATAAATAGTCCCGGAAGAGAATATACCACCCCGATAAGATAAGAAGCGGCGATCTCGTAGAAGGAAGCCAAACTTCACCCAGAAACCCCCAATAGCGAATTCACAACAACCGCACGAGGGACATTTGCTCTAAGCTAAATAAATATATAAAAAACTCACAAATCATAAACTCTAAAAATTTAAGACAATAAAACAGAAACAGAAAAACACAGCTTAGGCCTGAAAATTCAATCAGGAATCACAACTTCCAACCGGGCTCTTTCCAAAAACCAAACGGACGGCTCAGGACAAACAAACTATCTATATACCGGCAATGACAAATATCCTCATCACCGGCAAGCCACCGACCGCCAAGCATCACCAGAAAGAAATGGACAACCAGGAACACAGACATACAATTATTACATCCCCACCCCAAAGCGCCGCCTCCTCTCTCCCCCCCCGTACTTGATACCATTACTACCCGAGGACAAGACTAACTCACCCCCCCCGAAAGGCCTCCCATCGTATTATTCCGGCACAACGATACCACACAGTTGCCAGGTTGTTGGGTTAGTGCAAACTTATACCCCCCCTCCACGGGAAGAAATATTCACTATAATAAAATAAAATAAAACAGCTCGAGGTGCGCATCAGGATCCACGGCCCCCCAGCCGGTTTTGAGAGCGAAAGCGCCGTACTGTATGATTCTTGCTACAAAACTGCCATAGACAATGATAGACTATACTACGTGGGTCAAAAGTGTGAGATCAATAAATTCACGAGTGATAGACTGTGATCCCACTTACCATTTGGCATTTTACTTGCGTATCGCAAAAGTTTCCGGAAATGTGGAGACTAGGCTTGGCATTTTTTATGACTGCCACACCTAAGTTAGCCACAAGCTAAAGTCCACATTTCCGGAAACTTTTGCAACTCGCAAGTACAATACCGTAGAATTCCATAAATAAGCCGCGCGGATTGTTCAAAGGTTGAGTTGTGGAGCAAAGTATTACGATACCTAAGGGGTCACCCACGTGACCTAGGCTTTGTGTGTTGCTGCGGCCTATTCTAAGGTGCGGCTTATTTATGGAATTCTACGGGTATCATAGCTGATGTGCTCCCAATTCTAAAAGCATCCAGAAATCGTGCTGCCAAGACTCCCGGATTTGGGTGTCACATGCTTGGCGTGCAGATCTCCGGGCATTTTTGAAACTAGGATTAGCGTGTGTCTTGGCGCAAAGCAAGGTTCACAAGACTGCCATCAATCGAGAACCCAGCGTGCCGGCGCTCGAGCACTAAACTCGAGCACCATCCAAGACAGCCAGATCAAGCGCAGATCACCACTCAGCAGGCGCCATAACACTCATAACAACATCGACACTCGCATCCATCGCATTACCGGTAGTTCACGTCCCCCATCTAATAACACCCCGTTTCTAAACCGTGGGCGGAAAACAAGTCTACACGCAAAACACAAATCTCGTAAGATATGAAAACGAGCGAAAGAAAGATATGATACCCAGGAATGAGGCTAAGATTGGGATAGAAAAACATCAGAAAAAAGGTGGTAAAAGAAAGCCCAATAGCAATGCTATACACATCAGGTCCCTCGCAAAAAAAGCAGAGATACTTGCCCCACGCCTACGCCAATTATACTCGTTGAAGAATCCATAATCATTTAAAGCTAATGCTCCTCGCCCGCCCCAGTACCGACACGTTTATGTTGAATTCGCCAATCGCCAAATCTACTTTTCCACCGCATCCTCAAACCCGTCGCTACTGTCGTCGTCGCTTATCACACTACTGTTGTCCGCCGATTTTTGTTCTAACGTCTCGCGCCTCGATCCTGCCCCCGACTCTGGCAAGGATCCTCCGAGTTCCCGCATATCATCAAGGCCCGGTGAGCCGAAACGTCCTGTTGCAATTCCTTTACTGGTTGGCATCAAAGTAGACCCCAAGCCATCGTCCTTTGCATCAGCCTCCAACCCAAAATCTATCAAGTTTGCTTCAAGAGCAGGTGGTGGTTGTGGTGTCCTATGTACCTGAGTACCGGCACCAGCAGGTTGCAGGTGAAACAATACATCTAGTAGATTGGAATCTCCTTTAGTCTCCTCTAGTGCCTTTTCGTGATGAGGGTTATGGGGTGGGATGTCATATTTGCTGTTTCGTCTAACCCCGGTAAGTATTGGGGCAATGGTGAGAATCTGCTTGATCTGTTCCTCGGGTGTTGCCCCATCACTATAAGCCAAGGTTGTCAGATATCATATCTTGCACCCACTACCACGCCAGCGGACAACCCACATGTGAGTTGAAATGACCCAATCCAATTCTTCCTCTTCTCCCTTTGCAGGATCAACCCTCCGGAAGAACCTCGGGGTCCATTCCACCCCATCGGCCTCCCTTAGCCGAGCCTCCTCTCGTTGCCTATCCTCAATCCGGAACTTTTCTTCTGTCGCGGTGTCTTGATCTCTCTTCTTCAAAGCGGAAGTAACAGGTTTCCACAATTTCTGGGACTCGCGATCGTCCTGCTCAGACAACGGGCGAACGGCCGGAGGTGTAGGGCTTGCGTTCGTGGCATCAAAAAGCAAATCTCTCTTGCCGGTCTGCATCCGTTAGCCCTCGAACATAGACTACATAAGGGTGAACCCACCAGAACATCCTTAATGAAGGTTTCACCATTCCAACTGCCAGTTATCTCATACAAAACCTCACCAGTGCTTTCCCTTTTGATAAAACCACCAATAGCATTATACGCTCCGGTGAAAAATCCTTTGACTTTGAACTCTATATCGGCCACAAGATCCAATTCAGGACACTTGACATATGAGTGATCGCCAAGTTCATATTTCATTTTTCCAAAGAGAATCCCCCGAACATACATGTTGGGTTGTGTTAAGATGTATTTTTCCCCACCATCCGGTCCCCCGGCAGTAGCACCCCGGTTAAGCAATCGGAGGACCACAACAGAGCTGTTCATCATAGAGGCGGCCGAGTTTCCAAGGAATCGAGACTGCGGCTTCAGTGTGCCATCAATACGGATATGGTGGTGAGGGGCCATGTAAAAATATGAAGACTTTGGAGGATGGTGCGAAGTTTGCTCAGAAATGTAAAAAGCTTGAGTTCCAGGCGTCTCGTTAAAGTCCCAATAGCATGTAAAATATTCGCCAAGAATAGGGTTCAACGGCTTCTTGACTCCTCTAAGTAAACATCAGCAAAAGGCTACCCAGCATCCAGAAAAATAAAGCTTACACAGGCTTGATGTGCCATCCGCTGAGATAAAATTTGACGACCGATATAAATCGCTCCGTAGGATCCTCCACCTCGCTCATCGGAAGTAATGTTTCAGGGTGTTGCATGAAGCTACATGACAAAAAGTCAGCCTCTCCTTGAAAAGTCAAGGGAATTGTCTTCATACTTTGTAATCCTCTCCAACATACTCTTCGGCTCCAAGATGAAGGTTGGCAGTGTAATTCGGCTCAAATCCGCACCCGGTCGAAGCTGTGATATTATCGAAAGTAGCACTGGAGCATTTCGATTAGTACCCTCACATAGATCTCACCTTTCGAGTCCGCCGGAATTTAGTATCCACGGCTGCTGATCACATACTATTCTTCTCTCCATCATCCACCACAGTCTCCTCCTCAGAATCGACCCTATCGCCATCGCTCGATTTGTTGCCTAAATATCCCAAAACAAACATTAGCCTTCCGACAAACGAACACGGAACATCGGCCCTTTATATCACCACTTCAGACAAGCCCCACCCCCATTCATTAACTTACTCGGAGTTGCAACAGAAGAAGCAGCAAAGAACATACTCGACAAGGATGATCTTCGTCGGCTATGCGAATAACTAGTAATTGGATTGTGCCCAAACATGTTTGACTCGACGCTTTGTTCTCTTTCTTTTTTTTTCTCACTCAATCTCCCCCTTCCGATTTCAACGTACCAGTGATTGATCTTTGTGTGAATAGGAGCGTAGCGAGTCCTAGAAAATAGAAACTGAAATCTGGTCAGAAGGGAGGCAAAAGAGGGAAATGAGGGAAAAGAAGTGATAACAAGGCCAACAAAATATGCCCTCTCCCGGAGCCGTGACCACCCAACAAGGCCAAAGCAGACAGGCCTTGCCAGGCAGCGACAACATCCGGGTTGAGTATTCCCGTCTTGGCATACTGTAGACGATAGCTTTGGGACAGGGACATGACCAGGGGGATACATACTGATGATTCTCGTGGACGATCTACCGGCACTAGCAGTGGGAACGGAATGGGTAGCGAGTTTGACGATAATAGAAAAAAGAATCAATGGAAAGATGGTGGATGTGGGAGTGGGGGATTCTGCAAGGAGACGCGTGAAGAATATAAAATTTTCCTGGAACCTGAACTGGGGAAACGAGAGGGTAGAAGGAGGATGAGGAAAAGGAAAAGGAAGAAAAGGAACAAAGAGGGGAGCGACGGGGAGGAGGAGACGGACGGACGGTGCTTGGTTGGTGTTGACAAGATGACGACTGCGATTCGATACCAAGCTTGATCCTAGCAGCCGAAGAAAATAAAGCTCAACACTTTTTCCTTTTTCCTTCCCTCAATGCCTCCCCAAATACTCGTGATGTCCTTTCCTACGGACCAGCGCATCAATATAAAAAATAAAAAATAAAAAATAAAAAATAAAAAATACCGGTAGGGATAGCCCACTCCGGAGCTCCCGCTAAAATGCCTAAAAGGACCAATTCATTCAAGCCACCCGGCAATCTATACCAGTCAAAAAACGTGGTTTCGGGATATATAGAGCATGTACCGGTGTCAGGAAGACTGATGAAAAAGCAAATGGGGCCCTGCGAGTGCGCGATCCTTATGGTTGGCTTGTTCGGATTTTCCCCCAAAATCCGCCCTTCAATTATACAGTACCGTACTCGTACCTCCGAAGGCTCCCACACAGTTCTCCGTGATCCGTGATTCATGACTCGTGTGACCCTCAGTTAGACACTCACTCCGGCAAGAAGCATGCCCCGTTCCGCCCTCGCTTATGAACATGGCTTGGGAAACTTTGGTGGAACACGCATAGCGTAAGCGACCGCTTGAGTTGGGGGCTTCCAAGCATTCAAACCATCCTCTGTTATCTCCCTCTCCGACGGGGCAGAAGGCGGTACAAGTACGGCAGGTTATATGATTTCTCCTCTAAGAGGTTAGCCACAACAATGTACTCGAGTACAACTCGGAGATTACCAGAGACCTCCTAATATATCACCGAACGGGCGACCCCCAGCTCCGGGCAGTAGCTTCGGGCTCTTGTTTAGCAACATGGTTTGGTGTGGCTTGGTGTTGGGAGTGGGCGATAATTCAATTCCTTGGCTGAAATTTAGACGGTTAGCATAAGTGTAATAAGGCTTTGGAACGTTTGCTGGCCTTCTCGGGGGTCTGGGAAGGGTTGTTTCTCCTAATCCAAAAGTGAGTGATAAGCCATGAGGATAACCTTGTTTTCGAATGAGGCTCAAACAGAGAACAGAGTTCTTGGCGCGATCGATGGTGGGTGGAGAAACATCAGGAACCAAGCTCAACGCAGCAAAGTGCAGAGAGAAGGCCCTGGATGAGAACGAGAAAAAAATGGACTTACGAGTACGAGTGCTATGCTGGCACACTGCACTGGAATACCGGTATCATACCGGTAATTCAGCCCAGGGTACGGTGGCAATATACTCTACTCTCGCGGCCAGGTTACATAATATTATGATACTCTTACAAGAATGATATGCCTAATAAAATCCCACCAAGGACATTAATAAAGTCACCAGGGACATCTTTAGCACCCAAAACCCCTAATCTTAGCATCATCGCTCTGGCAACTCGTCGTTGACTTGTGGTGGCTATACCCCACACAAATTTCTGGAACCCCCTCGAACTTTCTTTGCCCCGCTATAACTGTGCAACCATCCCACCACTTTTTTCAAGCCCCTCCTCTACCTTATCTCTCCCACCCCCTATTCCACCCTTAATATTTTCTTTCCTTTGGGGAACACAAATCACAGCTCTGTATCTTGGATTCCAATCCCTCGGAAAATAATTAAGCAACATGTCTTCCGACAAGGTATTTCGTTCTCTTCTACCGACTCCAGAGAGGGCTAGCAAGGCATGGAATGATGGGATGGTAAACTGACTGTGGTGTAGCTTAAAGCCGAAGGAAACGCGGCTTTTTCTGCGAAAGATTTCGACAAGGCTATGTATGTTCTTCTCCCTTGCGGTCCTAGGAGAAATTGAGCGAGCTAACGGATAGCAGCGACCTCTTCACCCAGGCCATTGAAGTTGATCCTAATAATCATGTTCTCTTCTCGAATCGTTCCGCATGTTACGCTTCTATCAAGGACTTTGACGGTGCCCTTAAGGATGCGGTCAAGTGCATTGGTATAAGCCTTGCTTCCCTCATTAGTCAATAAGCTAACACTGTGCAGAGATAAAGCCGGACTGGGCCAAAGGTTACACCAGGAAGGGTGCTGCCCTTCACGGCCAAGGAGATTTAGGCATCCAACCATCCACCCCCCGCATCTTTTAGAGATAGCTAACAATGTTATTAGTCGAAGCACTGGACACCTATGGAGAAGCCTTGAAACTCGACCCAGACAACGCGCAAGCCAAGTCTGGAGTAAAATCCGTCCAGGAAGCTATAGCTCGCGACAGCCAGCAGGACGGCGCCGCAGATCTCGGCATGGGAAACCTCTTCAAAGACCCACAATTTCTGGAAAAGCTGGCAAGAAATCCAAAGACTTCCGCTTACCTTGGCGACATGGAATTCATGGAAAAGCTGGAAAGGATTCGTGAGGACCCCAACCGTATCCAAGCCGAGCTGCGTGACCCAAGGATCATGCAGGTCATCGCAGCCCTCTTGGGACTCCAGATGGAAATGGGCGATAGTTCTGGCGGGCCAGGGGGAGCTGCTAGATCCTCTGACGATGTAGAAATGCGGGACGCATCCGGTGCTCCACCACCAAAGACTCCACCTCCGGCGCCGGAGAACGAAGAAGCCAAGGCTAAGAAGGAGGCCAAGGAGGCAGCAGATAAGGAGAAAGCACTGGGTAATGAGAACTACAAGAAACGCAACTTCGACGCTGCTATTGAGCACTATAATAAAGCATGGGAGTTGCATAAAGATATCACTTACTTGAACAACCTCGCAGCCGCCAAATTTGAAGCAGGCGACTACGAGGGCTGCATAAAGGAGTGCGAAAGGGCCATTGAAGAAGGCCGTGAATTCCACGCCGACTTTAAACTTGTCGCAAAGTATCTCCACCCTCTCCCCATCTCGCCTCAATCCAAACTAACAAATGCCGGTAACTCAGAGCCTTCGGTCGTATCGGTACCGCCCACCAAAAACTTGAAAACTACCCCGCAGCAATAGACTACTACCAACGATCCCTCACGGAACACCGCACCCCCGAAATCCTCCAAAAGCTTCGTGCGGTCGAGAAAATCCAAGCAGACCGCGATCGCGTCTCCTACGTCGACCCAGAAAAAGCCGAAGAGGCAAGAGAAGCTGGGAATGCCCACTTCAAGTCTGCAAACTGGCCCGAGGCTGTAAAGTCCTACACGGAGATGATCAAACGTGCACCAGGGGACCCACGCGGGTACACCAACCGCGCAGCGGCCCTCACAAAACTCATGTCCTTCCCGGAAGCTGTCAAGGATTGCGACGAAGCCATCAAGCGCGACCCGGGCTTCATGCGCGCTCACATCCGAAAAGCCCAAGCCTGCTTCGCCATGCGCGAGTACAACAAGTGCCTCGAGGCGTGCAACGCGGCAACAGAAGCGGACACGGAGAACAAACACACCAGAGAAATCGAGGACCTCACCAGGAAGGCCATGCAAACGATGTACTCTGCGCGCGAGGGTGAGACCGAGGAGCAGACCATGGAGAGGATACAAAAGGATCCAGAGATCGTCGCCATTATTTCCGACCCTGTCATGCAGAGCATCCTGCAACAGGCTAAGAGGGACCCTGCCGCGCTTACCGAGCATATGAAGAACCCGGTTGTCAGGGGGAAGGTGCAGAAGTTGATGGCTGCTGGGATTATTAGGCTTGGTTAACTAGTTCGTTGGGTAGGTTGGGAGGGGGATTTGTAATTCGGTTTTACTCTTTCTTCTTTCCTTCATTTTTCCCTAGCGTTGCAGTGAAGGTTAATATTCGATTGATGGGTGTTCGTGTATACACAATTCGATTCAGTCTTTATTCACTAGCCTTGCGGGGCTCGTCCGCAATACTGGTGTAGTTTAGTACCGTATGCCATCCAAGTTCAATTCTTTCTATCACATGATGCCTTACGTGACATTTCCAATCTTCCCTTTTGTTTGACCCAAATACCACACATTTCGTGTCTACTACCTTACTCCTAAGACAAGTTACCTTCCCTGTACCACCAGTGCTCGAGTACTCTACGACTAGCCACTTCCCCCCGCAAGAGAAAAAGAAAATAAAAAGATACAAGGAAAAAAAACTTCCATCTTGCGCAGAAGTTTCTAGCCCCCAACCACACCCACGCTCCCCACTCTCTTATCCAATAGGCACTCGCATCGCCAAAGCTTAATTTAACCCACCCTCACGGGTAGCTTAAACTGCCGAGCACTCCTAAAGCTCTAATCCTCCCAGCGCAACTCATCACTTATCATTCTCCCGGTACACCAGATGGGATATTGGTAGAAGAAGGAAAGAAAGAGGAAATGACGTCCGGTGGGGGGGTGAGATGTTTCTTAATTCTAGCAAGTATAGCACAGGAATGAAGTCTTCGCACACACGGAAGTGACCTACTGGCCAAAATCTTCAAAAATTGGTGAGACTCGCAAGTGATGTATGTTATTGTTTTATGTCTGTCCCTTATATACATCGCATAGTCCTAGGTGTGGATCATGGCGAATTATCCGGGCCAGGCTAGAAGACTAGTGCTTGCGGATAGATCCGGCAGTGCTTAGTAGCTCGGGGTTAAAGCACAGTGTTGGAATATCAAATGTTGATAGAAGGTATTGTTATGAATTGATGAGGTATAAACGCTTAAGGTGATTGATAAATGTTAAGAGAGATGGTGTGGGAGGTTTCTCTTGATATAATATTAGTTGTATCATAGGTCTGGAAGAGGTGGTGAGATATACCGGTAGTATATGGACTTCTTGATACTAGAGGTTCCAGCGAAAAATGTGATGATATGGCTATTGTCTACTCGCCTCCGCCTGAATACTTGATTCCCATTCAATCCCGGGCCAACACCGCTCAACCGGAGATTGCTACTACTACCCCCGGGAACAGAAGGTCCGTTGGCAGCCTAGCAAATATCTCGAGTTTCTTTTGTCTGTATTGTTCCATCATCAGCAAAAGAAGTATCTATCTTACCGTAAAAACTGTAATAATTGAGTGGTGTGCTATGTAGTCAGAGTTGCCCCCTCTCTCTGGTAAGGTCTCTTGTTTTTTCATGTCTCTCAGAAGGGCTGAGCCGTCTTTTTTTGCGGTAATTTACTTTTCGCCCCCTTTTCTCAAGTAGGGAATTCGCGACTACATAGCACACGACTCAATTATTACAGTTTTTACGGTACCATAATATGATGAACCAAGCGGCTGATAACTTAGAAATTGCGGTATGGGGGGGGACCTTCTGCTGGATTACACTATCCACTCCCGTTTGATATCTTATGCTAGCTACGACCACATAAATAGACCAGACCGGTGTAGTTATGAAAACTTTCCAAAAGGGAGCGGACAACAAAGAGCCTGTTTGGTTGCAAAAATGGGACAGTTCCGTTGGACCACCGTTTGTTTCTACTGTGAAAACCGCACTCTCTCTATCTTGAAACGGAAGGAAAAGGGTCATTTGTATGGGTGAACGGAACGGAACCATTGTATCCAAACAGGTCTTAAACGATATGATAGTCCTATTTAAGCATGAATCGTATGAAGCTGTGAACCATACACCTTACCACAAGCCCTGCGATAGTATTCTAGGGCTATGAACATCATTTTTGGCCGACAGGTGTGGTCTTGGCGCTTTTGAGGAAAGTCTATATAAGGAGGGGGTCCCCCCCCCCCTTCTCACCTTCTTTCCTCATCAATCTTCTCTTCTCTCTCCTTACACAACCTCTCTTCTCTTACCTTTTCGTGTCTTTAATTGCATAGCGCTCTCGTGCTCTACCCATTTGTGGTATTTTGAAGCATGCGCTGTGATTCTGCCGTCCGGCCATGTGCTTATGGTATGACCCAGTTTATTATTACATCCTTCCTTTTTGCTCAATTCTTTTTATCTGCTCCTTGCCTTAATTATAATCTCATATTATGAGGAGCGTTTACTAACTGTATTACCGTGATGCTACTACTAGGTACACATGGCTAAGAAGTTTGTGGTGGGTGGGTAGGCTGAATACTAACCATCAGAAAGATCCAAAATGGACAACTTAAAACGCAGCATCTGGGGGAAATATACAAATCCAGATACCAGCCCTCTTAAAAGAGTTGTAGGTATCTGGAGGCGGAATTGACGGTTTCTCCTGTCTGGCACTTGAGCGTGATCTCCTTCCCCTTTTGGGGAGTTTCAGGATAGAGAACTGAGTGCTAGACGTGGTGGACTGTGGGTTAATAATCTGGGGGATCTGTTCAATCTCAAATGATGAAAAACCTCTTTGCTCTGACATGATTGTGATTTGGGATTCAATTATTTGTTTCTCTGTCAAATTATGGACGAACTGAAAAACAGGGTTGATCTGATGAGGGGCACTTCACTTTTGGTTTCTTGGATATGAGGCATCTGTTTAGTTAGTGAGTTGGGTTGTGTATCAACTCAAAATTCGTTTTTATAAATGTTTTGCAACTGATTATCTTAGCGAATATCAATCTTTGTACTATTAGCTTATAATATCTTCTCTTCTCTTATATTATGTACTAGTAGAATAATATTATCTAGTTATTATGCATAGTGTTTTCAACTGTTCTGGGAGTCGAGCATGGGGGGGTAAGGACACTAGAGCACTATATCTGTCTTTCTTAGCCACGACCATTCTAGGGGATGACTGCTGGGCCCTGCAGTCTCAATAAATATAACATTCTGGTGGACCTCTACTCAGCTGGACTATTATCTGTAGAGCCCGGCCATCATCAGTAAGTATTTTGGAGAAAGATATCCATTGTGTGTCCGGCTGCCTGCCCTAAGGCAATAGCAGTGTTCGCAACGGGGCAGTCCGTCCGCCCATTTTGTCAACATGCCGGACAAGTAAGAATGAAAAACGAGGACGGACGACATTTTGTCGGCCTGTCCTGTCCTTTCCTGAACCTGCCCGACCAGTTATACAGCTAAGGACCATTCCCTCCACCGTCCCCCACACACAAATGTCTCACCCTGCAGGGTCTAATTTCTTTTCCCAGTATTAAGTAGACAAGAATAGTGATAATAGGTGTCGGGCTTAGAATTTATAGTATATTAGAAAGCAATAGAACTACAATTTAGAGATAACTTCCCCTCGTTAACCTTTACTATATTGCTATGTTATTTGGTGATCTTAGAATTATTCTCAGAGGGTGTGTGTGTGTGGGTACGGCGTGGATAGGATGGATTTGATAGCACTCGGCCGTCACACACAGTCCCCTGCCGTCCTATGTACTGTAGTTACCTGCCGTCCCCTGGCTGAAGTTGTCTCAGATCGTCGGGCTTGTCGTCCTTGCTAATGGCGGCCGTCCTGGGAGTTCAAGGACGAAGACGGACTACAATTTGCCGTCCCGGACGGCTGGGAACACTGTGGGAAACTTGCCATAAGAGTCTTGAAATATGGAAAGATTTCGATCAGCGCACAAGACTAAGGGGCAGGGGATTCATAGCTCCGTAGCGCATCCTTTTAGATTGGCCGAATTCGGAGGGGGGTTTTTTTTATATCGCCGAATTAGCCTCTGGGAGGATTTGTACGGAATTTATATACCTGCCGGCTCACACCTGTGTCTGGCCTACCTTCTAGTCTGGTGCATTTCCAGGATTGCCCACTTGCGGCCCTGCGGTCTGCTTCTCTCTGAGCAACTGCAGCTAGAATCTTTTGATTGTGCGCATTTACCTCACTCTCTGGAATCCCCTCCGTCACGAATATCTCTAGGTCTATCGACTTCTGGCCTGGCAGTGAGCTATCGATAGCTTCGAGCTGCTCCTTGTGTGCTTGCTCCGTGTGGGCGCACAATTCTTTGTTCGCATTACCTGGGCACCAGAATGGTGGAAGAGAATACAGGGAAGGGAAAGGAGATTAGATACCGCCAGCTGTATTTTTAGCCGCTGCCGGTATCATTCACACTTGTAATGCCTTACTGTTTGATGAGCGGAAAAGTTAAGCTGTTTGGATTACCTGAGTTCAAAGGCCCTTTATGTTCCGTTCATAGGGGAGGGTGGGGGTGGACGATAGAGGGGTTCGAGAGAAATGTGAAAACAAAAAATAGTTATGTAAAAATTTCGGAGTATTGTAGGTTGTAGGACTGCCGGTTTATTCCAGCGACAAAACCGGAAGTACCCTGCACACCCACGAAGTAGGATATAAAACCGGGTGTAAATCCAACTGCCCACCAGATCGGTCACTCCCAGCATCAGAAGAGATGGCTAACAGATGCTCCATAGTCTAACTCTCCCGAATTCTCCGCTGGGGCGATGGTGGTGATCTCCGGTTCGGAGGGTGGTTGATTACGCCTGATTCATTTTCCGACTTGTGTTGTTGTTGTTGGCTGTGAGGTAGAGTGGAGTAGAAGCGCCAGTATATATTCTTAGTACAGACTGAGGATGTCGTTACATTGTTGGAAAGTTACAACTAGTTCCTCATTTTCATTTTCTCCCCCTATTCTTCTGCCTCTGGCAGAAGAATCCTCCGTCGTTTCAAGCATCAATAGACTCAGAATTGTGAGATGAGGGGACCTTTTGCTGGCTGCGCCATATTTACAAGTACATGAATGGATTAGTGTGGTTACAAAGACTTTCCAAAAGGTGATGGACCACGGAATAAGGGCCTGTTTGGATAGAACGGTTCTGTTCCTTTCCCCCATACAAATGACCCTTTTCCTTCAGTTTCAAAACGGAGAGAATGCGATTTTCACAGCAGAAACGGTCTCCCAAAGGAACGGTCCCATCTTTGTCAAACAGGCCGTAATATTATTATGACAGTCCCATTGAAGCATAAATGGTTTAAAGCTCTAAACCATACACCGCAAGCCCTGCGATAGTATTCTAGGGCTATGAACATCATTTTTGGCCGACGGGGTGGTCTTGGCGCTTTTACGGAAAGTCTATATAAGGGGGGTGTCCTCCCCCTTCTCACCTTCTTTCCTCATCAATCTTCTCTTCTCTCTCCTTACACAGCCTTTCTTCTCTTTACTTTTTGTGTCTTTAATTGCATAGCGCTCTCGTGCTCTACCCATTTGTGGTATTTTGAAGCATGCGCTGTGATTTTGCTACCTGGCCATGTGCTTATGGTATGACCAGTTTATTATTACATCCTTCCTTTTTGCTCAATTCTTTTATCTGCTCCTTGGCTTATTTTCCATATCATATGAGGAGCGTTTACTAACTGTATTACCATGATGCTATCATACTAGGTACACATGGCTCAGAAGTTTGTGGTGGGTGGGTAGGCTGAATACTAACCATCAGGAAGATCCAAAATGGACAACTTAAAACGCAGCACCTGGGGGAAATATACAAATCCAGATACCAGCCCTCTTAAAAGGGCTGTAGGTATCTGGAGGCGGAATTGGCGGTTTCTCCTGTCTGGCACTTGAGCGTGATCTCCTTCCCCTTTTGGGGAGTTTCAGGATAGAGAACTGGGTGCTAGACATGGATTGTGGGTTAATAATCTGGGGGATCTGTTCAACCTCAAATGATGAAAAACTCCTGTCTGACATGATTGTGATTTGGGATTCAATTATTGTTTCCCTGTCAGATTGTGGACGAACTGAAAAACAGGATTGATCTGATGAGGGGCATGTTTGGTTTATTGAATATGAGAGGTCTGTTTGGCTTGTAGTAAGTTAAGCTGTGTATCAACTCAAACCTTGTTTTTGTAGATATTTTTTGTGACCGATTTCTTCATATATGCTCAATTTGATATTATTAGTTTATAATGTGTGCTGTTTTCTGCTATGTATACTAGTTGAATATATATTGTATAATTTAATTAATACAAACTAGTAGAAAGGGTTTGAGCTTATCCTAGCCTTTGTGTCATTTACGAAAATGTGTTTTCAGCTTATGCAAATATAATTCATCAATTAGAATGCGAGACGGATAGATTGGTCCTTGTTAGGTAGCTATCAGCAGTGGGGGCTCATGCGCGGATTGAAAGCTATGGGTACACTTCCTCATGCAGCCCTCTTGCGGTACTTAGTAGCAAGTCCCACTTTATCTCTCTCTCACTCCTAACTTCCGAAAAACCAACCGATAAAACCAATCCCAACTCATTTCTTACTTGGCCTTCCATCCCTCCCTTATTTCCGCCCTTACACCTCCCGCACCCGAGTAACCACCGTGAAAATGGCCTACCTGGCACACTACTCATTGGGTTCAATGCCACAGGTCATTTCTAACAGTAAGCAACACGAGAGTCATGAAAGGTCACTCGCAGCACAAATCTATGAATTATGTTGGGATATGGGGGTACCAGTATCCTGGGGTTCACGACGCTTGACAATTGAGCTAGTGGACTAGTCTCCGGGGGCCTGTGAGACTCCGGGTGCGGCCAACAGAAATAAGGGTACTCGGGTATACTAGTATAGCGAGGCCCCTGGGTGCCACAGTTAATCAAGCGGTTCTTCAATCCCAATTTCTCTCTTGTTGATGCCAATTCTACTATTCCAACAAATTAGAAAAGTATCATAGAACAGAACTATCCTCCCAGGGTTGTGCCCCAGCACGCTGAACTCCTTTAGCACTCTGAGCAGGCGAGACGGAGAAGGTAGGGTGCGATCCCCCCCCCCATACAAAAGTTTGAAAACGTCTTGCATCAGGAAGGGTGTGGATCATCTAAAACATACGGGAAAAGAGTTTGGAATATAGGAAAAAATCTCGATTACCGCGGCCGACTAAGGCACAGGAGATCCATATCTCTAATAGTGCATCATATTACGGTCCCTAGGCAAGTGTTCGTGAAAATATGAGACATCCGGCTAAGCGATTTCACGAACACTATTGCCTAGGGACTTTACATCCTCCTAACCTGTGCGGGGGGGTTTTCTTTGCCAAACTTGCCTCTAATAAGCCGCGCGGAATCACACACCAGCTGATTCACCCGCCCAGCCAATCTACTCCACGCTCCGGTATGTTGTTTATATTACCCGAGTTTGGCCCTTTAGTCCCGATGGCAGGTTGGCGGGTGGAGGAATTCTAGAGGTTATGTTTTTTTTTGATTTGACTCGACTGGGGGCTGGGTTTGCTGTGCCTCCCCCCCCTCCACCAGCGTTGCTGAGGAACGAAATTCCAATGTCCTAGCACTTTTTTTCTTCTATTTGAGTTTTTACAGTAAGGACTGTACTGGGAATGTGGAAGGGAAATGTCAAGATGAAAAGGTTGCTAGGTCGAATTCTCAAGGTACTGTAGGTAGTAATAGGGGTGTAGGTATACACGCGTGATAAAAAGCTGCAGGTACTTTTTGCAATCCCTGAAGCAGATATAAAACCAGTTGGAAATCCAACTGCCTATTTACCACACCACTCCTGGTATCGGAAGGGATGGCTAGCTGTGGTATTCTGAGGCTCGGAGGGGTGATTAATCTCGCCTGGTCCGCATTCCGACTTTGACTTGTGTTGCTAGTGTGGGGGTGGGGTGCTGTGCTCGTAGAGTGCGAGTGGTCGCCAATGTTCATATCATAGTGAAGACTGAGGGCACTGTTGAACTAGCAAAAGCTTGCAGGTAGTTTTTTTTCTCTTTCTTCCCTTTTTTTCTGTCTCCTTTGCGGGTTACTATTTGTCTTACCAGTTAGTACAGCACCTTTACAGTCATTCGCGTTTCCTAAGTGGGCACTGACAATAAAAGAAAAAAATACCTTGAACCTTATGATACGAGAGTCCATGACTGTATTCACTTAATCCGCCGCCAGAATACTGAATCCCTATTCAATCCCGGGCCCATACCGGTCGTCTAATAGCACTACTACTATCTCCAGAAATACATGTTTTATTGAAAACCTAGAATATATCTCTTTTCCCCGTATTGTTCAATCATCAACGAAAGAAGTATCTTACCATATTAAGTATCCCATAATAAACCAAGCTGTTGATAATATTGAAATTGCGATAAGGGAGGGGGAAGCTTCTACTGGCCATACTATACACTTTTGTTTTATATGCAGTGTTCCGAACCGTCCAGTTCGTCCATCTTGGAGGTAGGATCGGACAGACCGCCGGTGGTAGTCTGTCTTTTTTCGAGTCCATGAACGGACTAAGGCAGATGGAGGTAGGCTGGACGCCCCACCAGGCCCGGTAGGGCCCTGTGGTGTTTCTCTGTTACATCTCTTTGGCTGGTATGCTCAGAAACTTCAATCTCATGATTTGATCCAGCTCACTCATGAACAGGCAAATCATATGCTATATGTGTAAACTAATAAGCAAGGAAGGATGCATCTTTAAGAAATAAAAGAACCAAAAGTGTTCTTCAAATTAGAAAACAAAGACCACCGGCATGAATCTGCAATACAGCAAGCATATACTTGCACTATCGCGGTAGGAAGGTGCTGATATTGATTGCATCAGATCTTTGGTTTTTTGCGATCACCACCGTGATTATAGTTAAAGAAAGGGGCTTATAGAAGTATTTGAAGGAGGGAATCGGGCTCGTAGCGGAATGATTGGCTCAGTCTTATCTTACCGCTTGGGGTACTTGGTGATCTATTTAACCTTCTTCGCTTGTAGACGTATCGCTTATTGTGTCGGTTACAAGGCATCACAATATCACTCATAGTTTGTCTGCAGCCCCAGACTGTCCCCAGCCATCACCGGCCGTCCCCATCATTTTTTCCCACATTTGCCCGACCGTCACCCCTAATACCCTCAGTCCTTACCTACACCCTGCAGTCTTCTGATACCACCTATAGCCGGGAGTGCAATCCCAGCCATCCTGCCGTCACCCCTGCCGTTCCTCCAAGCAACCGCTTTCCCGTTTGTCTCACGATAATAACGAGGACCTGGAATGTGAGGCCCGGCGGCCCCAGCATACCCCGGCAGTCCCCCGAGTAATTTGCCCTACACAGGACCACGGCCAGTGGCCTCTTCCCATCCCGTCTTCTTGGCATTATCCCCGCCGTCCATGTGGAGCCCTGGGCGGTTCGGAACCTGTTGATATGCTATGCCAACGACGACTATATGAATAGACCATTGTGGTTACGAAGGCATTCCAAAAGGCGGTAGACCACTGAACAATATCGTTGTTCCTTAAGCATGAATCGTGTGAAGCTCTGAACCATACACCTCACCGCAAGCCCTGGGATAGTATTCTAGGGCTATGAACTCCATTTTTGGCCGACGGGGTGGTCTTGGCACTTTTAAGGAAAGTCTATATAAGGAGGGTGTCCTCCCCCTTCTCACCTTCCTTCCTCCTCATCAATCTTCTCTTCTCTCTCCTTACACAACCTTTCTTCTCTTACCTTTTTGTGTCTTTTTAATTGCACAGCGCTCTCGTGCTCTACCCATTTGTGGTATTTTGAAGCATGCGCTGTGATTCTGCCGCCTGGTCATGTGCTTATGGTATGATTAGTTTATTATTACATTCTTCCTTTTGCTCAATTGTTTTATCTGCTACTTGCCTTAATTATAATCTCATATGAGGAGCGTTTACTAACTGTATTGCCATGATGCTACTAGGTACACATGGCTCAGAAGTTTGTGGTGGGTGGGTAGGCTGAATACTAACTGTCAACGGGGAGGAAGATCCAAAATGGACAACTTAAAACGCAGCATCTGGGGAAAATAAGCGGAATTGACGGTTTCTCCTGTCTGGCACTTGAGCGTGATCTCCTTCCCCTTTTGGGGAGTTTCAGGATAGAGTACTGAGTGCTGGACATAGACTGTCGGGTATTTTCAACAACAAGGTTCAGGCACAGCGGATTCGGAGTTCAGATACAGATTGACGCAAGTTGATTGTATATAGCAGATATAAAAGAATACGATTCAGATGAAAGACTTATAAAAGGAATGGACAATC
>Ga0307517_10002338_pt1 | contig 30602 bp, 32 predicted proteins | sample 23_EM_MG_FD_194515 | JGI IMG/M metagenome (GOLD analysis project Ga0307517, IMG submission 194515) | Populus trichocarpa ectomycorrhiza microbial communities from riparian zone in the Pacific Northwest, United States - 23_EM | ecosystem: Host-associated > Plants > Roots > Unclassified | place... | reverse complement strand
TAGAGGAATAGAAACATCTAGAAACAAACAAATTATGCACGATAGTAGTAGTAGTAGGAGGCACACCGGCAGGAATGACTAGGGTGATATCGGCGGCAAGTGGTTATGAGCACGCCCGGAAGCAGAACGAAAAGGGGGTACCTTGGGGAGGCATCCGGATGCGGCGGAGATGCGAGGCAGGAAAAGAGATGTCAGGACGTGAGATAAGGGGGGGGAGAAGAGCAGGAGATGTGGGGTGGCGGCGGGATGTAGGTAAGGACCGACGTTACGTCAGGACGCAATCGGCGTTGGGAATGGCGTCCGGACGCTGGGGACGCAGAGGACGGGAAAACGACATCAGATGCATCCGGACGTGGCGCCCGCGCCTAAGACGCCGGATTCCTTTTTGCTGATGTCTGTTACGACTACCATCCCCCCTGTCTGAAAAATGCAGACAGAATCGTCCTGGACAAGTAAACGTTGGTGGTTTTTACCCCTATTATGTGGAGCTTGAAATGGAAGAAAGATTTTAAAAATAAAGTTAGAGTATTGAGAACAAACACTTCGAAAACGGAACCTCGTGTTAGGCGCACGCACTCCCCGCAAGGATTTACCGGGCAAAGTTACCCTACCTTGCCACGCAATAACTTCGAAGGAAAAAGATAACACCCCCCTCCAGCCCCGGCGTTGGGACGGCGTGTCATCACGTGCCGCCTGGGTAGTTGCGCCCCAACACCAAAGAGCACTATCAATGGAACATATCTGATAACACCGTATACGTCGGGGCCGTCCGTCGGACCAGGTCCTGTACGCAGGATCTATGGGGGGAGACCTTCGGGCACCTTATGCAAGTGGAAGCAGGTGAATCGGACAACAGCGCATAAGCTTACAGACACGTGAGGACAGAGAGTCGGAAGTGTGGGTCGAAGGTAATGGGACGTTTTGCACGAAAGTGAGTCCCCTCGTATCTACGAAGATGTGTAGAGTATGAAGGAGGTAAGTACGCATAGTAAGTGGATCGGGTGCATCCACAAAGGACAAGTTGGTAAAGGCTGGAGTCCGAGGGAGGAAACCCATAGGTACGATCCCGAGGAGTTGTCGTGTAATGCCGGAAGACCAGAATACAACATGTGGTTGCTTGTCTAATTCTCGACAGAACCAATCAAAGAAGATTGGCCATCTGCTCTCCAGCCCGTTAGACTACCCCTGGTGAGCATGGGGGCAAGATAATTCGTACCAATCGTTGTCAACGAATAAACGGATGAGCTGACACCTGACGTGGTCTCCATACCATCAGGAATAACAGAAGCCCAGACTGATAAGTTGGCCATGGGAGCAAAAGGTGTGGTAGAGAGCTTTCAGGGTCTACGTGTGTTCGGACTGAGGTCAAGTTTGCAGAGTTCTGAACAAGATCCTTTGTTAGTATAGGATTAGCATGTATACCGCGATTGCTCAGATGCGGAATATAAATATTGAAGCATCTTCGCTGCTATTCGACAAAAACAATGATGGAGACGAGATCTTATCAATATAATAAGTTTCTACTTTATCTTTGCCGATGCTTCGACTATCTAGAGTGAAGTAACCCTTATATCTAAACCTACATTACTTGTGTCTTCTTAACGAGTTCTCCGATATAATAACGACTCTGGTCCTAGCTTTCAGAATACCTCACGCCGTAGCTACCATCTAACAGTCATTACAATGTCGACTAGGAATTCAACTTCTTCCTGGTGCAATACCGACATTTTTAACCAGACTGCTGTCACCTTGTTTGAGTCCGTCAAGGACCTGTTGTACCTCTTTGATTTGGTCTTCCATATTCTTGGAGTATATCATGATATCATCCTGGTAGATGACTACTCCATGGTCCAAGATTTGCCTTAGGATTTTGTTCATCATTGTTTGACAAGTTGTGTGAGCGTTTACGAGTCCGAACGGGATAACTTTGTATTAGTACTGTCCATATCTTGTACCAAAGGCTGGCACATTTTCAGCGCCTTTTCCGATTCAAATAAGATGCTATCCATCTTTTAGGTCGCGCTTTGTAAACCCTGGGGCGCCAGCGACATGGTCACCGAGTTCATCCATGAGCGGTAGCAGGTATTTATTCAGATTCATCAGCCTATTGAGATTTCTATAGTCTACGCATCATTGTAGGATTCGATTCAGTTTTGGAATGAAGGCAATTGAGGCCTTATAGGGGGATTTTCTATCCACTCTGTTACCCTGTGCTAGCATTTTCTTAATGTATTTGTCCAGCTAGGCCAGCTGATGTGTCAACATCTGGTAAATTGGGCCCCACCGGGGTTCTGCCCCTTCCTTAAGATTCGTGGCATGATCGAAGGTCCTTCAAGGCGCCACATCACTGCTTTTTTCTCTTCAAAACGCTCCTTATACTCCCAGTATGCTTCTGGCAGGGTCTCTAACTGTACTCCTCCTTCATCTTCTCGTTCTATCCTTCCCACATACTGTGCTTCTGCATCATAAGCCATAGTGTCGTCCCACTGAAATAAATCTGCCACTGCCTCATCTTCTATATGAGCATGGCACTTGGCTTCTTGAAAGACCCACTTCTGTGGGTCCACGAGGTTTTTAAGAGGGTGGTCGTCATTCCACCAGTGAAAGGGTATGATTAAATCCTATTTTCCTGCGCTGGCGATTTCGCAGGGTATCACGCTATGGTGACCATTGGCACCGATATCCAATAGAATAGGATGACTATAGAATGTCCCTCCGGTAGGCCCGGTTTCGCGATGCGAGGTCACGATTTGTAATGGTGAATCCGTAGCATCGGTGGGGATATCTAGCCATCATGTGGTATCCTGGTTCATGAGCAAGATGTGCAAACGAGAATCTCGAAGGCCATTTATTGCGGGTTTTCGCCTCAAGATTTCAATAAATGCCTTCCGCTCATGGCAGGCGCAGTGTCTTGGTTTTTTAATGGGTCATGAGCCTTCCCTCAAGTCTTGATGAAATCTTTTCATCTTGATAGCTTTCTGCAACCTGGGGGTTTCTTACCGTGCGTGCGAAGTTTCGGCTCTTGCAGCCTCCTCTGTTAGGCACACGGACTCCCCATAAGGATTGACAGGGCAAAGTTCCCCTACCTTGACGCACACCAACTTCGAAGGAAAAAGATAACACCCCCCTCCAGCCCCAGCGTTGGGACGGCACGTCATCACTGGCCGCCTGGGTTGTTGCGTCCAAACACCAAAGACCACTGTCAAAGGGACACATCCTATAACACCGGATACGTCGCGGCCGTCAGTCCGACGGGGTCCTGTGCGCAGGGTATATGAGGGGAGACCTTCGGGCACCTTGTGCGAGTGGAAGCGGGTGAATCGGACAACGGCGCATAATGTTACAGACACTCGAAAACAACAGTCGGAAGAGTGGGTCGAAGGTAACGGGACGCTTCGCACGAAAGTTAGTCCCCTCGTACCTACTAAGTCGTGTAGAGTATGAAGGAGGTAACTATGACCAGTAAGTGGATCGGGTGCATCCACAGAGGACAAGTTGGTAAAAGATCGTGTCCGAGGCAAGAAGCCCATATGTACGATCCCGAGGACAAGCCGTGTAATGCCGGAAGACCAGAATACGAAACGCAGTCGCGTTTCGTATTCGCGACGGAACCAACCAACGAAGAATGGCCATCTTCGGTCCAGCGAGTTAGACTACCCTCGATCAGCATGGGGGCAAGATAATTCGTAACCATTGTTGTCAACGGATAAACGGATGAGCTGACACCTGACGTGGTCTCCACACCATCAGGGATAACAGAAGCGCAGACCGATAAGTTGACCATGGGAGCAAAAAGTGTGGTAGAGTGTTTTCAGGGTCTACCAGTGTTCGCACTCAGGTGAAGTTCGCAGAGTTGCGGGCAAGGTACTTAGTTAGTATAGAGTTAGCATGTATACCGCGATTGCTCAGACGCGGAATATAAATATCGAAGCATCTTCGCTGCTATAAGACACAACAAGCATGGACAAGAGATCTTATCAATATAATAAGTTATCTACACTTTTATATCGTTACCAATACTTCGACTATATACACCGAAGTAAATATTATATCTAGCCTACATTACTCGTGTCTTTTTAACGAGTTCTCCGATATAATTACCATCCAGGTCCTAGCTGTCGGAATACCTCACGCCAAAGCTACCACCTAACATCCTCACACAAACCTTTACACTAATTGTCTAATTTTTGAACATCTGGCAGGACACTACCAGCAGTCGTTACCTCCCGCTGAGGAGTTGGCACTATTACAGGAGTTGTGGTACACCAGAGTACCCCTCAAGTTCATGACTAGGATGGGCCATCCTTTATTGTCAACTTATCCCCCCTCGGAGGCGGTCCCCGGGGAGGAATCCCCCGTACCTTCGCTTTTGGTTTTGGCTCTACTCCTCCAGAGTGGCTTCCTCCGACACCATTCGTCAAGACAGGTACCTTGTGCACCATGGAGGCACCCCTGGCTTCTATTTGCAGAGCTGGTGTACTTGCAGAGAAAGTCAGGTTTCCCTGGATTTCGACCCCCCTTCACCTGTCCTGCAACTAAAGCCTGGTCCTGAGATATGGTGGTCTTCTCTTTCTATGTAGTCCCGTTGACTGCTTCCCTGGCTTCTGACTTGTTAAGGTTCCCGTGGTTAGCATGGACTACCCATTTTTAGGTAAAATGGAAACATGTATCGCTTTTTTTGATTTTTTAACCTTCTGGTGGGATGCCATCACGGACTACGCTGCAGGGTTTTCGACTCGAGGCAGCAACCTCACTACCCAATCACCGTCGTTGTTGGTACCTAGATGACGTGTTTACACAATCTCGTCATCCTGAAAGGCCCATCCCGGGGGCCATTGAACAGCTTCTTTTGAGCTTTCTCTCTGGCCATTAACGACCACAGTGGGTACCCGGGGCCCTCGTGTTGGTGCGAATGAGGCCTGTCGTTTGGGCTTTGCTTGCCCTCCATATACAGCCGATACTTGTACCGGCTTTGAACAGAATTTCCCACTGTGGTTGTTCATCCTGCACCGTGTGCATTCCTTGTCTTTCTTTCGTTTGATGACAACTTTTGATCGACACCCTTGTGGGCTTCGGCCCACACTGTGTGCTTAAGCTCCCTCTGTGGTGCCACCGACCCTTCCTTCTTCACCATCCTTTCCCCCGCCTTCTGCGCCTTTCAGTCCGCCTTTTCTTTGGCTGAGAATTGCTTTATTACTTGCTTAGCGGTAACGGGGTGCTTTGAATCTTTGTACTTTCATTTTTCCCCTCTGATCAGGCCGGAGGGACTGCCCCCTCGGAGACGTTTCCGTTCTTTGAGGTCTTCCTCAGCTCGGGAGACAGTCCTGACTACTTCCAACCAGTCCCCATCATCGACATACTCACTTAATGACAGTTGTCGCAATGGGTCCTTGGGGATTTTGTCTTCAATCATTTTCCGCTAGGCTATCCCGTTGACTCTTTCATGGATGTGGAGATTTTCCATTTCCAGCATGAATTTTGCGATGTCACCGCGATATCTAATAGATCCCATTTCCCTGAGGCACCTTTTCAGCTTCCTTGGTAGGTCCGAAGCGTCACAGCGCTTGTTCTCCAAAGACATACCAGAACTCGTATCCTGCTTGCTTGGTGTAACCTAATTCTCCGGTCATTTGGCACAGCTTGGTGAGCGCAAATGGTGGGAATTCCTTCCATTCGATTCTGCTTATAGCGTATCGGATTCGCTGCGCCTCATCCTCCCACTGCCAACTGTTTCTACCAAAATAGTCCGTGCATGTTAATCGCCACAGGCGGATATCTTGGTGTTTTTTGTTTCTGAACAGGGCAGGGGGTTCTGCTGGGACACTTGTTCGATGTCGCATGGCGTCGGCCATGATGCGCAATAGTTCCGCGACCTGTTCGTCGTCATCAACTTCTTCATAGGCCTCCGGCTGAGGTGAGGGTCTCATGTCCAGGCTTTCTTTCCTGCTCTCTCTGGCCTCCTGCCAGATCCTTCTCCTTTATCAGCCAGATTGCCTACTTCTCCTGGCGTTCCCGCGGCGCGCTGTCGTGGTGGTGGTGATGTGTTGCGGCTACCCGCCCCTGAAGCCTGGGGTGTCGGATCTGACCCGTTCCCTTTTCCCTTCACCTGCCCCATCCATCGTTCCACCAGAGCTTTAAGCTCCGAGATCACACCATCTCGGGCCTGTTGAGACTCTTGGTGTTGCTGAAGCTCCCCTCTCATGAGGTTAATTAATGCTTACCTCATGATTTTCGAGTTCCCATTTGTGTTGCTCATTGACCCGAGCGATCTCTTGGTCCAAGAGTAGATTCCCATGCATGGACCTTTCGTCAGTCCCTTGCACTGCCTCGTGGAGCTGGGACATGACACCCTCATGTTTGGCCTGTCTCTCATCTGTCTCCCCCAGTCGTCCAGCAACTTGGGTAGCAAAACCTTCTTGAACCTTCTGTGATTCTAGATCCAGAGGCTGTACTTGATTGTCTATTTGCGCGAGCTCTCAACTGACAATCCATTAGCAAAAAAAACACATGCATCTGATGCGCCTGCCCTGTGTCCTGACGGCACAGATGTTGTCGCAGCCTCCCATGCGTCCCGTCGGTCCTGAGTTCAGTTTCAATGTCTGTACACTTCCTGTCGGTCCTGAGTCCGTCCCCCACGCCGGGACACCACTATTGCCTCCTGAGTTACGCAGCAACCATCCCTTGCATGCGGACTTGACCTCCCCCCTGTTCTCCATATCCCAGTGTCGTGACGCTTTCAATTCGCCAGGTCCTTCTGGCAGCCGTCAGGATTATCACACCTGTACCCCTAGTTTCCTGGCGTAAACTCTGCCCCAGTCCTACAGCAGCCCTGCTCCCCCCAATGTCCTGTCGCGTTTCTCGAGTGTAGTCATCTCGTTTAACTCATGTATTAATTATATATTATCTTCATACTAGTAGACACTAAATATATACAGCTTGCCATGGCACTCGATACACCCCACTGCACATATCCATCATCATACCCATAGTTGTATTACTAGTAAATCACGTTAAACGTCATCAAGTCAATATGACGGTTTACGAGCGAGCGCCAGTCTCCCTCTCGAATGCTACGAGCCAGGCCAAGAATTGAGTCTCTGTCAATCAATGTAAACTCTCGCGCAGCCTCTCTGACCTGAACCGTAACAAGATTGTCTATATCAGAGGGCCAGCCTGAGTTCACAGCGCACCATACATCTCCTCACTTCCAGCCTGTACCCAAACCCAATCATTCCGACTTTCCTGATTCCGAAATGGGTGAGTCCCTGTGCGTCATGCACGATCGCTGTCGTAAACATCTGTTGCCTGGAATGACAAAACCGGGATTTCGAGTTGTGTTAGTAGTTCCACAGGAAGTAGTTGGAGTATTGCTGGTTCTTCGAGAAGGCGGCGTTGGGTGGACAGGTTGTGTTGGCTGTATTAAATCAATTCCAAACAGATCCGGTCAAGAGAGATTCCTAACACGTTACAAAAATCAAGGACATTGGACACGTCGTCACGACAACCTTTCAAGCACCTTCCATGAGGGGCCGGTGTGGATACTATGCCCATTGTTTTATCACAATAGCCAAGGACGTCGTCACCCAGATTGGCTTCGCGACGTCAGAGCGAACTGAGGTTTAAAAGTCTCATTCGGATGGCATGCTGACGACCGTAGCAGTGAAGAATTTGTCGGTCGACATCGTTCTTATTCCAGCGTCTCAATCTGTCCTCGATCTGTTCCTTCTGCGTGAGCTCCCCAAACTCAGTGGAATATATTGCGATATTGCCAAACTGGCCTATATGATCCGAGAAGTGGCTTAGCAGATGCATCTTAACAAAGTTGAAATGGGATTCCGTAGGGATCATGTCAATGCGGAGGTCATTAACTTTGTCCCAATCATCTTCAAGGGGCCGGGGCCACTTGGATGGTGCCACTGGCTTGTCGCTCTGGGCGCGCTGATGTCGTAGCTCCTTTCGCTGCTTGTCAACCTTGGCCCGTGTTCGTTTGGAAACTTGAAACTCCAACAAGTTATCTTTCATCCTGTGAAACCGGTCGAGATATTCCTCCATATAGGCTATCCTCTCGGGGGTTTGGCTTTGGTATTGCGCCATCATATTGAACACGACCAGTGCCCGGACACTGTCTAGAGCATGTTTGAAAGGTGTTACTTGCCAGCTGTTGGGCTGGTGCAGTGCTATGGCGAGAACCCCCAAAAGACACCGGACAATGTTCCTCATCGCTTTTCCTTGCCACTGCGTGACCTCCCGATAGGCCTTTTTGGGCACACAAAACCCAGAGTATGGTGATAGCACCTTCCAAGTGTTGTCAAAGGCCTGGAGCCGGGCACGTTTCTTGAGAAAGCCCTCAATTCAGTCTATCAAGGGCTTGAACCACCCAAGATAAACTGTATGAAGCAAATCTGGCTTGTGCAGACCTGGCGCCGAAACACAGTGAAGCACGTGAAACATATTTTTCGCAAGATCGATAGAAAGATTTTCAAACATGGTGCGGGAGTCCTCATATTCACGCTGGCAACGTTCGTGTCTTGCATAATCTCAGGCCCAGTGGGTGTTGGCATCGGTTCCTAATTCTCCTGGAAGCACTTCGCATTTAGGGCAAACATGCGATTTTATCACGTGAAGTGCAACGTTTTCCATCTGGTCAGCAATACACGCGGACAATATTGGAAAGCATCTCCACGCTTTCCTGTCGGCACAGTCAATATTGTCGCCCTCCAGAGCTGCGTTCTGCAAGAGCTCAAAAAGGAGTTCGAAAACGCCTCATAGTGTGTCAGCATTGATTTGCCTCTGCAAGTGGTCTACTGAGGACTTTGTATGTTTGCGGGGAACGGGCAATAGCGCAAGAAGGAGAAAGGTAAAGGATCCAGGTCTATTATGCTGGGTTGATAGAAGATTTCCGAGAGTCAAATAGACCGGCCATGCCTTCTTGTCACCCCAAACGTTGCTTAGATGGGTCTCATCCAACATCTCAATGACCTGAACAATAGTTGCGCTAGATGGAAATGTCTCCTATAATCAGTTAGATAGTGGTCCTAGGAAAGAGATTGAGAAGCCCCCTGTCAATGAATTTTCCCCGCCCGGGGCCCCGCTTTTTCGCATATTCCCCTTTCGAACCTTCCTCTTTTCATACATCAATGAGTAATTGTGTGAGCATATATCAAAAACCAGATACCGCAAATTATATATGGGGATTTATTTGCATGGAATGATTCATACCAGATGAACCGGAATAATTCACAACACCGATTGGACGTCCGAGTTGCTTAGGCGAGTAACGTATATTGTCTCTGCAGGCCATACGCCTAATTCATATGCCCAATTCATACACACTATTTACCGGTTCAAATCATATGCCCTATTCATAAGCCTTATTCATCCGCCGGTGCCATATGCCCAAATCATACGCCCAAGCCATACTCTCAAATCATATGCCCAAACCGTATGCCCAAGCCATACGCCCAAACCATATGCCCAAATCATACGCCCAAGCCATACGCCCAAATTATAACCACAGTCATGCTATGGAGTTACTCTGTTCAGAGTTCACATAGCGAAATGGTGAGGTTAAAGAAAGAGTGTATTTATAACAATAACAGTTCTATAAAAGGTAATTATGCTAAGTTAGATGTGACTCGGACGTTTGAGTTAGTCGTATGATTTGTGTAAAAGTGAGAGAAGACTGCCCCGTCCCCCCACCACATGGGGACAACACCATGGAGTAATAGAAAACAAGAAGAATGAAAGTCATAATGGTTGAAAAAAGAGGTGAATTAAGAGAAAGAAAAAGACAAGCCCCGAATATGCTTAGGTGGTAGCTCTCCCACCAGCACCAGCTCCTGCCCTCCCACCACCAGCCCTGGAGCGGGTCGGCATCCTACTGCCACCACTGCTCCAACCACTCCCACCAGGGCCCGCGGAGCGCCTACAAGCCCCACTCCAACTACTCCAACCCCTACCACGAGGTGGGTGAACTGGCATCCGTGGGGTACGACTACTAAGCCTAGCCCCCGACGGCCCTGTTCCAGCGGGGTGTGCAGGTGTGCCTCCGACGGCCCTGTTCACCACCCTACTACGACTGCCACCACCACCCCCAGTACCCACATGCCCAGTATTATGGTCTCCCTGAGCACCTCTCGCATCACCTTCCTCGCTACCACTTCCCTCTCCCATACCAGAACCCACACCCCCAACCAAATTTCCTTGTCTAACAACTCCCCCAGCACCCCCCGTAGTACCACTACCACCAGTCCGGCTAGTGCTCCCAGGGCCACCATACCTGCGACGGTGTACAGGGGGACGAGGGTTATCACTGTCGTCACTGTCACTGTCACTACCGTGATTGGCAGGGGATGAGTGATGGGAAGAAGCTCCCTGGCGACGGGGAGGGGCAACACACCGAGGAGGTGCAGCCCCAGGAGGAAGAGGAGGGGGAGCGCCCCCAGGAGGAGGAACACCTGCAGGACAAGGTGCACCCACGGGAGAAGGGGGAGGAGGAGGTACCCCCCGGGAGGACCGCCATCCTGATTTAGATGACGTCTCATCTCTTCCCCAGTGGCACCATCTGGCTGGCCAGACATAACGTTCATGACATCGTCAACTAATCTCAGGTCCTGGACCATGAGGGTAACGCGACCAGCATGTGCCGCACCCAGGGCTCCAGCTATGAACAAAAAATTAGTAAATCAGATAATTAAACTAGGAGAGGAACTCAACTTACTGGTCATTGTCATCACCAGGAACTGTTCCGCTGCCACCTGAAGTCATTCAACTGCTGATCTCTGCCAACGGAATTGTTGCTCGAGTGCCAAATCTGACACAATCTCCAGGCAAAGACGATAGAATTGGGCCTTGGAAATTAGGTACCCGCCATCACGGCGATACTTAATAATCTCTGCCATTGCCACCGTCCCGGTTGGATACCGAGCCGGCTGCTGGACCCCACCAACAACCCTCCCTGGTCTTTTCCGACCAAGATGCTGAGTTGGGGGCCCCCAATTTCCACCACCCTTGCGGCCCAAGATACCTTCATTTGCGCGACGTTTAGGAGGCATTGAGCAGGAGTTACTTTTTTGGTGTTTGGTTGTTTGTTGTGTTGACGGACAGGTGCGTGAGGAAGGAGGTTCACAGGAAAAGAGAGAAGGGTTTTTGCTCAGAAGTTAGACGTAAAATGATCTTTGGTGTATAGGTGACTGGAGTCTGCTTCCTTGGGCGCATGTGTATTTGTGCGTATGTGTATTTGTGCGTATGTGTATTTGTGCATATGTGTATCTGTGCATATGTGTATTTGTGCATATGTGTATTTGTGCGTATGTGTATGGACCCTATACCTTCCCTCATAGCTGAGTCGGATATTAGGGCTTGCTAAGAGGAAGAAGTGTGTTGGAGGAGAGGTGGATAAAGAGCTATTATATACCAATGAAATAAAAATTGGTTATTTCATGAGGAGTGCCTTTGAAACCCCCTCGTCATATCTTTCCGGGAGTCCCCTGGAGTTTAGCCGTATATTGATTCATGATGTCTAGATGAGTAAACGACAGTTAAGGTTGATAGGGCATGGGTATATACATACACTTGAATTGTACAATGGTTAAAGTCGGGTAAGCCTGCAACCCCCAGTCTACCATAACACGCAATGTACAATCCCTTCTATGTAGAAATGGCGTGAAACTGTTGTACTAGATGTTGTATTTGTTCCAAGATGTTATAACATCCCTGTTTATGTATCAAGTGTACAATTGTAGTTACAAAATGAACCTGGAGAGTACGCACCTCCTATCTTTGCTCCGAACTCAAACACACAGCTCTCGTTGCTATCATTTCCTTTCTCTGATAGTATGATGAAAGCAATTAGCAGAAGGCATGAATCTGGGGGGTCATTGATATCATACTAAGAAGTTGGTGAGTAGGGCTTTTGGTTAGGCTACCGCGGTAGCGAGGAGGGCTCGACAGGTGACTGCGGGTAGACCGTGACCATGTTTTCAAGAGGTGAACCAACTTTTTCTTTTCTTTTTAAGAGAGGCCACATTAACTCCTCTTCTTTCTCACCACACTCTTACCTTCCCCATCCACACTCTCGCCATCAACACAATCCTCAGATCGCTCTGCCCTCTGCGCTGCAATCCCGCTTCTCTTTTTCATACATCACAGAAGCAAACTCAGCAGTTAAAACACAAAACAAAGAAAAAAAACAAAAGAAAAAAAAACACCCGTGGCTCTTGCCCCACCAACCCGGATATGCCCCTCTACTGGTACCACCCTGTCTACTTACCCTTACTTTCTCCACTCCATCAAAGGGCACACCGCCAAAAGGTCACTGCCTAGATTACTTATTGCCCTATCCCAAATAGTAAGTTAGTCACCATCTTCACACAGGTCTTGTCTCCTTTGCTCTTTTATCACCCCTCAAATCATACGCCGAGTTCATACGAACAAATCATATGCACAAAATCAAACTCAGAAAGAAATCATACACACCAAATCATACGCACAAATTATATGTACTAACATTGATGAATAGAATACCTTTTCCCACGAGCAATGTGATCTGTTTATAAGTAGAGGCCTCTTCCGGTAGCCGCTTGGGGGCACTCAGTAAATCCTGAGACCATCCGTCGGAATGAACATAGGGGGAGCATGACCCCCTTGGAAACCACTTTCGAAGGTGCAACAGCGAACCGAGGCAATGGCCTAAAACCACCCTGGGATTTTGCGCAAAGATATGATGAGTGCCAGGCGCTTGACAACGCAACCAAAGCCCAAGTGGATCAGGAGATCATGGTGGAGGAGAATGAGGTCCAGGAGCAGGAGCGTGTGGCAATCCTGGCGGATTGGCGGCGATACTATCCAAACCAGTTTTGCGACGATGGTTTGCCACTTGTGAACCCCCCAACCCCTATCGAAGTCGATTCTCCACCGAATTCGCCGGCATTGCCTGTATTTCCCTTACAAAAGATGAGGCCTGCAGCGCGAATGAAGAGTCTGCTCGACCGTGTGGTGAAGCGACCCAGAAGCTCGTCAACTGGGTCTGCGCTAGTACCGCCTCCGGGGTCTTCTGTATCTCCGGACACTCCTCCTGGGAGCACCCGCCAGCTAGCGATTTGGGAGCGCAGTTATTCCCATACAATTCGTGGGGCCCCGGTATCCCCTACAGGTTCCCCTATTGGACGCCCTGTGGCTTTGGCGAGGGCAGCTATATTCACTACAGCAAGCCCAAGGGAGCCTATCTCACATCGCACCAGGTTTAGAATAAGACTAGGTAGCCTGAGGCGAAACTCCGGGGCTAATAACCCACAGTCCAGCAAGTAATTTTAAACTTTGCCTAATTAACTTAGAGATGTGCTTACTAATATTCAGTGTTGTTTAGCTCGGACAGGCCCCTTGATGCCTATCGGCGGAGACGACGGTACTTCTGAGTACAGAATGACGGAGGAGGATATGGAACGAGATTTGGCCACGACGGTTCGGGATGATGAGCTTGACAAAAAGAGTAGACCATTGATTGACTGGGTGAAGCCTGGTGAGTGGCTTTTGCCAAATACGGCGGTCCACAAAGAGTGGGAGGAGGATGAAGAGGATGAGGATGTCGATTTTATCGACCTATATGAGTCTGGTGATGAGGGTGGCAATGGCTCAGAGGATTCCGATCAGCTCTATGGGGAAGAGCAGATTGACGAGGACGACGATGAGGATGTGGAGGGCGAGCAGGAGGATGTGGAGGGCTGGGAGGAGGGTGATGATGATGTCCATATGACGGACGAAGGGGAAACCTGCGGCTCAGGTTTGGGAAGTAGGATGCGACACTTAGGTCGCCCTGACTCGGCATCTTCCTCTGGTGGTCTGTACGGCGATGCGGGAGACCACCGTTTTGCCTTGCTAGCAGCCAAGAGATTGGAGGGCTGGTGCTTGGGCGGGCTATGAGACCAAGGATTTCTTCACAAGCCCGGAAGACCAACAGGACAGCATCGAAAATATTGCCACCAAGAGAAAGGGCTTTCTTGCCGGCAATGCTCGTCTTATCCTTGTTCTCGAGGTAGCCGCCAGGGAAGGCGCAGAAGAACAAGGAATTGACATTGAGGAGATCGATAGAATTGACGCTGAGATGGATAGGCAGGCCCTCCTCAATATGGCTAGCCAGCACTTCCCTCACCGCGTGAAACAGGAGCCGGAGGATTAACGATTTCTACTTCCATCAATTTTCTTTTCTTGTTATCTCCTAGTTCCTTTCCTGACCCCTCACGCCAGTTCTGCCTTCCTTACTCTCCTTAATACGGTTCCCCTTACCTTGCCTTACCTGCCCTCCCACTTCTGTATTTATCTACCACAATATCTCTCGTTTGCTTTCATCCTTAGCCCGTATTGTTTGTCCCATATCATAAGTCCGGGGGCTGTTTTCCTTGGGTTAGATTCTTACGCAGCAAGCTACCTCTTTTCTTGTTCCCTTCTCACTCTGAATTTCCAGAGACCAACGCTCCTTTAGAGTTTAATTTCTTTTGTTATCATAACTGGCGCCTATACAGATTCCGCTCTTTTCTTTTAAGTCATGATTGCGTGGGTGACGTTACTCTTTGCAGTAAAATGTGATACGATAGCAGTTTAGAAGTTAGAAACACTCTCACATAACCATAAGCCTGAGCACAGATTGCGATTGTCTATTTAGTACTTTGCTTCTGGATTCGTCGGCAAAATCCATATGCTCAAAGACAGATGCCCCAAACCCCGTACCCAAAGTGATGCATCCAAAGGCATGGGCTCTAAAGCCATATACTAACAGCATATGCCCAAAGCATTCGCCCAAAACATAGGTCCAAAACATACCCCCAAAACATACCCCCAAAACACACACCCAAAGCATACGCCCAAAGCATACGCTCAAAGCATACTCCCAAAGCATACACCCAAAACACACGCTTAAAGCATACTCCAAAACACACGCCCAAAGCATACACCCAAAATACCCGCCAAAAGCAGTTGACGTAAAAACGCTCTCCGTGAATGTTTAATTATAATTTAGGTTCAAATATGTGAGGGAATAGCCAGGCATATTCCTCTAGAGAAGTTAAGCTCCGCAGTTTTCAGGATAGGCTTCTATCCCAGAATCAGAATCAGAATCCACAATGGTACAATGAAAAAGACCCATGACAACTCTGCTACTTGTACTTGCACTAGGCATAATTTCCATGGAATGCACAGTTGCACGGATATAAATGCCTGCTGCTAGAGCATCCAGGATCCCGTTGTACTCTGTATCGTCACAGTCCATGAACTCCGACACCATCTCCTTCTGCTGTAGCTCCACATTCACAGACTTGTCTTCATGTACCTTGGTTCCCAACCAATACATCTGGCCCAAGACGGGGGTGTGCATCCCAGCCTTTGGATAATCCATCATGCCTACCACATCATAGTGTAAGCTAGGTTCCTAGCATTAATATTAAATATTTGACTTACAGAAAAAGAGTATGACTTTATGACCTCAGGAAAGCGACTAGAGATAAGTATGTGAAACCAAGGTTGGTTCCAGGTTGCAGTAGTTGTCAAGAGAGCTCTGGGGAAAGCGCTTCGCTTCAAAGAAGCTATGGTCGACTGGAGCATTGGCCATGGCGCGAAGCCGAGGAAGTGGAACGATACAAGGCTCGGTAATACCCGGTGCAGTCGATGCAATCACAATAGTTTTCCTGATCGTGCTTATGATAGTAAGGAAGGATCGATATGTAGACATCTGGAAAGATCGTGCAGTTATAGTAAGACCAAAAGGGTTTGAAGTAAGGAAAAACTATAAAATGATTTTATCAAGACCAGCTACTTATATATTAAGTCCACTGGAGCAAGGCTTGATAGAATATAATTAAAGAGCGTATAAATTATGGAAATTCAGAAGTCAGAATGAAGGTATTGTTAACTGTCTGAGTCGGGAACTAACCCCCGCGTTATTTTGGCTTTTACCACACGCCTGCCTGAGTCAAACTGCTGAAATATTTCTAAGCTCGAGACCCGCCCCTTAATCTCATACCCTGACTCAAGCACCGGTATGATAGCACGGGATTCACTTGTTCTATGTTCCAACATTCCAGTGGTTAGGCGCACGGACTCTCTGTAAGGATTTACAGGGCAAACGTACCCTACCTTGACGCACACCAACTTCGAAGAAAAAAGATGAAACGCCCCTCCAGCCCCGGCGTTGGGACGACCCGTCATCACGGACCGCCTGGGTAGTTGCGTCCCAACACCAAAGACCACTATCAATGGAACCCATCTTAGAACACGCGATACATCGCGGACGTCCGTCCGACTAGACCCTGTGCGCAGGATCTATGGGGGAGACCTCCGCGCACCTTATGCAAGTGGAAGCAGGTAAATCGGACGATGGCGCATAAGATTACAGATGCTTGAAGACAGAGAGTCGGAAGGATGGGTCGAAGGTAACGGGACGTTTTGCACGCAAGTTAGTCCCCTCATACCCAGCAAGTGGTGTGGGGTATGAAGGAGGTAACTATGCCCAGTAAGTGGATCGGGTGCATCCACAGAGGACAAGTTGGTAAAAGATGGAGTCCGAGTCAAAAAGCCTATAGGTACGATCCCGAGGACAAGTCGTGTAATGCCGGAAGACCAGAATACAACATGCAGTTGCAGGTTGAATTCTCGACGGAACCAACCAAAGATGATTGGCCATCTTCTGTCCAGTGAGTTAGACTGAGCACGAGGGCAAGATAATTCCTAACCATCGTTGTCAACGGATAAACGGATGAGCTGACACCTGACATGGTTCCCACACCATCAGGAATAATGAAAGCGCAGAGCGATAAGTTGAGCATGGGAGCAAAAAGGTGTGGGAGAGAGTTTTCAGGGTCTACGAGTGTTCGCACTCAGGTGAAGTTCGCCGAGTTGCGGGCAAGGTACTTAGTTAGTATACAGTTAGCATGTATACCGCGATTGCTCAGACGCAGAATATAAATATCGAAGCAACTTCGCTGCTATTAGACACAACAAGCACGGAAAAGAGATCTTATCAATATAATAAGTTATCTACACTTTTATAACGTTACCAATACGTCGACTATTTACCCCGAAGGGAATATTATATCTAACCTACATTACTCGTGTCTTCTTAACGAGTTCTCCGATGTAATCACGATCAAGGCCCTAGCTGTCGGAATACCTCATGTCGCAGCTACCACCTAACAGTATATTGATACTTCTCATTGTTACCGAGACGCATGTTTGGCAGAGACACTCATACTCCCAAACCAAAAAAACCTTTCGAGCCCAGACCACCGAGGACTACCTCAATAGACGAAGTCCGCACCCCTATACCTGAATTAGGGACACAAGAGCCCTACTACGAATCCTATTTCTGGTGGAAAAACCCCGAAAATACCGTTACACTCCAAGACATTGCCGCACTATACGAATACCAGTACGGTGAAAGATTTACCTACAAAACCCCCTCGGAGAAATCAATCTCCATTTGGTACACTCCGTACCCAGAAAGCAATCAACGCTAAAGTCCGGGGTTTGAGATACCCATAGTTTGGGGAGGAAACACGAGATAGGTTTCCCGTGAAAAGAAGTCATAAGAGATGACTTCTAACCCAAAAGAACCTGAAGTCATGGAATGGCGACTGGAAGAAGGAGACGAGGGAGGTGATGAACTTTCCTCCTTCCAAGCCCCCAGTGTGGAGACAACAGTCACCCACCTAGCCCAAACACACTCGGGAGACCGAACACCACGCTCCCCTATCGGATTAGGCTTCCCAGACAAATATGGGAAGGGACGATAAGGAGGCGGTCGCCGAACGCCTCAACCCACCGAATCCCTCATGGCTGTTCGAATCCGAAGATTAGATCAGATCCTCGGCCGATTCGACCCAAAGCTTACAGGCAGTCAAGATGGACAACATCTTGCGTTCAGCTCTCTCCCGACCAATATCCTATTAATGGCCCAAGAACTGGTAAACGTCAAAAATCAGCCAAAATCCGGGCTCCAGATAGTCGGTTGAGAACTTACCCGAATAGACGAACAAGTACAACTTGTGGACTTGGAGTCTCAAAAAGTCCATGAAAGCTTCGCAACCCAGGTGGCCAAACAACTGGGGGAGACAGATGAGAGATAAACCAGACACGAGGCTGTCACCTCTCATTGCCAAGAAGCTGTGCAAGGGACTGGCGAGCAGTGCATGCACCGGGACCCACTCCTAGACCAGGTGATCATTCGGTTAAACGAGCAGCACAAACGGGAGCTGGCAAACCACGAGATAGGTATTAATCTTGTGAGAGATGAGCTACGACACCACCAGGAGTCCCGAGAAGCCCAAGATGGTGAGATCGCTGTGCTCAAGGCACTGGTGGAACAGTTGTTGGGCCAGGTAAAAGGGAAAGGAAAGGTGTCAGATCCGACACCAGAGGCTTCAGGGGCAGGTGGAGGAAGACCACCACCACCATGACACGGAGCGGCAGGAGCTCCGGGCGGCGGCGGAGGAGGAGACCCCAATGATGATGGAGAAGGATCTGGAAGTAGGCCGGATGAGAGGAGGAATGGATCATGGGACAAGAGACGCGCACCGCAGCCAGAAGAAGACGACTACGACTTCGAAAACGATGAACAGTTCAACCTGTTCTCTCGAGTGATGGCCAACGCCTTGGGACAACGAACAAGAGTCCCAGCGGGAGCCCCTGCAATGTTTAGGAACGAGTAACACCGAGATACCCGCATGTGGCTAATGACATGCGCAGATAATTTGGGTCGAAACAGTTCGCAGTGGGAAGACGAGGCACAACGCATCCGATACGCCATAAGCCAGATGGATGGGAAAGAAGTCGCATCGTTTGCGTTAACCTACCGACCACAAATGACCGGAGAAATAGGTTACACGAGACAAGAAGGATACGAGTTCTGGCATGTCTTTGCCGAACAAGCCCGGCGACGCTTCGGTCCCACCCATGAAGCGGAAAAATCCCTCAGAGAAATGGGATCAGTCAAATATCGCGGTGATGTCGCCAAATTCTTGATGGAAATGGAAAATCTCAACATCCATGGAAGAGTCACCAGGATAGCCTGGAGAAACATGATGGAAGACAAACCTCCCGGAGAAGCATTGCCATGGGTCCCACACAGAGAATATGTCGATGATGGGGAATGGTTGGAAGCAGTCAGGACCGTAACCTGAGCGGAAGAAGATTTCACAGAAAGAAAAGATCTTCGAGGAGGCGGTCCCTCAGGCGCGACACCAGGCGTGAAAAGACAGTTCGAGGATTCAAAGCCAACGGTCACCGCAAAGCGTGTAAAAAGGCAGTATACGGCTAAGGACAAGGCTGACTAGCAGAAAGAAAAGGCTGGGGAGAGGAAGGTGAAAAAGGAAGGGTCGGTGGCACTGGCGGGGGAGGTCAAACACAAGGTGTGGGCAGAGGCCCACCAGGGGGTCGACCACAAAGTTGTCGATAAACCGAAATCTGACAACACATGCACATGGTGCAGGATGAGAAACCACACCTGGAAATACTGTCAAAAGCCGATACAGATGTTGGCTATACCCTGAGGACAATCGAAGCCCAAACGACCGTCCGCATTGGCACCGAAACGATGTCCTCACGTAGCCACTGTGGCCGTTGATGGCCAGGGAGAAAGCTCACGACGAGCGGTTCGAAGGCCCCCAGCTTGGGCTTTTGAAGATGACGAAATCTTATGAAATGTCATCCAGGTACCGACAACCACGGTGATCGGGTAGTGAGGTTGCCGCCTCGAATCGAAAGACCTGGGGCATAGTCGGTGACGATATCCCACCGGAAGGCTAAAAGACCAAAGGATAGCTGTTGCCATTTTACGTCCAAAAATGGGTAGTCCGTGCTTACCACGGGAGCCATAAAATATTACAGGTGAAGAAAGCCGTCGACGAGATTAAAAGGGAAAGAGAACACTACCATTCGTCGGAACGGGACCTGAGTTGCACGACACGCGAAGGATGGTCGAAATCCAGGGCAACCTGACTTTCTCTCCGGGTAAAACAGCCGGGCAAATAAAAGCCGGGGGCGCCTCTACTGGGTACAAGGTTCATGCCCGATGAATGGTGTCGGAGGGAGTCTCGGGAGTGAGACCAAACTCGAAGGCGGAGGTACTGTGTTTTGGTCACAGGGGACATCCTCACATGAGGCATGAGTCGACCATAAAGGGCCGCGCACCCTAGTCGCGAACTCGAGGGGTACTCTAGTGAACCACCACTCCTGTGATATGGGAGCTCCTCGGCAGGAGGTAAAGACAGCTAGTTGTGGGCTGCCCGATATCAAAATGTTAGACACTGATTGTAAAGGTTTATCTGTGGAGGCTTTATGAGCCGAAACTGTGCAGGCGCGGTAACAAACCCCCACTCTAATTGTAACCGGAACGATGAAAAGACTTTATCAGAACCTGACCGAAAGCTCCAGACCCGTTAAAAGACCCAAGCATTACGCCTGCCCTCAGGGGAAGGCTTTTATTGAACTAAAAGGACGAAAAGACGCTATAAAGGTCCTGTTAGATTCCGGTTCAAATATCTTTCTGATGAACCAAGACACCACACGACAGCTTGAAATGCCAACCGAGGCTAGGGATTCACCGTTAAAAATCACAACCTTCGATGGCGAAACCGCGCCTACCGGAGGAATATTCGATACCCATCCTATTCCCCTAGAAATTGGTGCCAGCGTACACCGAAGTATGATATCCTGCGAAATTGCGAATGCAGGAAGGTATGACTAAATTATACCCTTTGGGTGGTGCCATGATGAGCACTCCCTTAAAAATATCGCGGACTCACGTAAATGGGCCTTTGAGGAAATATAATGCCACGCTCATATAGAAGATGAGGCGGTGGCGGATATGTTTGAATGGGATGAAACTGTGGCTTAGGATGAGGAAGCACAGTAGGTAGGAAGGATAGAACGAGAAGAAGAAGGAGGAGTACAGTTGGAGGCGCTGCTGAAACCATACTGGCAGTATAAGGACCTTTTTGAAGAGAAAAAAGCTAAATTGTTGACACCTCGAAGAACCTTCGACCACACCATCAACCTTAAAGAAGGGGCCGAGCCTCCGCGGGGTCCGATATACCCAATGTCGGCACACAAGTTGAACGAACTGGATAAATACCTCAAGAAAGGGATGGCAGAGGGCAAGATCGCTTATAGCGAATCATCCCCTTACAGCGCTCCAATCCAGTTCGTTCCGAAACCAGATGGAAGTCTACAACTATGGGTAGACTACAGAAACCTCAACAAATTGACGATCCTGAATAAATACCCCCTACTGCTAATGGATGAACTCCAAGACCGCGTTGCTGGAGCAAAGGTGTTTACGAAGCTGGACCTAATAGATGGATATCATCTTATTCGAATGAGGAAAGGCGACGAACACAAAACAGCCTTTTGTACACGATACAGACAATACGAATATAGGGTCATGCCTTTCCGGCTGGTTAACGCTCCTGCAACGTTTCAGACAATGATGAACCAAATCCTAAGGGAGTTCTTGGACAACGGAGTAGTTGTCTACCTAGACGCCATCCTGATATACTCTGAAAATATGTACGACCACATTAAACTAGTCCAAAAAGTGCTTGACCGACGCGAACAGCTCGACCTAGCAGTCTCGTTGAAGAAGTCGGGGTTCCACCACTACGAGGTCGCATTCTTAGGATACATTGTCAAGACAAGCGGAGTCACTATGAGTAATAGCAAAGTGAAAAGCGTTCAAAATTGGGCACACCCGAGATTGGTTAAAGCAGTTCAGATATTCATTGGATTCGCAAACTTTTACCGGCGATTCATCAAGGATTTCTCAAAGGTTTGCAATCTGATAACCAAGACATTGAAGGGAAACCCAAACGATTTTCACTGGGGAAGAGAGAAGGAAGAGGCATTTGAGGAGTTAAAGAAGAGGTTTACGACGGCACCAATTTTATCGCATTTCTACCCAGGGAGAAGAACGGTGGTCGAGACGGGCGCAAGTGACTTCACGCTAGGATGAGTACTGTCAGAATACCAAGGAAGACGCCTTCACCGAGTGGCTTTTTATTCTTGAAAGTTAAACAGCGCAGAAAGCAATTACGAGATACATGACAAGGAGTTACTCGCAATAATGGAAGCGTTCAAGGAATGGAAAAGAGACCTCTGGGGTGAAGAAGAACCTGTGACGGTATACACCGACCACCAAAACCTGCAGTCCTTCTTAACCACAAAGGTATGGAACGAACAACAAATCCGATGGGCACAGGAGTTGATCAACTATAACTTCAAAATAGACTACGGTCCGGGAAGCCGAGGCGGAAAGCCGGACGCGTCAAGTAGACGGCCGGAGTACCGTCCTGAGGAGGGAGCTCATCACAGTGAACAGTCAATTCTGAAATCTGAACATTTTGAATTTTCCGTAATTCATCAGACACGAAGCGCCGAAACCGCTCTCATCCCAGAAACACGCAAATCTGAAAATCTGAGAATTCGGAAGCTCTCAGACAAGGCTATAATCCCGATGATAGGACCACAGTGTCTGGCCAGTCATGACATCTACGCCCTGACAGACCGCCTGGTACCAGCAAGGGGACTGAAAATGGTGGAGACTGGTATTGCGATAGGATTGCCGGAAGGAACCTATGGAAGGCTAGACACATGAAGTGGTATGGCTAGGAAGGTGGGAATAGCCGTGGGTGGTGGTGTAATAGAAGCAGATTAGACCGGAGAAGTCAAGGTCATACTTTGAAATCATAGCGAAGCGGACTGTGTATTTAAGGCAGGAGATCAGATAGTGCAACGCATAGTTGAGAAAGTTGCCAACGCCGACGCCATGGAAGTAGATGATCTGGGAATAACCGAGCGAGGAAACCTGGGCTTCGGATCAAGTGCCATGAACCCTAAGCGATCCATCACAGCTAAGGAAAAAGAAGTCAAAATGTGTTTCCTTCACGCGGACACAAGCAAGAACGAATTCTTTAGCACAGTTGATATTGGCTATCACCTTCGGTTAATGAAAAAACGAGGAATGTTATCAGGCACTCATGTCAATGCAGCCTTGACGCGAACAATGAACGCTTCATTTCTGGACAAAATTAGAGTGCCTGGCAAGGAGGGTGAGAAGTGGCAGGACCGAGGCCGTGAACTGGTAAGGTTAAGAGAAAGCGGAAAAAAGATGCCGGACGAATGGATAGAGAAGCACGGGTTACTATACTACAAGAATCGATTATACATCCCCAAAGACGAAGCCCTTCAGACAGAGATAGCACAAGGCTGTCACAACTCAAAAATAGCAGGGCACTTCGGACAGGAAAAAAAGGTTGAGATAGTAACAAGGGATCTTTACTGGAAAGGACTGGCAGAATGCATCAGAGACTACGTACGATCCTGCGACGAATGTCAACACAGTAAATCCCTAAGGTATGGTAAGTACGGGTTACTGCAACCTTTAGAAGTACCCTATGCCGCCTGGTCCTCCATATCGACTGACTTCATCACGCAGGTACAGGAATCGCAGGCTAAGACCCAGATAATGGTAGTTGTAGATAGGTTCACAAAAATGGCCCACTTCATGGGCCTCTACGAAAGCTCGACAGCAAAAGATGTCAGAGACACCTTCCTTCGCGAAGTTTGAAAACTTCGCGGATTGACTACCGAAATTATATCGGACATGGATGCGGAGTTCTGCGGCGAGTTATGGGAATCATTGTGCAAGATGATAGGAGTTAAATGGCGCGCGTCAACGGCGTACCACCCTCAGACTGACGGATAACCCGAAAGAACCAACAAAGTGCTTGCAGTGTACTTACGAACATTTGTCAATTACGATCAAAACTACTGGTACCAACTTTTGCCGTTAGCCGACGACGCCTACAACAATTCTGCAACAAACGCGCACAAAATGACCACATTCTTCGCCAACTACGGTTTTCATCCACCGACGGAATGGATGAAAGAAAAAGATGCTCACAACCCCGGGGCGACAATGTACTCTCACTGGGTGCAGGACATACATCGACAGGCGAAACAAACCCGAGAAAATACACGGGAATCGATGAAAAAATATTATGACCGAAAAGCAACATAACAACCCAGCATCGAGGTTGGCGACTTGGTAATGTTGAATGCGAAGAACATACAGACCAAACGACCATCGAAGAAGCTGAGTCCGAAACTGTATGGCCCTCTCAAAGTGTTAGAGAAGAAGGGAAGCAGGGCATACAAGTTAGAAATATCGCCTGGGTGGAAAATTCATCCTGTGTTTCACGTTTCGCTGTTGTAACCCTACCGAGCCTCGAACCGACCAAATCGCGAGCAACCCCCACAAGACCCCGAAGGGATCGAGGGAGATTTATAGTGGCAGGTGGAAAAGATCGTCATGAGTGAGATCATTTTCTATACGGGAAAGGTGCGAGGAAGGAATAAACCGATGAGAGAGCTTCAGTATTCTGTGAAATGGAAAGGCTGCACGGAAGATGAAAATACTTGGGAACCCTACGACCGTATGCAGAACACGCCGGAGGAGGTGGAAAGATTTCTTAGAGAAAGCCCGGAGATGCCGGGCCTGACAGATGTCGAGTGACATAGGAAAGGTTTTCCATCGGCGGACAAGCAACCACCGGTGGTTTTTACCCCTAATATGTAGAGCTCGAAATAGATGAAAAAATTGTATAATAAACATAGCGTATTCGGGACGAACACTGCCAAGAGGGGAGCTCGTGTTTGGCGCACTGACTCCCCGTAACGATTTACAGGGCAAACTTACGCTACCTTGACGCACACCAACTTCGAGGGAAAAAGATAACACCCCCCTCTTGCCCCGGCGTTGGGACGGCGCGTCATCACTGACTGCATGGGTAGTTGCGTCCCAACACCAAAGACCACTATCAATGGAACCCATCTTATAACACCCTATACATCGCCGCCGTTGGGCCGACCGGATCCTGTTCGCAGGAGATATGAGGAGAGGCCTCCGGGCACCGTATGCAAGAGGAGTCAGGTCGACCGGACGACGGCGCATAAGGTTACAGACGCATGAAGATGCTGAGTCAGAGGGTTGGGTGGAAACTAACGGGACGTTTTGCACGCAAGTTAGTCCCCTCATACCCACAAAGTTGTATGGGGTATGAAGGAGGTAATTATGCCCAGTAAGTGGATCGGGTGCATCCCCAGAGGACAAGTTGGTAAAAGATGGAGTCTGAGTGAAAAAGCCTAGAGGTACGATCCCGAGGACAAGTTGTGTAATTGTTAGGTGGTAGCTGCGGCGTGAGGTATTCCGACAGCTAGGACCTTAATCGTGATAATATCGGAGAACTCGTTAAGAAGACACGAGTAATGTACACTAGATATAATATTCACTTCGGTGTAGATAGTCGAAGTATTGATAACGATATAAAAGTGTAGGTAACTTATTATATTGATAAGATCTCTTCTCCGTGCTTGTTGTTCTTAATAGCAGCGAAGATGCTTCGATATTTATCTTCCGCGTCTGAGCAATCGCGGTATACATGCTAACACTATTCTGACTAAGTACCTTGCCCGCAACTCTGAGAACTTCACCTGAGTGCGAACACTCGTAGACCCTGAAAGCTCACTACGACACCTTGTGCTCCCATGGCAAACTTATCGCTCTGTGCTTTCATGATTCGTGATGGTGTGGAAACCACGTCAGGTGTCAGCTCATCCGTTTATCCGTTGACGAAGATGGTTACGAATTATCTTGCCTTTGTGCTCGCCGAAGGTAGTCTAACTCGCTGGACAGAAGATGGCCAATCGGCTTTGGTTGGTTCCGTCGAGAATTCAACTCGCAACTGCCTGTTGTATTCTGGTCTTCCGGCATTATACGACTTGTCCTCGGGATCGCACCTATAGGTTTTTTCCCTCAGACTCCATCTTTTACCAACTTGTCCTCTGTGGATGCGCCCGATCCACTTACTGGGCATAGTTACCTCCTTCATACCCTACACCACTTTGTAGGTACGAGGGGACTAACTTTCGTGCAAAACGTCCCGTTACCTTCGACCAACCGTTCCGACAGTCTGTCCTCCACTCTCTGTAACCTTATGCGGCGTCAGCCGATTCACCCGCCTCCACTTGCATAGGGTGCCCGGAGGTCTCCCCTGATATATCCTGCGAACAGGATCCGGTCGGACGGACGGCCGCAACGTATACGGTGTTATAGGAAGTGTTCTATTTATAATGGTCTGTGGTGTTGGGACACAACTACCCAGGCGGCCCGTGATGACGCGCCGTCCCAACGCCGGGGCTGGAGGGGGGTGTTATGTTTTTCCTTCGAAGTTCGTATGCGCCAAGGTAGGGTAACTTTGCCCTGTAAATCCTTATGGGGAGTCCGTGCGCCTAACACGAGCTCCCCTCTTCGAAGTTTTCGTCCCGAATACGCTATATTTATTATACAATCTATCTTTCCATTTTGAGCTCCCCATAGTAGCGGTAAAAACCACCAGCGTTTCCTTGTCCACTGATGGAAAACCTTTCTTATGTTACTCAACCTCTTTCTGTCCCGGCATCTCCGGGTTTTCCCTATGAAACCTTTCCACCTCTTCCTGCGCGTTCTTCATACCTTCGGGTGGCTCCCAAGTATTTTCATCCTCGGCGCAGCCTTTCCATTTCACAAAATACCGAAGCTCTTTCATCTGTTTACTCCTTCCTCGAACCTTTCGCGTGTACGAAATGATCTCACTCTTGATGATCCTTTCCACCTGCCATTCTAAATCTCCCTCGATGTCTTCGGGATCCCGTGGGGGTTGTTCGCGATTTGGTCGGTTCGAGGCTCGGTAGGGTTCTAACAGCGAAACGTGAAACACAGGATGAATTTTCCACCGCGGCGATATTTCTAACTTGTATGCCCTGCTTCCCTTCTTTTCTAACACTTTGAAAGGGCCATACAGTTTCGGACTCGGCTACTTTGGTGGTCGTTTGGTACATATGTTTTTCGCATTCAACATTCCCAAGTCGCCGACTTCGATGCTGGGTTGTTCTGTCACTTTGCGGTCGTAATATTTCTTCATCGATTCACGTGTATTTTCTAAGGTTTGTTTCGCTTGCTGATGTATGTCCTGCATCCAGTGAGCATACATTGTCGCCCCAGGGTTATGAGCTTCTCTCTCCTTCATCCACTCCGTCTGTGGGTGAAAACCGTAGTTGGCGAAGAATGGGGTCATTTTGTGTGCGTTTGTTGCTGAATTATTGTAGGCGTGTTCGGCTAGCGGCAACGGTTGGTACCAATCGTCTTGATCGTAATTGACAAACGTTCGTAAGTAACCTTCCAGCACTTGGTTGGTTCTTTCAGTTTGTCCGTCGGTCTGAGGGTGGTATGCTGTTGACATGCGCCGTTTAACTCCTAACATTTTGCACAATGATTCCCAGAATTCGCCGGAAAACTTCGTATCCATGTCCGATATGATCTCGGTTGGCAATCCGTGAAGTTTCCAGACTTCCCGAAGGAAGGTATCCGCAACGTCCTTTGCGGTCGCATTTTCGTGGATGCCGATGAAGTGGGCCATTTTTGTGAACCGGACTACTACTACCATGATTTGGGTCTTACCCTGCGATTCCGGTAGTTGGGTGATGAAGTCCGTTGATATGGAGGACCAGGCAGCATAAGGTACGTCTAAGGGTTGAAGTAATCCGTACTTAGCATGCCGTGGGGATTTACTGTGTTGGCATTCGTCGCAGGATCGTACATAGTCTCTGATCCAGTCGGCGCGCTTTTTCCAGTAGAAATTCCTTGTTACAATCTCCATCGTCTTTTCTTGTCCGAAGTGCCCAGCTATTAACGAGTCGTGACAGCCTTGGGCTATCTCGGTCTGAAGCGCTTCGTTTTCTGGAATGTATCACCGATTTTTGTAGTATAGCAACCCGTCCTTTTCTATCCATTCGTCCGGCATCTTTTCCCCACCTTCTCTTAACCTAACCAGTTCACGGCCTCGGTCCTGCCACTTCTCGTCCTCCTTCCCAGCCGCTCTAATCTTGTCCAGAAATGTATCGTTCATTGTTCGCGTTAGGGCTGCGTTGACGTGAGCTCTTGATAACATTTCTCGTTCTTTCGCTAACCGAGGGTGATAGCCGATATCAGCTGCACTAAAGAATTCGTTTCCGCTTAAGTCTGCATGAAGGAAACATATTTTGACTTTTTCTTCCTTAGCCGTGATGGATCGCTTGGGGTTCATGTCACTTGATCCGAAGCCCATTTTTCCTCGCTCGGTTATTCCCAAATCGTCTACTTCCATGGCGTCGGCGTTGGCAACCTTCTCAACTATGAGTTGTGCTATCCGATCTCCTGCTTTAAATATGCAGTCCGCTTCGCCATGATTCCGAAGTATGACCTTGACTTCTCCGGTGTAATCTGCATCTATTACACCACCGCCCACTGCTATTCCCATCTTGCTAGCCATACCACTTCTTGCGGCTAGTCTTCCATAGGTTCCTTCCGGCAATCCTATCTCAATACCCGTTTCTACCATTGTCTGTCATTTTGCTGGAACCAGGCCGTCTGTCAGGGCATAGATGTCATGACCGGCCGCAAACCGTGATCCTTTTGTCGGGATTATAGCCTTGTTCGAAAGTTTCATTATCCTGAGGCTCGTTGGTTCGCGTTTTCCTGGGACGAGGGCTGTTTCTGCGTTTCGTTTTTGATGAATCACGGAAATTTGAAAATGTTCCGATTTCAAAATCGACTGTTCACTGTGACGAGCTCCCTCCTCAGGACGGTACTCCGGCCGTCTACTTAACGCGTCGGGTTTCCCGCCCCTACTCCCTGGTCGGTAGACTATTTTGAAGTTGTAATTCGTCAACTCCTGTGCCCATCGAATTTGTCGTTGGTTCCAGACTTTTTTGGTCAAGAAGGATTGTAGATGTTGGTGGTCCGTATATACCGTTACGGGCTCTTCTTCCCCCCAGAGTTATCTTTTCCATTCTTTGAACGCTTCCATTATTGCGAGAAGTTCTTTGTCATGTATCTCGTAATTTCTTTCAGCGCTGTTCAATTTTCGAGAATGGAAAGCTACTGGATGAAGACGTCTCCCTTGGTATTGAGATAGTACGCATCCAAGTGCAAAGTCACTTGCGTCTGTCTCGACCACCGTTTTTCTTCCTGGGTAGAAATGCGATAAAATGGGTGCCGTTGTAAACCTCTTTTTCAACTCCTCAAACGCCTCTTCCTGCTCTCTTCCCCAGTGAAAATCCTTTGGGTTCCCTTTCAACGTTTCAGTTATTGGTTTGCAGACCTTTGAGAAGTCCTTGATGAATCGTCGGTAAAAATTTGCGAATCCGATGAAAATCTGGACTTCTTTAACCGATCTTGGGTGTGCCCAGTTCTGAACGCTTTTCACTTTTCTATCACTCATGGTGACTCCGTTCGTCTTGACAATGTATCCTAGGAATTCAACTTCCTCTTGATGGAATACCGACTTTTTCAGTGAAACTGCTAAGTCGTGTTGTTCAAGCCTGTCAAGGACCTGTTGAACCAATTTGACATGGTCGTCCATATTCTCAGAGTATATTAGGATGTCGTCTAAATAAACAACTACTCCGTGGTCCAAGAACTCCCTTAGGATTTTGTTCATCATTGTCTGAAAAGTTGCGGGAGCATTAACGAGTCCGAAAGGCATGACCTTGTATTCGTACTGCCCGTATCGTGTACGAAAAGCCGTCTTGTGTTCATCGCCTTTCCTCATTCGAATAAGATGGTATCCATCCTTGAGGTCGAGTTTCGTGAATATTTTTGCTCCCGCGACTCGGTCTGGGAGTTCGTCCATCAGTGGTAGGGGATATTTATTCAGGATCGTCAATTTGTTGAGGTTCCTATAATCTACGCACAGTCGTAGACTTCCATCAGGTTTTGGAACGAAAAGGATTGGAGCGCCGTAAGGCGATTCACTGTCGGCTATTTTTCCCTCAGCCATCATTTTCTTGAGGTACTTATCCAGTTCGTTCAACTGGTGTGCCGACATTGGGTCAATTGGGCCCCATGGGGGTTCTGCCCCTTCCTTAAGGTTGATGGCGTGATCGAAGGTTCTTCGAGGTGCCAACATCTTAGCTTTTTTCTCTTCAAAAAGCTCCTTAAATTGCCAATATGGTTTTGGCAACACTTCCAACTGTACTCCTCCTTCCTCTTCTCGTTCAATCCGTCCCACATACTATGCGTCCTCATCGTACGCCACAGTTTCGTCCCATTCAAACATATCTGCCGCCGCCTCATCTTCTATATGAGTGTGGCATTTTGTTTCTTCAAAGGCCCATTTACGTGGATCCGCGATATTTTTAAGGGGGTTCTCATCATGCCACCACCCAAAGGGTATGATTAAGTCATACCTTCCTGCATTCGCAATTTCGCAGGATATCAAACTTCGGTGACCATTGGCACCGATTTCTAATAGGATAGGATGGGTATAAAATATTCCTCCGGTTGGCGCGGTTTCGCCATCGAAGGTAGTGATTTTTAACGGTGAATCCCTGGCTTCAGTCGGGATTTCAAGCCGTTGTGCGGTTTTTTGGTTCATGAGAAAGATATTTGAACCAGAATCTAAGAGGACGTTTATCGTGTGTTTCCGTCCTTTGATTTCAATAAATGCCTTCCCCTCAGGGCAGGCGTAGTGCTTGGGTTTTTT
>Ga0307517_10002337_pt1 | contig 30604 bp, 40 predicted proteins | sample 23_EM_MG_FD_194515 | JGI IMG/M metagenome (GOLD analysis project Ga0307517, IMG submission 194515) | Populus trichocarpa ectomycorrhiza microbial communities from riparian zone in the Pacific Northwest, United States - 23_EM | ecosystem: Host-associated > Plants > Roots > Unclassified | place... | reverse complement strand
GGCGGACCGCCAGATCGACAGCGAGCGTCAAGACGGGCTTTCCGATTCCGCTGCTCGCCTCAAATAATCATGAAAGCGACAACGACCCTTTGCACACAAACGCCTGATACATACCGCGGCCACGATGTGTGCCACTGCCGAACGGTCTGGGTCAGGGCGGAGCGTTCTTGTTCTAACCACATCCTTGAAATCTGGTGTGTGGCTAATCCGCGTCTCGTTCCCCTCAGTGTGCTCCCCCAACGGCGGATACCACAACGAGTACTTGCCGTTGCGGAGGTATCCTGCGCGGATGCTGATCTTTTCCGCTATTGGTGTCTCGACGGGAGCAGGGCCACAGTGGGAAGAGCGGTGTAAATGACCCAACCTACCACCGTTGATCACTGAGTGCTGAGCGCTGAAGCCTCACCCTTGACTTATAGCTAAAAAGGCTTGACGACCATGCCTCATGGAGCCTGTTGCGCATTTGGATGGTCCAAAACTGCCTAGGTTCCGTGAATATGCTCTTGGATTGGACCCTCGGGGAGGTTATTGAGTTGGGCGCGGCCGGGCCCACAAACGAGATCCGTCTCGGGCTTGTCGTTACACCTGTCAAGGATCTGTCGGTGACGTAGATCGCAGCACCCTAACCTCCCCGACAGTATTCCTCCGTCTCGAAATTGACGTCCCGATTATGGACGGCATCGTGAAGGTACCCAGAGCAGCACCGCTCCCGATTACTCTCTGCGCGGGCCCTCACAACAGCGTACAACCTACACTGGTGGACAAATCACAGCTGGCGCATCACGGAGTTGGAATACATCCTTCACTGCACGATGATGAATCCGGTCGGACGGGCGGTGCCAAATCTCAAGCCTAAACCCACCATTCAACTTTGTGGGATGATGAGGATGGAGTGACCGGGTCAACAGCATTCCCCATTTACCAATTTTCGAATGCGGCCATTTTCTGAATCGAAGACCGGTTCACACTTCCGTTCCTCCACCAGGCTCCTCCCAGCGTTCGGGCTGCCGGAATCTTGCGATGTAAGGATGAACGGCACATGGCGGCCCCATTCTTCTCGCGGTTGGGTCATTGTTTTCAACGTATTCCCCAAGTCCCAAATTGTAGCAGAAGTCAATTTTGTGAACCTCGTCGAGTACTTCTCATTTCCCGTACGCATTGGGATAAAGCTAAGGAACGCAAGTGGATCCGAGGCCTCTATCCTTAGAAACCCTCCCCCCCAAACTCGGGTAACGTCCAGATCCCCAGAGCAGAACGAGGTAGTGACATAGATTTAAATATGATAGACTGCTTTCGAACCCGGACCATGGGTGCGGCACTGTCCACAACGGCGGTCACCAACTTCAAACAACTTCCGTCACCAAAAGTGTTACGCCACACTCGACACCCCATCATGCTGATCACAAACGGCCTCAAGTGGGACGGAATGCACGGGTAACTTTGTAGAGTTTTACATAAATCTGTGGCACAGACCGTATCACGAAATCGTTGCAATGGTGACCTAATCAATCCAACTTCTTTCTCCCTATATTCACCCTTCGGCGCCCAGCCGCCGACGGGGTTGGCGTCGACCGGTTCACCGCCCTAGCGTGGAGCTCGATGGTTTCCGTATCACTGCCTTCTTCAATGTTATCGAACCCATCAGCAAATCCGTATCCCCCACCCTTCCTCCCGAACCCCGTGCCGATGTCGTTTGCTGAAGATGGTGGGCTGGTGGCTCGTTTGCCACCCGCTCCGACGCTCAGGGCACGTACGATTAGGTCGTTCATCAGGATGACCGGTCGGAAGATAGGCAGGCGGAGCGGGACGAATGGAGATGGGTGTCGGACGACCTCTGAGCCCTCAGATGGGATTGGGTTGTAGGGATCTATGGGAAGTGGGCGAGATCTTGTTGCCATGATGATGTACTATCGAGTGCGGCTGTACGCTCAGATGGTGTCATGGTTGGATAAGTGTAACAGTACTCACGTAAGGATATATGAGCGCGAAGATGGCGGCATTGGTGAGAGCGCTCCCCCAGTTGCACAAGAACGCGGCTGGCATCCCTGTGGCGGATATTTTGAGTGGGAGGTGCGGGTGAAAGTGCAAAAACTTACCAAACGCAAGATAGTACGCCCAGCGTTCTTCGATATGCCTCACCCGACGAGGTAGCGAGAAACCTCTTGCGATCCAGGCTCCCTCGAAACAGTAATATCTGGAATGTTCAGATTAGCAGCGCCTTAAACGAAGGAAGTCCTTCAGCAGACGTACGAATCGACCCAACAGAAAAATGCGAAAGCCAGCACAGGTCCAAGCATGAACCGCGTCAGAGGCATTGAGCCCAACACGATTGAGAGCAACGCACAGGACAGTATCATTACTGCCCTGTATGCGCTGGTCGCGAGCGAGTTGAGCATTCCGGTATATCCGATTGGTTGTTGTTGTGCAACCGCACGGTTTCCGTGCTGGAGAATAAACGCACGCCGGGCAACGATATTGCACCATGCGGACTAGGGAAGGGCGCCGTCGGCATCAACACGATGATTATGATAGAGAGAGTCTTCACTGACGTTCAGATAGAGTGAAGCCCCGACAATCGGAGCGAGCCACAGGGTTTGATAAAACCACCCAAGGTTCCGATGCATGAACCCCCTTTCCGATGCAGAATCACTCTGACCCCCATGTCTCCGAGAGGCGAGGTTCAACAAGAACTCGAACACCCAGATGGAGATGAGTGAGAGGACATTCAGCAGCCCGGACTTCAAGACGTTCCCTTGAATTTCCGCATCACTTCCTTTGTTCCGTTCAGCTCTCAAATCCCAACCCATTTGTGAAAGAGGCTAAGGGGAAGGAGCGACCGCCTTACCTTGTTATCAGCTTCGCCGCGAAGTCCCACCGGAACGCGTCAATGAGCCCGGCCTTGGCCCAGTTCAGGTGAAGCAGGAGCGTTTCTGTGAAGGGAATGAAAATCGGATAGCTCGCCCTTGAGGAAGCGAAAGAGTATGGAGACGAGTCAATCATCGTGAACGTTCAGGAGCAGGCCGGTCGACCCCAGACCTCGTTGGGGCCTGCCGACTTCCGAGGTTCACCCATGCGACGCGGGCGTGTCGGGCCACGTGCGCTCGGATCAGGACTTTGTTTATTTCCAAAGGCTTTGCCAAACATCCACATCCCGATCGTACGAACCTCTGGTCGATCACAGATCGTGATTTGCGATTCATAAGGTTATGATTCGTTGTACGCGTACAGTTAAGGAGAAATAAGGGAGATTCGAATAAAGAAAGACAATCGATAGCACCTAGACTGTACCATGTACACTGGGAATGGGAAACAAGAAAAGCGAACGGGGAGATAATGTGTGACCAGGTCCAGGGGTCAGCCAGGAATGTTGTTGGATGTAGTTGGTGATAGTCGAAAAAAAACCGCGCTCACTTACGAGCGGCAGTCTGTTCCAATCGTCAGTTGAATTTTCAAGCACGCCAGGAAGAAAATAGACCTTTCGCTTGGTGGAGGATGCCGGCTTAGGAGCTTGCTTGGAAGAAGGTTTGGCAGCGGTCATCCTCGCCGACCTAGCGCCAGTGGTCTTGCTCTCGGGGGTCTTCTTCGCCTTAGACGTGGGAGTTTTCGAGGCAGGCTTTTTCTTCCCGGTCACTTCCTGGTTGTGAAGTGAGGGACGTGGACATGTGTTACGAATGGCAGTAGCGTACCTTCTTAGCATTGTCCCGTCGAGAAGACGTAGTAGTCTTCCTCGTAGAAGCGGGCCTGCTAGCGGACTTTGAGGGTTTCAAAGCCCTCTTGGTTGCTGGCTCTGCTTTGGCCCTGGTCTTCGTGGTCGTGGCCTTCACCCTCGAAGTGGTCTTCACCGGCTTAGCAGCGACTTTGGGTTCCTTTGCCTCTTTCTTTACGGTAGACTTTTTGGCCTCTTTGGTGGCAGTGTCCTTCTTGGTGGCGGGTTTTTTCATGGAGGATTTGGCGGCTCTGGTTGTGGTGGTTGTGGGCCTAGACCTAGTGGCAGACTTGGCCGGGGCTCTCTTGGCGGTGGATTTGGACGCCCTTGCGGGCTTATTCTGATCGGGTATTAGCTTCACTCGTGACGTCCCAGTTTACTGCCCACCTCCTTAGTGTCAGTGTCGTTGTTCTTAGCAACAGTCTTTGGGGGGAGTTTAACGCGCCCGGAAAGACCTGTACAGGGAAGGTGAGAGGGCATCTAACGGATACAGTAATTGGTATACCCTTGGGGAGGTAGAAGGTTCCCTTGTCGGCTCCGTTTGAAATTGCCTTGTTAAGTTGAGTAACCTGCGCAGGCCCCAAGTCTAAATTGTAAGTGGTCTCTACGAATCTGTGGACAATATTTGTTAGGTAAATGGAGCAGGGGACATGTGGAGGGTGTTGAAATAACGCACTTCTTAATCTGGGGCCTGGAAACGCCAATTCGCACGTCATCGTGATTGGCCGCAATGCACTCCTGGAAACAGGTCAAAATATGTGAGTTTTACCGTGTTTAGACAGCAAAGGGTGGATAATCGCGAAGATGGGGTGGATGAGGACGGGTGATGGGTCGGTGTGCACGGTCCACCACGATCCATCCAACTTGTCCCGCTTTGGAAGTTGCGTTTACACCGCTGGGATGCAGAGCGAATGACACAATGGGATACGTTGTCGAGTCTCGGTGGATAGATGAGAGGAGAATCCGCCATATATCTCACCTTAATCATCTCGACCCACGGAGGATGGCTGGGAACTTTGGCGGGCGCGGTCTTGGACGCAGTTCTGGGAGCCATTTCTTGAGAGATTTGCAGTCGTGTGCGTAGGATGCTCGAAATGAATCAGAGAGCTCGAGGGAGCTCGAGACAGGCAAGCGAAGTCGCGGGTAACGGGGCGCGGCGGATGGTGGGAGGGTTGAAGAGAGAAGATGGGAGTGTGTGAAATTCCCAGAGGACCGTGTCTGCAATAAACAAGACCACGTGACTACCCATTATCTGCACAGGCTGCGAAAGAATTTGACGGGCGAAATAAATCTCGAAAATATTTGCAGCTTCTCTGACATGCAGATGAAGGCGAGCGGCTGCGATTTGCCCCATGTATTTGTCAGGGTGAGCAGTTCGTGGGGGAATAGGCGGGCTATGACGCTCTGAGCATTTGCAGCTGTTTGGGTGTCAGGGCCTACGCGAGATAATCGCACGTCTAAAAATACTAACCTTGGGAGCTTCGACCATCCCCTCGACCATAGAATGTGTCGCCAGTCGTTCCAAAATGCCGTGAGCGAACACTGGGATGGGAGGATGCGGAGAACGTGATTGGCAGACAAGTGAACGCCGAATTTGGTGGTGTCACATCAGTTACGCCTGTTTTGCCCGATCGCGTTGTCCCATTCTGCCTTGAAGTCCCCCTCACAACTCTGTGCATGTCTGGAATCACTCCTCAACTTCAGGTCGCGGCTCGCTCTGCGTACAGGAGCCTTTACAGGGCATCTGCCTCCACTTTCGCTGGTGAGTGGCTCAGGAACGGCTCCGGAAAGCCGCCGCTGAACCTAATTGGCGGCGAACAGGTGACAATGAGATCCTCTTAGGTTGGTTTCAGATTCCGTTACCTTCAAGTTGCTGCCCTGAATGCATTTACCAGCGTTCCGCCAAAAAATGCGCGCGGATGCTCTTCAGCACAAGGACCAGACAGATCCCAAGGCCTACGAGGAATCCGTTAAGTTGGGGAACGAAGTTGCAACAATCCTCCGTGGAAACTTTGTCCAGGCACAACGTGTTGCTTCCGACACGAATGAGAGGTGGAGTGAGTGTGCTATATTTCTCGCCGTGCTTTACCTGACCTTCTCTCGAGAAATCCGGATTACGCAGCACACCGAACTCGGCAATAACGACTCCGTCAAGAGCCCCCCTCCCATGCCGACTCGCGGTAAGGGCAGGCGAGTCAAGTGCGTACAACCTCTCTCCCTTGTCCCATTTCCTCTTGACGTTCGTCTGAACAGGTGCTGTTCTGAATGACTTCCCAGCTACGAACCCAATCCTGAGCCCAGCCTAGAGCCTACAGTACCTCTCCCTAATTCTAATCGAAAACTTAACTACTCTCAACTCAAACGCGCCCATGCAAATCGTGTGATACCAGAGCTGAAGGAATCGGACCTTGAAGAGTCCTTCATTCGAGGCAGGTTCCCATTAGAGAGAGTTGTTCCACCATCTCATCGCCAGGATAGGGAGCGGCCCTGGCGGGCAATCAATTAACAAGACCAACAACAACGTCCAACTCTTGCATAAGCCCACTGGCATTAGGGTGAAGTGCCAAGAAACACGATCGTTGCAACAAAATAGGAAGATCGCCCGCAAGGTTCTTCTAGAAAAGGTTTGTATCCTCCACAAGATCCCGCCTTCCATCGTGGCCCAACTCATTGACCATGGCAGCTTGATCACCTTCGTAATCCCGGTTTATCGAAAGAAGACATTAAGCGGGCCCGCGAGCATGAAAGGGACCGAAGAAGGCGAAAGAAAGCGAGGAAGGTGGCCACCTCCAAGACAGAGGGGGGTGAATCCACAGAATGATCTATCTTACCTGGGTTACATACCATTCTCATCTGCCCTACCCCCTAGCTTGTTCCCAGGAAATGGATTTCGCCCCCGCGAGATGCGAGCCTTTCCAAGCACGGTCGGGAGCCCCGATCACGTAAATGTTGGCCGTGCGGTTGATGTCCCTGCAACAGAGGTGCACCTCTCTACGCCATGGAAGCACTATGACCGTGTACCCGACCACTGTTCCTTGACTGGATGATATTTAAATGCAGAGGAATTGGGATACGGATGCCGCCCTTCCAGGTCCCACCCTACTCAAACTCCCCAATCCGCCCCTTGGCTGCCCAAGACCCCAATCGACTTTCACTCTTTTTTCATTCTTGCTCATAACTGACCACACTCTTTCTACCTTTCTTTTTCCTTTCTCCTTTGACATACACTCCGCCGACTACGATGCGTCCCGCAGAATTCTGCGAGTGTTATATCATGGCTTGCCTTTGTGAGTTGACCCAAACCCTAAGAGATGGCTGATGCTAACGGCAATCTGATAGCTCTTATATTTATTTCCAACTCTGCCCTTGCACTGTTACTCGGAATCCCCTACAGCGAACAAAGACGCAAAAGAGTTCTTGACCTTGATAACCCGATCTTTGGCAAAGGGGAAGTCATTCAAATCATAACGTCTTCCCTGATCGTGGTGCTCGCATTTTGTCTGTGAGTTTGTGTTATCAGATAATTTCGTCCACTGTATCCCGTCTGATGCAGAACCACGCAGGTTCCTCTGCGGAACTCAAGCCGTCTCGCGCGGCCGCTTCAGAGTGTCAAAGGCTATTGCCCTCATCTTGTTCGCGGCGCTGAGCGTCCTAGGGGCCTGCTGCCTTACTACCTACGGTGGGAGGAACGAGTACTGCGAATCTAATAGCTCCCAGAATCCAAAGTGTTATCGTCGACCAGATGTGGACCTTCCAATGACCTGGTTCTCAACCGCCATTGGTGAGCGAGAATCTCTTCTGAATGACATATTGGTATGCTCACGCGTTTCCAGCTCTCACCGGCGTCGTTGCGTCTCTCGTCCTCCACCTGTGTGATGGTGCGGCACATACATGGCCTCGAGAGGATAATGATGGGCCACGGCCGACCAGGCGGGATTCTCTGGAGCTAGTGAGGGTGAAGGGGTCCTGCAACGGAACCGATGCCGACGAGTTCCGGGAAGACTCTCCAGCCCATTGCCCATCCCCACCGTGCGAACCCTCTACCACCCCACTCTCTTCCGACATCCTACCCTCTATTCCTCTGCGGAAGAGAGATATGAACAAGCTCAGCTTAACTGTGACCACCAATATCCCAGCGTGCTCTCGATTCGAATTTCGTCCGCTCGAAATTGAACCTAGGAAGCGTTGGAGAGATAGGGGGCGAGACGTTTGGGAAAGGAAACCATTAAGGGCTTCGCAGAATCCTCAACCCAAGTAAACGGCTGCGTCTGGATACCAATCCCGAACAGGCAAAGGCGTCTGTTGGAATCGGGATGCCTTACATAGATATCTTCCTTTCTCTTTTCATTCCGATACCTTGTTTTATTGCGGTCATAATACACCTTTCCTGCAGAAAGGGTTGCTCCCCGTTGGTTCGCCTCCTAGTGATCTCCAAACGAGTGAGGCGCCGTGAACGATCGACATCAACCTGACCCCAACCGTAACCACACCACCTACCTCCGTGACAATCCTCAGTGCACCCTGTGAATCCTTGAAACCTCGATACTACGCCACTCAGGGATCCAGATATCCATCATCTGATGGCTTGGGATAATCCTAGAACGGACCAGATGGACGGTGATCAAACCAGTCCTTGATATTCCGTGAATGTCGAAAATCGTACCGTCTCTCTCGCCCTGTTTCCTCCCACCAACACAACCACAGCACGGTCCTAATGCAAACCCTGCCGACCGTTCCGCGTGGTTCCCGGCGCTGGTTCGACCACGGTGGCTTGCCGATGACGCGACGAGCGTTGGTTCTTTTGCCTGAGTTACCCGGTCACAAAACATGGGGACTTGTTGGTCACCAAAACGCGGGCCATGGGGGATGTCAATACCTTTGGACAATGCCAACATGGCCGCCGTTTGTGAGCGTGACATCAACAATGGCCCCCATCCTTTCAAAGCACATCGAGCGTGTAGTTAAAAGCGAAGGGGTTCCGAGTTGTTCGCCACATTGCTCTTACCTTCCCATTCATTTCAAACCCCCCGCTTTGCTGCCCAGCTTGTCCCTCGTTCTGACCCCTTCCCAACACAACCCTTCCTTTACATCCGTTTCTCCTTCTAATATCCCGGCGTTGGACGTCATCATGGTGGACTTTCTCAAGGTTGCTTTTTTCATGTGGACTGGTTGGTTCCTTATTCCAAGGTCAACCACCACCAAAGCTGACGCCCGTTGATAGGCTTGATATTCGTGTCCCAAGCAGTTGTCATTTTCGTTTGTGTATACCACAATCGGATCGGAGGTACGAAAGCATGTAGTCGCGATCGAAAAAGGTGCTCACACGGAATCCACACAGGTTTACCCGAGTCGCTCTATCTTGCGACTTGCGTTTCATCGGCAATACCTTTTGTCCTTTTGTACGATTCCCCTGCGCGTGTCTCGTCTCATGTCTGAAGAATGGTTTTGTAGTTCCATCGCCAAATCGCGGGGACTCCCCTGGTCATTTGAATGGGGCGTTTGCTTTCCTCTCGCTTGCATCCACTCCCTTGGAATCTGCATTGTCGTTTGCTTCTCTACCGTCACTTCCTGGGAGGCAGAAGACTCCAGGCACGGAGTGGGTTACCTAGTGGTCTGTCTCGCTTTCGCACTTCTTACTTTGTTATTCAGTGAGAAAACGATCTTCTGAGGACTGGTTGTGCCATTACTGATCGAGATCGGCTACGTAGCCTTGCTAGGAACAATAGTACACCACAGTTGGAAAGCTGTAGGGCTTCGGTGGGGCCAGCGACCAGGGCGTCCCACTACAAATGTGCAGCTCCAGGTGTTATATTGTCCGTCCATCACCAGAAGTAACGACCACGTCCCCCTCGGTCCTCTGCCCTCTGCCCTTTGCTTCATGTCCCAACCATCGATTCCACTTCAGCCCTTTTATGGGGAGGCACAAGAGCCCCATATCGCCCACATCCCGCTCCAAACGCGCCCTCAGACTGATACCCGGCATAGTAGGAACAGGCTCGATCTCACCATCCGTACGGACGTGGCTGCCCCGCGTGCTACATACCTGATTCTCAGCCCACCGGAGGCTGAACCGTCGGAAATCGGATCTCTGGAAAGGGGAAGAGATACTGGGATGAAAACTCTCGGGGGGTGTATCAAGGGCGAGGCGGACAGAAGGTTTGTCGCAGAGTCATCTCCGAAGAAACACGTCAGAATCGGAAGGGGACGTGATCTAGCCTAATGCTGCGTTCAACAATTGTCTGACCGCCCTTGAACCTGTGTGCCCTCGCTCCATATACCTACAAATGGCTGCACCCATACGCTACCCTCTCACAAACCTAATAAAACGTTGTCGTTGTGTGACGGGAGTGATAGAGTTTCTGGCTACAGTGTCCGACCCATCTGACAGATGGGACCATGCCAGATTGTGCCGATCAACCTGGATCTGGCTTGGTCGCGCTTGTGCTGGCTCAGGTCAACGAATTTGGAAACGGTTGCTGCGCCCATCCCCTCGACAGCCCTCTCTTAAAAAAGCATCTCTGGCTATAGCAACGCACGACGAAGAGAACGGTTAGCTGTCAACATACCTTTGTTCCTGCTTGGGTCTCGTTAAGCGTTGGCTCAGTTTCACAGATCAAGACGATGGACAGTATTGGCCCGGTGGAGTTTTCAGCGAGCAACGACGAGTACTGGGTGACTAAAACTCGCTGTTGAGGAGCGGCACACGCGATTCTGAACGGATTTACAGGACCGGGGTCGTACAACTAGCCGACAGTCCACCACAGAATGGATCAAGGTGAGTCCCATCCTAGGTTCCCTCCATCACGCGTTCTCTCATGCTGGCATCTCGCAGGCAAATATCAATGAAAAGCACACTTCTTCCGATGGTTGGTCTACGTGCACAAAGGCCGTTCAAAAATATGACGACACTGTCGTAAGGAACTGGAAGGAGGAAATAGACACCCTCCTGGTGTTCGTACGTGTCACTGACGCTTACGTTCCTGACGTTGATCTAACTGGTGAACAGGCCGGTTTGTTCTCCGCGATTGTTACCGCCTTTATTATCGAATCCTGTCGATGGCTCTCACAGAACCCAGAGGACGCAACCGTGACGTTGCTGGCAGAAATTTCCGCGAAGTTGGACGGCAATATCCCAACCAAGAGACTCGAGGAACCTCTCACCCTGGCCACTGATGCTGTACCGTTCTCCGCATCATTGCCAGCTGTAGTAATCAACTCCCTCTGGTTCGTCAGTCTCGTGGCCGCCTTGTCGTCCGCATTTATAGGCATCCTCGTCAAACAATGGTTACGCGAATATATGCGCCCAGTTTCCACCACTCCTATCGACGCACTCTCCCTCAGACAACTGCACTACCAGGCGCTAAAGGACTGGGGTGTGGTTGAGATCATCTCATTCCTTCCGCTTCTACTCCAGCTCTCGTTGGCCCTCTTTTTGGTCGGCCTGCTCTACTTCCTGTGGACACTCCACAGCGTGGTGGCGGGTATTTTGACCGCGGTCGTCGCCATTTTATTCGTATTTTACACCGCTACCACTGTACTCCCCGCTCTCCAACAATCCTCGTGCCCATACAAATCCCCTCAATCATGGCTTTTCCTCCGTACCACATCGTCGATCAAAAAGTTTATCTTTGGAGAGGTCGGCGCAAGGTTCAGGAGTTGGCAGGATCGCGACATCCGGCCGCTCCGACGGTCATCCCTCACGAAGCGAACCATGGACGCCTTATTTTGGATCGATAAGGTGGTTTGGGATACGGAAGTCCTCGACTCAATTGGCCTCTGCCTGGCAGACTTACGGACTGGGTTCTCTGACCCGGCCCTGCAGTTTGTCCATCGGGTTATGGCCTACCGTGTAGGAATCTCGGTCGAGGTCCTCAAAGCTACTGTCCTACGCCCTACCCCACTTTCGAACCTATCGGCTGATCACCCACTGGTCGTATTTCGGCTGAAGATCGACAAGCTCCGAGGGCAGAGGTTGCGGCGTATTTTGATGGACAGTCTTCTCTGGCAGTGGTCAATTGGGTCGGAGTTAGTACATACTACCCCAGTTCTGTCCAAGTTCTTGGACATCCTTGCCACGATAGACGTCCTTCCAGAATTCCAAGATTCCTTTTCCGCGGACGATGATCTCCCGAAGCGAACGATCACTTGTCTTCTCCGCTTGCTTGAGCAAGACCCGCCGGCCAATCCATTGTCCTCTCAGGTCCAGCACAAGGCGCTCGACGTTCTCACGTATCTTTCATACAGGACGCCACCGACACGTTTGCAAGAAGGTGACGTTATCCAAATCTTTTGTTCGCCTCCTGTCAATTTTAACAGTGTTTCATGACAGCCTTACTTGACATGATAACTGCAGCTCGCGGATCATATATTAGAGGGCCAATCTTCCTCGGAATATCGTCGATGTTGATAAGGATCTTAGCGCGCTGGGGGGTAACCTCATTCAATGAGCCAGAAACGCACCGGGAATTCATGCTTCTGGTCAGGGACATGAGGAGGTACTTTGAGCGGTGCATCGAACAGAACATTCCCTTCGGCTACGCCACGGTGGACCGGTGGATAAAACGGATGGAGATGGTGATTAGCAGGTTTGCGCTGACATACGAGGACAAGCAAGAACTCAAGGCAATCGTGACCGCACTGGAGAAAGGAAAGGAGATGGGTTTGACAACCAGGTAATTGTCGCGGTCAGAAGGCGCACTGCACCGTCTCCGCTCCCGATCCTAGGTCCAGCATTCTCACATGACTCAAAGGTAACCAAGGGCCCCACAAAGGATTGTCGAGGGGAGAGATCTTGCTCAGATGCAGGGAGATTCAACGATGGGGTATTGTTCTCTCATCCCTTCTGCCGGGCCTTGTTTAGATGGCCGTATCGCCGCGTTATCCTCCTTCAAGATGACCGGTGTCGGCGGTTCGGCAACTTAGCCCGGTTTAGAAGTCTGTAACAACAACGCCATTGCGGGGAGAATTCACACCGCAAAACAGAGAATAACCCCTGGCCATGCCGGGGGTTATAAGTGATGGAGAATTTGTGCACGAGAACAGCGGAAGCAGTTGTTGGTGCCATTCGTAGCCTAGTGTGCGGGCAGTCACGTCGTCACCGCGGCAGAGAACCCCAAATGTGGGACGGACCTCCCAAAGACACAATAATTTGGCCGAGTATCTCTCTCGTCGACGCGTGCTTGGGCAGCTTTGTCTGATATCGATTTAGACTTTGTTCGGTCCAAACAATACGCGTAATTCGGGAATAACCACCACGAGGTTATCAAGGAAATTACCGTTCCATCTTTCGCTTCCGACCCCATTTCGGTTTCACCGACACATCGATAGCACCTGCGGGTGTTTGGGAAAACTAGGACGAGCCTAAACCTGAAGCATCGACGTGTTTGCTCGGAACCAACGCGGAGGCGGGCCTACCTCCTCTCCCCTACGATCACCCAATCACGCACTCCCCCTTGTCCTCAACATCAGACAGAGAGATCCGGCACCGATCTCTGTCTGATGTCGATGCTCGATTACAAATCGCACGGTTCCCTCACTTTGGTCCGTTTTGTTGCCCGCGCCCCCAGGTGTCAGCCATACGTCAACTTCACACACTGGAAGTCCCTCCGCAAATTTGTAAATATTCGCCGCTTGCTTTTATTGTCAATCCCCCCACCCCTGCCGTGAACCTTAATCCCATGACAATATAATGTCGGATTTTCGTGTTGATTTAAAGGACTCCTGTTTCGGTCGTGGTCTAATCGACGACTCCTCTATCCTTCCCCCCTGCAATCTCTGAACGCCGAGCGTGGCTGGCGGCGTACACAACATCCTGGATAACTGTTTGCTTCGCGCTTAACCCGCGCACCTCTCCGTTCTCATTGTCCGTTCTTGCTCCACCTCCGTACATCGATGCAAAAATCCCGTCTGAACTCGCAACTCGGGCGGTTCCACACAAAGGGTCCTATTCTCGTTCGCGGTGGCCCTGGGACCGCGATCACCACCGTCGCCACTTTGCATTTTAATGTCATCGGGCGAGTGTGCATTGGTTTCCTTGCTGGGAGGGTGCCGCTCCCTACGACGGTCAGGCGCCTCTCTCAAGCGTCGAACGAATGGGAACTCCAAGCGGCCATGCCATCGATTGAGGATTTAGGCCTACCGGAGAACGAGTTCACCGTTCCCATCTCAGTTCAAGTTCATTTCCGCGACGAGTTCCTCGACACGTTGTATTGTGGTGATTTTCATTACACCCGTCAAGGTACAGTCCAGCGCTTACAACGAGGGTAGTTGATTTGGACGCTAATGTTTTGTAGATCGGTCGGGCTCTCAGTCGGAGGCAGACCCCGTCGAGCCACACTTCGCCCCTTCCGATGCGGATGCTAAATCGGAGCCTCCTCGTGTCAACCGAAGCGTCTCTGGATCCTCACACGGCCGTCGTGGAAGAAAAATTCGCACTCAAGGGATGACCCGCCGTAATTCCTACACCCTACTTCGGGTCCCCAGATCCCCCAGCCACCATGAGCCGGAGGGATCTCCCTTGAACTTGGAGTTCACCAGCGCCTTACAGACCTTGTGTGAGGACTGGACCGAGGAAGAGCTCAAAATTGGACGGCGACTCGCTAAATTTACCACCGTTCGGGAGGGCAACAGCTTCATTCTCTCTTGCGAAGTCATCCGCCAAGAGGAATATGACCCCGAAGACGTCGTGATTTCCTGCATTTACTACAAGTGCACCGGAGAATATTACGTGACCTCCGTCGATATTCTCTATTTGTTCGAGAACGTGGCGGACGAGGCCCTCGGTACTTCAGAGAAGACGAGATTGCGGAGGAACATTCAATCTTTCCTCCCAACCCGAGTCGAGAAGGCCGATCGAGAGTACGGAGGTCTTTATACCCAGATAATGAAGTTCCCCCCGCCCAAACCAAGAACGATTGAGAAAAAAATCAAGGTGTTTCGCTGGGTGCTACTCGAGGACATTTTGAGCAAGATCGCTTCGAAATACGTGAGTCCTATGCGCTTATCTGGGTCCCCGCGGCGCCAAAGACTGATGGCTCAAACTTCTAGCACGTCCTGCCTTCTGGCCTGGCTAGTCGACAGCCGTCGCCGACGCTATACCGTTCACCGTCACCCCCGGACGTCATCACCAGGTCGACAAGTCTGTCCTCCGATTTGGACCCACAGGAAGGCGTTCCATCCGATATCCCAACCCCCAAATCTGTGCCTCCCTTCACGAACGCCTTGCTGCAGACCCATGCAGTTGTCCCGATCCTATCGTCTTATTCCGTGTCGCCTTCCCCGACTTCCTACTCGCCCCCATACGACGCGCCAGGGTATGCGTTCTTCGATTCATACGGGCACGCTCTTGAGGCGGCTTCATATCCCCTTACCTCCGCCGATGCTGCCTATCCACCACTCAGTTATGCATACCATCCATACACAACACCGTTCTGATCCCATTGTTTTCGCGTGACCCCGTATGGCCGCTCACCCTCTTGGATGTCGTTTTCGTTCAGTCGCTCCGCCCTTTCCCCACAGTGTGTTTTCTCCCCAATCGATTTGTCAATGCTCTCTCTCGTGTAGTGTGATCTTGCTTAGCCGTCTGCTCGCAACTCCCAGCTTGACCGTGCACCGCGTCCCGTTCTGTTTCGTTCGAGTTGTCTTTTCGCTAGTAGTCCTATCGCCCGTTTTCGCCAGTCACCATATGCCCACCGTTTATTTCCAATATTCGGACCTTCCCTTTTGCACATAGACTTGCCTTGTAATCGTACCGTACGATCCTCCTTGTAAATAACATCATGCCTAACTTGCCGCTTGTAATGGTGTCAAAGATCCGTTATCTGGCGAAGCCCCTGTTTTCGGCGGCTGCTTTAGCGTTACGTCTTTCATCGTTTCGTTCCCTTTGTTCTCCATTCCTGACAGGGTTTTGAATTCGCATCACAAAGCGATGACCGAAGGCTTGGAGAATGGAGAGAATGGAAGATCCTTTTCGCACAGGTCGGTAAAGGTGGCTGCTCCGGGAGTGAACAGAAGGGGTGATTATAGATGGATTACATTAGCTACGTGCGTGTCTACTAACGTCTACAGGGAGCGGTGATTCTAAAAAGTGTTCGCATTGCCCCAACCTCTTAGGGTTTTCCGGCATGGAGTTCTGCGATTGCTTGCACACGGCTCAACACCGGGTCCGGCCCTTCCTCTTTCACACGGAAGAGCCATCTCTCGAGATTGCTAAGCATGTCCTCTCGAGATAGCTCCAATGTCACGCTGGGTAATGTGGTTAGCACAGGTTTGGGAAGAGACGACGGTCATGACTTACAATCCCCTCTCGTCAAGGGCTTCCTGGAGTTCCGGAAGGGTGAGCCGTTGACCACAACCTTCTCGCTCTAGGAGAGCGTCGTCTTGACTGATCCGCCCGAGGTGGCGTGTCAACCTGGATCGCCGAACAGGAGGGGGGCCAAAGGTCGATAAATTGAGAACCCTGCATCGAATTGAGCCAGAGCCAAAGGGATCACAGTGTAAGAAGCTCACCCGCTCACGGCCAGCAGCTCCGTCCGAGACAAAGATCTCAGTGAAAAGGGAACTTGAATGGATGCGCTTTCGACGATCTTCTGAAAGTCCTCCTTCATGGAAGCGGCATAAACGGCAATACTTTGCCTTTGTTTGGATAAGATCCGTTCGCGTTGGGATGGGAGAACACATGTCGAAGGCAACATGAAAGGAGCGTAGAGGACCATTAGGGGTATGAGTTCTTCGAGCGTGACCAACACCAAGACAAATGGAACCAATCTATTGGGGGGTAAGTCAAGGTCCGAGTCCAACAAAGGGGCCAAACGGACTTGCGGATATCGGCACGGTAGGTCTCGATGAACCGGGTCTCCCATCGGGAAAGCGGCTTCTCGCCAGCCTTGACCCTGGCGAGTATCTCATTGACTTGTTTTCGGTGGGCATGAATGAGCTTCAAGCCCCTGAGATAGAATTTCTAGAAAACGGCGCTGAGCGTCGGGATGTTGGGTGATCGGTTCGCTGGAACATACGAAGTATTCCTTGGCTTGATGCCACAACTTCCCTATCCTCGAAGCGTCCGCAGGAGGTGGTGCAAGGATACCGTGTCTTGAGGCCTCGCCATAGTCTATCTTCACCGATTCGACGATACCAGGCTGGGTAACAGTGTCACTAGCTTTCTTAGCATCCTTCTCAGTATCACCAGGACTAGGAGCGGCTACAGTGGAAGTCGTATTCTGTTTCGCAGATGAGGCCTTTACGGGTCCCGGACGAAGTTCAATCTTCTGTTTCCGCGGTGGCACAGACTGTGACTGGGGCAGGTCTGGATGGGTGGCCTTCTGCGTAGGGTCCGTCGCAGGGGTTGTTAAAAATCGATACGAGTGGACCGATATCGGTTCATAGCGCAATCTTGAGAATTTCCGAGGGGTCACCAGCAGGTGTCTTCGAGCTATGGATCTGCAAGCGGGACGGGTTAGCCTCCACGCGACTGGCAGAACTATCTGGAGACCTTGGCACAATTCCATGGGCGTTCAAGGGGCGAATCATCCGCGAACTACGGGCACTGTTGGGGGCAGGTGGTGGTCTGAGGAAGGACGGCAGCTTTGGTGAACGTATGCACGTTCTGCACGCTGACGATGGCCTTCGGCAGTGGGTCTCCGGTTTTTCCCACGCTTGCAGCCTTCCCCTTTGGCCTGTGGGGTGTCGGGATCCGGAGACGAAAGTCCAGCAGCTTTGCGCTGAACATTCCACAAATTCAGTACCGTCGGGTCAAACTTCCTCACTTCAAAGATGCTGTACGACTGATTACGGAGCATGCAACAAAAGAAATATGCACATCATCGTTTGCCATCGGGGTCCTTGTTCTCCGACCGATCTGGATAGTTCCCTCGACATCTCAGTGGGATCAACATCAACCCGCTGAGTTGCGAACTCCGCTTCGCCTTGTCATCTGGTGCCAGGGGTGGCCTTGTATTCGGTTGGTTGCCATGTCACTGCACTTCTGCACTCACCAATTTTCAGTGTGAGAACAGGACTTGTATGGGCCGAGCAGAATTGACCCTCAAGCTGGGCGCTTGATGGACATGTACACAGCTGGTGCTTACCCTCGCAGAGTTATGGCATCATCTGACATCCTCCACAGTGTGAACCGCGATTCCATGGGATGACGTGAAACCGGTGCTCCCATGTGAATCCAGGACAAGTGAGCGGTGACATGATTCTTCCGCTTCCTGACTGATGATGGGAGACGCGTTGTTGTCCCGGGCCGGTCTTCGTTGGCCCCCCAGTGCGGTCGCCGACCAGTGGAGGGACACACGAGCGTAGGGTCTCGGACATCGCACCGCAGGTGTACGAGGATGTTCTGGGTACTTTCCCCTCACCTCACGCATTTCCTACTAGTCATTACGTAGAAAGTGTACAAGTGATCCACCAGGGTTTATTCCGTCACTCTGATGCTGCTGCTGATCAGGGGCCGGATGAAGTAACGCGAGAGTGATGTATGCGGCAGTTGCTCTATCCCCTTCAACCCGCTTTCGCTGGCGATGTGCTCGTCTTGAATCCACTGGAACTCACCCTCAAGCCGCAAAGTCGATTCTTTTCCATCTCACTTCGGCCCTTGATCTATTGTTCCTCCTCTTCCGTCGCTCCGACCCAGTCCCGCGGTTCTGCGGTCCCTCAACCTGAAAAGCCATGACGAATTGCACCGCCGGCGGAAAGAAAGGCGTATGGGAACCCCTTCCACTCATTGTCTATGGCTACGCAGTTCATCCGCTTTCTCAATCCCGTCGCGACACCCATTACTCGAATCGGACACGAATATCGGCCTTCACCGACGTTTCTGGAACGACAGATGACCCTCTCATCCATCGGGATATCGTTTCCTTGGAAGTCGGTGATGAGGTCTACGCTTTCGAGAAGTATACGCCAAAGGGAAAAGAGGTCGAGGGGATATGGTATCGAGGGTACGCGTATCCGCTCCATGGACTAAAATCCCGTGCTTACATTCAATAGTTATGTTGTCTGCACGTCTCGGAGACCTCCAATAAACTGGTCAGCCGACCCATCGACCTCAAAAGCAGCCACAAAAACCGAGGAGCTGCAGCAGGTTTTCATCGGAATCTTCCCTGCTTCCCACATTTATGTTCGAGACGAGTTGGCCGACCCACAAGGACGGCTCGCTGAAGTCGCGTCACGTCTCAACGGTACTTCATCTACCCTCGACACACAACCTCCCCCACAAGACCCACCCGCTAAGGAAGAGGACCCAGAGCAATGGTCTGCGGCTCGCAAATCCTTCAAGGTTGGCCCCCGCCCAGACCAAGTCAACGCTTCCCGAAATGCCCTTCCTGTATATCCCGCAAGTCTCAGGTCTGTCTCTCCTACCGAGTCTCAGACGATGAAACCCCTCCCCCCGAGGTTCTCTCTCAAATCTGGGGATGATACCGCCTCTGGCGCCGTCCAACCGATCATTGATGAGATCGCCTCTGCGTTGCGAGAATGGCATGCCCTCATGTTCCACTATCTCGCTTGCCGTGATTACAAACTTTTTCATCTCGTACGCGAGCACATCGAAGCGCTTCATTTCGGGAGACGTCAATTACTAGTACAAACACTCAGCTTGGAGGAAACGACTAGCCTCCGAAGAGAATGTGTTGTGCGATTGGTCGGAGGGAATATCGTGCAAGGTCTAGATGTCATCGTGCGGCACCCAACCTGGGGGGCCTTGGTTACGGTGGATATCGAAGGGGAGGTAGATCCCAGGAGCTGGGTCAGTCCTGTACGCATGTACGCAATGCAGGCCGCTTTGGCGTATATGAACCCCCTTTCATCTCCGAGTCTCTCAAAAGCCTCCCTAACCACCGCATTCGACCTCCCCACCGCATTCGGCTCCCTTCCTTCACCCCTCACCCCAAACCCCTCCGACTCGACCAGATCAAGGGGCACTCCCCGTGGTCATGGCTCGTTCAGTATACCCACTCCGACCCCCTCGGGCAAGGCTCGGTTCTATCATGTATACCTCGACGTTCGCGCGTTTGTTGCTTCTCCTTGTTCGCCTGGGGAATTTGCGGAACTCTATTTCTCGCTATACAACAAAGCTGACGGCAGATTCCTTACCGAAGAGTTCTGCGTCTATCTTAACCACAACGGGGTGTTGGCGCGAGATCCGACGGCTCGCATCAAGACCTTGTTTACGGATTTGGTACAGTCGGACGTACAGGACCCGATTTACCTTGTTTGTAGAATTGTCCGGAACGGTGCCATGAAGATGAGTGCGAGTCCAGGTTCAGACCTTGGGAATGGACGACGTGGTTCTGACGCTTCGTTTCGGGATGGACCTGACCGCAACTCAGTCTCCTGGGATCCTTCGATGAGTTCCCTAGCGCTGGCGGTCGGCGGAGGACGGTCTCCAATCGGCGAAACCAGTACTTACCGCAGACCTTTTGGCTGCGCCGTTCTGGAACTCACTCAACTCGCCCACATGGCCCAAGAAAATCTGGATATCTCGGCCACACGAGAGCACGGCATGCCAATTTACGCCCCCACGAATGAGACCATTTTCTCTGTGCTTCACCAGGATATCATCATGGGTAATAGCAAAGAATACGAGAAATCGCCGAGGTACAGCCGATGTTCCGTCCGCATCCCATCCCCACTGACGCCCTGTTATTAGGGCAGAGATGATAGCGGTGTCAATCAAGGTTTTCCGCGGTCAGGCTGAAACGATCATCCGAGAGAATTCCTCCCTGCTACAGGATTCGTCCATCACCTTACGCCTCAGTTTCCCCGATGTGGTCTTCCCGGGAGACCTGCGGAACGAAATGTACATCAAACTATGGAGTGCGGATTTTTCACCTTCAGGAAACAGCCAAGCGCGCAGGAGCGTAGCAAACTTTGCTCGCGGAGCTGTCAGCAGTGCACACGGCAACGTCCAAGTCACGATGGAAGTTCGCGACCAGGACGGTAGATCCGTTCCTCCCATCCTCTCATCCGGAAGTGGAGAGCCTCCGACCACCCATTTCCACTCCATGGTCTTCCAACGGAATACCCAACCAACCTTTGGGGAGCTTGTCAAACTCTCCCTCCCGCTGGGTGGCATTACAAGATGGCACGTGTTCTTCACCTTCCGCAACCGTGGACGAGACAAACAACCTCGAGGAAGTAGCGACCCTGATCGACCATTCGCGTTTGCGTTCGTGCCTCTCTTCCCCGACGGACGCGCGGCTCTCGAAGATAGCCCCCATACTCTCCTGCTTTACCGTGCCGATCGACTCAACCAGATCACACCGGATATGTACCTAGGAGCACCGTCATGGGTCCCACCCGGTCAGAAACCCGACCAGGTCTTCATCCCTCCGGAACTACAGAAAATTGCTCCCGTCATGAAGGACACCCTGACGATACGGAACTCCCTTTGCTCGACAAAGTATACACAGAACCCCGTGTTGTTGAGCCTGCTTTACTGGGAGCAAATAACTGATGAAGAGGAGTTGACAACTATCCTCAGCAAGTTCACGTTCGTGGGCGAAGTAGAGATCGTCAAGTTCCTCGGAGATATCTTCAACTCGTTGTTCGGCATCATGGTTTCCAAACATAATCAATCAGGGGAGATCGACCTTCTCGTTTTCAACGCACTCGTAACAGTACTGCGGATTGTCCAGGACCGAAGGTTCAACAACTTCCAACCTGTGCTGGACGTCTACATCGAGAACCACTTTAACTGCCCTCTGGCGTCCAGCCACATGATGCGCTCGATGAACCTCCTGTTGGCCGACCCCACTTCCCCGGATACCGCTTCCTCCCTCCGAGCTACCCTGACGGTGTGGGACTATGTATTCAAGTTCATCGCTAGGTCACGCGAGTTACAGAAAGTCAAGGAACTCGGCATCGCCGGAGGAGCCACCGCCGAACACTTGGAGTCCACTTTCAGACGGGATATGCGTGCTCATCTTGGAGAGATCAACAGGATGTTGTCCTCCACAACGCCTGGTTCGATCATCGGAACGCAGACGATGGCCCTGCAGAACTTCACCTCGATCCTCCCAGAACTCGCCAAGATTTTCCCCGTCACAGACCTCGTCTCCCACGTCCGCACTTTCGCCAACGCAATCGTGATTGGCAAGGGGAAGATTGTTGTGTGGAAGCTGCTCATGTTCCTGCAGGTCGTTAGGGGATTCTTGTTCGACACTCCGGACTCGCGTTCGCTTCTATTAGAGGCGGTCGTGATATGGATCAAGCCACACTTCGGTCGCTTCGACGAATATGTCCAGACAAACCCTGGCGACTCAGAAGCGACTAGGGACTCTGCGCGAATCAACTGGCTGGAGAACATCAGGCTATGTGTGACTATTGTCGCTGTGATGTTGGACAAACTCTGCACGTCTCTCGTGCAACCCGCGGTCCTGGCGGACAAGGCCCTTTTAAGGAAGGAACAGGATAACGTGGATTATTTGCTCTCGCTGCTCCCCAGGTTTGTTCTAAACCTTTTCTTTAGTTGGGCGTTTGCTTATGCGTAGCCGCAGGTTGGTTGAATCCTACCACGAATACCAGAGTCCCGCTTCGCGACGCGCGATGGAGCAAGTGCGATCAACGAGTACAATACCCTCAAGTATCCCCGTCACCTTCCCCGAATCCTACCCCTTCTCCCTTTTATCACACCTCCCCAAATGGTCATCCAATGGATCTTCGAGCGGTGATATTTCATCCATGTTCTACCCCGGTGTCGGCGAAACCGCCATGATTTTCCTGGTTCTGTTATCCGTGACATCGAAGAAGCAACTACTGGACTTCCTCGAGTCGAGCTTCGAGATCGAGGGACGGGACAACTTCTCCAAGATGCTCATCTCAATATTCCAAGTCGCCTCGTCGATATTGGATAACGAAGCGTTCCCTGGGGGTTGGCTCAACGTGAATATCCTCGCTCACAAGGTCTTGATCAGATTCTGGGATCCCGTCACGACGATCTTGGAGCGAGAGTTTATTCCTGGACCTGACGGTGGTTTTGAGTTCGACAAAACATTGTGGACGGAAGGGTTCCATATGCTACTGAAACTATTATCATCTGAGCAACTCGTGATCGAGGACTTCAGTCCGCAGGTAATTCCATTTTGTGTTGGGCGTTCGCTTTGCTGAACGTATTTTCTAGAAACGTCGTGCAGTCTGGCGCTTGGCTGGTGATATTCGAGGTGAAGGTGCTGCCATACTGCTCCGGCTGTGGGATGCCTTGGGGTGGCCAGAGGACATGTCACACAGCAATGGTGTTGTTTCTCGCTATGGAGTATGTTCCACCATCTCATCCCCTGGTATTTGTCCTAATTCCGCTCTTAGGGATACCAAATAGCACTCAGCTCCCTTGTGGGACAGGTTGTCAACCTGTGTCTCAGTCACCATGACCTACTCCGGAACAACGCTGTCCAGATCCTCTACAGCATGATCATTTCCGAGCATCACGTTTCACAGCACTTCGACCACATCGAGAACGAGCTTGTCAGCAAGCTTGACCAGCTGTTCATGTCTGATAGTAAAGGGGACGACATCTCCCGCGCTTTCTTTATTGGGCAACTCCGACACTTGTTCGAGACCTCTCCGGTTGATGAGCAGCTGCGCGAGAACGTTGCGAACTTCTTGGATTCCGTCGATTTATTCTTGGAGTTGCTGCTAAGCGTCAAGGCACTCCCTGAAGGCGAAGAGTTCTCTGATGACCGTGTTATCGCTACGGTATGGCCTTCCTGGTTGTTTCGACAGCCCTTGGCTGACTCGTTACCTATAGCTTCGTCTCATGAACTTCATCCGGAGAATCGGCCGGGATGGGATGTACATCAAATACGTTCATCAACTGGTCAACGTAAGATCTTCCCCTCGGATTGTGATACAGTGACTGAAAAGGTCCTTCAGATGCATCTCCAATCCCAAAATTATGTCGAAGCGGCGCTCACGCTCAAACTCCACGCAGAGATGCACGAGTGGGATCTCACTTCGTTCGTCGAACCGATGGAGGATCTTGGGTTACCCCAGCAGTCACAATTCCACCGGAAGGAGACGCTATACCTCCTCATTCTTGATTACTTGGGTAAGGGAAAGGCCTGGGAAAGCGCCATCGAGATCTGCAAGGAACTCGCCTTCCAACATGCGGAGATCACGTTCAACTAGTAAGATATGCTCTTTCCCCTTTCGATCTCCGATGTGCTCATCTGCTCGAAGTGCTCGACTAGCTGAGATCCTCCGCCATCAAGCTACGCTCTTGGAACACATTGTGATGGACGAGCGTTACTATGCCGAGTACTTCAGGGTCGCGTTCTATGGAAACTTCCCTGTGGCCCTGCGGAACAAACAGTTCATTGTATGTATTGAGACCTCCCTGGGCTCTAGGCTTGTTGTAATATCTGACCTGCCCAACAGTACCGCGGCTTCGAGTGGGAGAAACTCGGTGCATTCTGTGAACGGATGCTCAACAAACACCCCGGGGCGCAGTTACTCAGAACCGCAGGCGACCCACCCGTTGATATCCGTTTCGGAACAGATCAATACATCCAATGTACTTCCGTGGCTCCTGAACCAGACCGCACCCTACCGATATTCTCTAACCTGGATGTGCCGCTCGCTATACGGTCGTACTACGAGCACAGGTCTGTCTCATCACTTCTTGTTGGGCCTGCGATGTATTTTGACATAGTCCTTTGACCAACAGTGCTATCAACCTATTCAGTAACTCGAGACCCATCACCAAAGGGGGGGATGGCTTGGAGGAGTCATGGGTCGAAAAGACCTACTTCACTACGGAAGAAGCGTTCCCTACCGTCCTGCGGAGGTCGGAGATTATCGCGGTCGAGGTGGTGGAGATCTCACCCATCGAACGGGTACTTGGTGACGTCGAGCAACGCACAAAGGAGTTGATAGGCTTGTTTGCGAGGTACTCTACTGCCGCCAAGACCGGGCAACTTGTGTCGACGAACCCGTTGACGATGGCTTTGAATACGGTTGTCGACGCGCCGCAAGAGAACGGGGTGCCATCCTTCCGACACTTCTTGAGCAACGAGCACATAATGAGGAACCCAGACAAGATCCAGATCATCGAACGGTTGCGTATTGCGATCGACGACCATGTACGTGTATACCCCGACCGTTGACCTGGGACCGTAGCGAACTTATTCATGCCTCTAGGTCCGGATAATCGACACCTCTCTCCGCCTGCATGGTCAGATATGTCCCGCGGAAATGCTTACGATCCACGAAAGCACTCTCGAGAAGCTCTTCCGAAAGAACTTCAACGAGGAGATTCGCCGTCTGGCTGTTGGTGATGGAAGAACAGACGCTACGCCACTCTCTCCGTCGGTAAAGTCTCCTGGGGGTTCTAAACCCTCCCTGTACGAGCGATCGGTGAACCAGTCGCTCACGAGCGTTTCGACGAGCCGTCCAACCCAGAACGGACCGCTTCAACTGTCCAAACCGGCAATGACGCCTCCTCCGCTTCCACCACCTTCTGGTCTCCCCGGTCCTGGGATTAGCTCGATGGAGAGCCAGCACTCCGGGTATTCTCCCGCGCAGTTGACCCCACTTCAGAGGCATCTCGCGCATTTGGTGAGGGTTGGGTTTAATGGAGTCGCGTCGCGACCGGATAGCGATTCCCACTTTTCGCATTCGCCACCGAACTCAGCCGCGAACTTACCCACAAACGTTCCCGGTTCTGTGTCTGTTGGGTCCGCGACCGGTTCCGGATCCATCAAGACGAGGTTGTCGAACAGGTTTGGAAGTTTGAATTTTGGACGCGGTTGATAACTTCGCCGCCCGCGAGCCGCTGAATGGGAGGTGGTGTGGTTGCGGAGGAAGAGGATGGGTCAGCCTCGGAAGCGGGCTCGCGAGTACATACTTGTTTTGTTTTCTCTCTCTCTCTCTCTTGTTTCTCTTTCTCGGTTCTTTGAGGAAATTTTCTCTCCGCTGCGATTTATTACGGTATAGCTAATCCGGGTTTTCTTGTAAATATCCGTTCCCTGGGTCTTGGTCCAATTCTTCATCTATCGTAATCCCCCCCGCGATATTCTTATTACTTTTACTTATACCCTTTCCTCCCTCCGGTCCCGTTATCGTACGGGTTCGAACTGGATATTACCCCTCCTACTTTACCACGTTTTCCCCCTACTTTCTTATCCCACGTTTTCCCTTTTCTTCGCCCCATCCCGTTTACTCGTCGCGAAAAGTACCTCATATTGGTAGAGTTTAACAGACCCTTAGTTCAGTCTTTCAAACGATCCTCACCCAGTGTTACACCACAGAGAAAGGCCGAGTTTTCATGTTTTTGTCGTCAACACGTTTCTGTGCATGAACGGGGAGGACTTGTGGGTTGCGGGATATCTCTACACAAAAGGAACGCTAGGAAAGGTCCCAACCGGCCAGCTTCCAGGAAGCGGTCGGGGAGAACAGAGCGTGACTTCAATCCATTTGGATATTGATAACAAAACGAGGTCAATCTGCATTGTGGACGAGCGGGGGGGAAGAGTAGGTAGGAAAAAGGAGAGTGAAAGGGAAACAACGTCGAGGGGATTATTGAGGGGGTATATGTACAGAGTGAGAAGTTGGAAATCGAGATTCACTGTCGACTGGTAGAGGGTGTTAGCGAAAACACGGCGGATCTTTGCAGGATGGTGAGAAGCAAAAGGGGGTCAGGAATGAGCCTCAAGATAAGATAGAATAAAAAATGTGGTAGCGTTGGCCTCTGGTAATGTAAAGAAAAGAAACCGCCGAGGACTGAGGGTTTTGGTGAGCATTGTGGAAGAGAGGGGGATGGGACAGCAAGGAATCGATCGAGGTGAGGAGGGATGAGAGAGAGAAGCAGAGGACAAGGCAACGAAAACCGAGAGAGAAAGACATAGGACGCGGGAGATATAGAGAACACGTAGGACAGGCGAGGAATAACACAAAACGAAAAGGGAAAAACTACATGCAGCTGTAAAAAACATGTAGATTCGCAAGAGACCAAGGGGAATGTGGATTGTCTGTTTATACATTGCGAGCTGAAGCAGATCGTGATGCGAGAACGGCGTAGTAAGAGCAAATGAGACCGTAAGACAGCATGGCGGACTGAGCGAGGTCTATGCATGTCTGTGCGTCATGTGGTGACGACAACGAGCGTATCTGGGCGGCGGCGGCGGGGAGGTATTAGGAAACAGCTCTGACGCTCCAAGGCTGATGTTCGACAATGGGCGAATCCAGCGCCCCCTCTTCCTCCATGTCGACTGGGACCGGAATCCTCCTGCCCCAGCAGCCTCCAACAGACCGTAATTTCTCAGCAGCAAATGCCCCCGATGGAGGTTGGTATAAGCCATCTTGCTCGTCAACTTCCTCAGGTTTAATGATGGCAGAGGGAGAAAACGAGACCTGGTGAGTTGGTGTCTCCTCGGGGGTGCGGGCATCAGTGGTATTGTGGTCCACGTTAGCGTGGGGGTCTGTAATGAAAGTGTTGAAGAAGTTGACGACATCCGAAACTCCCAGGGTTTGGCTGTCCTGCGAAGGTTGCCGCTCCGTATGGGGCGAGAGAGGGTCAGTGCCGAGCGTGGGTACCCAATCACTGGGGTTATTTGGGTCTCCGATGGTACCCAATTCGAGTTGGAAACTCGATGGGGGCTCGGCGGTGAGTGTACTCTGAGGATATGAAAGGTGGAAGACAGATTGATCTGGAACATTGGACAACATGCTTAGGTAGTTGTTCAAATCCTGATCCCCAAGACCCATGGAAAGTTGAGGCTGGGGAATTTGGAAGGGAATAAATTCGATCTGTTGGCAAGTTAGCCAGTGATATGGTATGGTGGTGCTTCAGCACGCTTACTTGGTTAAACGGCTCAAGATCGATGGGGGATAACAAATCGTTCTGGGCCAGCCCATCGGGGGGATGCAGGGGATCCTGTTCGGTTGCCGCCGGCTCACCAACGGTTACGTGCCCCTCGGCGGGGGTGACAGGAGAGACAGATTGTAACCAAGCAGTTACATCTTCGGGTGTCCATTGCGACGTTGTAGGTGGAGCAGGTTCCTGAATGAACAGACCCAGGGCAGAGGCGGAGTTGATCGGGATAGTACTGTTCAAAAGCGGAGCGGGAATCATAGGCACGGGAGGGATAATGGGTGTGGAAGTCGGTGCGTCAGGAAGGCCGATTTGGGCGAGCAACGAGGGGGATGGAGGTAACGAGGTAGCATCTTCGAGATGTGGGGAGGGGACGTCGTCGTTTATTGGGAAGAATGGGGCAGGGGCAGGGGCGTAGGTGGCAAAATGTTGATCGGCCAAGGAAGGTGTGGGATAATTCTTGTGAGGAGAAGGAGATCTAGTCTTGCTATTTCGAACTTTCCGCTTGGACGAAGGGGAAGCAGATCTCGAGGCGTGTGCGGCTTGTGCTTTTTTAATGGCATCGTTCGCCACTCTCGTCTTCTTGACCGCTTTGACCTTGTCCGACTTCTTGACAGGATTGAAGCGATAGTGAGGGTAACGGGCTTGGTGCTCGACTTTCTTGGCCTCTGCTAGCATCTCGAAGTGCAGCTTGACATCTGCGGGCGCGTCCCTCCACGCCTTACTGATAATAGCGGAGATTTCGGATTGGGCACGGCCCTCGAGATCTGTACGTTCCCTTGCCATGTGGGAGCGGTAGAGGATCCAACTGTTGGGTGGGCGTGGTGGCCGCTCCAGGTCCTGTTGATGGGGCATGGGCTCGTCCGAGTTTGCGGAGGTAAAACGGGTTGAGCTTGGTTCGTTGACGGGGAATTGGCCGTAAGTAGGACGTGTGTCCGGTACCGGTAAGGGAGCAGGAGACGGAGGATTGACGCGTCTTTGGGGGATGCTGATGGAGAGGCGAGTAGAGCGCCGGATGGGGGGAGTGGGAGAGAGGTAGTAGGGTTCGATTTCAGGGTGGGAAGGACCAAAAGAGGTTTGGCCGTGTGGGTCCATCGCTGGAGGTCGCAGCATGGCTGGGAATTGGGGCCCCCCTGCTCGAAATCGCACTGCTGGAAATGCAGAAGGGAAAGTTGGCGAAGACAGAGGACACGACGGTGAAGAACAAGAAACGAATATGAATGATTTCTCGCCACATTTTCACAACCAGAGTGGATTTAGTGGTCAAGCCGAGATATTCCCATTTGGGCAAACAATGGATCACAGCCACTTCCTTCGTCCCCATTGGGCGGACAATGTCCTCCACATCCCTTACCCGTCAGGTTATCGTCCTAGTAAGGTTACCAGACCCTCTCAGAAATTCAAGGAATCTTCAGAAAATACAGTCACACCCGTCACGTGCGAGTGACTACCCGCGTTCAGCCCGAAGAACCTCTCCGCACCCTGTCGTTCAATTGAATGCCTTATGAGCTCGTCGTTGCTGCCTCGTGAATCTCCTACGTTCCCGTTGCAAGCGTGAGAAAAGGCACTCGTTGCCGTCCCACAACGCCTGGTTCTCGGTGGTACAGTCCGAGGCATTTGCAAGGGTGTCGAACAATGCCCCTATTCAGAGTTGGGCCTTCCAGATGTGTAACGGCTAAAAGTTCCGGAATGCGCAAGATAAAATAAGGAAGACCAGCTGTTTGCTCCCAGACATCAGTACAGAGTCCGTTGGTTTTTTGTTTACTCTTTGCGACGTGTGCGTGAGATCCGAGCCACAGGAGTCACTTTTCCGGGATGGTACTGATGGGCGCCCCTGGTTTGTCCCCCGCTAAAAGGATGAGCACGGCGAGGGCAATCTCCACACATGGTGGATGACATGCGGAACAGGCGGGATATATGCCCAAGATATTCGAAAATATGGCCCCATTATAACCACCGATATTGTGCTGGAAAAGGAAGAGATAAACAGGCGTTCTGGATTGTGCAATCGCCGCTGACCTCACGGTTTTGTTGTCGTTTCGATGCAGCTTTGCTCGACACATCCTGGAATGCATTAAACTTGAGGAGGAACAATCACCGTACATGGGGGATGGCCCTCACAAGCCATTATGCGGTTGGGCCATCGAATCCGCGGTCATGCAACATCGGTCCGCGCGCCCATTGTTTCTGGCGGGACCGACAGAACAGCCGGGGAGTAGGCAACAGGGCATCGTACTTAAGCTTAGACAATGGAAAATGTGATACTGAGTACATGGATAAAACAACGATGGAGTTAATCGTTTGTACATTCTCCTCAAACCCCTCCCCCACCTTCCATCTCAATCCCTCACTATGCCCGCCGTACTGAGCGAGAAGCCACGTAAACACACCGGGTCCGAATGGTCCTCATCCTTGGAATCAACCAGTGTCTGGGAGGAGATTCGAAATGCGCGGCAGATAACTCTGGAGATCTGGTCACGCTTCCGAGTAGGTCACAATGGGCATGACAAGTAGCCACATATGCTGTAGCTGCATAATTGTATAAAATCATAGGATTTTCAAGGAACCGACGCTGTGCACCTACAGGATTTTGACTGCACTGTACAATCGTGGGGCCGCTCGAGGCTAATGCCAACCTTCAGTGACCCACAGACGCCCGACGCCCGAATGACGCTCGTGATGTCAATGATCGGCGGCTAGTGTGAACCCGGAACATAACCCCCTCCTTCTCCACAATGCTGTCGAAACCTCATCCCACCTCAACACGCTCCGTCTATCGTTCTCTTAGAGTCGCCTCTAGCCTGAATAGACGACAAACACTCTCAGCTTATGCGGCAACGAGGATTTCCCCGATCTCCTCCGCTGTGAGCAGCCAGTCCGCAATCCCCGGTGCCAACTTCCCCGGGGTTTCGAGGCACTTCGCGACAACGAGTAACCATCACCTTCTTTGTGTCGTCTGGAGCTGAGTGGCGGCTCATCTGTTTATCCAAGCAGACCATTTCGGGGGCCTGACCCACCACAAACCACACTTCGACAAGATCCTGATAGCCAACCGGTATGCCACCGGTCACTCACATGCAAATCTTTTT
>Ga0307517_10002336_pt1 | contig 30605 bp, 33 predicted proteins | sample 23_EM_MG_FD_194515 | JGI IMG/M metagenome (GOLD analysis project Ga0307517, IMG submission 194515) | Populus trichocarpa ectomycorrhiza microbial communities from riparian zone in the Pacific Northwest, United States - 23_EM | ecosystem: Host-associated > Plants > Roots > Unclassified | place... | reverse complement strand
TATATTCAGGACCGTGCGGGCCGATCCGACTCGATCATGCAAGCCAAATCGCTCCACCAAAACACGCGCGCGCCGATGCTAGCGCAGTGAGCTCATTACCTTTACGCCAAAACATTCAATGGACTCGGGTATCCACCGAATGTAGTAGAAATTTGGCGGCGTTGAGTCTGAAGCGCACAAATTGAAGACTGGGGTGCCCCAGATCCAAATTTGAAGAACACCGACCTACCGATGTCCCAAGATCTAGCATCCGAAACATCAGGACGTGTTTTGCCGGTGGTCCCTTCTTGGATCTCGTGAACACTGCGATTGACCTGTTATCGGTTTTCACTGAAGCTGTCCGCGCACTTGTTGCCAACTCCTTGTTTACTGTCGCATCTTTTCGCATCGCATTCACATTTAGAACTTGGTTATGATTCACGGTCTCTTCCCGCTATCACGCATCAGCAATACTAGAGGTTCCAGAACTTGGTTTGGATGGTAGAAAGCACGGAGCTCGAAATTTTACGATAGGGGAAGTAAGTACGTATACCTCGACGCCACACTATGTACTGTCCCGGACCCGCCGGGTTCCATTTTATACAGGGTGGGGCCACAGGTTGATGAGAAATTTGTGACGCAAAGCCAACTCTGAAACACTCTATTATTTCCAGTCCGACTGCTGTAACTACAATAATATAATATCGTCCAAAAGAAACAGAAGTTACACACTTCACGTGGAAGCGGGAGGATTGAAGGAGGACCGGCCGACCCTCGGTAAGTCGCCTGGGTTTATACACCCTTGCTTTCGAGACTCAAGGGTGTTCGTGAGGGTGCTATTTGGCTCGCCCATATACACATCTTGTTGAACCTTAACCTGGGTGAAGGAGACGGCGATTCGCTCGGGATCCAGCGTCCGCGGGGCTGAGGCGCGAACGGATAGGGGCCAAGTTTCGTCCCGGGCTTCTGGGAGGACGTTACTGAACCGAACAATGATAAGGCAGAATGAGATTCCGACTGTTGGACAGGTCTGTGGAGGATTCGACGGGGTGAGTGCGTGAGCGCGGACGCGGATGTGCGTGAGGACGGAGGGGTAGGTATCGATGAGTTGGTGGGGTGATGTTGGGAGGGGGTAATAGAACTAATCGGCGTACCGTCAAGACGAATATGCTCAGAAGGTCGCTCTTTGCGAGAAAAGCGAAGAAATTCATCGTGACGAAAGCTCTAAAGAGACGTCTGTAAACTTCATCTGGGTTTATGAGCTAGATGCGTGACTTACGTGCACAGCGCAGCGCTTTCTACCAGTACCTTCATAGCTCGCTAGCAGCAGCAGGTTTGTTAGAATCTATCGAGGGCAATAAATAAGGGGGACGGGGCATTTTGCATACCAAGATGATCGAATCCCCCACGCGTATAGTTGCCTTGGCAGTTTCCCGGTGTACAGACCATAGCCTGAAGCTAATTGCGCCTGTGTTTGTTAAATCAATAGAGGGTCAGATTGAGGGGTTACACCTTCATCAGCGCCACACACTTACCTGTCAGGAAAACACTGTTACTGAATTGAGGAATTTTCGGGTGAGCATTTCTTCCCCAACACCGGCGAGTTACACGGGTGCTTACAACAATGCGAGGCCGAAGCCAGCTGAAGACCAGTTCACCAGTGTCTTCTGATCGGTTGATGTCGCATGTTGAAGTGCGTTCGTCAGACCACAACTGACACCTGGGAAATCGCGATTGAGTGTCGATGGAAGGCGAACGGGAGGACACAAGAGGGAAAAGAACTCACCGAATAAAGCCACGGTGCTTATTGAGGGGATGATACACAGGAGATGGTTCCGATCGTAAATATGATACATTCGATAAATCTGCCGACGTGCATGGTCAGTTATCACGAGCGGTGACGTAGACTTCAGCTAGTGGAATCACCATTATGATGTCCGCAACCACAACCTGCAATTGAAGTATCGTCCACCGAACGACCTCCTCAGGGGCGTACGATGGACCTAGGGATTGATAAACCGTCATTCCTGCAGAAGTGTAAAAAACCGCTTGTATGACTCGATAGACTGAGAGAGTCCAATGCTACAGGGGAGGGGGAGGGTTACTGGGTGAGTTCTTGGTGTGGGGTTCTGGGGCGGTGGTTCTCACTCACGGTGGTGGTCGTGATCCCAAAGAACACGGTGGCGGACACCATAACGCGGTTTATCCCTTGGCCCTGCGAAAACTTCTCCCATTGAACGTAGCAGGCGGCGACAAAGAGACATATAAAGATGCCTGTCCAACCAATCAGATATGAGCCCGAGTGTTTCCGCGACCAAAGAGACAGAACCGGGTACTCACCGTACGTCAGGCACTCCAAGAACGTCCCGATGATGACTGAAAGCGCATAAGTGGCTGTTGACATTCAGAACGACCCAGAAGACGTTTGCAATGCAGTGGAAGGAGGAGAACGAGGGCGGGGGCAAGAGGGGGGGTCGAAACCATCGGTGGGAGTTTGCATCCGTGAAATAGTAGAACCAATTGTGTTGGTAGTACTTAGGACGGAGTCCACCATTCGGGGAAGCGTGGACGGAGGGATATTCATTCGGCAGAGACCGAGGCGGCAGAGACATTAGCCTTGCCCACCACCCCGCCCTGACGCGTTGGAACTGGTCGCGGATTGATGTTCAGCGCGCTTCCGCTTGCACCATTCATCCTCTTATTCAGGGGGTGGGGTGGAACTATTCGCTCACTTTCCCCTTGTACATAACGTGAGACAATTGACTTTGGCTTGAATGCCCAGCTTGAAGGGAAGGCGCATCTACGCGCGCCCGTGGGGTTCGTCAACACCTCCCTTGGGAACGTTCACTTATCAAAAGCGGGTCACCCGGACGACGAGAATGCGGCCGGGCGGAGGGGCAACGGGAGGTAATTCATCTCCGACGTCCTCCCTCACTTTAAGATAATCATCCCGAGCTCGGAGTGCCCATTCAACTCGGCCCAACGGTGCTCATACCGACCGGTAAGTACAACCGACGCGCAGGCTTTCGGACGCTCACCCGCCGCTTTGGAGTGATTCCACTCATGGACATGTATCTTTTCACGCATGAATGCACATCCCCGGGGTTCCGAGTGGCGTATCTTCGAGTGAATTGGTACGTACTCCAAGTGCGAGCGTTGTTCAGTCCATCTAAATCCGCAGAACAAGTCAGGTGGAAAAAAAAAACTCGGTCGCGATGGAAGAAACTACCAAGATCACAAGCACATCGAAAGACTATAAGCCGTATACACATGCAAAAGACTGACAAAGAACTTGTATGAAAGGGCCGGATACTGCGAAAACATTCATCGCAGGTGCCTATTATGTAGGAATGGGGGACCACGGATGGGAGTGTCGTCAACAGAGAGAACCCAATGAGGACCACGTGCAGGGGAACAAGCTCTGCCTCGCTTCGCTCCGGCACGTATTCTAACTGGCGTAAATCTGCCATGTTGTTCCAGGTCTGTAAGTTGTAAGCCTCACATCTTGTATCATTTCTTTCGATTACCTTCCTTCTGTAAAAAATCGTGCGTGCTCTTGGAGGGTACCCCATGAACTTGGATACCCACACCGTAGCTCTCGTAGAATATCTGTTGTACGTTACACGTTCTGCAGTATGACGCGAGGTCGACACGTACCTCAGGGAAATACCTGCCACGCCAACCTATCTGAATAGCAATAAAAGTCCTTGAAGATTCATTTATCTACATCTGCACACGACTGTAGCCTTACGAACGGTCACCCATCACGTTCATTCCGCGTGAGGTTAGCCGGGCTGAATCCGAGGGCGGATAGACTATACTTGCACAGGTTTGCCAATGACATGCACGTTCTGACGCCGTCGGGAGTGCCGTCCCTCCCGCGGTCAATGTCCAACTTTACTTGACGGGCCATGGCCATAAGTCGGGCTCAAACCTTGACTTGAGAATCACTGATCGGTTCCAAACTCAGGCTCGCGGGAGTTGCGAACTTGTGGCAATTCGAAACCGTCTTCGTTCTCCGGAAGACACTCACTGAGAAAAACCAGGCCTCTCTTCCATTGTATTAAAGACTGGTACATAAATAAGAAAGTATTATATCTGCGAGGGAGGAACGGCATATAGCATCGCTGGACAACACGGACGATGATTAATAATATCGATCAAATCATCCAGTTGCCATTCGTGGTGTCGGGGTGATCGAAACTGGAGCTCTAAGAAGGGGGAGGTTGTACAAACAGATTGGGAAAGCAGAAAGGGAGCGAGTGCGTCGGGTGTCAGGGCTTCCGATAAAAAGTAAGATGAAGACCGTACTAAGACTCACAATGAAACCTTTGCTTCCGCCTCGCGGGTTGCCGGCAACACGATCGACTCGAAGGCCGCCATCCATCTCTTGTGAAAAAAGGTTTGGGTTATGGGTTGGGGGCGCGGTGGGGGAAGTGGGTTGAGAGTCAGTCGAGCAGATACTTCACTTTATATATGTGGTCCAGGACCTATGGAGAATGGCTGGCTAACCGCTCACGGTATCAAGCATCATTGAAAGTAAGTTCAACCTGGGTACACCTTCTTGGAATCAAGACATGACTCGAAGATTGTAACAATTATATCGTATGGTGGTTCGACGTCGATCCCTTTCTTAAACCACCGAATCGTGCCAGCAAGCCAGATGATAGCATCGAGCGGTTCCGGATCGGTGTTGTTTCTGAGGATCCACGAAACACACCGGACATCGTTGGAGTTGTTCGTCCGAAATACGGCGAGATCTTCCGGCGCCGACCACGGGTCCATTTCCTGGGAGACGGCGGGATCCTGTGTGATCGGTAGGGATGGACTACGGGAACGGTTGCGGAAATTTGACTTTGGGGTAAATGGGGAGCGGGGGGCCGCGTGGAGGATCTTTGACCAAATACTCTTCCGTAGTTTGGATAGATCCGACCTTCCCCCGTAAATCTCGGAGTGGGTGGACGCTGGTGTCTGGAACGGACATTCGTACGAAGACGGGCCGAAAATGACAATCCCGAGATAGAATAGGGACCCGAGTCCAGTGAACGTGATGAGGACGTCGAAAATGGATATCGCATGTCGGCAAAGTCCACAGGCGAGAAGGAGGGCGATCTGAAGCATCACCGGTAAACTCTCGACGAAAGTGTCGAGCGGCCACTTTTTGAGCCCCCCTAGTTTGCGTTGACGATCTCCGCACCGCTCAATCGTCGATCCTCCTGTGTGCCGCAAATAGCGGTTGAGCCACTGCTTGCCTAATATTGCGACAAACGCCGCCAGCAGTGACATCAGCGGACTCGCGTATAGAGACACAATACGATGACGAGCTCACCGGGTGGATCATTGTTGAAGGGAGGAACGGTGGGAGATTCGTCTGGGAGCACGGTCTCGTTGAGGGTGAGGAGGATTGTGCGGAGAAGCACCGCTGATTGATCATTCGGGTCGGGTTCAAGCTTCGATTGGATGACAGCGGTGAATGTTGTACTGAGTCAGGGAGCGGGCCCACCTACGAGGATGAGTAAGATATGTGGCAAGAGTGAGCATCGACCGACGTACGAAAATCAGCGTAAGACTGAGGTCGTCATCGTACTTCTTGACGTAGTTGGTATCATACTCTGCTGACTCCTTCTGACTCTGTACACAGCGTAGAAATCGAGGCGAGCGTCGTTGGTCTTTATGGGTTGTAGGAAGGCCCTGAGAGCATCCTGTATGCTATGTTTGACATCCAGCGATCAGCCCAGGAGGTATAGCACGTCCAGCGCACCATTTTGGATTTATCGTGACTCTCAACGGGGGGGACTCCATTTCAGGGGCCTCGTCCATTGTTGTGGGGCGAAGAAGTGGGCGAAGCTGGCGGGCGGTGGGCTACGGTGCCCTGCATATATATCCGTGTGAACATGCGGGTACGGGGATAACCTGTTTGTTCGTGTTTACCGTGGCCATCATGCTTGACCTCCAGTGTCCGCAAGTGTGGCGGCGGGACTCGCAAACGCCTCTCAGAGAAAGCTATAAATAGCCCTGCAAAAGTCAGTTTACCGGCGTCTCCAATGGCTTTTCAGCAATCGCTTTGGTCCCGCGATAGGACAGAGTATATAGTGCCATGATCAACTACCTCCGGCCAATTCGCACAGTAAGGGGAAACAACGGAAGGCGAAAGGTCCAAGCGGCTTATGTGGGAACGTTGGCGAGACCGCCATAACCTCGACGGGCCACCTTACCGTGTCTCAACAAGCTCGATGGATAATGGCAGTAACAATCGCCCGTTAGAGTGAGATCCCCGATAATAGTCATCATTGTTCCCTGACGTGAAATACTTTGTCGAATGTTTACATGGATGTACGACATTTGCGGCCGACCTGAAAGTTCGAAATCACCACCGACACTCTGCTCTCGACTTTCGAGCACTCGAGAACGAACAATCGACCCTCCACTGCTGACCACTGCAACCGTTGAGTGTTGCCTCTGAATCTGGATGTTGACCATCTCAGTGCGTGTCGCTACGATCCTCCGTCGTGCATAATGGCGTAACAGAGAGCGTTTCTCATTATCGTCAAGGCGTCACCGTACATCACGAAGTACACAGCCGACAACAGAGAAACTTCCCTCTTTTCGAACATCGTGGTCTTGTGCAACTCGTTTCCCATTTGGTTCGGTCAAGTTCAACGCGATGGCGCTCACCAGTGCGTGATTGTCCGGTAACCCTTAAAATGACATGGGTCTTTGCAAGGGAAAGATATCTTGTACCTGCCGGGTTCGTGGGCGATTGAATACTGTGCTACGTATGGGCTTGAGTTAGCATCCGAATATGAATGTGCGATGACAGTTGGCTCACAAGCCTCCCGGAACTGGCCGCTAGGCTACAGGGGCCGCACGGCCGGGGGTTCCGGGCGAACTGTCGCTCCGCATGGACAGCGGCTTGAGTACCCCGCTCATTGAGGTTCCAGAGGGCGAGGACAGCGACCTCGTGATAGATGATAATCTTGTTGTCTCCGCCATCAACGTCGATGCAGAACTCCTGAATAAATGCAGGCGCGTCGCGCGGTTGTGTACGATACCGGAAGTGGGTGAAAATGGCTTACGGTAACGTCGTCGGACCCCAACCCGAATAGCTCAGATTCTGAACTTTTCCAATCGAGGGAGGTGGCATGGTACTCTCTAATCTTGCAATCGCGAGGGAATTGAACGGTCCACCGTTCCTATCTGTGAACTCTAACACCACGAACAAGCCACGCAACGTTGGTAGGTCCGTTTCCGGGGACTGTGTTTCCAACAGGCACCCGGAGAAACCACGCGTCCCCATTGAACACACATGCAACTTTAACTTGTGAACGGTCTCGACGAGGAAACACACGTCAAGCGACGGATCGTCAAATTTGGGGAACGGAACGACGGTGAGGGCGAGGGACTTGAGGTGGGTGAACACGGAGGGATGGGATTGTTTTGTGAGCCCGGAGAGTATTCTAGAACGAAGTGGCGCAGAAGAAAAGCCAGTAGGATCCGTAGGACGAAAACAGCGGTGGAGATTGGGGAGAGTGGCTGTCGTCCTGAACTCGTCGTTAACGTCACAATGATCCCACATCAAACCGGCAAAGTCATCGGTCATTTAACCAAAAACGTGGTTGTGGTCAATGGCTCTAGGTCCTCGCGAAGAAGCCGCTCGAACAGAAGGCGGGTCTGCAGGCAACCACCCACTTTACCATAGTTCCGCACACGTTCTTTCCGCGTTCACTGGGCTAGCGCCGTGATTGCATGATTCTCGGGTCGATACTCGACCACAGCGTGTTGTACAAGGTCCCCGAAGCGAGGGAGTCACCTAAAGGGTCCGGTGCCCATTAATTTTGCCATGATCCTCTGCGATCGAGACCCCCTATTGTATTGTACAGGCGACTGGCCTGCGCGCTGTGAAGTGGGGTACCGCGGGTGAGGAAACGGATTTGGAAACCTATGCGATGATCGGGATGGGATGAAACAACGGAGGATCCACCAGGAGCTTCCAATATATAGCAGTACCCAGCTTGACACGATCTGACCGACCAAATGTATTGTACATCCGCGGGGGCGAAGAGCCCCAAGGGACCGGACCACGTCGCGCGTGATTACACAACACTCAAGCAGTGCCTCGTAATGTACACTGGAAAGCATCGGGGAGGAATCGCCCCCAAAAACATTTCATCAAACCCCCGAGTCCACTCCGCATACACTCCAGGTACAAAGTCTGTTTCTATGACCCATTGATACAAAGCAAGAAATGGGCGCCAGATGAAGAGGAGCGTTTAAGGTGCGGCGTCGGACTCTCGGACCATCTCCCGTTTTCGTTCTTCGATGGGGTATAGGAGGGTTTGTATCCCCAGCATGTCAGACACGATACAAAGCAAGAAACGGGCACCAGGTGAAGGAAAGTATTTAAGGTGCAGCATCGGTCTTTCGGCATCTCCTGTCTGCATTCCTCCTTGCCTTTTGTCCCTCCTCTTGTCTCTTCTAACCACGTCGATTTCAAGACCCTCGATGCGTGCGTTCGTTTTCTCTTGGCTTGCAAACCCTCCGATCAACAGTCATCCACAAACCCTTGCTGCTTTCTCCTTTCCTTCCTCTTGTTCTTTCGCTGACTCTGATCCTCTCTCGGTTGGGATGCACAGCGGAATCACCAACCAAGCATGCCATCAACCTTATAATGAGTCTGGACCCAAACACAGATGCACCTCAACAGAAATGTCTACCGTGTTCCATCGTAGACAATCCAGAACATGAAGGGGGCTGCCGCTCTCCATCCCATCCGGTTCGACACGAGTCTCTGACAAATCTATACCCGAGACGTGGTCGTCCCACCTCAGCCCAGGCCCCTCCCCAGAGGTACAAGGTTGGCCCTGTACAGGTGTTGAAGACCATCTTGTCTAGTTCTTGTACGTTCAGTCACCCCATCCATGTCTGGCTGTGTCAGGTGTTTTGACTCCGCCTACCAGGGTTCAACGTTCTCTCGCCGGTCATTTCCATCTTTGTACGCACTTCCCCGGATCCCAAACGTACTGTCGACACAAACTGATTGATGTATCGCGCTTTGTCGGTTTACAGTGGGCACTACTCTTCGCTAAGCTTCGCGAATACATTCCCGTTTTTGTCTGTGAGCGATCCTTTCTATTATTGTATGACATCAGCAGCACTCAGCCCCCCCCCAGTCATGTTCCTTGCCGCCATACCCCTCGCGAAGGTGTGCATACACCCAGCTCCATCCCTCCCCCTTTGCTAATAACCATGTTCTCCTCACTCTATAGCTGCCAGCCCTCGTCACAGATGCGCTCGAGAAATGTGAGCTCCGTACCGTTCGGTCATCCCTCGTTGGTTCTGTCCGCGAATTAAATAATCATCAGGCATGGAGTTTTCGGCCAACGTCCACTCGTTAGAGGTTACTTCGGACGGGTGTCTCTCAGAGGTCCGGTCTCTCTTAAGCTGCCCATCCAAAATTACCCACGTAAGGAACCTCCGGGGAAATGAGGCCCAGATATTTATCGATTTTCTCGATCGAGTAAGCATACCGAGTTCTCCATTCCTCAACAACTCATCACTTTGAATATAGGTTCTTACACGGCTATACCTCGACGATAAACACTGGCAGCGCGGTTTACGGCTCCTCTCCAAGATCTGCAGAGCACACAGGATCCTGCCCTCCTCGTATATTCTTCAACAAAACCTCATACACGTTGGGCCAATTTACTGCGACAGCGGGTGCGCGGTCGTGAACAACGGGGAATACTCGGAACTGCTTGTCGCCATAAAGTGTCTCAAGATGACCAAAGGGGATTCTGAGGGGACGTTCCAGGTACCTTTACTCGATTGACTTCGGCCGTCTCCATCTCTAAACTTCCACCCAGGGGTTGTGCCGAGAGATAATCAGCTGGAAACATTTGTCCCATCAGAACATTTTACCTTTGTTGGGAGTTTCTATATCTGCAGACCTACGCTGTTTGCGCATCCTCACAGAGTGGATGCCCAACGGGAATTTGATGGAGTACACAAAGTCCAACCCAGAGGAGAATCGGTTGCGACTGGTGAGCTCACTTGCTGTTCACTGTGTGTTCTCCCTTGCTCATCAACCGCGCTCAGCTCTCTGAGGTCATGTCTGGTGTGGCATACATTCATGACCTTGGGATCGTTCACGGGGATCTCAAAGGGGTGCGTCAAATGTTCTTGATGCACCTTTCACCTCGCTGACAGGTGAAACAGACAAACATCCTTGTCGACGGCACAGGCACCGCTCGTATTGCCGATTTCGGCTTCATGACCATGATTGATCTGAGCACAATGCTCTTGTCCGAAACAATCGTTTCTCCCGGAGGGACAATTCGTTGGATGAGCCCGGAGTTGTTGGATCCAACACACTTCGGTTCCAGCGGCCGTCCAACCCGGGAATCGGACTGTTACGCGCTGGGAATGGTGGTATATGAGGTGAGCCAGTTTCACTCTCCACGTTGGTTGCTCATTTACCCATCCAAGGTTCTGACCGGCCTCCTGCCGTTCCATCATCTCCGCGCCTTTGCGCCTGTGACCGCCGTACTGAGGGGCAAACGGCCAGAGGAGCCCGTTGACGCCAAATCTCTAGGGTTTTCCGACACGCTTTGGGGATTAGTGCAACTGTGTTGGAGCGAGTCGATTCCAGATCGACCGACCGCCCAGCAGCTCCTTGATTGCATTTCCCTTGACTCTTTTGCTTGGGTTCCCCCTCCAGTTTACCCCATCACTGTGGTTGATACCTCTACCATCGCTGATTCTGATTCATCCGGCTAGAATACCCCTGGCGAGTTCGATGCGCGTGGGGCCTAGGAGTTCTGAATTGACAGAAGACCCGGTTGTTCGTCTTTGTACTATTTATTTCCACGTCTACCTACGTAGTTTTCTCCTTTTTATTTCCTCCATATACAGTTCCGCCCTTGGGATTATCATCAAAAATGTTCTCCGGAATGTGACAACCAATCACGGGGTTCGTCCGCAAAGATCGACCCCCCAACGGCTTTTCAGCAACCGCCGTTATCGCTTTGGTCCCGCGACAGGACAGAGTATATAGTGCCATGATCAACTACCTCTAGCCAATTCGCATGATAAGAGGAAGCAACGGAAGGCGAAAGGTCTAAGCCGCTTATGTGGGAACGATGGCGAGACCGCCGTAAGCCTCAATGGGCCACCTTACCGTGTCTCAACAAGCTCGATGGATAATGGCAGTAATAATCGCCCGTTAGAGTGAGGTCCCCAGTGACAGTCATCATTGTTCGTTGACGTGAAATGCTTTGTCAAATGTTTCCACGGATGTATGACATCTGTGGCTGACCTGAAAGTCCGAAATCACCATCGACTCTCTGCTTTTGACTTTCGAGCACTCGGGAACGAACAACCGACCCTCCACCACTGACCATTACAACCGTTGAGTGTTGCCTCCGAATCTGGATGTTGACCATCTTAGTGCGTGTCGCTACGATCCTCTTCCGTGCATAGTGGTGTAACAGAGAGGGATTCTCATTATTATCAAGGCATTATCGTAGATCGTGAAGTACACAGTCGACGATAGAGAAACTTCCCTCTTTTCGAACCTCGTGGTGTTGTGCAAGCCGTTCCCCATGTGGTCCGGCCAGGTTCAACACGATGGCGCTCGCCAGTGTGTGATAGTTCGGTAACCCTTAGATTAATATGGGTCTTTGCAAGGGAAAAGTATCTTGTACCTGCCGGGTTCGTGGGCGGTTGAATACTGTGCTATGTACGGGCTTGAGTCAGCATCCGAGCGTGGATGTGCGGTGACAGTTGGCTTACAAGCCTGCCAGAATTAGCCGTTGGGCTGCAGAGACCGTACGGCCGGGGGTTCTGGGCGAACTGTTGCTCCGCATGGGCAGCGGCTTGAGTATCCCGCTCATTGAGGTTCTAGAGGGCGAGGACAGCGACCCTGTGATGGATGATAATCTTATTGTCTTCGCCATCAATGTCGATGCAGAACTCCTGAATAAATGCAGGCGCGTCGCGCGGTTGTGTACGATGCCGGAAGTGGGTGAAAATTACTTACGGTAACGTCGTCGGACCCCAACCCGAACAGTTTCTTTTCTAACCGAGGGAGGTGGCGTGGTACTCTCTAGTATTGCAATCGCAAGGGAATTGAGCGATCCGCCGTCCCTTTCTGTGAATTCTAACACCACGAACAAGCCACGCTTGAACGTTGGTAGATCCATTTCCGGAGACTTTGCGTTTCCAACAAACACCCAAAGAAACCACGCGTCCCCATTAAACACATATGCACCTTCAACTCGTGAACGGTCTCGGCGAGAGACCCGAAACACACGTCAAGCGACGCATTGTCAAATTTGAGGAACGGAACGACGGTGAGGGCGAGGGACTTGAGGTGGGTGAACACGGAGGGATGGGATCGTTTTGTGAGCTTGGAGAGTATTCCAGAACGAAGTGGCGTAAAAAGAAAGCCAGTAGAATCCGTAGGACGAAAACAGTGGTGGTGAGCGGGAGTGGTTGTTGGCGGTTGTTGCCCGAGCTCGTCGTTGACGTCACAATGATCCCACACCAAACTGGCAAAGTCTTGTCGAGCTCTGAAAAGAGGTGTTTGAGTTCTGCGGACCCTGGCCCCGGAGGTCAAAGAACGAGCCGCAGCGGTTCGTCTTTCTCCAGAACAGAGCAATCTCCCCCATTGAGATCTCCGATCGGATGGATACCGGCAGAACCGAGCCTGCCGCTTAAACCTTGCGATCTTGTGACTCGGTTGAAAGAGGGGTACCGAGAACTTTCATGCAACATTGGACTATGGAATGTAGAGAAACATCGGTACAGTAAAAAGCGGGACAACAGCAAGGCACTCAGAACGTGTCGTGTCCAGCGAAGTGTAACGGAACAGCAAGCGCCATCGAACGAACAGGTTCTCCGGATCTTCCATCGGCGGGGGGAACAGGTCTAAGACAGCGTAAGTTTCCACGGGGCCAGTCGGAGAAGATTACCAAAGGAAATTTACAGTGTATCCCCACCTATTGCACTAAGATTCGCCCGCGGGCACATCTGTCGAAACGCTTCAAGTTCCGGCTGACCAAGCCTCTCCATCCATCCCTCGACCTTCTCATAGGCACCGGGTTGGCTACGGAAAAACGATAGTGCCACGGATTCCAGGTCCGCCTCTTTCGAGTGTGGTTTATTTGGACCCCATGAAGCCCAGACGGCGCAAAACCAACACCGTAACTTCCCCCACTCCTTAGCTTCTTCGAGGGACTTCATAACGTGTTGATCGTAGAACCCGGTGACCCGCAATAATCTCGGAGACGAAATGGTGAGCTCCGCTAATAACTCCCAGTATTCGTGAGGTAAACGGTGGAGTCCCTTCGTGGATCTGATGGCGGCTGAAAGGAGTTTCCCCCATCGAAACTCGTCATCCACATCTCCGATACGAATGTGTAGGTGATCCAACAGTTCAAAAAATCCCTCGCCCTCAATCCGCTCGAATTTTGGGTAACCGATGTGCTGGATAGCGCGTATGAGAAGGTGTCGTAACCTTGGGGAGAATGGCTGCAGACGTTGGAGATCAACGAGGTAGCGTGCGCAGGTGTCAAGTAGACTGTAGGGAAACTTTTCTGACATCCAAGCATGGAGGAGATCTGCAACCACCTCGCCATCCCCATTCTTGAAAACAACGTCAGCCATCTCCTGGTGGTGCTCCGTGTGAGTGAGTCGACCGCCTCCCACTTTCTTGTCCTGGTAATCAAGATGGCGGAATCCAATTTCCAGAGAGAGAAACAGAAGGTCTTCGTTAATATCCGGGGATTGTTCACATATGAGAGAACAGCAGTCGTAGGCCAGCTCCGTAAAAACGATTGGACGGGATTTCCACATACTTATGGAACGCAGAATGTCCGGGAGGATGTGATAGTCGTGAGTACTGCGTAGTATGGGATCACTGATGGCTGCGGCGATCGCTTTAAACAGTTGGGCCGACATGGGTTCCAGATGATCACTAGTGAACGATGGTATGAGTGACTTGAAAGAATGAATGGGAGATTACGAACGACTTGTCTTGAATTCTCAGCACTTCTTCTTCAACGGGGGAGCTGAGGAATATACACCAAACCATGAAACGGTTGAGGGTTGCATCCAAGGGAATGGTGTCCAAGTCGTTGAACCGGTATCCTGTCTCGACGAATTGGTCGAACCAGTAAAAGACACTCGGGTCACCCCGTTCAGTCCAGGCCAGGTGTAGAAGTAGGTTTGACATCCATTGTGCATGCTCGTTGTTGGCTCCATGAGGGACAGTATATATGGTGCTGAAGGTACTGGGGCAGGATTGCAAGGTGTTCAAGTGGAAACACACGGAGAGGAGGTGTGTGAGGTCATCTGTTGGGGTTTCGACCTCGGCGACGATAGGGAGAGGGTACCTTCGGACCGATTCCGGGAATTTACACTTTACCAGTGCGTATATCCACAGGACAGCCCTGAGGGAGTAGTATGCCCTCTCTCTCATCCCGGGGTACACTTTCTTGGTGGAGTCGAGACACGAATTGAAGATGGAAACGATTATATCGTATGACGGTTTGACATCGATCCTTTCCTCAAACCATCGGATTGTGCCAGCAAGCCGGACAGCGGCGTCGAGCGCTTCTGGATCGGTGATTTCTATGAGGATCCAGGAAACGCACCGGGCGTCATTCGTGCTGTTCATCCGGGGAGTGACAGGGCCTTCCGGCGTCGGCTGTGGAATCACTTCTAGGGGAACGGCAGAACCCACGGTGGTTGGTAGAGGTAGACGATGGGAACGGCCGCTGAGATCTAATCTTGAGGCAAAGGAGAAGCGAAGGGTTGGACGAAGGATCTTTGACCAAATGTTCTTCCACAGTTCGGATAGAGCCGCCAGTGGAGTAGACGAGCCTTCTCCTATGCCTTGTGGGTGTGGACGGCGAAAACAGCGCCAGGCGCCCAACTCCAATGGTAAATGAAGCATATTACGGAGAATTTGGCATAAAATGATCTCCCATAAACCTCGCAGAACACTGGTTATCGAGGAGGCCACAACGGTGGTTCGAGGCCCGACTCTCTTCCATAAACCTCGCAGATTGGTGGATGCTGGTGTCTGGAACGGGCATTCGCGCGAATATGTCCCGGAAATGACGATGCCGATATAGAACAGAACCCCGAGTGCAGTGAGGGCGATGAGGACACCAAAGATAGGAGTGTTGATGGTAATCATATGTCGACAGAGTCCACAGGCGAGAAAGAGAAGGGCGATTTGAAGCATCACCGGTAAACTCTCGACAAAAGTGTCGAGTGGCCACTTTCTGAGCCCCTCTAGTTTGCGTTGGCGGTCTCCACAGCGCTCAACCATCGATCGTCCTGTCTTCCGCACATAGCGGTTGAGCCACTGCTTGCTTAACATCGCGACAAATGCCGCCAGCAGTGACATCAACAGGCTCGCATATATGAGGCCCAACGCGATGACGAGTTCTCCGGGTGGGCTTTCGTCCGGAGGAATGGTGGGAGTTTCGTCAGGGAGTATGGATGGATTGAGAGTGATGAGGATCGCGCGGAGGAGCACAGCCGATTGATCGTTCGGATCAGGTTCGAGACCCGGTTGCATGGCGGTGATGAACGTTGTACTGACGGCAGAGAACAGACCCGCCTATGATGATGGGTAAGATAAATGGCGAGAACCGGTATCGGCCGACGTACGAAGATCAGTGTGGTATTGAGGTCGTCGTCGTAGTTCTTGACGTATTCCGTATCGTAGTCTGCCGATTCCTTCTCGTACACAGCGTAGAAATCGAGGCGGGCGTCGTCGTTCTTTATGGGTTGCAGGAAGGCCTTAAGAGCGTCCTGTATGCTGTTTGACATTCAGTAATCAGCCCAGGTGTAGCACGTCCAGCGCACCATTTTGGATCTATTTCGACTCTCGACGGGGGAGACTCCATTTCTGGGGTCCCGTCCATTGTTGCGGGGCAAACAAACAAGCAAGCAAAGTTGGCGGGCGACGGGGGGCGATGGGTCGCAGTGCCTTGCACATCGTGCGTGTAAGCGCGAAAACGGCCTGTTTGTTCGTGTTTACAATACGGTGATCACTAGTCACAACCCGTTCACATAACTATGTGCTGCCAGCTTGACCTCTAACATCCAATAGTGCGGCGGCAGGACTCGCAAACGCTCCCCAGAGCAATCTATCAATACCCCTGCGCCCAAAGTCATCGGCTATCATCAGGTTTACCACGCGCTTGTTGCTTTAGTCCTCGACGGTCATGTGAACAGGACTTCTGCAAACTCCTCCAGAGCCAACACAGGTAAAGCGTCGTCATTTTCCATTACGCGCTTGCAAGAGATTAAGGGACTTGGACCCGAGCAGTTAGACGCCCCGGGCGATCGATGTTTGCCTTCGCCTGTTCTCGCAATTGGTGCTAAACAGCACTTGACCGCAACCTGAACCCGTCTGCCCTTTAACCTCACGTACGCAGCGGTACTCGATTTAGTTGAGCTCCCTGTAGAGATCATGGAGCATGTATTTCTCCACCTCTCTGACCTGGTTGGAAGCGGTGCGGGGGTTGTTGTTGACTTTTTACTGCATGATCCAGGTCAGCCAACACTTCCGGGCTCTCATCCGCGATCCCCCTCCAGTACCGATGCGGGCTCTTTGTCCCCGGTCCGATCAATAATCCCCTCAATCCTTGCAATTTGGTTGAACGTAGAAAGCTATGCGAGGGGTATGCACACAGGTGGTCCGATACAGCGACCGTTGTGAGGATAACCCACAAGTTTTCACCCAACCAACCTATATCCTGGCGCCATCCTGTTGCAAAGAACGCGATATTCTCGCATTCCAGACTGAATAGCGGCCTCGATTTTCTGTCCATCCCACCGGTAACGAGCAGAAAGCCGCTTTGATGGGTGGAACACCCCTCCATCCCCTTTCGATCCGTTGGGTGCTTGCACGTATCTTCCAGGGGGTGTGCTTGGTGTTGTTGAGTCCCAAGAGGAGTGAGTGGTGACCCATCCTTGACCAATGGGTGGCGTTCAGTTGCTGATTACGTATGGCGTGCTTCGTATCCACCTTTTCAACCTTCAGGATGGTTCTCCATACTGTGCGCCCCCCTCCAAGGCTATGACATGGGCCGTCCCGCGGGGCACGCCCTGAGTAAAACGCTAGGAGTTGGCTGTCACGGGCTCCAGAGTCGTGTTATGCCTCTCCCACCCCTATACGCCCTGTCACTCCGGGCAGTGTGGACGGTGCTCATTTGGGACTGAAAAACTGGGGATCTGGTAAGGACGCCGTGGCCAGAGAATAGTCATATTTTATTGGCCTCACCACAGGTACTCGACCTTTTCCCCACAAACTGGAATCGACTCGTCAGTTCCGGGGTCGTTTTCCTCAACGAGTTTCCAATCGTAATTCCAGCCCGCTACGTTGATACCCCCCCCCGTGCTGACCATGTTCAACGTGACAGACGCTCGTTCCACAGGGCTGCCCAAGGAGTTCATGACAATTCAGCCTCCCACTACAGTACGACAGTGAATACTACTCTGTCGTACACGTCGACCAGGATACAGCCCCTCATCACTGATCTAACCCAAGCGATCCTCGTCGTAGAAGGTTTAAAACCCATACACTAAAGCGTGTAGATCCATTTCCGGGGACTTTTTGTTTCCAACAGGTACCGGGAGAAACTACGCGTCCCCATTGAACACATAGGCAACTTCAACTTGTGAACGGTCTCGACGAGGAAGCGCACGTCATGGGACGCATTGTCAAATTTGGGGAACGGAGCGGCGATGAGGGTGAGGGACTTGAGGTGGGTGAACGCGGAGCAGAGAGGAGAGGCTTGCTTGAGGACGGAAGCGAATTCATACTTGAAGCGGGTACGGTCCCATGGGTCGGCGTACAATCACTGGGCAACGGCACCTTCTTCCATTCCGTGAGTTACCTTCCCCACTCCGGTGGTGACGATGCCGCGTAGATCGGCACTTTTGCAAGACGCCCCCGAGCGGTACGCCTGATTCGGATATGACTTGGCGCGTTCGAGAACCGACTTGAATTCCACCCAGACACCTTTGCATACGTAGATGCGTTCCCTGGGGTTCCGCGTGGCGTATCGTTGAATAAATTAGTACCTACTCCAGGCGGCCAGGTACAAGCGTTGTCCATTCCATCTAGATCCACAGAACAAGCCAGCCGAGAAAAAGGATACTCGGTCGCGATTTGACGGGTTTTGACGCGCTTCAAAGTGCTTTTATGGCACTACCTCCCACAATTCCAGGCATCTACGATTTTGTGCAGCCGACCCAGCACTCCCTTAATGCATGTCAAACATTGTTCGGTCACTCCAAGCGGTTTCTTTCCGCCCGTTTCGTGCTTCATGCATGCCCCCGTGATTCGCGTGACACCTGATCAATCTTTCCCCGGTCGAAAAGAACGTGAGGCTATCACATTGGGATATGAGATATGGAGGGACATTGGTAGAGTCAAAGGTAGGACAACACGAATGCTTAGAACGTATCATCTCCGATGAAGGGTAATGGGACAACAAACATCGTTGAACGAACGGGTTCTCTGGATCCTCCGTCGGCAGGGGGAACGAGTCTAAGACGAAGCATAAGTTTTCACGAGGCCAGTCGAGAATTGCTGAACGAAACTTACGGCGTACGCCCGTCTGCCACACCAAGGTTCACCTGTTCGCACATCCGTCGAAATGCTTCAAGCTCTGACTAACCAAGCCTTTCCACCCATCTCTCAACCTTCTGATAGGCATCGGGTTGGTTACGGAACAGTGAGATCGCCATGGACTCCAGGTCCGCCACTTCTGGACGGCGGGCACCCGAACCCCATGAAGCCCACACAACGCAAAACCAACACTGTAACCTGTCCCACTCCCCAGCTTCTTCGAGGGATTTCATAACATGTTGATCATAGAGCCCAGTGTCCCACAATAATTTCGGAGACGAGATAGAGAGTTCCGCTAGCAATTCCCAGTATTCGTAGGGCAAGCATCGAAGGCCCCTGGGGGATCTGATGGCGGCTGGAAGGAGTTGTCCCCATCGAAACTCGTCGTCCACGTCCTCAATGCGAACGTGTAGATGATCTAGTAGTTTAAAAAATCCTTCGCCCTCAATCTACTTGAATATGGGGTAACCGATGAGACCGATAGAGCGTATGAGAAGGTGCCGTAACCTCAAGGAGGGTGACCGCAGGCGATGGAGATCAACGAGGTAGCTTGCACAGGCACAGAGTGGAATGTGACGACCATACTCTGGCGTCCAAGCATGAAGGAGGTCTGCGATCACCTCGCCATCCCCACTCTCGAAAACAATGTCAGTCATCTTTTGTTGGTGCTCTGGGTGAGTGTATCTGTTACCCCCCACCTCCCCATCCCGAAAATCGAGGTGACGGAACCCAATTTCCAGACAGAGAAACAAAAACTCGCGACCCCGGCCCCTGTAAGTATCCATGGGTTGTTCGCATATAATAGAACACCAGCCGTAGGCCATCCCCGTGAAGAGGGTGGGACGGGATTTCCACATACGTAATGAAAGCAGAATTGCCTTGAGGATCTGCAGGTGCCGTGGTGTAGGAGCAGCGAGGGCCGTGCAAATTGCTTGGGATAGCTGAGCTGACACGCTTTCTAAACGGTCACTGGTGAAGATGGCATTAGCGACTCGAAAAAAGAAATGGGAGATGACATACGACTTGTCTTGCATTCTCAGCACTTCTTCTTCAACACGAGAATCAAGGAGTATACACCAAATCAAGAAACGGTTCAGAGTCGCATCCAAAGGAATGGCGTCCAAATCGTTGAACTCTAACCCTCCCGAACCTATATAGAGGTTGGAAAAGACACTTGGGTCATCCTGTCCGGTCCAAGCCAGGTGTAGAAGTAGATTTGACACCCATTGTATATGCGTTTGACCAGTTCCAGGAGGGGGAAGGTATATGTTGGAGAAGAGCGTGCAAACGAATCGCAGGGGATCGAGGTCTCGGAAGCAATATGTGAAAAGGAGGTGTGTGAGGCCATCTGTTGGGTGTCCAAACCAGCCGATGACAGGACGAGAGAACTTTCCAGCCAGCTCTGAGGATTTGCACTTTGATAGCGCGTATATCCACAGGATAGCCCTGATAGAGTAGTATGCCCGCTCTTTCATCCCAGGGTACACCTTCTTGGTGGAATCAAGGCATGACTCGAAGATGGAAAGAATCATATCGTATGGCGGTTCGACGTCAATTCCTTCCTCGAACCACCGAATTGTGCCAGCAAGCCGGACGGCGGCATCAAGTGATTCCGGATCGGTGATGTTTCTGAGGATCCATGAAACACACCGGATGTCGTTCGCGTTATTCCTCCGAAATACGGCAAGATCTCCCGGTATCAACCACGGGTCCATTTCCTGGGAGAAGACGGAGTCCCGTGTAGTTGGTAGAGATGAACTGCGGGAATGGTTGCGGGGATTCAACTTTGAGGTACAGGGAAAGCAGTAGGCTACGTGAAGAATCTTTGACAAAATACTTTTCCATAGTCTGGATAGAGCTGTAGGCCGTGGGGTGTGCGGCAGGACTTCCAATGGGGTTGCTGGACGCGAACGGCGAAAACGGCGCCAGGCACCCAACTTCAACGATAAATGAAGCATATTGTGGAGAGTTTGGCATAAAACCTCCCATGGACCACGCAGAACACTGATTATAGGGGAGACCATGATGGTGATCCGAGGTATGACCTTCTTCCATAAACGTCGCAGATTGGTAGATGCTGGTGTCTGGAACGGACATTCGTACGAAGACGCGCCGGGAATTACAATGCCGATATAAAACAGGATTCCGAATGCAGTGAGGGCGACGAGGACGCCAAAGATAAGAGCGTTGATGGATACCATATGTCGGCAAAGCCCACAGGCAAGAAGGAGAAGGGCAATTTGAAACATCACCGGTAAACTCTCGACAAAGGTGTCGAGCGGCCACCTTTTGAGCCCTTCTAGTTTGCGTTGACGGTCTCCGCACCGCTCAATCATCGATCCTCCTGTGTGACGCAGATAGCGGTTGAGCCACTGCTTGCCCAACATTGCGACAAACGCCGCCAGAAGTGACATCAACAGGCTTGCATATATGAAGCACAACGCGATGACCAGCTCGTCGGGTGGGTCTTCGTCGAAGGGAGGAACGGTGGGGGATTCGTCTGGGAGCACAGTTTTGTTGAGGGTGAGGAGGATTGCGCGGAGAAGCGCCGCCGATTGATCGTTCGGGTCGGGTTCAAGCTTCGGTTGTATGGCGGTGATGAACGTTGTACTGACGGCAGAGAACAGGCCCGACTACGAGGATGAGTAAGATGTGTGGCGAGAGCGAGCATCGATCGACGTACGAAAATCAATGTAGTATTGAGGTCGTCATCGTACTTCTTGACGTAGTTGGTATCATACTCTGCGGATTCCTTCTTGTACACAGCGTAGAAATCGAGGCGGGCGTCATTGGTCTTTATGGGTTGCAGGAAGGCCCTGAGAGCATCCTGTATGCTTTGTTTGACATTCAGTCATCGGCCCGGGAGGCGTAACAGATCCAGCGCACCAGTTTGGGTCTATCTTTAACGGGGGAGACTCTGTTTTAGGGGCCTCATCCATCACTGTGGGACACGCGAGTGGACGAAGTTGGTGGACGATGGGTCACGGTGTGAAGAGAACCCATCGCGATTCGTGTGTTCATACAATTATGCACCGGAGGCTTGACCTATATGTAATGTCCAAAAGTGCGGCGGTGTAAACGCCTCTCAGAGTAAGCTATAAATAGCCCTGCCAAAGCCATTGATCACCATCAAGTCTACCGGGCGCCGGCCATCGCTTTTCAGCAACTGCCGTTACTGCTTTGGCCGTGCGATAAGACGATATATGCGCCACAATCAATTGTCTCCAGCCAGTTCGCGGCCAACGGAAGTCGAAAGGTCCAAGCGGCTCATGTGGGAACGTTAGCAAGACCGCCGTAAACCGTCTGCCAGGTCCCGCCTCGACCCGTGGTCGAATAGTCAACTCGATGGACAATAGTCACGGTGATAATCGTCCGTTAGAATCAGAACTCGGTTCGTTTGGTACGCATTGCGGGCTCGAAGGTTCTCAAAGTGGATCTTTGACCTAGACAGGTAACGAGCGCCTGCCAGGGCAGTGGGACTCCCGCTTTTCCTCTGTTTTCGCCATGGGTGAGGGCGTAGAAACTCACAGAATAACCGTCCGATAGTGCACTGTTGACCCCAAACCCTGTGCCACTCAGACGCACGGTCACTGCTCATCGAAAACTCGGAATGCCCACCAAGTTCAGCCCGCGTCATCTGGAAAGTCCGGTAATTAATTGAGACCGCGTGGTCCTTCGTCAGAGGGCCACAACGCATTGTATCGCAATACATAACCCAGTCCTAAGCGTCACTCAGAAGAGTTATAACGGTTACAACGGTTATAAGCCCCTGCCGGGGAAACACTTCCGTATCGGACTTTCTACGATTTGCTGATGCACGGTGGTCACATCCAACTGGTACCTGAAGTAGGGTTCCATGAGATTGTGCGCAATCGACGTGCGCCCCACCCGCCTCTGAGTAATTCCACCCAGACACCTTTGCATGCATAAATGCGCTCCCTGGGGTTCCGCATGGCGTATCGTTGAATAAGTTGGTACTACCTACTCCAAATACGAGCGTCGTCTATTCCATCTAGATCCGCAGAACAAACCAGGCGAGAAGAATACTCGGTCGCGATTTTACGAGTTTTGGCGTGCTTCGAAGTGCTTTTATGGCACTACTGTACTCGCACGACCAAAGCGGTATCAAAACTTACCTAATCAATTCAGTTTTGGCTCAATTTTGGCGGTAGTGATGACTGATGACCACCGCTTTGGTCGTACGACTACAGTACCTCCCACCGTTCCAGGTACCTACGATTTTGGGCAAGCCAACCCAGCACCGCCTCTTTCCGCCCGTTTTGTGTCTCGACATACGTGCTTCTGTGATCCGCATGGCGCCCAGTCGACCTTGCGTTGGTTGGGAGGAACATTAGCCCGCCACATGACTCTGGAATATGGAACGTAGAGAAACATCGGTACAGTCAAAAATAGGACAACGCTAATGCTCAGAACGTATCATCTCCGATGAAGGGTAATGGAACAGCGAGCGCCATCGAACGAACAGGTTCTCCGGATCCTCCATCGGTGGGGGGAATGGGTCTAGGACAAATGATAAGTTTTCACGGAACCAGCTGGAGATTGCCAAGGGAAACCTACAGTGGACACCGCCCAATCACACCAAAGTTTGCCTGGGGGAACATCTGCTGGAACTCGGAGAGTTCCAGCTGGCCGAGCCTCTCCATCCATCCCTCAACCTTCTGATAGGCACCGGGTTGGTTATGGAACAGTGATAACGCCATGGACCCCAGCTCCTTCACTTTCGGAGGCCAGGTATTTGGGCCCCATGAAGCCCAGACGACGCAGAACCACCACTGTAACTTGCCCCACTCCCCAACCCCCATGAGGAAGTCCATGACGTGTTGATCGTAGGACTCAGCGGTGCGTAATAACATCGGATATGAGATAGCGAGCTCCGCTATCAACTCCCAGTATTCGTAGCGTAAAGAGTGGAGGCCCTTGGTGGATTTGATGGCGGCTAGAAGGAGTTTCCCCCATTGAAACTTGTCATCCATGTCCCCAACGCGAACGTCTAGGCGGTTCAACAGTTCAAAAAATCCCTCGCCCTCAATCTGCTCGAATATCGGGTAACCGATGAGCTTTATGGAGTACACGAGAAGTTGTCGTAACCTTGGGGAGAATTCCTGGAAATGTTGGAGATCGACGAGGTAACTTGCACAGGTGTGGAGTAGATCATAGGGACAACTTTCCAACGTCCAAGCATAGAGGAGGTCTGCGATCGCCTCGGCGTCCCCGCTCTTGAAAACGACGTCGGCCATCTTCTGGTGGTGCTCCGTGTGAGTGAGTCGGCTGCCTCCTACTCCTTGATCCCAGGAACCGAGATTACGAAACCCAATTTCCAGAGAGAGGAATAACAGTGCCCTACTGCTTTCCCCGTTCATGTACGCGGATCGTTCGCATATGACAGAACACCAGTCGTAGGCCATCTCCGTGAAGAGGATGGGACGGGATTTCCACATATGTATGGAATGCAGAATGCCCGGGATGGTGTAGTCGTCAATGGTGCGCGCAGGAATACGGATGGCTCCGCTGATTGCTTGAGATAGTTGAATTGAAATGCGTTCCAGATGACCACTAGTGAACGGCAGCGTGAGTGACTTGAAAGAAGAAACAGGAAATGACATACGACTTGTCCTGAATTTTCAGTGCTTCTTCTTCAACGAGGGAACCGAGGAGGGTACACCAAACCAAGAAATAGTTGAGAGTCGCATCCAAAGGAATGTTATTCAAGTCTATGTATTGGTACCATTGAGTGGTGGGTTGGATGAACCAGCCCGTGGTACGCTGGTGATCCAATTTGATCCAGGTCAGGTGTAGAAGTAGATTTGACGCCCATCGTGCATGTGCGTAGCTGACTCCATGAGGGATATTGTAGGCACTGATGATATGGGAGCCGACTGACTGGGAGCCGACTGGCCGGGGGAAGATTGTTTGGGGGCATATGTGGAAAGATATGGAGAGAAGGTGTGTGAGGTCATCGCTTGGGGTTCCGACCCCGCTGACTACGGGGAGAGTGAACCAGTGGGACCTTCCTGGGGATTTGCACCCTGCCAGCACGTATATCCACAGGATAGCCCTGATAGAGTAGTATGCCCGCTCTTTCATCCCAGGGTACACCTTCTTAGTGGAGTCAAGACATGACTCGAAGATGGAAAGAATCATATCGTATGGCGGTTCGACGTCAATTCCTTCCTCGAACCACCGAATTGTGCCAGCAAGCCGGACGGCGGCATCAAGTGATTCCGGATCGGTGATGTTTCTGAGGATCCATGAAACACACCGGATGTCGTTCGCGTTATTCCTCCGAAATACGGCAAGATCTCCCGGTATCAACCACGGGTCCATTTCCTGGGAGAAGACGGAGTCCCGTGTAGTTGGTAGAGATGAACTGCGGGAATGGTTGCGGGGATTCAACTTTGAGGTACAGGGAAAGCAGTAGGCTACGTGAAGAATCTTTGACCAAATACCCTTCCATAGTTTGGATAGAGACCCGGCCTTCTCCCATAGATCTCGGAGATGGGCAGATGCTGGTGTCTGGAATGGACATTCGTACGAAGACGTGCCGGAAATGACAATCCCGAAATAGAATAGGATCCCGAGTCCAGTGAGGGCGATGAGGACGCCAAAGATAGGAGCGTTGATGGATACCATATGTCGGCAAAGTCCACAGGCGAGAAGGAGGAGGGCGATCTGAAGCATCACCGGTAAACTCTCGACAAAGGTGTCGAGCGGCCACCTTTTGAGCCCCTCTAGTTTGCGTTGACGGTCTCCGCACCGCTCAATCATCGATCCTCCTGTGTGACGCAGATAGCGGTTGAGCCACTGCTTGCCCAACATCGCGACAAACGCCGCCAGCAGTGACATCAGCAGGCTCGCGTATATTAGGCACAATGCGATGACGAGCTCGCCGGGTGGATCCCCATCGAAGGGAGGAACGGTGGGAGACTCGTCTGGGAGCACAGTTTTGTTGAGGGTGAGGAGGATTGCGCGGAGAAGCACTGCCGATTGATCGTTCGGGTCGGGTTCGAGCTTCGGTTGTATGGCGGTGATGAACGTTGTGCTGACGGCAGAGAACAGACCCGCCTACGAGGATGAGTACGATATGTGGCGAGAGTGAGTATCGACCGACGTACGAAAATCAGTGTAGTATTGAGGTCGTCATCGTACTTCTTGACGTAGTTGGTATCATACTCTGCCGATTCCTTCTTGTACACAGCGTAGAAATCGAGGCGAGCGTCGTCGTTCTTTATGGGTTGCAGGAAGGCCCTGAGAGCATCCTGTATGCTATTTGGCATTCAGCGATCAGCCCAGGAGACGTAACAGATCCAGCACACCATTTTGGATCTATCTCTACTCTCATCGGGGGGGGCTCCATTTCAGGGGTCTCGTCCATTGTTGTGGAGTGAGTGAGTGGGCGAAGCTGGTGGGCGGTGGACTACGGTGCCCTGCATATATATCTGTGTGAACATGCGGGTGCGAAGACTCAAACTCAGCTGTAAATAGCCCTGCCAAAGTCATTGGTCACCCGTCACCCGTCACCCGTCACCCGTCACCAACGGCTACCGGGCGCTTGCCATCGCTTTTCAGCAACCGCAGCAGCGCCACGATCAACCATCTCCAACTCCCAGTTCATATAATAAGGAGAAGCAACGGAAGGTGAAAGGCCCAAGCGGCTCATGGTAAGACCGCCATAAACATCAAAGAGCCACCTTATCACGTCTCAACAAGCCCTGCTAGGTTTGGTCTCGGCGCGTGGTCGACTAACGGTCATCGTCAATTCGATGGACATTGAATGTTGGTGATAATCGCCCACCCCAACGTTAGAATTAGAACTAGTGCGCGCCGGCCCCCAGTCCTGCGCCACTCAGACGCACGGCCCTTGTTCATCGCAAACTCGGAATGCCCATTCAACTCAGCCCGCGTTATCTGGAAAGCCCGATAATCGATTGGGACCTCATGGCCCTTCGTCAAATGATCACAACGCGTTGCATCACAATACATAGCCCAGCCCTAGGCGGCGCTCAGGAGAGTTACAATGGGTTACTGCGGTTATAAACCCCCACCGGGGTAGCACTTCAAGCTTCAACCACCAGCACGTACCGGATTTTCTACGATTTGCCGATGACGGTGGTCGCAATCGACCGGCCTGGGGCGAACGGTCAACGTCCAACTGGTATCTGGGGTAGGGTTTTATAATACGATTGCGCGCAATCGACGCGCGCCCCATACTCCTCGGAGGGATTCAAATCAGATGCCTTTGCATATACAAATGTTCTTCCTCGTGGTTCTCTGTGGCGTATCTTCAAATAAATAACTTACTTCTGCAGAACAGCCTATGTCAGGTGAGAAAAATACTCAGTTGTTATTTTGCGGGTTTTGACGCGCTTCGAACCGGAAGCGCTTTGAAATGCTTTCATGACACTACCTCCCACCGTCCCAGGCACCTACCATTTCGTACAAGCCGATCCAGCACTTCCCTTGCATCGTGTCGAACGTCGTTCGATCACTCCAAGTGGTCTCTCTCCGTCCGTTTCGTGTCTCGATACACATACTTCCGTGATCCGCGTGGCGCCCGGTCAACCTCGCGTTGGTTGGGAGGAACATGAGCCTGCCACATTGGAATATGGAATGTAGAGAAACATCGGTACAGTCAAAAATAGAACAACACTAATGCTCAGAACGTATCATCTCCGATGAATGGTAACGGGACAGCAAGCACCATCGAACGAACAGGTTCTCCGGATCCTCCATCGACAGGGGGAACGGGTCTAAGACAAATGATAAGTTTTCACGGAACCAGCTGGAGACTGCCAAAGGAAACTCACGGTGTACGCCCCCCTACCACACCAATGTTCACCCGCTCGCACATCTGTCGAAACGCTTCGAGTTCTGGCTGGCCAAGTCTCTCCATCCATCCCTCGACCTTCTGATAAGCACCGGGTTGGTTACGAAACAGTGACATCGCCATGGACTCCAGGTCCGCCACTTTCGGACGCCAGGTATTTGGACCCCACGAGGCCCAGACGACGCAAAACCAACGCTGTAACTTGCCCCACTCCTTAGCTTCCTCGAGGAATTTCATAACATGTTGATCATAGAGTCCAGTGGCCCGCAATAATTTCGGAGACGAGATAGAGAGTTCCGCCAGCAACTCCCAGTATTCGTAGGGTAAGCATCGAAGGCCTTTGGCGGATTTGATGGCGGCTGGAAGGAGTTGCCCCCATCGAAACTTGTCATCCACGTCCTCAATGCGGATGTGTAGATGATCCAACAGTTCAAAAAATCCCTCGCCCTCAATCTGCTCGAATTTTGGGTAACCAATGTGCCTGATAGAACGTACGAGAAGTTGTCGTAACCTCGGGGAGAATGACTGCAGATGTCGGAGATCGGTGAGGTAGCCTGCGCAGGTGTGGAGTGGATCGTATGGGCAACTTTCTGACGTCCAAGCATGGAGGAGGTCTGCGATCACCTCGCCATCCCCACTCTTGAAAACAACGTCAGCCATCTTCTGGTGATGCGGCGTGTGAGCGAGTCGACTGCCTCCCACTCTTTGATCCCAGAAATCAAGATGGCGGAATCCAGTTTCCAGACAGAGGAACAAAAGTGTCCTATTCCTTTCCTCGTTAATGTCCGTGGATCGATTGCATATGACAGAACACCAGTCGTAGGCCATCCCCGTGAAGAGGATGGGACGGGATTTCCACATATGTATAGAATGCAGAATGTCTGGGATGATCGTCTGGTCATGAGGGGTGCGTATAGGAACAAGGACGGCTGCGCTGATTGCTTGGGATAGTTGAGCTGACATGCGTTCCAGACGATCACTAGTGAACAGTGGGATGAGTAACTTGAAAGAATGAATGGAAGATTACGAACGACTTGTCTTGAATTCTCAGCACTTCTTCTTCAACGCGGGAGCCAAGGAATATACACCAAACCATGAAACGGTTGAGAGTCGCGTCCAAAGGAATGGTATCCAGGTCGTCGTACCGATACCCTGTCTTGACAAATTGACTGAACCAGTAAAAGACACTCGGGTCACCCCGTTCGGTCCAGGTCAGGTGTAGAAGTAGATTTGACGTCCATTGTACATGCGCATTATTGGCTCCATGGGGGATAGTGTATAAGGTACTGAAAATACGGGTGCGGAATTCCGAGATGTTCAGGTAGAAACACGTGGAGAGGAGGTGTGTGAGGTCATCTGTTGTGTTTTTGACCTCGCCGACGGCGGGGAGAGGGTACCTTCGAGCTAATTCCGGGGATTTGCACTTTGCCAGGGTGTATATCCACAGGATAGCCCTGATGGAATAGTATGCCCGCTCTTTCATCCCAGGGTACACCCTCTTGGTGGAGTCGAGACACGATTCGAAGACCGAGACGATTATATCGTACGGCGGTTCGACGTCAATTCCTTCCTCAAACCATCGAATTGTGCCAGCAAGCCGGACGGCGGCATCAAGTGATTCCGGGTCGGTAATGTTTATGAGGATCCATGAAACGCATCGGATGTCGTTCGTGTTGTTCATCAGAAACGCGGCGAGATCTTTCGGCGTCGACCACGGGACCATTTCTAGAGAAACAGGAGGACGCTGGGTGGTTGGTAGAGGTGTGCGGTGGAAACTGTCGCCGAGGTTTAGGTGAGGGATCTTCGACTGGATGCTCTTCCATAGTTTGGAAGGAGCTGCCAGCCACGGAGTAGGCAAATTTTCCCCTGCATTTAGCGGACGCGAACGGCGAAAGTAGCGCCAGACGTCCAACCTCAACGGTAAATGAAGGATAATACGGAGGATTTGGCATAAAATGATCCCCCATAGACCTCGCAGAGCGCTGATTATCGGGGAGGCTACAACAGTGGTCCGAGGTCCGACTTTCTCCCATAAACTTCGCAGATTGGTGGACGCTGGTGTCTGGAACGGACACTCATACGAAGATGTGCCGAAAATGACGATGCCGATATAGAACAGGAGTCCGAGTACAGTGAGGATGATGAGGACGTCGAAGATGGGAGTGTTGATGGTTATCATATGTCGGCAAAGTCCGCAGGCGAGAAGGAGGAGGGCGATCTGAAGCATCACCGGTAAACTCCCGACAAAGGCGTCGAGCGGCCACCTTTTGAGCCCCTCTAGTTTGCGTTGACGGTCTCCGCACCGCTCAATCGTCGATCCCCCCGCGTTCCGCAAATAGCGGTTGAGCCACTGTTTTCCTAACATCGCGACAAATGCCGCCAGTAGCGATATCAACAGGCTCGCATATATGAGACACAACGCGATGACAACATCGCCGGGTGGGCCTTCGACGGGAGGGACGGTGGGAGTTTCGTCTGGGAGTACGGATGGATTGAGGGTAATGAGGACTGCACGAAGGAGCGCTGCCGATTGATCATTCGGGTCGGGTTCGAGTCTCGATTGGAGGTCGGTGATGAACGTTGTGCTGACAGCAGAGAACAGACCCGCCTACGAGGATGAGTGAGATATGTGACGAGAGTAAGTATCGACACACGCACAAAAATCAACGTAGTGTTGAGGTCCTCATCATACTTCTTGACATAGTCGGTATCATAATCTGTCGATTCCTTCTTGTACACCGTGTAGAAATCGAGACGAGCGTCGTCGTTCTTTATGGGTTGCAGAAAAGCCCTAAGAGCATCCTGTATGCTATGTTTGCCGTTTAGCGATCAGGGTAGGAGCGAAACGGACCCAACATACCATTTCGGATCTATCTTCAACGGTGGGGGCTCCATTTCAGGGGGCTCGTCCGCAGCCGTGGGGCAAGCAAGTAAGCGAGGCTGGTGGCGACGGGTCAGGCGTGCCTTGCATCATGACTTGTGTCAACGTGCAGGTGCGACATCCCTTCTTCTTCCTCTTCCTTCATGTCGGGATTTTTTCCCACGGTGTCCCCTGCTCGAGCAGGGCCCGTTCGGTGGCCACATTGACATCGAGACAAATCGGACCTCATCTAGAGTGAGGTTGTG
>Ga0307517_10002335_pt1 | contig 30606 bp, 29 predicted proteins | sample 23_EM_MG_FD_194515 | JGI IMG/M metagenome (GOLD analysis project Ga0307517, IMG submission 194515) | Populus trichocarpa ectomycorrhiza microbial communities from riparian zone in the Pacific Northwest, United States - 23_EM | ecosystem: Host-associated > Plants > Roots > Unclassified | place... | reverse complement strand
ATTTCCCGATCGTAAAGGCCATGCCTCCGAAGGCCCCCAGCGGAGCCAGGTACATCACGTATTTCAATAACCGGAAAACGAACTTTGTCACAGGTTCCAGGAAGGAGAGGATCCTTTCCCGCCGGGGATGAAGGCTGATGACGATCCCGGTGATGATGGCGAGCAGGAGCACCTGCAAAGTGAGATTGGAAAGGAAGAACTTTGTCCAGTCGAAGGCTGCGCCCTGCTTTGCATATTTGGATACGTCCCCGATGGGTAGTCCCCTCTTATCGATCCTGCCCGGCTGGAAGAGATGGGCCAGCAGGATGCCCAGTCCCAGGGAAAGGGTAGTGACGATCTCGAAATAGAGCAGGGACTTCACCCCGATACGCCCTACTTTTTTCAGATCGGTCATGCCGCTGATGCCGGAGACGATGGTCAGGAAAATGATCGGGGGAATAAAGACCTTGACGATCTCCACGAACCCTTTTCCCATCCACTCCGCCTTCACGGCCACGGCCGGATAGAAATGGCCCAGCATCACGGCGGCCACCAGGGCCAGGAGGACCTGGAACGTGAGATTGCCGAAGAGACGGAAAGGCGAGCCTGACTTGAAGGATACCATAGATCGGGCGTAATCTTATTTAAAGTCCTCTAAGATAAGATACAGCCGGTATACATCCCCGAAAGAATTATACAGCGGGGCGGGGGCTACCCGCACTACGCCCGGCTCGCGGTAATCGACGACGATGCCGGCCCCGATCATCTTCTCATGGATCTCTTTGCTCCTCTCTTTGAAATAAAGGGACAGCTGCGCGCCCCTGCGTTCCGGCGACGCCGGCGTGAGGATGTCAAAGCGGATATTGTTCAATCGTTGCAGCAGGAAGGCCAGGTAAGCCGTCAGCTCCCTGCTCTTGCGGAGGATGGCGGGCATACCGGCGGCTTCGAAGAGTTCCAGGGAGGCTTTTAAGGCGACCATGTTGAAGACCTGGGCAGTGCTCAGGTTCCAGCCGTTCGCTTCCGGCTTGGCGATAAACCCTTTCTGCATTTTAAAACGGGTGCTTTCGTCATTTCCCCACCAGCCGCCCATGCGGACAAGGTCTTTGTTACGTGCGTATTTTTCATGCAGGTAAACGCCGCCTACGGCGCCCGGACCGCCATTGAGATATTTATAAGAGCACCATACCGCGAAATCGACTTCCCAGTCATGCAGCTGCAGGGATACATTTCCTGCCGCATGGGCCAGGTCGAATCCCGCAAAGGCGCCGGCGCGGTGAGCCGCCGCCGTGATGGCCTTCATATCGAACAGCTGACCGGTGTAATAGTTGATGCCCCCGAAAAGGACCAGGGCCAGGTTCTCCTTATGTTCTTCGATAGCGGCCAGGATATCTTCTTCACGGATGATCTTTTCCCCTTCGCGCGGGCTGATCTCCACGATCGTTTCGGCGGGGTCGAAGCCGTGCCAGCGGACCTGTGTTTCCAGGGCGTATTGATCGGAAGGGAAGGCGCCCGCTTCCATGATGATCTTATAGCGTTCCGTATCGGGATGGTAAAAAGTGAGCAGCAGCAGGTGCAGATTGACGGTGAGGGCGTTCATGACCGTCACTTCCTCTTCCAGGCAGCCGGCGATCTTTGACAGCGGCGTTTTGAAATGGTCCTGGTACCGCATCCAGGGATTCTTTGCATGCAGGTAGCCGCCGATGGCCAACTCCCCCCAGTCCTTCAGTTCCTGTGCGATCGCGGCCTCCGTATGCCTGGGCAGTAATCCCAGGGAATTGCCGCAGAAGTAAAGGGAGTCTTTTCCCTGGTGCTGGGGGAAATGGAATTGCTGGCGGAAGGAGGCCAGGGGATCTTCCCGGTCTTTCTGTTGCGCGAACCCGGATGTCTCTTCGAATACCAGTGTTGGTTCGGGGGAGCCTTGCATCGTTACTGTTTTGCTGCAAGATAAAGATAAAAAAGTGGGGCGGCGAAACCGCCGCCCCACTTTTCCGTAAACCATTCAAACTTCCGGAATTATTTTTTGGGACCCTTGCCGGACCTTGCTTCAGGTCGTCCTGTCATCGTCGTCATCCTCATGCTTGTCCTTATCTTTATTTTTATTCTTGTCTTTTTGCTTATTGTCATTCCTGTTCTTCATCCTGGGAGACTTGTCGTCGTCCTCTTCGTTGGAGGAGGCGGAGGAGTGCGTGAGGCGGATGCTGCCAAAGCTGTCCTTGATCTTTATCTTCGCTTTTCCGTCACCGGCCTTGCCCCTGTAGTCCTTGTCGAAATGAGGGCCGTAATCGTTCTCTCCTTTTTCCCGCTCTTCATGGATGCCGAACTCGGTGTCGTTATGGAAATTGCCGAAGCTGCTGTGTACATCGAAGTCCCCGGAAAGGCTCTTGCTGACGACCATGCGGACCTTCGAATAGGATTCGAAAACGGCCAGGTCCTGGATGTCATCGCTGACATTGAACTGCACGTTCTGGGAGAACTCGCTGGTGATCTTCGCCGTACCGTTCACGTTTCCGATGCGGGACTCCTGGTTGAATTTAAAGACCACCTTACCATTGCTGACCTCTGCGATATTCGCTTTGCCGAACTCTACCTGGACGATGTCCACATTCTTCAGCTTCCCGGCGGTCAGGCTGCCGAACTTGCTGGTGAGGTTGACCTCCCCGGTAAGATCGGGTACGGTCATCTTGCCGAAGCTATTGGTCAGCTCGAGGCGGTTGCCGGCGGGCATGTGGATCACGTAGTCGATATAGAAGGCGCGGTCGTTCTCCATGTCGTGATGATTCTTGTTCCCATTGTTATGGATATCGCCGACCTTGGTCTTGAAGGCGATGATATTGCCGCTGTGGATATCCTTCACGCTGATCTCGTCCATGATATCCTGGGCTTTCTCCTCCGTCGGGGCATTGGCGACGATCTCGATATCGACGGTGATCTCGCTCTTATCCCAGGTCTGGACCAATATATTGCCGAAGGTGTTCTCTATTTCCAGCTTGTCGTTGGCGGTGACGGGGTAGGATTTGTTGATCGTCTTTTTCTTTTGGATCTCGTCCCCGTTGCCCGCCAGACTTAGCAGGGGCAGGAAGAGAAAAAAGAAATTAAATAGTTTTATATGCTTTTTCATACGCTGTCTTTTTTGAGTGATTGATTTTCTTGATAATGTCCAATTGGTGATTCAGCAATCCCATCTGCAGCTGTAGATTCTGGATCATCGCCTCCAACAGCTGTTCGCGGTTGGGGTTTTGGGGTAATTCTTTTTCGAGTGTGTGATAAACGCTGTCCAGCTTGTTCACGTCGGACGCGAATTTTTTATAGAGCAGGGGCTCGTCTTTCTCAATGGTCTTTAGTTCCTTGTGTTTCAGCTCCACCAGCCGGGCATAGTGGTACATCTCTTCCTTGTAGGTAGCATCCGGGTCTTCGGCGGCGGCCTTTGACGGGGCGCCTGCGTCTGCCAGGGCGGGGTGCTGCCTTACCGGTGACTGAGCGGCAGAATCGGCGGGCGCCGTGGTGGCGGGCGACTTCTGATCCCCCTTATCCGGCGTAACGGAAGGTACGGCGGGCAGGTGGTTGGAAGCCATTTCGTCCTTAGGGGCCTTCGCGGTCCGTGTAAAGAACCAGACGCTGCCTGCCAGCAGGAGGATGACGGCCGCCGCTACGCTCCAGCGTGCCCACCCGATGCGGACAATGGAGGCAGGTTGCTGTTTGACGGGCTCCAGCTGGAACTCGATCTTGTCCCAGATCTTTCTACCCGGCTCTTCGTCGTCGAATTCTTCGCGGTTGTCGCGGATGAATTGTTCTAACCGGCTCTTCATGATAACTCTCCTTGTTTTATAAAACTTAATAATTTTTGCTTGGCCCGCATGTACTGTGTCCTCACGGTCGCATGCGATACGCGCAGGATCTCGGCGATCTCTTCCTGGTCATACCCTTCGAAAAGGTAGAGGCTCAATACCGTCCGGTAACCGTTGGGCAATAAGCGGACTGCCTTTTTGATATCCTGGATCTTCAGCTGGATCTCGTTCTCGTCCAGCGACTCTTCCTCCGGCAGGTGGCCGATATTGGTCTTATCGATGTCAATCAGGTCCATTTTCCTTTTGCGCAATTGGTTGATGGATTTATTGATCACGATCCTTTTCAGCCAGGCCCCGAAAGTGGATTTGTAATGAAATTCGTCCAAAGACCGGAAGGCGTCGGTAAAAGCCTCCTGCAGAACGTCTTCTGCATCTCCGGTATGGTCGACTATGCGCAGGCTGGTATTGTACATGGCCTTCGCATATTTATTATACAGCTCCGCAAAGCTCCGGGAATCCCCCCGTTTGCATCGCTCGACCAATTCATCCCGTAGTATTGGTTCAGTTAATTCCAAACTGGCTGTTTTTTCATGCATTACACTATTAAGTACACCGTCTTTCCACCCATGTTGCATATTATACTAAAAAAAGTACAAAAAAGGTATCGCAAGCCCCTTTTTCTTACTTTAGCGGCACAAACAAAATGGTGGTCATGGCTTCAAAAACAGACATATTTCAAAGTCCCGATTACTTCCGGCTGGACGAATTACTGGAAGAGGAGCATAAACTGGTCCGGGAGTCGGTGAGAAGCTATGTTAAGAAGGAGATCTCGCCCATTATCGAGGAATATGCCCAAAAAGCGGAGTTTCCCGTCCAGATCGTCCGGCAGCTGGGGGACCTGGGCTGTTTTGGCCCCACCGTACCCCCCGAATACGGGGGCGGAGGCCTGGATTATATCAGCTACGGGCTGATGATGCAGGAGCTGGAGCGGGGGGACAGCGGGGTCCGTTCCACGGCCAGCGTGCAGGGATCCCTGGTCATGTTCCCCATTTATGAGTTTGGCAGCGAAGAACAACGGAAAAAATACCTTCCCAAGCTGGCCAGCGGGGAATGGCTGGGCTGTTTTGGCCTGACAGAGCCCGATCATGGCAGCGACCCGGGGGGCATGCTGACGAATATAAAGGAGGCCGGAGATCATATCTTATTGAATGGCAGTAAGATGTGGATCAGTAACGCCCCTTTTTCCCAGGTGGCCGTCGTCTGGGCCAAGGATGAGAACGGGGATATCCGGGGCGTGATCGTGGAAAGGGGCATGGAAGGGTTCAGCACCCCCACCACCCACGGTAAATGGAGCCTGCGGGCCTCCGCCACCGGTGAGCTGGTATTCGATAATGTCAAAGTGCCGAAAGAGAATATACTGCCGAAGGTAAAAGGCCTGAAAGGACCCCTCAGCTGCCTGACCAAGGCGCGTTATGGGATCGCCTGGGGCGTCGTCGGCGCGGCCATGGATTGTTACGACACGGCCCTGCGGTACAGCAAGGAAAGGGTCCAGTTCGACCGCCCCATCGGCGGCTTCCAGCTGCAGCAGAAGAAACTGGCGGAAATGATCACGGAGATCACGAAGGCGCAGCTGCTGAACTGGCGTCTCGGCGTGCTGATGAACGAAGGGAAAGCTACCCCGGCGCAGGTCTCGATGGCTAAACGCAACGGCTGTGAAATAGCGGCGCAGATCGCCCGGGAGGCGCGGCAGATGTTGGGAGGCATGGGCATTACAGGCGAATATTCCATCATGCGGCATATGATGAATATCGAGAGCGTGATCACCTACGAAGGCACGCACGATGTGCACCTGCTGATCACGGGAATGGACGTTACCGGGTTCAACGCATTTAAATGAAAATATTTCTGATAGGGTTTATGGGGTCAGGGAAGACGCACTGGGGCAAACTGCTGTCAGCAAAGCTGCAACTGCCGTTCCGGGACCTGGACACCGTGATCATCGAAAAGGAGAAGAGGACGGTGGCGGAGATCTTTACCGAAAAGGGCGAAGAGTATTTTCGCTACCTGGAAAAAGAGGAGCTGGAAGCGCAGGTGGACGGAGAAGAAAATTTTATCCTGTCCTGCGGCGGCGGGACACCCTGCTTCTTCAACAATATCGAGTTCATGAAGAAGAATGGCACGGTGGTCTGGCTGAATACGGCCATCGACATCCTCAAAGAACGATTGTTGAAAGAAAGGATGAGCCGCCCGCTGATCCGGGAGATCGGGGACAGCGAATTGAAGCTCTATATCATCCGCAAGCTAAGTGAAAGAAGGATGTACTATGAGCAGGCGCATATCATGGTCAACGAAGAAAGCGTCACCCTGGAAGGACTGATCAGCACTTTATTAAAAGACGAGCATTATTCCGATACCGACGAAAAGTATTCCGAATGAACAAGCATTTCCTTTCCATAGCCGCCCTCCTCGGAGCCCTTTCCGTGATCCTGGGAGCCTTCGCCGCGCATACGCTGAAGCAGATCGTCAGCCCGGATGCCCTGGCCGTGTTCGAGACGGGAGTACGGTACCAGTTCTATCATGTGTTCGCGCTGCTGCTGGTGGCCCTGCTGTCCGAAAAGTTCAATAACCGGTCCCTCGTTTGGGCAGGCAATTGTTTTATCATGGGGATCGTCCTGTTCTCCGGGTCCCTCTACCTTATTACGGCCCTTAAGATCGAGGCGATCGCCATTCCACGCATCATCGGCGGGATCACGCCCCTGGGGGGACTCTTCTTCATTGCCGGGTGGATCTGTCTCTGGGCAGGGGTGAGGAGGAAATGAGCGGCCGCGCAGGCACAGACGCAAGCTCTCCCGCGAAGCTCTCCCTATAACGCCTATAACGCCAGGTCGAAGCAGGTGCGGGTCCCCTCCGAATTCTCTATATTGAACTCCCCTTCGATGGAGGCCATCCTCTTCTTCATATTGTTCAGCCCGTTGCCGAATTTCCTGAGCTTGTCCATATTGATCCCCACGCCGTTGTCGAAGATCTCGATGACGAGCCGGTCGCTGACGGCGATATTGATCTTTACCACGGAGGCCTGTGAATGTTTCAGCACATTGGTGAGGGCTTCTTTTACGGACAGGAAGATATTCCTTCTCTTTTCACCGCTGATCTCATGATGGGGCACTTCGGCCGGCATATTGAAGTAGCAATCGATGTTCGTGTTCTCGAAGAATTCGACGGCATACGACCGGATATAGGCTACGAGGTTCTCCACCGAATCGTTGGAGCTGGTCATGGTCCAGATGATGGTGTTCATCTTATTTAGCAGCTCGTTGGCGGAATTGGAGATCTTATCGATCTCGGGAAGGGTCTGCTCCTTCATTTTGCTCTTCACGATCTCGCTCATGAGGCGGATGGCGGTCACGCCCGATCCCAGCTCGTCGTGCATGTCGGCCGAGATCCGGTTGCGTTCGTCCTGTTTGGCGGCGAGGACGGCCATCTGCTTGTCCAGTTCCTTGCGTTCCGTCTCCAGTTTCAGTTTTTCCTCTTTCTGGGCGCTGAGGATGATCTCCTTTTTATTCTTGTAGGACAGACCGAACAGGAAGAACAGCAGTTCGATGGCGATGCCCGTCTCGTAATAGAAAAGGGCGAGATTGAAAATGGAATAGCCGCTGACCGGCTTGAAATTGGTGGAGATCATCACCTGGGAGATGATGGCCAGCAGGAACAGCGACAGGTTGCCCATGACGATATAGTTCATCAGGTCATTCTTGTAACGCAGGCCTTTGACGATGAAGATGACCGAAAGGACCAGCAGGAGGATCTTGGTGAGGTCCTCGATAAAGTTCGGCACCCGGAAATCGGGAGAAAAGAAGAAGGTGATCGAGTACAGCACCATCAGCACCAGCACGCTGTTGTATCCCCAGAATAAATAAGGGTCCAGGCCCGGGTAATTCTTTTTGGTATCCAGGAATTTCCGGTGGAAGATGATGAAGAAGATATAGCCGATGCAGAAGATGATATTATCCAGGTAGCCTTCGAAGAAATAGTTGAAGGGAGTGGCGTTGTTAAGCATGGTGGCCTTCAGGAACAGGAGGCAGCTGGTGCAGATAGCGTAGCCAGCATAATAGAGGAATTCCGGTTTGGCGCTCTGTGAATACTGGCTGAGGGCATAGAAGATCATCATCAGCATGATGCCGGAAAAGAGGCTCGTGATAAGGTCGATATGGGTCTTGTACCGGTGATTGAGGGCGATGGCCTGGCGGATATAAACGCTGCGGGTGAGGGTAGGAGCGAGGGAATTGGTGACCGTCTTCACAAAAGAAAGGGCGGCGAAGAGCTGGCACTTTTCATGCGGCGCCAGGATGATCTGGCGGTACCCCAGGCTGTCGTTATCGTTGGGGAGGATATCGGGCAGCGCCGTGACGATCCCCGGGCTTTGCTCGTTCATTTTGAAGAGCCGGATGGAACTGAAATAAAAGCCGGGGCAGAAATAAACGCTTTCGGCCGTATCCTCGTCATTGAATAAAATAAATTTTAATATGAGCTCCTTATTGACCAGTCCCGGGGGAACGAAGTTCTCGAATTTCCGGGTCCCTTTCTGTGTGAAGGGGAGCAGGGCCAGCTTATCTGCCGGGATCTCTTTCTTATCCGAAAAATAATACCAGGTCTTGGAGGAGATCCCGTTGAGGATGCTGATATTTCCCAGGTCGATGATCGTAGAATCCGCAGGGGTTTGTCCTTGTGTCGGGGAGAAAGCCAGTAGCAGGGCCAGTATGCCTGCCAGGCAGCTGTTCATGCGGCGGGACAGTTGGAAAACAAGGCGCGGGGACCTTTGGCTCATAAGCTGATTTAAAGGTAATTTAGATAAAATTACATTATATCTTTGTGATCATGGCAAACCGACTGAAGTCCAAGAAAACCAAGGCGTCTGAAGCGGATAAGCTGAAGCCTGAAAAAGACTCCCAGGTGACGGTAAAACAGATCGTCAAAGACGAACGTACCCACAAGATCACCGGGGCCGTGCTGTTATTGCTGGCCGTTTTTCTTTTTATAGCCTTTACTTCTTATTTGTTCACCTGGAAAGAGGACCAGGATAAAGTATTGCATGACGGGGCCCGGATCCTGCTGCCCTCTTCGGGTGTGAAGGTCTCCAACCTTCTGGGCAACCTGGGGGCCCTGATCTCTCATCAGTTCTTTTATAAGGGATTCGGGCTGGCCTCCTATCTTTTCGGCACCTTCTTCTTTATCGTCGGCGTCAATTTCCTCTTTAAGCGGAAGGTCTTCTCCATTGGCCGTAACCTGCGTTATGTGCTGGCGGGGCTGGTATTCTTTTCCGTGAGCCTGGCTTTTGTAACTAAGGGCAGCGGATTCCCCTGGGGCGGCGCCGTGGGGGATATGATCAGCGAATGGCTCACCCAGTTCCTGGGTAAGGTGGGAACGGCGGCCCTGCTGCTGGTGGCGGGCCTGGCCTACTTTATCTGGCGTTTCAATCCCGTCTTCAAAGTGCCGGCCCTCCCTGTCCGGGAGAAGAAGCCCGTGCCCGCGATAGCCGGAGAGGACAGGCAGGAGGGCGCGCGCCTGTTCGTGGACGAAGAGTTCAGCAATAAAAAAGGCAATATATTGAAAGGGGACGGAGTGGTCGTCATTCCGCCCGAACCCGAACTGCAGGAAGATCCGCGCATCGACTTCGTCGTCGTGGAAAGAGAGCCGGAAGGCGAAGTGACGGAGGAAGAGCTGGAAGAAGAGGTCATGGCCGAAAAGGAGCCGGAAGGCATCCCCGGCATGGAGGCGGTAGTCCCCCGGGAGATCCCCCATGTGATGCCGCCGGCGGATATACCTAACGGAAAGAATAAAAATAAGAACCCCGACCTGGAACTGGAGATCAAATCCTTTACCGGGGATGCGGGGGATCCCGAGGACGGAAAACAGGACGGGGAAGCATCCGTCACGGAAGGAGTGCCCCGGGAATCCCTGCCCGACTATGAGCCTACCCTGGACCTGCGTGATTATAAATACCCGTCATTGGACCTGCTGGAAGCGCACGGCAGCGAGAAGATCGTCCAGGACCCCACGGAACTCGAGACCAATAAGAACCAGATCATCAATACCCTGAAGAATTACGACATCGCCATTCAGAAGATCAGCGCCACGGTAGGACCGACGGTGACCCTGTACGAGATCGTTCCCGCCCCCGGGGTCCGCATCTCCCGTATCAAGAACCTGGAAGACGATATCGCCCTGAGCCTGGCCGCCCTCGGCATCCGTATCATTGCGCCCATACCGGGCAAGGGCACCATCGGTATCGAGGTCCCCAATGTGAAGAAGACGGTGGTGAGCATGCGCACCCTGCTGTCCTCGGATAAATTCCAGCACAGCAATTTCAACCTGCCCATCGCCATCGGCAAGAAGATCGACAACGAGAACTTCATCGTGGACCTGACGGCCATGCCCCACCTGCTGATGGCGGGCGCCACCGGACAGGGTAAATCCGTCGGCCTGAACGCCATCCTCGTCTCCCTGCTCTACAAGAAACATCCCTCCCAGCTGAAGCTGGTGCTCGTAGACCCCAAGAAAGTGGAGCTGAGCATTTACCGGACGATCGAAAAGCATTTCCTGGCCAAGCTGCCGGGCGAAGAAGAGGCGATCATCACCGATACGAGGAAAGTAGTGCATACGCTGAATGCGCTGTGCATCGAGATGGATAACCGCTATGACCTGCTGAAGGAAGCAAGCGCGAGAAATATCAAAGAATACAACGATAAGTTCATCAAGCGGCGCCTGAATCCCCAGAAGGGACACCAGTACCTGCCTTTCATCGTGCTGGTAGTGGATGAGTTCGCGGACCTGATCATGACGGCAGGCAAGGAAGTGGAGATGCCGATCGCCCGCCTGGCCCAGCTGGCCCGTGCCGTAGGGATCCACCTGATCATCGCTACGCAGCGGCCTTCGGTCAATATCATCACGGGCACCATCAAGGCCAACTTCCCCGCGCGTATAGCTTTTAAAGTATCCTCCAAGATAGACTCCCGGACGATCCTGGATGCAGGGGGCGCCGACCAGCTGATCGGCAAGGGGGACATGCTGATCTCCTACAACGGGGAGATCACGCGCCTGCAATGCGCTTTTGTGGATACGCCCGAAGTGGAAGAGATCACGGAATTCATCGGTAAGCAGCGAGGCTATCCGGAAGCGTATAAATTGCCGGAATATGTGGATGAGAAGGAGATGGAAGGTAAAGATTTCGACCTGGGAGACCGCGATCCGCTTTTCGAGGATGCCGCCCGCCTGATCGTGCAGAACCAGATCGGGTCTACTTCACTCTTGCAGCGCAGGATGAAGCTGGGTTACAACCGGGCCGGCCGCCTCATGGACCAGTTGGAATCGGCCGGCGTAGTGGGACCGGGATTGGGAAGCAAGCCCAGGGATGTGCTGTTCAAGACGGAGTCGGAGCTGGAACAGTACCTGCAGAAGAGCGCCGGGTTCTGAGGACGGGCCGGTGCGATTCCGGGGCCGGACAGTGCGATGCGGGAGGCGTTATGATTTTGTTAAACTAATCGTTTTTCCATCCTACCGTAGGGAATAAGATTTGCTCTGGTGGTTTTAAAATATATTTGCGCCTTCAATTCCTAATGACCACTAATATTCCAAATATGATAAAATCAATCGTTTTTACCTGCTTAGTATGGGTAGGCGTGCTGGCAACGGCGCAGGCGCAGAACAACAGCCTGGGCGCGAGCGATCCCGATGCCAAGAAAGTCCTGGATGCATTGACGGTGAAGCTGAAATCCTATAAGGCGATACAGGCCAATTTCACGCTGCGGGTAGAGGATTCGAAAGGCAAATTACAGGGTAGTAAGAGCGGTATCGTATTCGTGAAAGGGAGTAAATATCATATCAGCATCACCGGCCAGGAGATCTTCAGCGACGGGAAGGATATCTGGACCTATGATAAGTCCTCCAACGAGGTGACGATCACCAAATCGGACCCTTCCGTCAAAACGATCAGCCTGGAAAAGGTCTTCACGGACTTCTATGACAAGGATTTCCTCTACAAGCTGAATGGCGAGAGCAAGATGGGCGCAAAAGTAGTGCAGGAAGTGGAGCTGACCCCGGTGGACAAAACGAAATCCTTCTACAAGGTACTCCTCTATATCGATAAGGCGCAGCATACCCTGGCCACGATCAAATGGTTTGACAAAGGCGGCAACCGCTATACCCTCGATACGAACAAGCTGAATGGCAACGCACCCGTAACGGATACGCAGCTGGCTTTTAATAAGGCGAAATACCCGGGCGTAGAAGAAGTGGATCTGAGGAATTAACCGCCCCAGCGGTAGGTGCTGATATCCAATCCTGCCAGGTCCAGCACCCGGTCCACTACGGTGGCGGCCACCTCATCGATGGTGGCGGGACGGCTGTAAAAGGAGGGGGTGGCGGGGCAGATGATCCCCCCGGCCAGGGTCAGCGCTTCCATATTACGGATATGAACCAGGTTATACGGCGTCTCCCGCACTACGCAGATGAGGCGCCTTCTTTCTTTTAACACGACGTCGGCGGCGCGGGTGATGAGGTCGGAAGAGATACCTGTGGCGATGCGGCCCAGGGTCCCCATGGAGCAGGGGATAATGATCATCGTCCCGTATTTACCGGAACCGGAGGCGAAGGGAGCCGAAAAATCCTTCTGGGAAAAGAAGGGAAGCGGGTAGTCCTTATACGATTCGTTTTCCAGCTCTGTCCGCCATACTTCCTTTGCATTCTCCGTCATGATCACCGAGAGGGCCTGCCATTGATCCTTCAGGACAGACAATTTGTCCAGTAGCAGCCTGGCATAAATGGACCCGCTGGCTCCTGTTATGGCAACGACGATCTTTTGCATGGTATTTGTTGATTTATAGCAACAAGGAGCAAAAATACTATGCAAAATCTAAAGGGACTGTTTTTATCTGCCTGGGTGATCTTCTTTTCCTGTGCACAGAAACCGGCCCCTTCCGCATCGTCCCTTGGCTGGATGAGCGCCGAACAGGCTTCCGTCAACCTGAAAAAAGAGCGGCGGCCCGTTCTCATCGACCTGTATACGGACTGGTGCGGATGGTGCAAGCAGATGGACAGGAAGACCTATTCCAATAAGCAGGTAGCCCAATACCTGGACGATAAGTTCTATCCCGTCAGGGTAAACGCGGAAAGCCGTGCGGACATCCACTGGAACGAAAAGACCTATTCTTTCAATCCTCAATACCGGTCGAACGATTTTGCCCTTTACCTGACAAAGGGCCGCCTGGAATTCCCTACCACGATCATCATCCCTCCCGGCGAAGAGCCCCAGGCCATCCCCGGTTACCTGGAACCGAAAGAGCTGGAATTGCTGGTGAAGTATTTCGGGGAGGGGAGCTATAAGAAAATGGCCTTCGAAGATTATCAGAAAGGTTTCAAGGCGACCTGGTGAGGAATGGATCCCGAATTGTCCCCCTGAGGAACTGATCCCGCCGCGCCCGCTAAAAAAATGGAATAAGGGTCTCTAAAGAAAACATGTAGAAATTTTACATACACATTCTACCACCTACCTTCGTTGAACTATATCGTTTTAGCTCATAAAAGTTGAGGCAGCACCTATAAAGGATAAAGCACCGTTTTTTTGCTTGACCGAAATCAATATAATGGTAAATGGGTAAAAAAAAATCGCTGAAGCACAGTAGTGTTTCCCCATTAAGGTCTTATATTTGATTTTTCATAGGATAAGGTTTAATGGTTAATGGTATTTGATTAGTGCAGCCCCGCGAAAGCGGGGCTTTTTTTGTGCCGTCTTCTTCCCTTTCCTGACCCCATTTCTTCCCTTTTTTGGTCCCGGTTCTTCCCTTTCCTCCCCTTTTACTGAATCATAATGGCAGTTTTACCCCCTGCGGCTAAGAGTATTTTCATAAAAAAAGCCCCGGGTCTTATAAAGGCGGGGCTTTGAGAATAATATAGAGAGGACCGGTCAGGCTTCCGCCATATCCGGTATCGCCAGCACTTTATAATCCCCCGCATCGAGCTTCTTTTTGGTTTCCCGGAAAGCGCGGAGGGTCAGTTCGATATCTTCGTCCGTGTGCACGGCGGTCGGCACGAGGCGATAAATGATATGTCCTTTCGGAATAACAGGATAGACCACGATGGAGCAGAAGATATTATAATTTTCCCGCAGGTCCATGACCATCGCCGTGGCTTCGGGAACATCCCCTTTCATGTAGACGGGAGTGACGGGCGAATCGGTCCTGCCGATGTCAAAACCGCTGTCCTTCAGACCTTTCTGCAATTTGCCGACCACATCCCACAGTTTCTTCCGCAGTTCGGGCTTGGTCTTCAGCAATTCCAGCCGTTTCAGGTTGCCGATCGTGATGGGCATCGGCAGGCTTTTGGCAAAGATCTGGGAGCGGGTATTGTAACGGATATAGTCGATGATGGCTTTGTCGCCTGCCATGAAGGCGCCGATGGAGGCCATCGATTTGGCGAAGGTCGAGAAGTAGAGATCGATCTGGTCCTGTACGCCCTGTTCTTCTCCGGCGCCGGCCCCTGTTTTTCCCAGGGTGCCGAAACCGTGCGCATCGTCCACCAGGAGACGGAATTCATATTTTTCTTTCAGGGCGGCGATCTCTTTCAGCTTACCCTGGTCGCCGGCCATGCCGAATACGCCTTCCGTGATAACGAGGATGCCGCCGCTGTTCTGTTTTTCGATCAGCGCGCTGGCTCTCTGCAGCTGCTTTTCGCAATCTTCCACGTCATTATGTTTGAATACGTAGCGGTGTCCCGGGTGCAGGCGCAGGCCATCGATGATGCAGGCATGGCTTTCGCCGTCGTATACGATCACGTCATGCCGCCCGCAGATGGCGTCGATGGCGCTCATGATACCCTGGTAACCATAATTAAAGAGCGTAGCATCTTCCTTGCTCTCGAAGGCCGCCAGTTCTCTTTCCAGCTGCTCGTGATAATTGCTGTTCCCGCTCATCATGCGGGCTCCCATCGGGTAAGCCATACCGAACCGGGCAGCGGCTTCGGCATCTACTTTACGGATCTCGGGGTGATTGGCCAGGCCCAGATAATTGTTGAGGCTCCAGACGATCTTTTCCTTGCCACGGAAGATCATCCGGCTACCGATCTCTCCCTCCAGTTTAGGAAAAGCGAAATATCCATGGGCTCTTTCACGGTGCTGCCCTATAGGGCCGCTATGCTTCATTAACTTTTCGAAAATATCTGCCATATTATGAAGTTGTTAAAGGTTAAAAACCGCTGCAAAAGTAAAGCATTTGGTCTTAATAGGCAACGGAGCCGATCCGCACAGCTGTTAATAAGCTCATATTAATCAAGTTTTAACTCCTGAATGACCTATTTAAGATATTTTTGCACAAATTTTTTTTCATGCTCCGCAGGACTCATTTCTCCCTTTGCCTTTTACTGTTCGCATCCTTCTCTGTGCAGGTCTCTTTTGCGCAGTCCAAACAAGTCGCCACGCCGGCCGCTACGGTGCAAAGACCGAAGCTGGTGGTAGGGATCGTAGTGGACCAGATGCGCTGGGATTATTTATACCGCTACTACGACCGCTATGGCAGCGGCGGGTTTAAACGGATGCTCGGCGAGGGATTTTCCTGCGAGAATACCATGATCAATTACCTGCCCTCCTTTACGGCGGTGGGACATACCTGCGTCTTTACGGGATCGGTGCCTGCCCTCGACGGGATCACGGGCAACGAGTGGGTCGAGCAGCTGTCCGGTAAAGAGATGTATTGCACATCGGACACTACGGTGCGGGCGGTGGGCGCCGAAGGCAGTATCTGGGGCAAGATGTCGCCGCGCAACCTGCTGGTATCGACCATTACCGACGAACTGCGGATCGCCACCAACTACCAGTCGAAGGTCGTGGGCGTATCTCTCAAGGACCGGGCTTCCATTCTCCCGGCCGGGCATGCGGCCACGGCGGCTTTCTGGATGGACGACGCCAGCGGCGCTTTTATTACCAGCACCTATTACATGCAGCAGCTGCCGGCCTGGGCGGAGGCCTATAATAAGAGCCGTCCCATCGAGAAGCTGGTAAGCAAGGGCTGGAATACGCTGTACCCGATCGAAACCTACCTGGCCAGCGACAAGGACGAAAAAAGCTACGAAGGAAAATACCTGGGAGAGACTTCGACCTCTTTCCCGCATAAGGTCGACGAAGTATATAAGAAGAACGTGGGCAGTTTCCGTTCCACGCCTTTCGGCAATACCCTGACCCTGGATTTCGCCCGGCAGGCCGTAGATGGCTACCAGCTGGGGAACGGCAAGGCCACGGATTTCCTGACGATCAACTGCGCTTCCACAGATTATGTGGGACATATGTACGGTCCGAACTCCATCGAAGTGGAGGATACCTACCTGCGGCTGGACCAGGACCTGGCCAAATTTTTCCAATACCTGGACGGGAAGGTAGGGAAGGGGCAATACACCGTGTTCCTGACGGCCGATCATGGGGCGGCGCATGCGATCGGCTACATGCAGGAGCACCAGCTGCCGGCGGATTTCTGGACCAGCGTACCCCTGGTGGATACCCTCAACAAAATGATCGCGGAGAAATTCGGGGTGGAAAAGCTGATCCGGTCGGGCATCAACTACCAGCTCAATTTCGATATGGGAAGAATATACTCTCAACACCTTGATTTTGATGCAATTAAAAAGTTTGCGATCGAATATTTGCAGCGGCAGCCCGGCATCGCCTACGCGGTGGATGTGGCCCGGGTCGGGGAAGCCCCTATCCCCGAGCCGTTGAAGACCATGATCACGAACGGCTATAATTTCCGCCGGAGCGGCGCCGTGCAGATCGTCCTGAGCCCCGGATGGTTCGAAGCTTATGGCAAAACCGGCACCACCCATGGCACCTGGAACCCCTATGATACGCATATTCCCCTGGTTTTCATGGGTTGGGGCATTCATCATGGCGCCAGCAACGCCGTTGTACATATGACGGATATTTCGGCTACGTTGGCGGCGCTCCTGCATATCCAGATGCCGAATGGCTGCGTCGGGCAACCCATCGAAGCCGTGATCGGACGGTAAACCGGAGATCCGGTAGTTTTTCCTGATGTCGTAAGCGCGGAGGTCAACCCTCTGGTCTATTATTTGTTCTATATTTTTAGTAACTTAAGAACTATGATTACAGTATCAGCCAAAGCGAAAGAATATATCGGCCAATTGATGGCGGAGCAGCACGCGGCTGCGGGGTCTTTTTTGCGGGTAGGGGTAAAAAGCGGGGGTTGTTCGGGCCTGGAATACCAGATGCTGTTCGACACGACCGAGAAAGATGGGGACCAGGCATTTGAAGACAACGGCATCAAGGTGGTGGTGGATATGAAAAGCCTCCTTTACCTGTACGGCACCGAGCTGGATTATTCCGGCGGATTGAATGGTAAAGGGTTGGTTTTCAACAATCCAAATGCCTCCCGGACCTGCAGTTGCGGGGAAAGCTTTGCCGTATGATCTTTTAGTCCCTCATGGGTAGCTAAGAAGTCCGGGAAAAGCGCCGCCATTGGAGTATCTTGCAGCCTGGATCGCGAATAAACAGAGAACTATGGGTAATGACAATGAAATAATTGACAATATAGCCAACAAGGAGTACGAATTTGGTTTTGTCACGGATATAGAAATGGATATCGCGCCGCCCGGATTGAACGAGTCGACGATCCGCTTCATATCTGAAAAAAAGAACGAGCCCGAATGGCTGCTGAATTGGCGGTTGAAGGGATTTCAGTCATTCCAGAAGCAAAAACTGCCTGAATGGCAGAACTTTACCCTGCCGTTCATCGATTTTCAAAAAATATCTTACTACGCCGCTCCCAAGAGCAAAAAGAAATACGATAGCCTGGACCAGGTAGACCCGGAATTGCTGGCGACTTTCGAGAAGCTGGGCATTCCTATTTCGGAGCAGAAGACACTCGCGGGGGTAGCCGTAGACATGGTCTTTGACAGCGTATCCGTCACCACGACCTATAAGGAGAAACTGAAGGAACTGGGTATCATCTTCTGTTCATTCGGCGAAGCGGTGCAGGAGCATCCCGAGCTGGTGCAGAAATACCTGGGTTCGGTGGTGCCTCATTCGGACAATATTTTTGCCGCTTTGAACGCCGCGGCTTTTTCGGACGGCTCCTTCGTCTATATTCCCAAAGGGGTCCGCTGCCCGATGGAATTGTCCACCTATTTCCGGATCAATACGGAAAATACGGGCCAGTTCGAAAGGACGCTGATCATCGCCGACGAGGACAGCTATGTCAGCTACCTGGAAGGCTGCACCGCCCCCATGCGGGATGAGAACCAGCTGCATGCTGCCGTGGTGGAGCTCGTGGCCCTGAAGAATGCGGAAATAAAATACTCCACGGTCCAGAACTGGTATCCCGGCGATAAGGAAGGAAAGGGCGGGATCTATAACTTCGTGACGAAAAGAGGGATCTGTAAGGGCGATCATGCCAAGATCTCCTGGACACAGGTAGAGACGGGCTCGGCCATCACCTGGAAGTATCCCAGCGTCATCCTGCAGGGCGACTATTCTACCGGTGAGTTCTATTCGGTGGCAGTGACCCGCAACAAGCAGATCGCCGATACGGGCACTAAAATGTTCCATATCGGTCGCAATACCAAGAGCCGGATCATCTCGAAAGGGATCTCGGCCGGAGAAGGCAATAACAGCTACCGCGGACTGGTGCAGATCGGATCGAAGGCAGATGAAGCACGGAATTTCACCCAGTGCGACTCCCTGCTGATCGGAGACCGCTGCGGCGCACATACCTTCCCCTATATCGAGTCGAAGAACAATAGCGCCACGGTCGAACATGAGGCGACCACTTCCAAGATCGGGGAAGACCAGATCTTTTACCTCAACCAGCGTGGCATCGATAGTGAAAAAGCGGTGGCCCTTATCATCAACGGTTACGCGAAGGAAGTGCTGAACCAGTTGCCGATGGAGTTTGCCGTAGAAGCCCAGAAACTGCTGTCCATAACACTGGAAGGAAGCGTAGGATAGAAAAAAGACAATTCATAATTAATAAGACCAATGCTGATCATTAAAAATTTACATGCTGAAATTGAGGGGAAGCCGATCCTGAAGGGCATAAATCTGACGGTGAATGCGGGAGAGGTCCATGCGATCATGGGACCGAACGGTTCCGGTAAGAGCTCGCTGGCATCTGTCCTGGCAGGAAGAGAGAACTACGAGGTTACGCAAGGCGAAGTCATCTTCAAGGGCATCAACCTCCTGGACATGGCTCCGGAGGTAAGGGCCAGGGAAGGCGTATTCCTTGCTTTTCAATATCCCATCGAGATCCCGGGAGTGTCGAACATTAATTTCTTAAAGACAGCCATGAGCGAGATAAGGGCGCACCGCAAAATGCCTGCCCTGGAAGCCAAGGAATTCCTGAGACTGTCCAAGGAGAAGCAGAAGCTGGTGGAGTTCGATGCGGCCCTGGTCAATCGTTCGCTGAACGAAGGGTTCTCCGGAGGAGAAAAGAAAAGGAACGAGATCTTTCAGCTGGCGATGCTGGAACCCGCACTGTCCATCCTGGATGAGACGGATTCGGGACTGGATATCGATGCGCTGCGGATCGTGAGCAAGGGCGTCAACAAGCTGCGTTCGGAAAATAACGCTTTCATCATCATCACGCATTACCAGCGCCTGCTGGAGTATATCGTTCCCGATTTCGTGCACGTATTATATGACGGCAGGATCGTGCGGTCAGGCTCCAAAGAGCTGGCCCTGGAACTGGAAGAGAAGGGATACGACTGGCTGAAGGAAGAAGTGCGGGATAAAGAAGCGAGGGAAAAGGCGACCATCTAGGATGTCAGTGGTGAGTAGTCAGTGGTGAGCCAGGGGAAGAAATAAATAAATAACACAAAAAAATGGTGCAAGAACAGGCTATACCTTTATATACAGAGGTGGTGAATGGATTCAATGAGATCTTATCGGTGCCCGCCCTCGGCGGACAGGAGAAAGAGAGCAATGGCCTGCGTCGCGCCCGCCAGTCGGCATTCGACAAATTCCGTGAGCTGGGATTTCCTTCCATCAGGAATGAGGACTGGAAGTATACCAATATTGCACGTTTCCTGAAAGACGAATACGATCTTGCCGGTATCACGGGGGACGCCACGGCCGCTTCGGTGGAATTACCGGCGGTCCATGCCCCCTTGCTGGAAAAGGCAGGCATCGAAGGACTGGATTGTTACCGGATCGTACTGGTCAATGGCTCCTGGAAGGGAAGGCAGTCCGGCGATGCGGCTGCCGCAAACGGCTACCCGAAAGGCGTGCAGCTGCTGACGGTGGCGGAGGCGAAGCAGGACCCTGTTTTTTCCGCCTATTTCGAGAATGCCGAATTCGAGAAGCATCATTTTACAGCGCTGAATGCCGCCCTTTTCTCCGACGGTCTCTTCATCCGCGTGGATGCGAACGCGCTGCCGGATAAACCCATCCATATCATTCACCTGTTCACGGGCGACCGCAACCTGCTGGTGCAGCCCCGCCATGTGATCGTCGTAAATAAAAATGCGGAGCTGTCCATCGTCGAGTCCATCGTCTCCGACGGAAAGGGCGCTAAGATCTGGGTCAACAGCCTGACGGAGATCATCCTGCAGGCAGACGCCAAAATGGATCATACGATGATCCAGACCGCAGATAAGGATATCCGGATGGTACAGCATACCACCGTCCGGCAGAAACGCCAGAGCCTGTATAACAATTATACGTTTACCTTTCCCGGCGCGGACCTCGTACGCAACGAGCTGCACGTGCGGATGGAAGAAGAACATAGCGAAAGTCATTTGTACGGTCTTTATCTCGCAGGCGGCCAGCAGCTGGTGGATAACCACACCCTGGTCGACCACCAGAAACCATCCTGCAACAGTAACGAATTATATAAGGGCGTACTGCTGGAGCAATCCACGGGAGTCTTCAACGGGAAGATCTTCGTGCATAAGGATGCGCAGAAGACGAATGCCTTCCAGCAGAATAATAACCTTGTCATCAGTAAAAAGGCGACCATCGACAGCAAGCCCCAACTGGAGATCTATGCCGATGACGTCAAATGCAGCCATGGATCGACGGTAGGCCAGTTCAGCGAAGAAGCGCTGTTCTATCTCCGTTCCAGGGGCATCGGTGAAGAACGTGCAAAGGGATTGCTCATCAACGCTTTTGCCTTTGACGTTACGGAGAAGCTCCGGTCACCGGCGCTGCGGGCCCATGTCAATCACCTGATCACCGACCATATTCCCGAATCAAATGCCTGAATCAGCCGTCATACCGAACAGTCAGCAACTGGATATTGAAAAGATCCGGAAGGATTTTCCTATCCTTCAGACCACCGTCTACGGCCACCCGCTGGTCTACCTGGACAATGCGGCGACCACACAGAAACCATGGGCCGTCCTGAAGGCCATCGAAGAATATTACACCACCATCAACAGCAATGTGCACCGCGGCGTACACTATCTCAGCCAGCGCGCCACGGAAGCCTACGAAGCGGGCCGGGCGACGGTAGCGGAGTTCATCAACGCTAAGCATACGCACGAGATCATTTTCACCAGAGGTACGACGGAGGGCATCAACCTGGTCGCTGCCTCCTTCGGTAAGAAATTCCTGCAGAAAGGAGACAGCATCCTTACTTCCGGCCTCGAACACCATTCCAATATCGTTCCCTGGCAGATGATCTGTGAAGAGCGGGGGGCTACGCTGAAAGTGATCCCCGTGGATGAGAACGGTGAATGGATGCTGGATGGATTGGATGAATTATTGAAAGGAGTGAAGCTGGTAGCCGTGAACTGGATCTCCAATGCCCTCGGTACGGTGAACCCCGTGGAAGAGATCATTGCCGCCTCGCACCGTCTCGGCATACCGGTATTGCTGGATGCCGCGCAGGCCGTGCAGCATAAGGAGGTGGACGTGCAGGAGCTGGATGTGGATTTCCTCGCCTTCTCCGCCCATAAGATCTACGGCCCTACGGGCTTCGGGATCCTCTACGGGAAAGAGGAATGGCTCAATCAGCTGCCTCCCACCCAGGGCGGCGGCGAGATGATCAAAACGGTCACCTTCGAAAAGACTACTTACAATGACCTCCCCTATAAATTTGAAGCAGGTACGCCGGATATGGCCGGATCGGTCGGCCTGGCCGCGGCGATCGACTATGTGAACCGGCTGGGTATCCCCGCGATCCGGGAGACGGAAGAACGCCTGATGGACTATGCGCTGGACAGCCTGTTGCAGATAGACGATTTCCGGTTGATCGGAAAGTCCAGGCACAGAGCCGGCGTTATCTCTTTCCTCGTCGGCAAGATCCATCCCTTCGATATGGGCGAGATCCTGGATAAACAGGGGATCGCCGTTCGCACGGGGCATCATTGCGCGCAACCTATCATGGACCGCTACTGCATTCCCGGAACGGTGCGGGCTTCCCTGGCATTCTATAATAACCGGAATGACATCGATCGCCTGGTGGCCGGCATCAAAAAAGCCGTCACCGTACTGGGGTAAAATAATACGATGACCATTAAAGAACAACAGGACGAGATCATAGCGGACTTCGAACTCTTCGGAGACTGGATGGATAAATATGAATATATCATCCAGCTGGGCAAGGAGCTGCCGATGATCGAAGACCGGTATAAGACGGAGGAGAACCTCATCCGCGGCTGCCAGTCGCGGGTATGGCTCCACGCAGAATACAAGGATGGAAAGATGCTGTTCACCGCGGACAGCGACGCACAGATCACCAAGGGACTGGTGAGCCTGGTGATCTTGGTGCTCTCCGGACATAGTCCCAAAGAGATCGTGGATGCCGAGATCTACTTTATCGACGCCATCGGCCTGCGCACCCACCTTTCTCCCACCCGCAGCAATGGCCTGCTGTCGATGCTGAAACAAATAAAATTATACGCCCTGGCCTTCCAGGCAAAATCCCTTCAGTCATGAGCGATCCTACCAATACCAATACCATTACCCTGAGGGACCAGATCGAAGAGGCGCTGCGCACCGTATTCGATCCCGAGATCCCTGTCAATATCTTCGAATTGGGCCTCGTCTATGAAGTAAAGGTCGAAGGAGAAGGAGAGGTCAGGATCACCATGACCCTTACGGCGCCCGCCTGCCCCGCGGCCGGAGAGATCATTTTCGACGTCAAACAGAAAGTGGAAGCCATCGATGGAGTAAAAGACTGCCATGTACAGCTGACCTTTGATCCGCCCTGGACCAAAGAAATGATGAGCGAAGAGGCCAAGCTGGAATTGGGGATGCTGTAAAGGCTGGGATCATAGAAAATATTCCTCAATCTGACTATTTTGCCCTTAATTATGTTAAAATAACTCAATAGTCAGATAACATACTACACTATTAACCGGTCTGAATGCTTTTTCTTTGACATGGTAATATTTCTCTCAACGAAGCTTCAACCATACGAACAATGTCAACCAACCGGTATCTCTTCCCGTTCATCCTCATTTGTTCTTTATTTTTTCTATGGGCCTTCCTGCATAACCTGAACCCCATCCTCATCCCGCATCTGAAAAAAGCCTGCCAGCTGAATGACACACAGTCTTCCCTGGTGGATTTCCCCGTATACCTGGCCTACTGCGTGATCGCGATCCCCGCCGGACTGTTCATGCATAAATGGGGCTATAAGAAAGGCATCCTCTTCGGCCTGCTGCTCTATGCCATCGGCGATCTTCTTTTCGTGCCGGCCGCCTCCGAGCGCAGCTACTTCCTTTTCCTGGCCGCCCTCTTCGTCTCGGCCAGCGGCGCTACCTTCCTGGAGACGGTGGCCAATCCGTATGTGACGATCCTCGGAGATCCGAAGACCTCCGAGCAACGATTGAATTTCGCGCAATCCTTCAATGGAGTGGGCGCCGTGGTAGCCCCGTTGATCGGCTCCAAATTTATCCTTTCCGGGATCGAACATTCCAAACAGGAGCTGGCGGATATGCAGACCAACGGGCAGTTGAGCAGCTACCTCCAATCGGAGGCCGATACCGTCAAGCTTCCTTATATCATTTTTGCCTGCGTGGTCTTGCTGGTCGGCCTGCTTTTCTTTGTGACAAAGCTCCCGGAAGTGAAAGAGCCGGACGCCAACGCGCATGGAACGAAGTTCTCCTTTAAGATCTTCCGCTATAGTCATGTGAAATGGGCCGTCATCGCCCAGTTCTTTTATGTCGGCGCCCAGGTGGGGGTCGGCAGTTTCTTCATCCGGTACTCCAAATTCGTGGCTGACATACCGGAAAAGGAGGCAGCCACCTTATGGGCCTATATCGCGATGATAGGGTTTATGGCCGGCCGGTTTATCGGCACCTTCCTGATGCGCTATATCAAGCCTGCGAAACTGCTGAGCCTGTATGCGCTGGTCAATGTGCTGCTGCTGACCCTGGCCCTGCTGACGAAGGGAACGGTGGCCGTATATGCGGTGCTGGCCGTACCTTTTTTCATGTCGATCATGTTCCCCACTATCTTCGCACTGGGCATCAAGGACCTGGGCGAAGAAACGAAGCTGGCCTCTTCCTTCCTGGTCATGGCCATCATCGGCGGGGCGCTGGCGCCTTTCCTGATGGGACTGATCTCGGACAGCACCGGCAGCATGCAGATGGCCTATATCATACCCCTGCTGTGGTTCCTGGTCATTTTGTTCTTCGGGGCGAGGGGTTACCGGATCAGGCAATCGGATTTTAAACAGGCAGCCTTATGAGATATTGTTTCGCATTGGACCTGCAAAATGATCCGGCGTTGATCACAGAATACGAGCAATGGCATCGGGCGATCTGGCCGGAGATCCGGAGCAGCATCCTGGACGCGGGCATCACGGACATGGAGATCTACCGGTTGGACACCCGCCTGTTCATGATCATGGAGACAGGCCCGGATTTCAGTTTCGAAAAGAAGGCCGCCATGGACCAGGCCAATGAGAAAGTACAGGAATGGGAAGAGCTGATGTGGAAGTACCAGCAGCCGATCCCGGGCAGCCGGCCGGGAGAGAAGTGGAGATTGATGGATAAGATCTTTACACTAAAATAAACGATATAGCATGTTCAGCTTGAAAGAAAAGAAAGCATTGGTCACCGGCGCGGGCAGCGGCATCGGCAAGGCAGTGGCCCTGCTCTTCGCCCGGCAGGGCGCCCGGGTATATGTGGCGGATATCAATGAAGGCCAGGCGCAGGAAGCGGTCAAAGAAATAAAGGAGCTGGGTCACGAAGCCTCGGCGCATGTGGTGGATGTATCCAACCAGCAGCAGGTGTCGGCCTTATTCGCGTCCCTTCCCACCATGGATATCCTCGTCAACAGCGCCGGCATCTCGCACGTAGGTACGGTAGAGACGACCTCGGAAGCGGATTTCGACCGGCTTTTCAGTGTCAACGTGAAAGGTGTTTATAACTGCCTGCACGCAGCCATCCCGCTCATGAAAAAGAATAAGGGCGGGGTGATCGTGAACATGAGCTCGATCGCGGCCACCATGGGACTGCCGGACCGGTTCGCCTACTCCATGACCAAGGGCGCCGTATTGTCGATGACCTTTTCGGTGGCGAAGGATTATCTCCGGGACAATATCCGCTGCAACTGTATCTCCCCCGCAAGGGTCCATACGCCATTCGTGGATGGCTTCCTTAAAAAGAATTATCCGGGAAAAGAGCAGGAGATGTTCGAGAAACTGTCCAAAGCGCAGCCCATCGGGCGGATGGCGACCCCGGACGAGATCGCGGGCCTGATCCTTTACCTGTCCGCGGAGGAATCTTCTTTTATCACCGGCTGCGATTACCCCATCGACGGCGGCTTTATTAAACTGGGCAATTAATCATTGTTATGAAACTAATACGACACGGAGAACTGAACAAGGAAAGAACAGGCATCGTCCTCGGGGATACCTGGTATGATACGTCCGCCTTCGGACAGGATTACAATGAAGCTTTCTTCGAAAACGGCGGATTGGAGCGGCTGCAGCAATTTGTGGACAGGAACAAGGGCCAGCTGCCCGTATTGCCTGCCGGCGTCCGCCTGGGCTCACCCGTGGCCCGTCCTTCGAAGATCGTATGCATCGGCCTGAATTATGTGGACCATGCGAAGGAGACGGGTGCGACCCCTCCCTCGGAGCCGGTGATCTTTATGAAGTCCACCACGGCGCTCTGCGGACCTTTCGACAACATCGTCATTCCGAGGAATTCCAAAAAAACGGACTGGGAAGTAGAACTGGCCGTCGTAATTAAGAAAAAAGCCAGCTATGTAGATGAGGCCGACGCGCTGAACTATGTCGCCGGCTATTGCCTCCATAACGACGTTTCCGAAAGGGAATTCCAGATCGAGCGGCTGGGCACCTGGGACAAGGGTAAGGGTTGTGATACCTTCGCTCCACTGGGACCCTGGCTGGCGACCGCCGATGAGGTCGCCGATGTGGACAAGCTGCGCTTGTGGCTGACCGTTAACGGAAAGAAAATGCAGGACGGCACTACGGCTAACCTGATCTTCCGGGTGCCCTTCCTCGTCTCCTATATCAGCCAGTTCATGACCCTTCTGCCGGGAGACGTGATCTCCACGGGCACCCCCGCGGGCGTAGGCCTTGGGTTCAACCCGCCTGTCTACCTGAAGCCAGGAGATATCGTGGAGCTGGGCATCGACGGATTGGGAACAAGCAAACAAAAAGTAGTGGCGTATGAACCGCATTGATGCCCATCAGCATTTCTGGAGATTCGATCCTGTTCGTGATAGCTGGATCAACGATGATATGATGCTCATCCAGCGGGATTTTCTTCCTGCCGACCTGCAGCCCCTATTGGAGGCGGCGGGAATAGACGGATGCATAGCCGTACAGGCCGATCAGTCGGAGGAAGAAAATAAATTCCTCCTGGGCCTTGCGACGCAAAATCCTTTCGTCAAAGGGGTCGTGGGATGGGTGGACCTGCAGGCCCCCTATGTGGAAGAGAAGCTGGCCTATTATAAGGCCTTCCCCGGGATGAAGGGGTTCCGGCATGTTCTGCAGGGCGAGAAGAACAGGGCCCTGATGCTGAAGCCGGCCTTTAAGAATGGTATCGGGTTGTTGAAAAGATATGGGTTTACCTATGATATCCTGATCTTCCCGGATCAACTGGGATATACCCGGGAATTCGCGTCGGCTTTTCCCAGCCAGCCTTTCGTGATCGACCACCTGGCGAAACCGAATATCAGGGACAAGCGTCTCATCGCCGAATGGAAGACCGCCATCCGTGCCGTCGCCGCCTGCGACAATGTATCCTGCAAGATCTCGGGCATGGTGACAGAGGCGGACTGGAAGAAGTGGAAGCCGGAGGATTTTAAACCTTACCTGGATACTATTGTAGAAGCTTTCGGCGCCGGCCGCATCCTCTATGGATCGGACTGGCCGGTCTGCCTCCTGGGCGGATCCTATGAGAAGGTGATGCAGATCGTCGTGGATTATTTTTCTGCCTTCACGAAGGAGGAACAGGAAGCCTTCTTTGGAGGCAATGCCATAAAATTCTATAACTTATAAATTGTCGCCCCTCGGCGGCCGGAGGTATCTATGGATCTGCAATTAAAAGACAAAGTGATCATCGTATCGGGCGGCGCCCGGGGCATCGGCCGGGGCATCGTGCAGTCACTGGCCGGCGAAGGGGCCATCCCTTTCATCATCGGCAGGAATGAAGAGGATAACCTCAAAGCCGTGGCGGAAATAGAGGCGGAGGGAGGCAAGGCCATGCAGGTAGTGGCCGAACTGATGAAGCCCGAAGAATGCGAAAGATCGGTAAAGACGGTGCTGGACCGTTGCGGCCGCATCGACGGGCTGGTGAACAACGCCGGCGTCAACGACGGAGTAGGGTTGGCCTCGGGTAACTATGAAAAATTCATGGAGTCCCTGCACAAGAGCCTCGTACATTATTACCTGCTGGCCCATCATGCCTTACCCGCCCTGAAAGCGTCCAGGGGCCCGATCGTGAATATCAGTTCCAAGACGGCGGAGACAGGGCAGGGTAATACTTCGGCCTATGCCGCCGCCAATGGCGGACGGAACGCGCTGACCCGTGAATGGGCGGTGGAGCTGTTGCCCTTTAGCATCCGGGTCAATGCCATCATCGTGGCGGAATGCTGGACGCCACTATATGAACGCTGGATCCAGACGGTCCCCAATCCCGAAGAGAAGCTGCGTTCCATCGTGGCGAAGATCCCCCTGGAGCAGCGGATGACCACGGCAAAGGAGATCGCCGATATGGTGACTTTTCTCCTGTCGGAAAGATCCAGCCATACGACGGGACAGCTGATCCACGTGGATGGAGGATATGTGCACCTTGACAGAGCATTATAATTATGAAGGCATTAATTTGTATAGAACCCGGGAAACTGGAATACCAGGAAGTAGACGCGCCGCTGGCGGGGCCGGGGCAATCGATCCTGAAAATAAAACGCATCGGCATCTGCGGAACGGACCTGCATGCCTATGAAGGTACCCAGCCTTATTTCAACTATCCCCGTATCCTGGGACATGAGCTGGCCGGTGACCTGGTGGACCTGGACAAGGCGCCGGGCTTTGCGCCGGGCGAGGCGGTGACCGTGATCCCTTATTTTAATTGCGGCGTTTGCATCGCCTGCCGGGGAGGCACACCGAATTGCTGCGTACAATTGAAGGTGGCCGGCGTGCACATCGACGGAGGCATGGTGGAATATTTATCCGTGCCTTCTTCTTCGCTGGTGCATGGGGAAGGCCTGAGCTATGATGAGCTGGCGCTGGCGGAGCCGCTGTCCATCGGGGCGCATGCCGTCCGGAGGGCCGGCATCAAAGACGGCGAATTCGTACTGGTGATAGGGACGGGTCCCATCGGGCTGGGGATCATCGCGTCCGCGCGCATCGCGGGCGCACAGGTGATCGCCATGGATATCAATGCGAAAAGGCTGGAATTCTGCCGTAACGGCCTGCAGGTACTGCATACCGTGAACGCAGGGGAGGGAAGGGTGTCAGAACAGTTGCAGGAGATCACACAGGGGGATATGCCTTCGGTGGTGATGGATGCGACCGGCAGCCGGGCGGCGATCAACGGCGCTTTTCAATATATGGCCCATGGAGGACGTTATGTGCTGGTAGGCCTGCAGAAGGAAGACATCTGTTTTAGCCACCCTGAATTCCATAAACGGGAAGCCACGCTGATGAGCAGCCGCAATGCCACCAGGGAGGATTTTATCGCGGTGATGGAAGCGATCCGCAAACGATGGATCGATCCGGCCCTCTTTATCACGCACCGGGTCGCTTTCGGGAAGGTGAAAGAGGAATTCGAAGGATGGCTGGACCCTGCCTCCGGTGTCATAAAGGCAATGGTGGAAATGGATTAAATTGCATTCGGTATTAAAAATATTTTTATAGTGAGTAGCATCAACGATCAGCAGGAGATCAGGCCGGGAGGAGGAAAGCAGGTGCTATCCTTCGGGGAATTGCTGTTGCGGATCTGCCCGGACGCAGGCGGAGAATGGCTGCAGGACAACCAGCTGCCTTTTTATGTCGGTGGCGCGGAAGCGAATGTCGCCACCGCCCTCGCCTTGTGGGAGATCCCCTCTTCTTATTGCACGGCCGCACCGGATAATCTGATGACGCGGCAACTGGCCGACTATCTGCAGCAAAAAGGGATCGACACTTCCCGCATCCTTTACCGGGGTCATCGACTCGGCCTCTATTACCTGCCAAAGGGCAAGGACCTGAAGAATGCGGGCGTCATCTACGACCGGGCTTATTCTTCTTTTTCGGAACTGGAACCGGGGACCATCGATTGGGACCTGCTGCTGGACGGCGTGGGGTGGCTGCATTTCAGCGCTATCTCTCCCGCCCTGAACCCTAAAGTGGCGGCTGTTTGCGAAGAATTGTTGCAGGCTGCGGCAGCAAGGGCGATCACCATCTCCGTCGACCTGAATTACCGGGCCAAGCTCTGGCAATATGGCGTCGCGCCGACAGCCATCATGCCGGGACTGTCGCAATATTGTGATGTGATCATGGGCAATCTATGGGCAGCCGAAAAAATGCTGGGCATCCCCGTCGACGCCTCCATTAACGAACTTAGCAGTAAAGAAGCATACCTGGAACATGCCTTGTCGACCAGCTGCCGGATCGCGGAGAAATTCCCAAAAGTAAAGGTGATCGCCAATACCTTCCGGTTCGACGAAGGAAAAGGCGGCATCCGCTACTATACGACCTTATTCGCAGGCGGGAAATTATATGTTTCGGCAGAGCATGCCGCGGAGAAGATCGTGGACAAAGTAGGCAGCGGGGATTGTTTCATGGCAGGGCTTATCTATGGCCTGTACCGGCAGCGTCCTTACCAGGAGTTGCTGGAGTTCGCCACGGCCGCCGCCTTTCAAAAATTATTCATCACCAGTGACGCTACCGATCAGCGGGCAGCCGACATTGAAAAATATAGGAGATCCTATGCCGGATAAACAAGCGGTATTGCAGAGCATTCTGGACCAGGGCATCCTGCCCCTGTTCTATTGGGACAGCCCGGACGTAAGCCTGGAGGTCGTACGGGCCCTCTACAAGGCCGGTATCCGGGCCCTGGAATATACCAATCGCGGTAAGGCGGCCCTGGAGAACTTCCGTTTCCTGAAGAAGACGCTGGCGGCCGAATCGCCGGACCTTCACCTTGGCATCGGGACCGTCAAATCAGCGGAAGAAGCCCGGGCCTTCATCGACGCAGGCGCCGACCTCATCGTCTCGCCCATCGTCAATGGGGAAGTAGCCGTCCTGGCCGAAAAAGCCGGACTCCTGTGGATACCTGGCTGCATGACCCCTACGGAGATCTTCCAGGCGCAGCAACACCGGGCAGCCCTGATCAAGATCTTCCCGGCCAATATCCTGGGACCAGAATTCATCAGCTCGAT
>Ga0307517_10002334_pt1 | contig 30607 bp, 16 predicted proteins | sample 23_EM_MG_FD_194515 | JGI IMG/M metagenome (GOLD analysis project Ga0307517, IMG submission 194515) | Populus trichocarpa ectomycorrhiza microbial communities from riparian zone in the Pacific Northwest, United States - 23_EM | ecosystem: Host-associated > Plants > Roots > Unclassified | place... | reverse complement strand
TTGAGCCACAATGTGATGTTGAGCCGTAATGTGATGTTGAGCTGTCAGGCACTCAGTAGGAGTGCCCAGGTTGTGAGCCCGCGAACATCCTGGGTTGCGGCCGCACGCCGCAACCTTGGCACGAGTACTCTGCTCTAACTTAGACTACAGCTGGTTGGCTAGCAGGGATCAACTAAGGATGATATGGTACCGGTCACTAAGCCATACGATAACTAGTCTTCTATCGTCGGTACGATCTTTGAATAATTATTGACAATTACCTCGAGGATCCTGGTGTTATCATACCCCACTTTTCTCTATCTGGGGGACTCCATAGGCACTTTCTGTATTTTTTAGGGAGTAAGGAAGAAAAAAAGAGGAAAGAACCGCCCAAGAAAATAAGAGAGGCAGACAAGAATTTAGAGATAGAGAAGAATCAAATTTGGTATGATAGAATGAAAGCCGCAAGCCAGAATCTTGGCTTTCTACCAACAATAGAACCCTTCCCCCCCCATGAGCAATACCCTGTGGGACTTTATAAACAGAAACTCATAGATCCTCACAACACCATGAGGGGAATTGCTAAAAAGGGACAGGAGGACAGAAATACGTGTGTTCCTATGCCATGAAATTTCCATCATCTACGAAGAGTAGCAAATTCTGAGAGAGTGTCTCCTAGGCCTTAAATTATACTGGGGTTACCGGTTTGTGAGACTCTAGCAGCGCTACCACCCCATAATAGCCATGCTTCTCAGCAAAGGAGAGCGGTGTTTGGCCACTATTATCTGGCTTTTCAGCATCGACTTCGCCCCGTCCCAGTAGCATTTTCACCACCCCCTCATGTCCACGCTGAGCAGCGAACGAGAGCGGTGATCGGCCCTTATTATCCAGCTTGTCAGGGTCGACATCTCTCCTTTCGAGAAGTATTTTCACAACTCCCTCATATCCATACTCAGCGGCAATAGAGAGGGGTGTTTGACCACCACTATCTGGTTTGTCAGGATTGATCTCCTCCCGCTCGAGGAGGATTTTCACCACTCCCTCATGCCCATCCCAAGCGGCATACGAGAGTGGTGTTCGACCACCATTATCGGGCTTGTTAGGGTCCACACCCCCCTGCCCGAGTAGTATTTCCACGACTCGCTCACGTCCAAACCAAGCGGCAAAAGAGAGCGGTGTTTGGCCGTTATTATCTGGCTTTTCGAGATTGACCTCTTCCCGTCTGAGTAGTATTTTCACCACCCCCTCTCGTCCAGCGCAAGCGGCATATGAGAGCGGCGTTAGGTCGTGATCATCGGGCATGTCGGGATCGACATCTTCCCGACTGAGTAGTATTTCCACCGCCCCCTCGTGTCCATGCCAAGCGGCATACCAGAGTGGCGTTCGGCCCTCATTGTCCGGCCTCCCGGGGTCGACCTCTTCCTCTCCCAGTAGTATTTTTACCACCGCCTCATGTCCAAACCAAGCTGCGAGTGAGAGCGGTGTTCGGCCATTATTGTCTGGCTTGTCGGGGCTAACACCCTCCCGCTCGAGTAGCAGTTCCACAGCTCGCTCACGTCCAAACCATGCGGCGAACGTGAGCGGTGTTCGGCCATAATGATCAGGCTTGTCAGGATTGACCTCCTCCCTCCCTAGTAGCATTCTCACCACTCCCTCATCCCCACCCTCAGCTGCAAATGAGAGCGGTGTTCTTCCGAACCAATCTGGGGTGTCGGGATTGACTTGTTCCTGCCCGAGCAGCATTTTTACCACACCCTCATGTCCATTCAAAGCGGCATGCGAGAGTGGTGTTGGCTTATGACAATCGACCCTGTCGGGATTAACCCCTTCTCGCCCTAGTAGAATTCTCACCACTCCCTCATGCCCACCTTCAGCGGCAAACGAGAGCGGTGTTCTACCAGAACCGCCCAGGGCGTCGGGATTGACCTCTTCCCGCCCGAGCAGCATTGCTACCACTCCCTCATGTCCATACCGAGCGGCATATGAGAGAGGTGTTCGGCAGTAAAGACCTGGCTCGCCGGGGTTAACATCTCCACGTCCTAGTAGCAATTTTATCACTCCCTCATATCCATTCTCAGCGGCGTAGGAGAGCGGTGTTCGGCCGTAACGATCTGGCTTTCCGGGGTTGACCTCTCCCCGTCTGAGTAGTGCTTCCACGACCCCCTCATGTCCTTCACTAGCGGCATATGAGAGCGGTGTTTGGCCCCCACCACTCGGCCTGTCCGCGTTGACCTCTTCCCGCCCGAGTAGCATTTTCACCACTTCCTCATGTCCTGCACTAGCGGCATATGAGAGCGGTGTTCGGCATTGATTATTTGGCTTGTCCGCGTTGACCTCTTCTCGCCCGAGTAGTATTTTCGCTACTTCCTCATGTCCATTATGAACAGCCCATGCAAGTGGTGTAAAGCCGAGAAAATCTCCCCCGTTGATATCAGAACGCCCCATCTCTATCAAGGTAGATACAACTTCAACAATTCCGAAGAACGATGCGCAGTGAAGTCCACTAAACGAAGAGCAAGTATCCCTATGCCGAAGATACAAATCCGGTACTTGCCCTAAAAGTAATTTGGTCGGTATCTGACCATAATTCTCTTTTAATAGCTCCACCGCAAGTGATTTCGCGCAGTCCGAGAGCTCCCTTTTCGCATGGACTCCCCAGTATACAGAGCAGTATTCTAGAAAGGGTGCGTTCTCTGCCTCAGGGGAAGGAGTAGTCAAAATGGCTCTGACCTGTTGGGAATTCAAATAGGTCAAACAGATCTCAGCCATTGCCGAGTGAGGTCTACTGAATGTATCAGGGCGAGCGGAAATATACTCCTGAAGGGTAAAGTGGATTAATCGCACAGTTGACGCCTCCTTATCCACAGTAATAAGCCCTTGACAGCAGTCAACCAATATCGACATCGAAGGGACGTTGCCAGTGTTGAAATCGGTGGACCCTAGCTCGACTGCAAGGGCGTGGCAGAGCTCGTCCGTTTGTAACAGCCGTTCCGCATGACTGATCCACATCAACGCTGTCATCCCGAGTCTCGATTTATCACCATCTTGCGCCTTTATCCGTTCAACCGTCGCACCATAAATATCTCCTAACTTCAACCCACCCGTCATTTTTCTTAACATTTCTCGCCTCCGGTCAATTGTCGATTCATGTAAGATCGCATCGATAACTAAGGAAACCGGTAGAAACCTGGATTGACATTTGTTAGCTGAGAGTGTTGGGAGAGATTCTTAGTATCATTGGTCCACGTACATTTCCGACATATTTTCGGGTATATTCTCCATGATGTCTCGTACCAGACCCTCATCCATAGCACCCGGGATTTCGTCCTCATCTAGTCTAAGCCGAAGGTATCCTCTGATATCATCTTTCCTCGGGCTTATAGATGCAGTTACCACTCCTCCGGCAAGATGCTTTTCAATCTCAGCCCGAATATGGGGCCTTCCGGTGATAAATATTCGTGTGTGCAGGGAACCCTCCAGGATTTGTCTTAGTGAATCAAGGAGCTTAGCTCGATGAATCGCGAGACATCCGTCCAGAGCATCAATACATATATATAGGCGCAGTGAGGACGCGATGGCCTGCAGCATCTTCACCATATCTGGAAGTTGCGGCTCCGGATGCATAATCCCCATTCTCAACCCATAAAAGGCTCGTGGTATTTCCTCCGGAATCATTTCCATTGTCCCAATGGCCTGCTTTAACAAGGAACCTAAAATATTGGTGGCAGACTGCTCCTTTCGCGCGGAAACGTCAAAGTAAAAATACGTGACAGCTGTATTTTTTCCCCTGGCCTGATCGCATAGCGTGTCTACTACCAGGGAACTAAGGTGGTAGCTTGTTAGCACTAACTTTCTTTCTTCTCTCAGAATAATCCCTGCTACCTAATAAGTGTCTTACCGACCCCCAGATCCCCATAGCAAAACAAAACCGCATTATCACCCTCCCCCCCACCACTCCGGTCATACCAGCCTCTGAATTCTTCAGTTTGAAGGAGCCATTCTCCCACATTTTTTCCGCGGCGCTCTTGGATGTCCCGATGCCATAGTCCGGCCTCCAGGCGTGATAGCCAGGTCATGATCTCGGACCGTTCGTTAGCGGTAGTGTACCGGTAGTTCGGAACCTCGTCATACTCGATTGTATGAACGCATTGGGCACTGTGATCTATGAGATATGGTCTAGGCATTCTCCGCTCCCTACTGAGTAGACTATTGTAGGTGGATTATTGAATATTCTCGGTTGAGGAATTTCTGGAAGTTAAACAAAAGCGGGGCCTATTTTCAGCTCGGCAGAGACAGGGGGTCAAATCAAGCCACCCAAGATTTGTGAAATCGGTACTGTGGGGGACTGCTTTTTAAGGGTGTTGAGGGGAGTGTTCTTCCTTGTTGATTGCTATGGTACGGAGCGGCCTATAAACACAGGATTGAGACCTATTTTTGCCACGTCATGCAAGTTGTCGATTTAATTAGTCGTAGTGTATTATGTATACCTGCAAACTTTCGAACACTGGTCTAGTCGGTCGTGACTGCGTGTGCGTAACGCCAAGTATACAATTGAATACCTGTCCCGATAGCTGAGCGGCGCACCCGTAGACAGAGATATCACACCTAGCTAATTCCTCATACATTTCTTTCTGCCATGCATGAGCACCTTGAGGACATGCCAACCAGATAATATAGCATACATTGCGGCTATAGCACTCTACGCTAGAGTGAGCCAACTGCACAACAAGAGCGGTTGCACTCGAGCGCAATCCCTATCCTGGAAAGGGTGCTGGAATTTAGACTCAACAAAAACCTAAAACCCCGACACTCTATAGAATTCGGTTTTTTTAACCTAAACCCTTCATCACGAGAAATCACTCGCATACCCGCCCAACCGGAACCTTGAAGAGGGTGACGTTATCGGTCGGCAAAACACACCGGAACTAAACTTATTGTATAATACCCAACAATCCTCAGCCAGGACCTTGCAGAAAAGTAAGGAGTGGCCACCAGATGTACTAGAACACAGGTCTTGGTCTGGGATAGGGGATCCGGCAGAGTGAGGTCCGGGACAGAGAGGTGCCACTGACCGGGCCGATGCTTTTATGCGTGGAAGACTCACCGCTGCTAAGCGCAGGTCACCATAGATATAATATTTTGTGTGTAGTGGGAAACTTTGCAAAAATGGCATATTGTACGTCAAATGCAAGCCTAGCACTCTCTCTGTTCGATATCAGGGGAATAACTTCCGCTACCGAACTGTGCTCGGGTGCGGGTGTTAATCCGGGGCCGGTGTCGTACTGCAATAGGTGCTCCTTCTACCAAATAAAAACTCGCAAAGCCTTCACGGAAACCCTCTTTCACGGTCATTAGTGACAGCTACATATCGAAAACGGCCATTCATTGGTTACAAAAAGAGGCATCGTTTGGGGGGGGGGGGCGCCAATCTTGGAGTCCTTGTTTCTTTCTATGTACCCGGAGGTGTTCTATACACATACAAACTTGCCTTTGTTGAAATCCCCTCTCCCCCACATCGCGCACTTCCCACACTTCCGGACTCTCCCTTAAACCTCTCCTTAACAACCATGCCACAATACCGGTATTCAATGCGACTTATCCATCGGGTAGTCGCATTTCCACCACATGCTATCCTCTCCGGGATGTTCTATCAAATTGTATTGAGGGACTGTTGGTTTATAATGTCGCAAGCGGCTTTAAGATCCTACTATAGCTATAGTTCTATTCTTAGTGAGTGTTGGCCTGGGTGCCATTCTGACTCTCATGCGATCTTTTATAAAGATTGGTCTGGGGCCAGTCCAAACCAGACCAGACCACCCGAGTTAGTCAGGTCCAGTCACCGACATCAACCAGGACTAGCCAGCCTGGTCCTGCCACCAGACTTGACCGGTCGGACCATTCGGAACCCTGAAAGAAACCATTCATCCTACTTTCTCTCACTCCTCCAATTTGCCGGTAGATTGCACAGTTCGGCACTACAGGCTTCTTGATCCCTCTTCCTTCAACCTATATAAGGACATCCCAGTATAGGAGTTAAAAAACTGCCTCTTACTCTTTCCCAATGCATTCTCATAGATATTGGAAGAGGGCTCTGTTATTGCCATGTAGAATTTTGGCACGCAGTCCGGGGGTGGTTGCCGCTGATCTTGTGAGGCTTACTGATGGTTATTCCACAGCGTTAACGCAGTTTCTGCTCGGGAGCCCTGCAGTCCCTGAATACCTGTATATGGGGTATCATCTTAGTGGCTACCGTAAAAACTCGAATAGAAGACACATGTGCTAGGACGTTGGAGTTACCTCTCCTAGTAAGGCGTGTTCTATATTCCTTTTATTTTGTCTCAACTGGGAGCTGAGTTTGCGGTGTTTTCCCCTCGCGTAGCTCAGAAAGGAAATTCCAACGTCCTAGCACATGTGTCTTCTATTCGAGTTTTTACGGTACCCTGCTGCTATGGTTTATGCTAAAAAATTCATTGTGAGACGAGTGAGATTAATTAGTGAAATAAAACCCTTGTGCTGATCTCTCACCATCCCCCATATTAATATCTATAGCGGGGTAGCTGGCACGTACCCGTTCAGTATGTTAACATACAACTCGTTTGGCCATATGGCCCATATCATTTATAGTAACTAGTCTCTCATGTTAGGTACACTCTTCGTGTAGCTATTAACAATCGCCCTAAGAAACCTTGAGCTATCTTACAATGCTTACCCCTTATCTCATTAACGCTATATATATAGTGTATGTATCATGCAGGAGCGAGGGGGGGAAGGGAAGAAGGATTATACAAGGGAGAAAAAAAAGACACGCGCAAGCAAAATTTACAGCTAGAGAAAATCAAATGATAGGATGAAAACTACAACCGATAAACCAGGACTTGTCACAACAATAGAACTCGCCCCCCGCGAAGTCTACGGCTTGTAAATAGAAACTCATAGATTCTCGCCCGACGACGAAAGTAAAGCGCTAAAAAGAATAGGGAAGTATAGTATGCGTGCGCTGCGATCTCATGGGATGTCCTTCACCTACGCGGAGTGACTCCGAAGGACAAGTGGCGTGAGTAACTGACTCCAAAGGAGAGGGGGGAGCTTTTTCACGAGGGAGTGTCTCCTAGGCCTTAAATCGCGCTGGGGTTGGCGTTTTGCGGGACTGTAGCAGGGCTTCCACTCCATTACAGCGATTCCTAGCAGCAACAAAGAGCGGCGTCCGGCCCCCACTATCCGGCTTGCCGGGGTCGACCTCTTCCCGTCTGAGCAATATCTTCACCACTCCCTCACGGCCAGACTCAGCGGCGTGCAGGAGTGGTGTTCGGCCGTGATTGTCTAACTTGTCAGGATTGACCTCTTCCCGCCCGAGCAGTATTGTCACCACTTCTTCATATCCGTTCCAGGCGGCATACAAGAGCGGTGTTCGGCCGCGCTTATCTGTCACATCGGGATTGATCTCTTCCCGTTCAAGTAGTATTTTCACCACCCCGCCGTACCCACCCCCAGCGGCATACGAGAGCGGTGTTCGGCCGCGCTTATCTGCCACATCGGGATTGACATCTTTCTGTTCGAGTAGCAGTTGCACCACTCCCTCACTATCTGCCTCGCCCCTCGGTCTGGGCCTCCACCACCATTTCAGATCAGTTCGACCCCCAGCGGCATACGAAAGCGGTGTTCGGCCACTACTATCTGTCAGGTCGGGATAGACCTCTTCCCGTTCGAGTAGTAGTTTCACCACCCCGCCGTATCCATCCCTAGCGGCATGCGAGAGCGGTGTCCGGCCGCTCCTATCTGCCATGTCAGGGTCAACCTCCTCCCGCCTGAGCAATATTTCCACCACTCCCACACATCCACGGCCAGCGGCATACGAGAGCGGTGTTCGGCCGTGATTATCAGTCATGTTGGGATCGACCTCTTCCCGTTCGAGTAGTAGTTTCACTACCCCGTCGTATCCATACTTAGCGGTATACGAGAGCGGGGTTAGGCCATCATGATCTATTAGGTCGGGATCGACCTCTTCCCGTTCGAGTAGTAGTTTCATCACCCCCTCGGATCCACCCCAAGCGGCAAACGAGAGCGGTGTTTGGCCCCAATTATCTGTCATATTGAGATCGATCTCTTCTCGTTCGAGTAGTAGTTTCACTACCCCGTCGTGTCCACCCCCAGCGGCATACGAGAGAGGTGTTCGACCGAGCCTATCTGCCAGGTCGGGATTGACCTTTTCCCGTTCAAGTAGTAGTTTCACCACCCCGCCGTGTCCATCCCCAGCGGCATACGAGAGCGGTGTTCGGCCGCTCCAATTTGTCGCGTCGGGGATGACCTCCTCCCGCCTGAGCAATATTTCCACTGCTCCCACATGCCCGCGCCCAGCGGCATGCGAGAGGGGAGTTCGGCCTCTCCAATCCGGCTTATCGGGGCTGACCTCCTCCCGTCCGACTAATATTTTCACCACCTCCTCATGTCCATTACGAGAAGCCCATGCAAGTGGTGTAAACCCCAGAGAATCTCCTTCGTTGATATCATAACATTTCATCTCCCTCAAACTAGCTACAACTTCAACAATTCCGAAGAACGATGCACAGTGAAGTCCGCTGAATGGAGAGCCAGTAGCAAAACGCCCAAGATCCAAATCACCCGGTTCCCGCACTAGAAGAGATCTGGTCGGCACCTGGCCATAATTCTCTTTTAATAGTTCCACCGCAAGTGATTTCGCGCAGCCCGAGAGCTCCTTTTTCGCATGGGCCCCCCAGTATACTGAACAATATGATAGAAAAGGTGTGTTTTTCTTATCAGGAGAAGGACCGGTCAAAAGGGCTTTGACCCGTCGGGAACTCAGAAAGGTCAAGCAGATTTCCGCCATTGCCGAGTGAGGTCTGCCGAATACGTCAGGATGAGTGGAAAGATACTCCTGAAGAGTAAAGTGGATCAATCGCACAGTTGATGCCTCCTTATCAACAGTAATAAGCTCTTGACAGCAGCCAACCAAGGTCGATATCAAAGGGACGTTGTCAGTATTGAAATCCGCCGAGCCTAACTTGACTGCTAGGGCGTGGCAGAGCTCATCCGGCTGCAAAGGTCGTTCCGCATGGCTTATCCACATCAACGCTGCCATCCCGAGTCTTGACTTATCCCCTGTTTGCGCCTTTACCCGTTCGATCGTCGCACCATAAACATCCCCCAACTCTGATCCATCCGTCATTTCGCTAAGTTTTACCCGCCTCCCATAGATCGTGGATTCATGTAAGATCGCATCGATACTCAAGGACACCAGTAGAAACCTAGACACATATCTATTAGCAGATGGTGTGGGGTGGGGTTCCGGACGTCGTGCCCTACTTACATCTCCGACATTTTTTCGGGAATCCTCTCCAGGATTTCCGCTTCTAAAGTCTCGTCCATCGCCTCTGGGATTTCGTCCTCCTCTAGTCTAACGCGCAAGTATCCGATGATAGCAGTTTTGCTAGAACCTATGGGTACACTCATCACTCGTCCAGAAAGACGCCTTTCGACCTCAGCCTGCATATGTGGCCTCCCAAGGATGAATATCCGTGTGCCCGGGGACTTGTCGAGGATTTGTTTGAACGAATCAAGGAGCTTGGCCCGATGTACTACTCCGCACTCGTCCAGAGCATCTATGCATACAAATGTGCGTAGCGAGGACGTGACAGCCTGGAGCGCCTTCACGATATCCGGAAGCAGCTGTCTTCGTCCACCAACCACCTTTTTCTGCTCTTGAAACCTGGGATATTTCTTCTGGAATATTTTCCATTCCGCCAACGATCTGTTTCAGCAAGGAACCCAGCATACTAGTCGCAGACTGCTCCTTTCGGGCTGAGAAGTCAAAGTAAAAGCACGTAACGGCTGTATTTTGTCCCTAGCCTGATCGCACAACCTGTCCACTACCAGCGAACTGACATCGCTGATTGTTAGCACCGACTCTCTTTCTTATCTCCCCCAAGGATAATCCCCCGTTACCTGATAAATGTCTTGCCGACTCCCGGAGCCCCATAGAAAAACAGGACTGCATTATCACCTTCAGGTTTCCCACTCCGATCACGCCAGCTTCTGAATTCTTCGGTTTGAATGAGCCATTCCCCCACATTCTCGACGCGGCGCTCCCGAATATCCTGATGCCGTAACCCGGGCTCTAGAGGTGATAGCCAGGCTAGGAGTTGACACCGTTCATCGACAACACCATAGTTATTCTGTACGTTAAAAGAGTTGTTATTATTGGAGAAGTTGGTGCTATTATTGATGGTATATTGAGACATCTTCCACTCTTTGTTGCACTGCTGTAAAGGAGGAGTTGTTGAGTGTACTAGTAGTCGGTTGATGCTCTTGGAAATTGAAGAAAGCCGGGTCTTGGTGAAAAAAAAAGGGGGTCCTCTGGTGTTACGTAGAGCAAAAGTGCGGATCTAAACTATGGTAAAGTAGCCTAGGTAGTCGACACTACGAAAATAATCCCTGGTGGAAGCCACAAACACCATCGGGGATGCCCATATTGTTGGTCTTAAGAAATGTACTGCTCTCTCACTCAATATGAGAGGGGCTCTCCCATTATACCACTCTATATATAACCATTAAAAATACGAATAAAAGTCACTATTTCTCTCATCAGAGTCCGGCGTCACAGGTAAAACACCCACATCTAACATAACGCGAACTATTATGATTTATTTTGTTAAGAGACTATGATAGTCTTCGCAAAGGGCCCCTAATGGTGCCCCCCCAATATTATGATGGAAGTAGGCGGAGCTGATAGTAGAAGAGTGTTGTGTTGTGTATTCTCTATGGAGGTTGCTCGCTACGGTTCACCTTGAATAGTGAAAACTCTATATGCGTAACCCCTACAGGTAGAACATTCACCTGTCCACACTTCGGTATTCCTCCATCGCATGTGCGCTTCCTGTTGCCTCTCTGCTCCTAATACACCGTGCTGCTGCTGGGATTATTATACCGACCAGTGCTAAGTTATGTCGTTGGAGTTGCCTTATCTAGTATCATACTAGTAGTAACTGAGAATACGGCAGCCGCCAGCTATGATATCCTGTGAATACCGCGATAATAAAAAATAGAAGCCATATCTCAGGACCAAAAATAACCTAATTTTTACAAGACCACCGGTCCAATGAAAATTGCTTCCCAGCCCTCCACCCACAATTTCAATGGGGTGTACATCACTTTCAAAGCAAGTATCATACCGGTAGTTTGTGACATCTCCAACTTTGCATTGCATTCCAAACAAGCCGATTGTCCAATTGGAAAAATCCTTGCATTGCCACCCTCTTCTGCAAATTCTGGCTTTCAACAACCCCGGGAGCACTTCAATTGTACGGCAGAGGGAAAGTCCTGCGAACTAGCTCACACAATTTCAATCATTTTCTGGAATGCTTCTGCCCATGCCATTACGCGCTCACCTGGTGTGGTGCCTGAGTGGTTTATTTGCTGAAACAAAAAGAGAGAAGAGAAGAGAAAAAGGTGTTTCTCGAGGAATATGTGGGTGAGTGGGTGTTTGGGACCAGTGTTCCCAACCGTCCCGGGCGGACTGCAGGGCCCTGGCGTCCGTCCTCGATATTCACTGTAGGACTGTAGGTTGACGGCAGGGCCCTGTGGTCTTACTGGAAATGGTAACTCCCAGTAGGGCCCGGTCTTCTTTTGAATTGACGGGCGTCACCTGCAGGGCCCGGCCGTCATTAGTAAGGACCGGCGTCACCTATAGGTATTCGCTGTCACCTGGATATTAGAATCAAAATGTTTCGCTTCTTTATAGTAACACAGACCTCATGCTAATGAGATTTAAAAATGAAACATAAACTAAGACACCTATAGGGCCCGGCCGTCAGTCCCGGGCATAGATCAAGACGGACTATAATTTGGCGTCCGTCCCGTCCTAGGCCAAAGACGGAAGGACTGGACGCTTAGAAACACTGTTTGGGGCTTAAGTGGTTTCTAGATTAATTCTAATACTCGTATGAAAATAGATGATTTATTTCCCCGCCGGGGGAGGCAGCTACCAGCGGATACTTGTAACCTCTGATAGATCGCATGTGTGATTCCTACTCAATCTCGACTCCTGTTACCTAATACCATCATTGATATTAAACTTCCATCTAATCATACAATACCACTATTAATTAGGAGTACGGGCAGATGCGCCAAGTGATCCATGGCCTTTTCCGGTCCTGTAAATCATTTCTCTCTCTCTCCCTCCCTCCCCCTCCCTCCCTCTCTCCCTCTTTTAAAAAAGTACCTGCTCTGATACCTTTTTCCTGCCCCTAACATCTCTCTTGATCTAGTTCATGGTTTTACCTCTTATCTAGGGAGGCTAGTGACTGCACTCACATTGACAAACCCTATAGATGCTTCTTAGTCTCATTTGCTGAGCAGTACCTAACAAGCCATCGTAGGCGTTATTCCATGCCGATCTCGTAGCCATGCTATCGTGGTGCCGGCAATTTGGCGACGTTAATACAGCTTCTACAAAGAGACTCTTGCGGTAGGCATGTACCTATGTGCTCTGATGCTCTATGCTGGGAAGTGGATCGCAAGACAAGTGAGACAAACGAGGGACACGAAAAACCAGTTTGCTATGCCCTCCCCACCCTGATTACTCAGCTCTAACTTATAGCTAGTTGGCAGCCAAGGACGATTATTTTTTTGTTAAATCCCTGAATTTATTTGTAAAAATACAGGAAAATCCCGGCAAGCACCCTAAAGTATTGCCTAGAAAACCCAAAAAACATAAAAAACCCCTTCACTGCCTACTTAAACAAATATTGTGCGTGGACAAAATTAACTGGAGGATGACAACTACAACGAACACACAATTTTCCCGGTGATGACAACCTCCATACCTTCAACCACCTTGACATCAACCAACAAAATTAAAAAAAGATAATATAAATGCATAGCAGTAATCAGTACTTAGTATAAAAAAAGAGAAGGGATTATGGGGTATGGGTTGGATGGTAATGATCTTGTGGTGGGGTTGGTTGCGCGAGGTTGTCCGGAAGCGATAGGTTGTCAGGCGGCCCGGGATCTTCGCTTAATTTTGTCCACGCACAATACCGTTCACTAAGCCATATGATAACTAGCCCCCTATCGTTGATACGATCTTGACAGCAACTCAAGAGTCCTGGTGCTATCGTACGCCACCTTTCTCTATCTGGGGGACGCCATAGGCACTTTCGGTATTTTTTAGGGAGTAAGGAAGAAAAAAAAGGAAAGAGCCGCATAGGAAAATAAGACAGACAGACAAGAATTTAGAGATAGAGAAGAATCAAATTTGATAGAATAGAAGCCGCAAGCCATAATCTTGGTTTTCTACCAATAGAACCCTTTCCCCCCATGAGCAATACCCTGTGGTACTTTATAAACAGAAACTCATAGATCCTCACTCCGCCATAAAGGAAAATCGCTAAAAAGGGGCAGCAGGACAGAAATGTGTGTGTTCCTATGCTATGGAATTTCCTTCATCTACAAAGAGTAACAAATACTGAAAAAGGAGGGGTAATAGCTGCTTGAACGAGGCAGCGTCTCCTAGGCCTTAAATTGTGCTGGGGGTTACCGGTTTGTGAGACTCTAGCAGCGCTACCACCCCATAATAGCCATGCTTCTCAGCAAAGGAGAGCGGTGTTTGGCCACTATTATCTGACTTTTCAGCATCGACTTCGTCCCGTCCCAGTAGCATTTTCACCACCCCCTCATGTCCACGCTGAGCAGCGAACGAGAGCGGTGATCGGCCCTTATTATCCAGCTTGTCAGGGTTGACATCTCTCCTTTCGAGAAGTATTTTCAGAACTCCCTCATATCCATACTCAGCGGCAATAGAGAGGGGTGTTTGACCACCACTATCTGGTTTGTCAGGATTGATCTCCTCCCGCTCGAGGAGGATTTTCACCACTCCCGCGTGCCCATCCCAAGCGGCATACGAGAGTGGTGTCCGACCACTTCTGCTGGGCTTGTTAGGGTCCACACCCCCCTGTCCGAGTAGTATTTCCACGACTCGCTCATGCCCATTCGAAGCTGCTAAGGAGAGCGGTGTTTGGCCGTTATTATCTGGTTTTTCGGCATCGACCTCTTCCCGTCTGAGTAGTATTTTCACCACCCCCTCTCGTCCAGCACAAGCGGCATATGAGAGCGGCGTTAGGTCGTGATCATCGGGCATGTCGGGATCGACATCTTCCCGACTGAGTAGTATTTCCACCGCTCCCTCGTGTCCATGCCAAGCGGCATACCAGAGTGGCGTTCGGCCCTCATTATCCGGCCTCCCGGGGTCGACCTCTTCCTCTCCCAGTAGTATTTTTACCACAGCCTCATGTCCAAACCAAGCTGCGAGTGAGAGCGGTGTTCGGCCATTTTCGTCTGGCTTATCGGGGCTGACATTTTCCCGCTCGAGTAGCAGTTCCACAGCTCGCTCACGTCCAAACCATGCGGCGAACGTGAGGGGTGTTCGGCCATAATGATCAGGCTTGTCAGGATTGACCTCCTTCCGCCCTAGTAGCATTCTCACCACTCCCTCATGCCCACCCTCGGCTGCAAATGAGAGCGGTGTTCTTCCGAACCAACATTGGGCGTCGGGATTGACTTGTTCCTGCCCGAGCAGCATTTTTACCACACCCTCATGTCCATTCAAAGCGGCATGCGAGAGCGGTGTTCGCTTATCAATATCTACGCTGTCGGGATTAACCCCTTCTCGCCCTAGTAGAATTCTCACCACTCCCTCATGCCCACCTTCAGCGGCAAGTGAGAGTGGTGTTCTACCAGAATCACCTAAGGTGTCGGGATTGACCTCTTCCCGCCCGAGTAGCATTGCTACTACTCCCTCATGTCCATACCCAGCGGCATATGAGAGAGGTGTTCGGCAGTAATGGCCTGGCTCGCCGTGGTTAACATCTCCACGTCCTAGTAGCAATTTTATCACTCCCTCATATCCATTCTCAGCGGCGTAGGAGAGCGGTGTTCGGCCGTAATTATCTGGCTCCCCGGGGTTGACCTCTCCCCGTCTGAGTAGTGCTTCCACGACCCCCTCATGTCCTTCACTAGCGGCATATGAGAGCGGTGTTTGGCCCCCGCCATCCGGCTTGTCCGCGTTGACCTCTTCCCGCCCGAGTAGCATTTTCACCACTTCCTCATGTCCTGCACTAGCGGCATATGAGAGTGGTGTTCGGCATTGATTATTTGGCTTGTCCGCGTTGACCTCTTCTCGCCCGAGTAGTATTTTCGCTACTTCCTCATGTCCATTACGAACAGCCCATGCAAGTGGTGTAAAGCCGAGAAAATCTCCTTCGTTGATATCAGAACGCCCCATCTCTATCAAGGTAGATACAACTTCAACAATTCCGAAGAAAGATGCGCAGTGAAGTCCACTGAACGAAGAGTAAGTATCCCTATGCGGAAGATACAAACCCGGTTGCCCTAAAAGTAACTTGGTCGGTATCTGACCATAATTCTCTTTTAATAGCTCCACCGCAAGTGATTTCGCGCAGCCCGAGAGCTCCCTTTTCGCATGGACTCCCCAGTATACAGAGCAGTATTCTAGAAAGGGCGCGTTCTCTGCCTCAGGAGAAGGAGTAGTCAAAATGGCTCTGACCTGTTGGGAATTCAAATAAGTCAAACAGATCTCAGCCATTGCCGAGTGAGGACTACTGAATATATTAGGGCGAGCGGAAAGATACTCCTGAAGGGTAAAGTGGATCAATCGCACAGTCGACGCCTCCTTATCCACAGTAATAAGCCCTTGACAACAGTCAACCAATATCGACATCGAGGGGACGTTGCCAGTGTTGAAATCGGTGGACCCCAGTTCGACTGCTAGGGCATGGCAGAGCTCATCCGATTGCAACAGCCGCTCTGCATGACTTATCCACATCAACGCTGCCATCCCGAGTCTCGATTTACCACCATCTTGCGCCTTTATCCGTTCAACTGTCGCACCATAAATATCTCCTAACTTCAACCCACCCGTCATTTTTCTTAACGTTTCTCGCCTCCGGTCAATTGTCGATTCATGTAAGATCGCATCGATAACTAAGGAAACCGGTAGAAGCCTAGATTGACATTTGTTAGCTGAGAGCGCTGGACGAGAATCCTAGTATCATTGGTCCACGTACATTTCCGACATATTTTCGGGAATCTTCTCCATGATGTCTCGTACCAGAACCTCATCCATGGCACCCGGGATTTCGTCCTCATCTAGTCTAAGCCGAAGGTATCCTCTGATATCATCTTTCCTCGGGCTTATAGATGCAGTTATCACTCTTCCTGCAAGATGCTTTTCAATCTCAGCCCGAATATGGGGCCTTCCGGTGATAAATATTCGTGTGTGCAGGGAATTTTCAAGGATTTGTCTTAGTGAATCAAGGAGCTTAGCTCGATGGACCGCGGGACATCCGTCCAGAGCATCAATACATATATATAGACGCAGTGAGGACGTGATGACCTGTAGCATCTTCACCATATCTGGAAGTTGCGGCTTCTCATACTGAATGCCCATTCTCTCCCTGTGAAATTCTCGTAGTATTTCCTCCGGAATCATTTCCATTCTCCCAATGGCCTGCTTTAACAAGGAACCTAAAATACTAGTGGCAGAGTGCTCCTTTCGCGCGGAAACGTCAAAGTAAAAATACGTGACAGCTGTGTTTTCCTCCGTGATCTGATCGCACAGCGTGTCTACTACCAGCGAACTAAGGTAGTAGCCCGTTAGCATTGACTTCCTTTCTTCTCTCAGAATAATCCCTCTCACCTGATAAATGTTTTACCGACCCCTGGATCCCCATAGCAAAACAAAACTGCATTATCACCCTCCCCTTTACCACTCGGGTCATACCAGCCTCTAAATTCTTCAGTTTGAAGGAGCCATTCTCCCACATTTTTTGTCCGACGCTCTTTGATGTCCCGATGCCATGGTCCGGGCTCCTGGGGTGGTAACCAGGCCATGATCTGGGACCGGTCGATGGCGGTAGTGTACCGGTAGTTCAAAACCTCTTCATACTCGGTTATATGGACGCATTGGGCGCTGTGATCTATGAGATATGGTCTAGACATTCTCCGCTCCCTACTGGGTAGGCTATTGTAGGTTGATTATTGAATATTCTCGGTTGAAGAATTTCTGGAAGCTAAACAAATGCGTGATCTATTTTTCAGCTCGGCAGAAACTTGTAGGGGGTCAAAGTCACCCAAGATTTGTGAAATCGGAACTGTGGGGGACTGCTTTTTAAGGGTGTTGAAGGGAGTGTTCTTCCTTGTTGATTGCTATGGTACGGAGCGGCCTATAAATACAGCATTGAGACCTATTTTTGCCACGTCATGCAAGTTGTCGATTTAATTGGTCTTAGTGTACTTGCAAACACTATCGAACTAGTGACTGCGTGTGTGTAACGCCAAGTACTCGAGTATACAATTGAATACCTGTCCCGATGGCTGAGATAGGCTAGTTTTTAGTAAAGAAAAAAAATATGTTGAGCTCTGAACAGAGATATCACACCTAGCTAATTCATCACATTTATTTCTGCCATGCACGAGCACCTTGAGGACATGCCAACTAGATAATATAGCATTCTACGCTAGAGTGAGCCAGCTGCACAACAAGAGCGGTTGCACTCGAGCGCAATCCCTATCCCAGGAAGGCTGCTGGAATTTAGACCCAACAGAAGCCTAAGCCCCCACACTCTATGGAATTCTGTTTAAACCTAAACCCTTTATCATGAGAAATCACTCGCATAATCGCCCAACGGGAACCTGGAAGAGGGTGACGCCATCAGTCGGGAAAACACACCGGAACTAGGTTTTTCAACCATCATTAGCTTACCCAACAATCCTCAGCCAAGACCTTGCAGAAAAATAAGGACTAGCTCACATATCTTGATCTAGGATAGGGGATCCGGTAGAGTGAGGTCCAGGACAGCGAGGTTCAACCTGATTTGCATTCATGCTACCTACGACTAACTAAATAGTATGTGAGGCGTCCCGGGTCACCCCCCCCGGGTCTGGGCCCCCTTAATTAAAGGACAGCGAGGTGTGACTCCAAGGAACCAACAACCTGCCGGGCCGACGATTTAGTGTGTGGAAGACTCACCGCTACCAAACCCATCCGGCCTAAGCGCAGGTCACCATGATAATACTCGAGTACTTTGAGGGTAGTGGGGAACTTTGCAAAAATGGCATATTGCACGTCAGATGCAAGCCTAGCACTCGCTCTGCTCTATACTAGGGGAATAACTTCCGCCACCGACTGTGCCCGGGTGCGGGAGTTAATCCGGGGGCGGTGTCGTACAGTTCAAACTGCGATAGGTGCTCCTTCTAGCAAATAAAAACTCGTAAAGCCTTCACAGAAGTTTCTCTTTCAGTCATCAGGGACAGCTCCATATCGGAAACGGCCATTCATTGGCTATAAAAGGAGGTCCCGCTTGGGAGAGAGAAACTTGGAGTCATTGTTTCTTTCTATGTACCCGGAGGTGTTCTATATATATACAAACTTGTCTTTAGAGAGGAGAGGAGAAAAAAGCTGCTTGAGACTTGAGTGGTTTCTAGATTAATTCCAGCTACCGGTATGAAAATAGATGATTTATTTCCCCGCCCGGGGGAGGGAGCTATCAGCGGATACTTGTAACCTCTGATAGATCTCATACGAGATTCCTATACAATCTCGACCCAGGTTACCTAATACCATCGTTGATATCAAACTTCTATCTAATGATACAATACAAGGAGACTCTTGCGGTGGGCATGTACCTCATACAAGTATGCCCCCTTCTGGCTTATGTGGTCGTATGCTTCATACTAGGAAGTGGATCGCAAGACAAGCGAGACAAAAGAGGGACATGAAAAACCAGTCTGCTATGTCATTACCACCCTGATTACTCAGCTTACCGCTAGTTGGCTAGCAGGGATCAACTAAGGAGGATATGGTACCGTTCACTAAGCCATACGATAACTAGTCTCCTATCATTGGTACGATCTTTGTATAACTGTTGACAATCACCTCGAGAGTCCTGGCGCCATCACAGTACACCACTTTTCGCTATCTGGGAGACGCCATAGGCACTTTTCTGTATTTTTTAGGGAGTAAGGAGGAAAAAAAAGGAAAGAACCGCGCAAGAAAATAAAGACAGGCAGACAAGAATTTAGTGATAGAAAGGAATCAAATTTGATAGAATGAAAGCCGCAAGCCATAATCTTGGCTTTCTACCAACAATAGAACCCTTCCCCCCCCATGAGCAATACCCTGTGGGACTTTATAAACAGAAACTCATAGATCCTCACTCGACCATTAAGGAAAATTTCTAAAAAGGGGCAGGAGGACAGAAATGCGTGTGTTCCTATGCTATGGAATTTCCTTCATCTATAAAGAGTAACAAATACTGAAAAAGGTGGGGTAATAGCTGCTTGAACGAGGCAGCGTCTCCTAGGCCTTAAATTGTGCTGGGGGTTACCGGTTTGTGAGACTCTAGCAGCGCTACCACCCCATGACAGCCATGCTTCTCAGCAAAGGAGAGCGGTGTTTGGCCACTATTATCTGGCTTTTCAGCATCGACTTCGCCCCGTCCCAGTAGCATTTTCACCACCCCCTCATGTCCACGCTGAGCAGCGAACGAGAGCGGTGATCGGCCCTTATTATCCAGCTTGTCAGGGTTGACATCTCTCCTTTCGAGAAGTATTTTCACAACTCCCTCATATCCATACTCAGCGGCAATAGAGAGGGGTGTTTGACCACCACTATCTGGTTTGTCAGGATTGATCTCCTCCCGCTCGAGGAGTATTTTCACCACTCCCTCATGCCCATCCCAAGCGGCATACGAGAGTGGTGTCCGACCACCATTATCGGGCTTGTTAGGGTCCACACACCCCTTCCCGAGTAGTATTTCCACGACTCGCTCACGTCCAAACCAAGCGGCAAAAGAGAGCGGTGTTTGGCCGTTATTATCTGGCTTTTCGGCATTGACCTCTTCCCGTCTGAGTAGTATTTTCACCACCCCCTCTCGTCCAGCGCAAGCGGCATATGAGAGCGGCGTTAGGTCGTGATCATCGGGCATGTCGGGGTCGACATCTTCCCGCGTGAGTAATATTCCCACCGCCCCCTCGTGTCCATGCCAAGCGGCATACCAGAGTGGCGTTCGGCCCTCATTATCCGGCCTCCCGGGGTCGACCTCTTCCCGTCCTAATAGTATTTTTACCACCGCCTCATGTCCAAACCAAGCTGCGAGTGAGAGCGGTGTTCGGCCATTTTCGTCTGGCTTATCGGGGTTGACATTTTCCTGCCCGAGTAGCAGTTCCACAACTCGCTCACGTCCAAACCATGCGGCGAACGTGAGCGGTGTTCGGCCATAATGATCAGGCTTGTCAGGATTGAGCTCCTCCCGCCCTAGTAGCATTCTCACCACTCCCTCATGCCCACCCTCAGCTGCAAATGAGAGCGGTGTTCTTCCGAACCAACATTGGGTGTCGGGGTTGACTTGTTCCTGCCCGAGCAGCATTTTTACCACACCCTCATGCCCATTCAAAGCGGCATGCGAGAGCGGTGTTCGGTTGAAATGACCTAGCTCGTCGGGGTTAACCCCTTCTCGCCCTAGTAGAATTCTCACCACTCCCTCGTGCCCACCCTCAGCAGCAACTAAGAGCGGTGTTCCACGAGAATATCCTAGGGTGTCGGGATTGACCCCTTCCTGCCCGAGTAACATTGCTACCACTCCCTCATGTCCATACCCAGCGGCATATGAGAGAGGTGTTCGGTAGTAATGACCTGGCTCGCTGGGGTTAACATCTCCACGTCCTAGTAGCAATTTTATCACTCCCTCATATCCATTCTCAGCGGCGTAGGAGAGCGGTGTTCGGTCGTAACTATCTGGCTTCCCGGGGTTGACCTCTCCCCGTCTGAGTAGTGCTTCCACGACCCCCTCATGTCCTGCACTAGCAGCGTATGAGAGCGGTGTTCGGCCTCCATTATCCCTCTTGTCCGCGTTGACCTCTTCCCGCCCGAGTAGTATTTTCACCACTTCCTCATGTCCATTACGAACAGCCCATGCAAGTGGTGTACAGCCCAAAAAATCTCCTTCGTTGATATCAGAACGCCCCATCTCTATCAAGGTAGATACAACTTCAACAATTCCAAAGAAAGTTGCACAGTGAAGTCCACTGAACGAAGAGTAAGTATCCCTATGCGGAAGATACAAACCCGGTTGCCCTAAAAGTAACTTGGTCGGTATCTGACCATAATTCTCTTTTAATAGCTCCACCGCAAGTGATTTCGCGCAGTCCGAGAGCTTCCTTTTCGCATGGACTCCCCAGTATACAGAGCAGTATTCTAGAAAGGGTGCGTTCTCTACCTCAGGGGAAGGAGTAGTCAAAATGGCTCTGACCTGTTGGGAATTCAAATAGGTCAAACAGATCTCAGCCATTGCCGAGTGAGGACTACTGAATATATCAGGGCGAGCGGAAAGATACTCCTGAAGGGTAAAGTGGATTAATCGCACAGTTGACGCCTCCTTATCCACAGTAATAAGCCCTTGACAACAGTCAACCAATATCGACATCGAGGGGACGTTGCCAGTGTTGAAATCGGTGGAGCCTAGCTCGACTGCAAGGGCGTGGCAGAGCTCGTCCGTTTGCAACAGCCGTTCCGCATGACTGATCCACATCAACGCTGTCATCCCGAGTCTCGATTTGTCACCATCTTGCGCCTTTATCCGTTCAACCGTCGCACCATAAATATCTCCTAACTTCAACCCACCCGTCATTTTTCTTAACATTTCTCGCCTCCGGTCAATTGTCGATTCATGTAAGATCGCATCGATAACTAAGGAAACCGGTAGAAACCTAGATTCACATTTGTTAGCTGAGAGCGCTGGGCGAGAATCCCAGTATCATTGGTCCACGTACATTTCCGACATATTTTCGGGAATCTTCTCCATGATGTCTCGTACCAGACCCTCATCCATGGCACCCGGGGTTTCGTCCTCATCTAGTCTAAACCGAAGGTATCCTCTGATATCATCTTTCCTCGGGCTTATAGATGCAGTTATCACTCTTCCTGCAAGATGCATTTCGATCTCAGCCCGAATATGGGGCCTTCCGGTGATAAATATCCGTGTGTGCAGGGAATTTTCAAGGATTTGTCTTAGTGAATCAAGGAGCTCAGCTCGATGGACCGCGGGACATCCGTCCAGAGCATCAATACATATATATAGGCGCAGTGAGGACGTGATGACCTGTAGCATCTTCACCATATCTGGAAGTTGCGGCTTCTCATACTGAATGCCCATTCTCTCACTGTGAAATGCTCGTAGTATTTCCTCCGGAATCATTTCCATTCTCCCAATGACCTGCTTTAACAAGGAACCTAAAATACTAGTGGCAGACTGCTCCTTTCGCGCGGAAACGTCAAAGTAAAAATACGTGACAGCTGTGTTTTCCTCCGTGGCCTGATCGCACAGCGTGTCTACTACCAGGGAACTAAGGGGGTAGCCCGTTAGCATTGACTTCCTTTCTTCTCTCAGAATAATCCCTCTCACCTGATAAATGTCTTACCGACCCCTGGATCCCCATAGCAAAACAAAACTGCATTATCACCCTCCCCTTTACCACTCGGGTCATACCAGCCTCTAAATTCTTCAGTTTGAAGGAGCCATTCTCCCACCTTTTTTGTCCGACGCTCTTTGATGTCCCGATGCCGTAGTCCGGGTTCCAGGGGTGGTAACCAGGACATGATCCCGGACCGGTCGATGGCGGTAGTGTATCGGTAGTTCGAGACCTCTTCATACTCGGTTGTATGAACGCATTGGGCGCTGTGATCTATGAGATATGGTCTAGACATTCTCCGCTCCCTACTGGGTAGGCTATTGTAGGTTGATTATTGAATATTCTCGGTTGAAGAATTTCTGGAAGCCAAACAAATGCGTGACCTATTTTTCAGCTCGGCAGAAACTGGTAGGGGGTCAAAGTCACCCAAGATTTGTGAAATCGGAACTGTGGGGGACTGCTTTTTAAGGGTGTTGAGGGGAGTGTTCTTCCTTGTTGATTGCTATGGTACGGAGCGGCCTATAAATACAGCATTGAGACCTATTTTTGCCACGTCATGCAAGTTGTCGATTTAATTGGTCTTAGTGTACCTGCAAAAACTATCGAACTCTGGTCTAGTCGGTCACGACTGCGTGTGCGTAACGCCAAGTATAAAATTGAATAGCTGCGATAGGCTAGTTTTTGGTGAAGAAAAACAATATGTTGAGCTCTGAACAGAGATATCACACCTAGCTAATTCATCGCACATTTTTTTCTGCCATGCACGAGCACCTTGAGGACATGCCCACTAGATAATATGCATTGCGAGCTACGGCGCTCTACGCTAGAGCGAGCCAGCTGCATAACAAGAGCGGCGCAATCCCCATCCCAGGAAGGGTGCTGGGATTTAGGCCCAGCGAAAACCTAAACCCCGACACTCTATAGAATTATGTTTTTACCTAAACCTTTTATCACGAGAAATCACTCGCATAACCGCCCAACGGGAATGAAATCAGCTGTCAACCCTTTAATAGAATCGTATTTGTTCGTTCTGTCTCGCTTGCCTATTCTCGTCCGCATCAACATACAACATGTTATATATACAAACATCCAAGTCCAGCAAAGCCATCAGGATTTCATCCATTCCACCATTCATACCAGTTCTCATTCTCAAGCGCATAGTGTCATTCCTTCTCCCAACCATGCTGTACATTCCACCATTCCACAATTCCACCATTCCATAGGCCAGTAACCATTCCTCCAATACAAATCATTTCGCATACCAGCAAGCACGATACATTCTGGGCAACAGGGAACCTGGAAGGGGGTGACGCCATCAGTCGACAAAACACACCGGAATTAGATTTTTCAACCATCATTAACTTACCCAACAATCCTCAGCCAAGACCTTGCAGAAAAATAAGGAGTGGCCACCAGATGTACTATTAGCACACTGGTCTGGTCTGGGATAAGGGGATCCGGTAGTGTCCTGGAGCGAGGTGAGACTATATATGGGTCCCAAAGAACCCAACACCTGCCGGGCCGACGATTTAGTGTGTGGAACACTCACCGCTGCCAAACCCAATCCTGCCTAAGCGCAGGTCACCATAAATATAATACTTTGCGGGTAACTTAGTGGGGAACTTAGGAAAAATAGCATCTTCTACCTCAGATTCAAGCCTAGCACTCGCTCTGTTCTGTACTAGGGGAATAACTTCCGCTACCGAACTGTGCTCGTGTGCGGAAGTCAATCCGGGGCAGTGTGGTACTAATCAAACCGCCATAGGTGCTCCTTCTAGCAAATGAAAACTCGGAAAGCCTTCAGAGAAGCTCTCTTTCACGTCATCAGGGACAGCTACATATCGGAAACGGCCATTCATTGGTTATAAAAGGAGGCTTCGTTTTGGGAGGGAGAAACTTGGAGTCCTTGTTTCTTTCTATGTACCCGGAGGTGTTCTATATATATACAAACTTGTCTTTGTTGAAATTTCTTTTCCCGACATCGCGCACTTCCCTCACCTCCGGGGCTCTCCCTCAAACCTCTCCTTAGCAACCATACCGGTATCTAACCCCTTCCTGTCATATAATTTCCCTTGTATCTAGCAATCACTAGCAGTTCTAATACCGGTATCGTATTATACATTTCTTTAAGCAATATCATATATAGTAGCCAGCCTCCTATCGTAAGTACAGTCTTTGCATAGCTGCTAGCAATCGCCTCCGGAACCCTTACGCTATCCCCCAACGCTAGTCCTATATCTAAACAACACTCTACATACAATTTATCTATCGTTCAGGAGAGAGGGAAAGACAGGAAGGCGATGGATAAAAAAACTGTTCAATAAGAAAAAAAGCGTGTAGGCGGTTTATAGCTAGAAAGAAACTGCAATGATAGGGCGAAAACTACAAGCTGTTGGAACTTCCCATAACAGAACTATTTCCATCTGTGGACCGGAGTCTGCAGAACTTTGTAAGCTGATATTATGAATGCTCATCCGACTATGCAAGAGAACCCCCGGAGAGGTTCTGGTGGGCCCGATAATAAATGCGCATTCCCATCTGATAGGATTTCCTTCATCTGCAAAAGGGGGCCTTCAAGGGCAGTCGCCGTAACAGACCCTAAAACAGGAGTGGCGGCGGTTGTTTGCACCAGGTGGTGCCTCCTAGGCCCTAAATCGCACTCGGGGTTATGATACCGCTTTGCGAGCCTGTAGCAACGCTGCTACCCTACTATGGCCCCTCTTAGTAGCGAGCGAGAGCGGTGTCTGGCCATAATTATCTGGCTTGTCGGGATTGAATTCTTCTCGCCCAAGGAGTACTTTCACTGTTCCCTCATGTCCATTCCAGGCAGCGAGCGAGAGCGGTGTTAGGCCGTTATTATCTAGCTGGCCGAGATTGACCTCTTCCCTTCCGAGCAGAATCCTCACCGCCTCTTCATGTCCATTATGAGCAGCCCATGCAAGTGGTGTACAGCCCAAAAAATCTCTTTCGTTGATATCATAACACCCCATCTCTATTAAAGCAGCCACAACCTCAGCAATTCCGAAGAACGATGCGCAGTGTAGTCCATTGAACGGAGAGCAAGAATAAAACCCCCCAAGATCCAAATGCGGCACTTGCTTTAAAAGTAATTTTGTCGACGCCGGGCTATAATGCTCTTTTAACAGCTTCGGCGCAAGTGTTCTCGCGGAGTCCGAAAGCTCCCTTTTCGCATGGATCCCCCAGTATACTGAACAATATTCAAGAAAGGGTGCGTTATGAATATAAGGAGCGGGGGTGGTAGAAAGGGCTTTGACCTGTGGGGAATTCAGATAGGTCAAACAGAATTTGGCCATTGCCGAATGAGGTCTATTAGATATCTCGGGATGCGCGGAAAGATACTCCTGAAGAGTAAAGTGGATTAATCGCACGGTTGACGCCTCCTTATCCACAGTAATAAGCCCTTGACAACAGCCAACCAACATTGATATTGAAGGGACGTTGCTAGCATTGAAATCGGTGGAGCCTAGCTCGACTGCTAGGGCGTGGCAGAGCTCATCCGCTTGTAAAGGCCGTTCCGCATGACTGATCCACATCAACACTGTCATCCCGAGTCTCGGTTTATCACCATCTTGCACCTTTATCCGTTCGATCGTCGCACCATAAACATCTCCCAACTCCAGCCCACTAGTCATTTTCCTTAATTTTTCTCGTCTCCGGTAGAGTGTCGATTCATGTAGGATTACGTCGATATTTAAGGAAACCAGTAGAAGCCTAGGTGCATATCCATTAGCAGATGGTTTAAGTAGGGATTCCTGGTGCTATTGACATTTCCGACATACTTTCGGGAATCTTCTCCAGGATGTCCGCCTCCAGACTCTCGTCCATCGCCTCCGGGGTTTCGTCCTCACCCACCCTGGCACGGAGGTATCCGATGACATCATCTTTTCTGGGGCCTACAGACATGCTTACTACTCGCCCGGCAAGACGTTTTTCGCTCTCCCCCAGAATATGAGGCCTTCCAGTGATAAATATTCGCGTGCGCGGGGACTTCTCAAGGATCAGTTTTAATGAGTTGAGAAGCTTGCCCCGATGGACCGTCGCACATTCTTCAAGGGTGTCAATACATACAAATAAGCGCAGCAAAGACGTGATACCCTGTATCTTCACGATATCTGGAAGTCGCGGTCCTGGTCCCGGTCCACCAATGCCTATTCCCTCTTCTCGAAAGGCTCGCGATATTTCCTCCGGAATCACTTCCATTCCCCTAACGATCTTCTTCAACAAGGAACCCAGCATGCTGGCCGCAGATTGCTCCTTTCGGGCCGCAAAGTCAAAGTGGAAATATGCAACGGCGGTGTTTTGTCCCCTAGCCTAATCGCACAACTTGTCCGCAACCAGCGAACTGACATTGTGGTTTGTTAACACTAATCCTCTTCCTTCTTTTCCCAAGGATAATCCTTCTCACCTAATAAATGTCTTTCCGACTCCCGGATTTCCATAGCAAAACAAGACCGCCTTATCACCTTCACCTTCCCCACAATAGTCCTGCCAGCTTCTGAATTCTTCAGTTTGTGTGAGCCATTCCCCACATTGTTGACGCGGCGCTCTTGGATGTCCCGATGCTGTGCTTGGGCTTCAGGGGTGATAACCAGGTTAGGAGTTGGGACTGGTCATCGGTAACGGTATAGTTATTCCACACATTATTAAAAGAGTTCGTATTGTTAGAGAAGTTGGTGCTATTATCGGCGGTATGTTGAGACATTTTCTAGTCTTTGCTGCTCGCACTGTTGTAGAGGATGGGTTGGTGAGTATGGTCGGTTGGCGATGTTCCGGGCAGTTACAAAATTGGGGTCTCGTTGTTGAAAAGTGGGGGCTCCCACGCCAAGCTAGCGTACAGTACTCGAGCACGGGGGTTAAGGGTATGCGGCGCAGACTACTGAAAAACCCCCATTCGCCTCGCTTATGCTCACCACCTACATGTGGTATAGTCCGTCGACAAAATTAACCGCGCATCAACGCAGATGAAAAACCGGCTATGAGAACAGCGCTCCCTCACCAACCCCAATATCATGAAAAGCAAGAACCCAAATCAAAAGCAAAATATACAGTGGAATACATAGTAGAAACTAATATTTGATCTAGAGAAATTTCTTTTAGTGGCGCTGAAAGTGCAAGGTGAGGAGAAGTGTTTGGTGGCTACTAATCCCCTGTGTGCGGTTAATTTTGTCTACGAACTATACAACGGTCCGGCAGATCCCAGCACCAACCTGACCATAATACTGAAGCAAAGTCTATTAACGATGATCCACAAAAACCCTCAGGCGCTGGCTGCAGATCAGGCCAACCCGATCTACACATAAACTATGGCAGCTTGTCGGTAGGTAGCTGGCATTGCAAAAACAACCTGTGTTGGAAGCCACAAACAGTATTACGAGCGATACACTTGTGGATTTGAGGACACAAGACTTTCCCGCTACCGGTATATGACAGTAGCTCTCCCACCATGTGCATTACCACTACTCGTACAACTACGAATAAAGGTCACCATTCCTCTCACCAAAAGGTGCTGAGTCTCGGGTAATTACGGGCGCCTTACATTACACAAACGGTGATGATTTATCTGGCTATGAAACCGCGATAGTCTCCGCAAAAGTCACCCAATGATCCCCACCCCAGATTACGCCACGGGGCACGTATTTCACACTGATATCCCTCCCAGGCCTCCTAGGACTGATCACACTCTGAAAAGGACTTCCAGGCTTTCAGCCACTTGGGCTGCCATAATAACCCATTATTATCTCGGGGAAAACCAGGGGACTAACATAACAGCTAACCTAAAGTAGCGCAGCAAATTTCTATCCACCTTGCCCAAATACTGGAAAGCTCTTGCCTGCGATGATGGAATATTAACTCGGTTCCTCAGGGATTCCGCCCTCCGATCATTATCAGCACGCCCGAACACAGCACAGCACGGCATAATAAATCACAGCATCGGTGCCAGTTAGATATAGCGGTTGCGTTTTGCCCCCCCCATACAAACAACTGTTTCCCTTCCCTTTCGAGACGGGGAGAAGGCCATTTCCACAGCGGAAACAGTCGCAAGGCGGAATGGTCCTTTGTTTTCCAAACAGACCCTGAGCAATCACTGTAGCCCACCCCATATCATTCTTCTCTAAAGGAAGGCAGATCCAGCGTGACAAAAACCAAGAACCCCATCGAAAGTAGTATCGGTCAATAGGCGAACCAACCTAGAAGTTCAATCACTTAACCGCACGTGCACCAACCACCCGCAACCTGGCCCGCATCGCAGTTCAACATACCATAGCACCTACCAACCCCAACCCCAACCCACACCATAACCTTATCATACCAAAAATAAAAAACAGAGAGAAAACATATCCATCCCGCTTTCCCTTTCCCCTACAATTCATAAATGGGTAGAACGGTTATGGCACGGTAGATCCTTCTTCCCTCAACCTATATGAGGGCATCCCCGGCATGTGAGTTGAAGGACCCCTTCTTACTTTTCCTTGATATGCTCCCACAGTGACCGGGGAGGAGCCCTATTATTGCTGTAGACTTTTTCCTCACTATCCGAAGATTTTCGCAATCAACCCTGCGAGCCCTACGAGTACCATTGGGGGTGAGCCATGCGGCCTCGTTAACGCTGCTTATTCCCGAGAGTCTTGTAGTCTCTGGGTCCCTGCACGCGGCACATCCTCCTGGCGGCCCCTCCGCCGGTATGTTTCATGCTACCGGATTGATCCCGAAGCGAATGAGAATAACGAGTGACATGAAAGGCCTGTTTGCTGGACTCCTTCCATCCCCATACCAATATCTATAGCTGGGGTAACTTAGCCATTATGTACCCGCTAAGCATGGTATCATACTATCAATTAAGCAACGTAATTTATGGTAACCAGCCTCCTATCCGAGATACAGTCTTCATATAGTTGTTGGCCTCCTCAAGAACCCTTGCGCTATCTTACACCACTCATCCTCTATCTAATCAACACTCTATATAGGGTTTATCTATCATTTAGGAGCAAAGGAAGAAAGGAAGAAAGGAAGAAAAAGCTATACAAGAAAAACAGAAAACAAGGCAAAAATTTACAGCCAAAACTGCAAGCTATGAACTAGAACCTCCCACAACAATAAAACTTGTCCCCCACTAACCAAAGTAGAAGGAACCTTGCAAATAGAAACTCACGAACTCACAGATTCTACACCTGGCCACGAAAGAAAAACCCCAAAAGAGGGGAGGAAGATATAATATATACATGCATTCCGATCCCATGGGATATCCTTCGTCTACGAAGAGTGATGCCCAAGGACAAACGGCGCGAGGAACGGACTCTGGAGGAGAAGGGCGGCTTTTTCCACGAGGCGGTATCTCTGGGGTCTTAAATGGTGGTAGGAGTTACCGCTTTGCGAGACTGGAGCAGGGGTGCCACTCGATTATGGACATTCCTAGTAGCAAAGGAGAGCGGTGTTTTGCCGTCATTATCTGCCACGTCGGAGTTGACCTCTTCCCGTTCGAGTAGTAGTGCCACCATCTCTTGGTATCCACGCTCAGCAGCATACGAGAGCGGTGTTCGGCCGCGATTATCTTGCATATTGGGGTTGACCTCTGCCCGTCCGAGTAATATTTCCACCACTTCACCATAACCTATCATGAAACGCGCGGCCTCCAGGCGGGCAGCTAATTCAAAGCACCTAAGGTGTCGAAAGCTAGTGGCATACGAGAGTGGTGTTTGGCCGCCCTTATCTGTCAGGTCGGTATTGACCTCTTCCCGTTCGGGTAGTAAATTCACCACCCCCTCGTATCCACACCCAGCGGCATACGAGAGCGGTGTTCGGCCGTCCTTATCTGTCAGGTCGGGATTGACCTCTCCCCGTTTGAGTAGTAGTTTCACCACCCCCCCGTATCCATGCCCAGCGGCATACGAGAGCGGTGTTCGGCCGTCCTTATCTGTCACGTTGGGATTGACCTCTTCCCGTTCGAGTAGTAGTTCCACCGCCCCCTCGGATCTACGCCCAGCGGCATACGAGAGCGGTGTTCGGCCGCCCTTATCTGTCAGGTCGGGATTGACCTCTTCCCGTTCGAGTAGGAGTATCACCATCCCTCGGCGTCCGCGCTCAGCAGCATACGAGAGCGGTGTTCGGC
>Ga0307517_10002333_pt1 | contig 30608 bp, 30 predicted proteins | sample 23_EM_MG_FD_194515 | JGI IMG/M metagenome (GOLD analysis project Ga0307517, IMG submission 194515) | Populus trichocarpa ectomycorrhiza microbial communities from riparian zone in the Pacific Northwest, United States - 23_EM | ecosystem: Host-associated > Plants > Roots > Unclassified | place... | reverse complement strand
CTTCGAACAGATCGCCGATTTCTGCGGCCTGCACCCGCTCGAGGTGCGCGGCATCGCCGACGGCGAAGTGGCGCGCGACATCCGCGGCGCCGACCCGATCGCCAACGGCCAGCTCAACCGTGAAGAACTGGACGCCGCCCAGAAGAACCCGGCCTACCGGATGATCGCCCAGAAGAGCCGCCACGCCGAGCTCCTGAAGCCGGTGAAGAAGGCGCCGCGCTACACCCCCGTGTCGCGTCGCCAGGACCGCCCGGACGCCATCGCCTGGTTCCTGCGCAACCACCCGGAAGTGCCGGACAGCCAGCTCGCGCGCCTCCTTGGCACCACCAAGGCGACCATCGACCAGGTCCGCGACCGCACGCACTGGAACTCGGCCAACATCAAGCCGGTCGACCCGGTGACGCTGGGCCTCTCCACCCAGATGGAGCTCGACGCGGTGGTCAAGAAGGCCGCCGAGAAGAAGGCCAAGGACGACAAGCGCAAGGGCATCGTCGAGCCGGAAGGCCCGACCCTGCTGCCCGCATCGGAAACCGGCGCCGTCGACGCCGTGGTCGAGCATGAGGACGAGGGCGACGACGCCCACACCGTTGAATCGGTCTTCGAGGACGAAGACGAACTGGCGGACGACGAAGCCTAGCGCCAGACAGCAAAGCGGGTGGGAGAGCGCCTGACGGGGCTCTCCCACCCTCGCCGGCTGGCCGCCGGCTTCAGCTCTCCCGTCTTGCGGGAGGGGTGGCTAGTGGATCTGCCCTCGAAGGGTTTCCATCTCTTCCTTTAGTCGGAGCTTCTGTCGCTTGAGCTCCTGCAATCTGATGTCGTCAGCGGCGGGCCTGCGCAGTTCGTCCTGAATGGCTTGTTCAAGGGACTGGTGGCGAGATCCGAGTTCACGGATCCTGGCTTCCACTGCCATGACGGGCGGCCTCCTATGCTGCTGGTCCAACCCAGTGAACACCCGCTATGCCTCCGTGTCAGATCACATATGGTTGCAAACGGCGAAGCTGAGACCTTGTGACGGTTCGCACGTTGGGAGCCCTTTGCATGCCGACATCTGAGCGCCCGAAGCTGGTGGTGGGGATTTCCGGCGCTTCGGGCGTCGTCTACGGCCTGCGCGTCCTCGACGCCTGCCGCGACCTGGGCGTCGAAAGCCACCTGATCATGAGCCGCGCGGCCGCCCTGACGCTCTCGCAGGAGACCGAGCTGACCGCCGCCGACGTCCAGGGCCGGGCCGATGTGACGCACAAGGTCTCCGACGTGGGGGCCTCGGTCGCCTCCGGCTCGTTCCCGACGCTGGGCATGATCGTCGCACCCTGTTCGGTGCGCACCATGAGCGAGATCGCCACCGGCGTGACCTCGTCGCTGCTCACCCGCGCCGCCGACGTGGTGCTGAAGGAGCGCCGGCCGCTGGTCCTGATGGTCCGCGAGACCCCGCTGCACCTGGGCCATCTGCGCACCATGGTCCGGCTGGCCGAGATGGGGGCGGTGATCGCCCCGCCGCTGCCGGCCTTCTACGCCAGGCCCGCGACAATCCAGGAGGTGGTCGACCAGTCGGTGGGCCGCGCCCTCGACCTCTTCGGGCTGTCATGGAAACCGGTCAAACGCTGGGGCCAGGATGTCGGCCCTCTGCAGAGCGAGGCCTGAGCCCGATGTCGCTCTGGGACTGGACCCTGGAAGTCTACGGCCAGCCCGGCGTGCCCGAGGCCTGCCTGACCCTGCAGGACGGCCACGGCCAGAACACCTCCCTGCTGCTCTGGGCGGTCTGGGCGGAGACCGCCGACCCCGGGTTGCTGGCCCGCGCCGCCGCGGCCGCGCACCGCTGGGAAGCGGCGGCCCTGGTCCCATTGCGCGAGGTGCGCCGCGCGCTGAAGGCTCCCCTGCCGCCGGTGGACCACGCCGCGCGCGAGGGTCTGCGGGAAGACGTGAAGGCGGCTGAGCTTCGCGCCGAGCGGGTGCTGATGGAAACCCTGGAGACGATGGGCGGCGGCCCCGGCAGGGCGCCTGCGCTGGCGGCGCTGCAGGCGGCGTCGAAAGCCTGGGGCAAACCCGCGCCGGACGACACCCTGGCTGCGCTCGCCGCGGCCCTGGGCTAGGCCATACTTGTGTAGGATTGGGCCATGAACGACGACATTTCCGAAGAGGCGCTGGAGCAGAGGCTGGTGGACCTGCGCCAGGACCACGCCGATCTCGACGCCGCCGTCCAGGCCATCGCGCTCTCGCCGCTCCCGGACATGCTGCTGATCGCCCGCCTGAAGCGCAAGAAACTGGCCCTGAAGGACGAGATCACCCGCATCGAGGACCTGCTCAACCCCGACATCATCGCGTGATCTCCTGCCTCCCGCCGCTGCGCGGGGGAGGTGAGACGGTCACGCGCTCTTCCGCTCGCGCTTGCGGCTGTACATGGCCGCATCGGCCTCGGCGACGAGGGTCTCCGGCTCGGCGTCCATGCTGATCTCGCGCACGCCCCAGGAGACGTGCAGCGGGGCGGACCAGTCGCCGAACCGCAGGGGCTCGGCCTCGATGGCGCGGGCGAGCTGGGCGGCCTTGCCCTCGGCGGTGGCGTGGTCGGCCTGCACCAGGATCACGGCGAACTCGTCGCCGCCCATGCGGCCCACGATGTCGCTGTCGCGCACATTGGCCAGCAGCCGGTCGGCCACCGCGCGGATCGCCGCGTCGCCTGCGGCGTGGCCGAAGCGGTCGTTGACGCCCTTCAGGTCGTCGAGGTCGAAATAGACCAGGCTGGCCGGCGAGCCGTAACGCTGCGCAAAGGTGCGGATGCGGCCGAGCTCGCGCACCAGGGCGCGGCGGTTGAGCAGCGGCGTCAATGCGTCGCGGTCCGCCAGGCCCTCGGTTTCGGAAAGCTTGGCCTTGAGCCGGCTGACTTCGCCCCGCAGGTCGTCGATCTCGGTGAGCAGAGTCTGCACGGCGGCGCTTACGGCCGGGGTCATCTCGACCTCGGTGAGGCCCAGGAAGCTGGTGGAGTCGACGGCCTGCGCCGAGCCGCGAACCTGGGCGCCCGCCTTGGCGAGCGCGCGTTTTCGCATGTCCGAGAAGGGTTCGTTGCGCGCGCCGGTGATCTTCATTGCGATGTCCTAGGCAGGGCCGGAATCAACGACGCAACAGGAGTTACGCTGAATCTATCCATCCTTGGTTGCTCCTGCAAAGTCGGCGCCTATACTCCGCCGCCTTCGAGCAAGGGGCATGTCACGACATGAGCGCCACACGAGCGCCCGTCGCCATCATCATGGGCAGCCGGTCCGACTGGCCTGTGCTGAAGCATGCGGCCGACATGCTGGAGAGCCTGGGCGTGGCGTATGAGGCCAAGGTGGTCTCGGCCCACCGCACGCCGGAACGCATGTACGCCTTCGCCAAGGGGGCCAAGGCCGCCGGCTTCAAGGTGATCATCGCGGCCGCCGGGGGCGCGGCCCACCTGCCCGGCATGACCGCCTCGCTCACCGAGCTGCCGGTGCTGGGCGTGCCGATCGAGACCAAGGCGCTGAAGGGGATGGATAGCCTGCTTTCCATCGTCCAGATGCCGGCGGGAATCCCGGTGGGCACGCTCGCCATCGGCGAGGCGGGGGCCAAGAACGCCGGCCTGATGGCGGCCAAGATCCTGGCGCTGTCCGACGAGGGGATCGCCGCGCGCCTGGAAGCCTTCACCGTGCGCCAGACCGCCAGCATCCCCGAGACCGTCGAGGACGCTTGAAACAGAAGCCGCCGCTCCCGCCGGGCTCAACGATCGGCATTCTTGGCGGCGGCCAACTCGGCCGGATGCTGGCCCTGGCCGCAGGCCGCCTCGGCTTCGATGCGGTGGTGCTGGAGCGCGACGCCGACAGTCCCGCGGGCCGTGTGGCGGTGCGCTGCCTGGTCGGCGCCTATGACGATCCGGCGGCGCTGAAGCAGCTCGCCGACCTTGCCGATGTGGTCACCTACGAGTTCGAGAACGTGCCGGCCGAGACCGTCAGCCTCCTGGTCGCCCAGGGTGCAGAGGTCGCGCCGGGTCCCCGCGCGCTGGCCGTGGCCCAGGACCGGGTGGAGGAGAAGACCTTCCTCAACGCCCATGGCGCACCCACCGTGGCCTTCGCCGCCGCGGCGAGCCCCACCGAAGCCGTCGAAGCCGTCCGCCGGATCGGCACGCCCTGCCTGATGAAGACCTGCCGTGAGGGCTACGACGGCAAGGGCCAGCGCTGGGTCGAACAGGCCGCCGACGCCGCGGCCTCGTTCACGGCGCTCGGCGGCGTGCCGGTGATCGTCGAGGCGGCCGCCGAGTTCGTGCGCGAGCTCTCGGTGATCGCCGCGCGGGGCCGCGACGGGGCCACCGCCGTCTATCCCCTGGCCGAGAACCACCACGAGCACGGCATCCTGCGCCGGTCGCTGGCGCCGGCCCGCGTGACCCCGGCCATGGCCGACCAGGCCGAGCGGATCGCCGCGCGCATCCTCTCCGGCCTCGACTATGTCGGGGTGATCGGCATCGAGCTCTTCGAGATGGCCGACGGCCGCCTGCTGGTGAACGAGTTCGCGCCCCGGGTGCACAATTCCGGCCACTGGACCCAGGACGGCTGCGAGGTAGACCAGTTCGAACAGCACATCCGCGCCGTCGCCGGCTGGCCGCTGGGCCCCACCCGGGCCATCGCCCAGGTCGAGATGCTGAACCTGCTGGGCGAGGAGGTGCTGGCCTGGCCGCGCCTCGCCGCCGAGCCCGAGACCCGAATCCACCTCTACGGCAAGCGCGAGGCCAAGCCCGGCCGCAAGATGGGCCACGTCAACCGGGTGAAGCCGCTCTGACTCCATCCCTCCCCTGAAGAGGAGGGATGTCAGGCGCGGTAGCGCATCCGCCCCAAGGCCTCGGCGAAGCGGTTGGCGATTTCGCCGGGGCGGAAGCTGGTGGTCGCCTTCCACGTCTCGAAGGCCATGACGTTTTCGATGCGGCGGTCGGTGAAAGCCTTGGCGGCCTCGGCGCCGGAGGCGAAGCGGATGGCCAGCGCGCCCGAGAGGATGCCGGCCAGCAGCACGCGCTTGGAATAGTGGTTCTCGTCGGTGGCGACGTCGCCCGCCCAGCGCCAGAGCCTGTCGGCGCTCTCCCAGGCCAGCCGCGCGCCCAGCGCCATGTTCTGCGGCAGGGTGAACCAGCCGTTCAGCCGCCGCACGGCCGCCTCGTCGGCGCAGGCGGCCTCCAGGCGGGCCGCCACGCCGCGCGCGATGCGCTCGCGGATCTTCAGGCCCTGCGGATCGCCCAGCGCCGCCAGGGCGGCCGCGTCATGCCGGCGCGAGAGCAGGGCCGCGAGGTCGGCGGGCCCCTGGGGCAGCAGCAGTTCGGTCTCGCCCGCCGAGAGGCCCACGGCCCTGCCCGCGTTCTTGGTCATCAGCGAGGTCCACCCTTGGGAGGGGACGAGCTTCAGGGCCTGATCCAGCACCAGCTGCTCGGCAGCGGTCGCCCAGTTCGGCGCCGGCGGGGCCTCAGCGGCGGCTTCGGGGCGCTTTTTTCGGGTGGCTCTGGCCATGGGATCACTCTAAGCCGTTTCCGCGCTTCAGAGAAAACCCGTCCACGCAGCGTGGACACAGGCGGCGCCTTCTGCTATTTCGCCGCGCTCGAACCCGAAGGCCCTAAGCCTCCGGGCCCACGGTTTTTGTAGCAAGCCCCTTTGTTCGCTCGCCGCCACCCCTTTTCCAAAGGGATTGAGGGGGCCGGGCGGTAAGCGACGACAGGAGAGATAACTCTGGTTCAGATTTTCGTCCGCGACAACAACGTCGACCAAGCCCTCAAGGCGCTGAAGAAGAAGATGCAGCGCGAAGGCTCGTTCCGCGAAATGAAGCGGCACGTCCACTACGAGAAGCCGTCCGAAAAGCGCGCTCGCCAGAAGGCCGAAGCCGTGCGCCGGGCCCGCAAACTCGCCCGCAAGCGCGCCCAGCGCGAAGGCCTGATCGCCGCGCCGAAGAAGCCGCCGGGCCGGTAGCGCTTAATTCAGTAAATTCATGCCTATCTAAAGGCCGCGTCCCTGAGGCGCGGCCTTTCGTATTTTACGGTCAAGGCGCGGTCTTCGGTCGCGCGTCGGCCGGTCAACTGGTGGAGCGCCGGTCGGCGTCCTATCTTAGCTCCCTGGCCCGAAGCCTTTTTCCGAGACGGTCTTAACTGATGAACCTGCGCAATCTCGTCATCTGGGGCGTCGTAATTGTCGTCCTGATCGGCCTCTACAGCATGGTCACCGGCGGCGGTAAGGCTGCCGGCGCCTCCGAGATCAGCTATTCGCAGCTGCTTTCCAAGGTGGATTCGGGCGACGTGAAGTCGGCGCTGTTCCGTGGCGCCAACGTCGAAATCCACGACCGCGCGGGCAAGACCTTCACGGCTATCACCCTGAACAACCAGGACGAACTCGAGCACGCCATGAAGGCGCAGGGCGTCGACATGCAGGTCAAGCAGGCCGGCGGCTTCACCCTGATCGGCTTCCTCCTGAACAGCCTGCCGATCCTGCTCCTGATCGGCGTCTGGATCTTCTTCATGCGCCAGATGCAGGGCGGCGCGCGCGGCGCCATGGGCTTCGGCAAGTCCAAGGCGCGCCTGCTCACCGAGAACAAGAACCGCGTCACCTTCGAGGACGTGGCCGGCGTGGAAGAGGCCAAGGAAGAGCTCGTCGAGATCGTCGACTTCCTGAAGGACCCGCAGAAATTCCAGCGCCTGGGCGGCAAGATCCCCAAGGGCGCGCTGCTGATCGGCCCTCCCGGCACCGGCAAGACGCTGCTGGCCCGCGCCATCGCCGGCGAGGCGGGCGTGCCCTTCTTCACCATCTCCGGCTCCGATTTCGTGGAGATGTTCGTGGGCGTCGGCGCCTCTCGCGTGCGCGACATGTTCGAGCAGGCCAAGAAGAACGCCCCCTGCATCATCTTCATCGACGAAATCGACGCCGTCGGGCGTCACCGCGGCGCAGGCCTCGGCGGCGGCAATGACGAGCGCGAGCAGACCCTGAACCAGCTGCTGGTCGAGATGGACGGCTTCGAGGCCAATGAAGGCATCATCCTGATCGCCGCCACCAACCGTCCCGACGTGCTCGACCCGGCGCTGCTGCGTCCCGGCCGCTTCGACCGTCAGGTCGTGGTGCCCAACCCCGATATCAACGGCCGCGAGCGGATCATCCGCGTGCACATGAAGAACGTGCCGCTGGCCGCCGACGTGGACGTCAAGGTCGTCGCCCGCGGCACCCCCGGCTTCTCCGGCGCCGACCTGGCCAACCTGGTCAACGAGGCCGCCCTGCTGGCCGCGCGCAAGAACCGCCGCATGGTCACCATGCGCGACTTCGAGGACGCTAAGGACAAGGTCATGATGGGCGCCGAGCGCCGGTCGATGGTCATGAGCGAGGACGAGAAGAAGCTCACCGCCTACCACGAGGGCGGCCACGCCCTGGTGGCGCTGCTGGTTCCCGCCGCCGACCCCGTGCACAAGGCCACGATCATCCCGCGCGGCCGTGCGCTGGGCATGGTGATGCAGCTGCCCGAGGCCGACCGCTACTCGCTGAACTTCGAACAGATGACCTCGCGCCTGGCCATCATGATGGGCGGTCGCGTCGCCGAGGAGCTGATCTTCGGCAAGGACAAGATCACCTCGGGCGCGTCCAGCGACATCCAGGCGGCCACCGGCCTCGCCCGCAGCATGGTCACCCGCTGGGGCTACTCCGACAAGCTCGGCCTGGTGGCCTATGGCGACAACCAGGAAGAGGTTTTCCTCGGCCACTCAGTGTCGCGCACCCAGAACGTCTCGGAAGAGACCGCCAACATCATCGACGCTGAAGTGAAGCGCCTGGTGAACGACGGCTACAGCGAGGCCAAGCGCATTCTCACCGAGAAGCTCGACGACCTGCACACCGTGGCCAAGGCCCTGCTCGAGTTCGAGACCCTGAGCGGCGACGAGATCGTGGCCGTGACCAAGGGCGTCGCCCCGGTCCGCGAGGACCTGGACGCCAAGCGCCCCGCCACGCCCAAGTCCTCGGTCCCCATCACCGCCCGGCCCGCCGATCCCGAGCCGGCCTGAGCTGAACGACCGACAGTTTGGGAAGGGCGGCTCCTGCGAGGGGGCCAACTTTTTCTTGTCCGACAGCACCGTGCGGCGGCGGATTGTTCGCCCTGCGCCGGGTCGGCCCGGTCTGCTATTCTGAGCCCCGATGCCGCCAGTTCCCACCCCAACCCGCGTCATGGGCGTGCTCAACGTCACGCCCGACAGCTTTTCCGATGGCGGCGCCTTCGCAGGCCTGGACGCGGCGCTGGCCCGGGCCCGGCGGCTGATCGCCGACGGCGCCGACATCCTGGACGTGGGCGGCGAGTCCACCCGGCCGGGCGCCGCACCCGTGGACGAGGCGCAGGAGATCGCCCGCGTCGAGCCGCTGATCCGCGCGCTCGCCGCCGAGCGCACCGTCCGGATCTCCGTCGACACCATGAAGCCCGCCGTGGCCCGCGCGGCGATGGCGGCCGGCGCGGTGATCTGGAACGACGTCACGGCGCTGCGTCACGCGCCCGACAGTCTGGCGACCGCCGCTGCGCTCGGCTGCGACGTCGTGCTGATGCACATGCAGGGCGAGCCGGGGACCATGCAGGCCGAGCCGCACTATGACGACGTGGTCGCCGAGGTGGCGGCGTTCCTCAGCGCGCGGGCCGCGGCCGCGATGGCGGCCGGCGTGCGGCGCGAGCGGATCTGGCTTGATCCGGGCGTCGGTTTTGGCAAGCACATGACGACCCACAACCTGCCGCTGCTGGCCGGCCTCGACCGGATCGTGGCCCTGGGTTTTCCGGTGCTGCTGGGCGTCAGCCGCAAGAGCTTCATCTCGGCTCTGGATGGCGGAAACCGCCCAGCCGATGAACGGCTGGGCGGCTCAGTCGCCGGGGCCCTGGCGGGCGCCGCCGCTGGCGTGGCGGCGGTGCGGGTCCACGATGTGCGCGAGACGGTCCAGGCCCTGCGGGTCTGGGACGCCATCGCTCAGGCGGGCAGGGCGGGATAGCGCGGGGCGACGGCGTCCCGCCGGGCAATGATGGTTTCCCAGGCCGTCCTGCGGCCCTCGATCGCGTCCGCAATACCTTCCAGATGCGAGTGCCACCCGGCCCGCACGCCGGCGCCCGGCCCGGCCTTCGGACTGAGCCCGGAGTGGGTGAGCGTCAGCAGGCAGCCATCGCCGTCGGCTTCCAGGTCGAAGCGCACCACGGTCTCCCGCTCGCCGAGCCTCCAGGTCCAGGCGAAGGTGTTGGGCGGGTCCAGCGCCACGACGCGGCCGACCATGCTGTTGTGGCCAAACCAGTCGAGGCGGATGACGCCGCCGACCTTCATCTCGATCTCGGCGTTGGCCAGCCAGTCGGCCAGCCGCTCGGGCGTGGTGATCGCCGCCCAGACCTTGGCGACGGGCTTGTTGTAGCGGCGGTGGAAGATCACCTGCAGGGCGTCGTTCGCCACGGTGACGTCGCCCAGGGGCGCGGTGCTCAGCATGTCCAGGGTCTCGCTCATTGTTCGTTCTCCAAATGGTCGTCGAGGGCGTCCAGGCGACCGGCCCAGAACTGCCGGAAGGGTTTCAGCCAGCTGTCGAGTTCGGCGAGGCTTTCGGGTTCGAGCCGGTAGAGCCGGCGCTGGCCGTCGGGCCGCATGCTGACGAGGCCCGCCTCGCGCAGCAGCTTCAGGTGCTTGGAGACGCCGGGCTGGCTGAGGCCCGTCGCCTCGACGAGATCGCCCGCCGGCCGCTCGCCGGTCCTCAAGAGGTCCAGCAGGCGGCGGCGATTGGGCTCGGCGATGGCTTCGAACGGCGTCATGAATATATATTCTTATATAGATATATAACTGTCAAGGAATTTTATTCGGCGATGCAAATCGCGGGCAGGCGCGCTATCGCCGAGCGATGCCGAACCCAGGAAGAGTGCTGATCATCGCCGGCTCGGATTCCGGCGGCGGGGCGGGGATCCAGGCGGACATCAAGACTGTGACCGCCCTTGGCGGCTATGCGGCCACGGCGATCACCGCCGTCACGGTGCAGAACACCCTCGGCGTCAGCGCGGCCCTTCCCATCCCCCTCGACGTCATCGAAGGCCAGGTCCTCGCGGTCATCTCCGACATTGGCGCGGACGTCATCAAGACCGGCATGCTGGGCGACACCGAGGTGGTCGAACTGGTGGCGCGCCTGCTGGACGCCGCCGCGGTCCCGGCCGTGATCGACCCAGTGATGGTGGCCAAGGGCGGCGCCCTGTTGCTCGCCGATGACGCCATTGCGCCGGTCCGGTCGCTGCTGGTGCCCCGCGCCGCCCTCCTGACGCCCAATGCCCCCGAGGCCGAGGCGCTCACCGGCCTGCCCGCCGGCACCACCGACGACCTGCGCCGGGCCGGCGAGGCCTTGCTGCGGATGGGGGCCGGCGCGGTGCTGATGAAGGGTGGTCATGTGCCGGGTGACCGCGTCACCGACCTCTTGATCACCCCCTACGGCGAGACGGCGTTCGAGGGCGAGCGGATCGAGACCCGCAACACCCACGGCACGGGCTGCACCCTGGCCTCGGCCTGCGCCGCCGGCGTCGCGCAAGGGATGTCGCTGGAGGCGGCCGTCGCCCGCGCCTGGGACTACGTCCACCAGGCGATACTGAGCGCGCCGGGGCTGGGCCATGGGCACGGGCCGCTCGACCACGGCTGGCCGTTGCGGGGCCGCAGGTGAGCGCGGACCTCGAGGGGCGCCTGGAAGAGATCGTGCGCGGCTCGCCCCGGCTGATGCAGGTGCTGGAGCGCGCCCGCGACCTCGACCTGCCCGACTGGCTGGTCTTCTCCGGCGCGGTCTATCAGCCCGTGCTGAATCGGCTCACGGGCCGTGACCTCGACTATGGGATCAAGGACTACGATCTCGGTTACTTCGACGCCGGCGACATCTCCTATGAAGCTGAGGACCAGGCGATCCGGCGGGTGGCCGCGGCCTTCGAACCGCCGCTGCGCGAGATGGTCGAGGTGAGGAACCAGGCCCGCGTGCACCTCTGGTTCGGGGGCAAGTTCGGCGAGCCCTATGCGCCGCTGGCCGACACCGCCGAAGCTCTGACGCGGTTCGTCAGCTCCACCTTCGCCGTGGGGGTGCGCCTGCAGGCCAATGACGGCCTGGCGGTCGTCGCCCCGTTCGGGCTGGAGGACCTCTTTGCCCTGCGCATGCGGCCCAATCCGCTACGGCCCACGAACGGGTTCATGCGCAACGCGGCCTCGGTCGCCGCGCGCTGGCCGGAACTCGCCGTCGAGCCCTGACGCAAAACGCCCCCGGATCGCTCCGGAGGCGCTGTGTTGGGCCGGTCAGGCTGGCTTAGCGGCGGTAGTCGTGGCCGTAGCCATAGCCGTACTGGTTGTCGTGGCTGTCATAGCGAACCTGCCGCTCCAGGCGGTCCAGACGGCTGTCGAGATTGGCCAGCTCCAGGCGGTTGAAGCCGCCCGAGCGGTACTGCTGCTTCAGGTGCTCGATCCGCCGCATTTCGAGTTGCGCGACCTGGGCCTCGCGCTGGGTCAGTTGCCCACGCCGCACGCCGCGCGCGATCTGGCGGTCGATCAGCGTCAGCCGCTGATTGATATCGGCGCGCGGGCCGTAGCCGCGCTCGCCGTAGCGGGCGTCGACGTGGCGGCCGTCATACATCTGCGCCGAGGCGGCGCTCGCCGACAGCGCCAACGCGGAGGCGGCGCCGATCAGGGTAAGGGTCGTAAGCTTCTTCATCTGTCTTATCCTCTGCTCTGGTCGTCCCTCGGCATCGGGTCCCGGTGGGGACGGCGCCAAAAACACCCGGCATGGCGTTTGGTTGCCGGGACGTCCGGGGCGCCGGATCGACGATCACAGGAAATCATGCCCGGCATGACGCGCGCCTGAGGCCCACGTTGTGCGGCGTTCAGCTTTGCTAAGGCGGTGGGATTCAGCCGGCTTTGACGGCGGAAGCGCGCTGGGCCCCGCCCGTGGCGGCGGTGGTAAGGGCGCCGGAGATCGCCTCATAGAGCTTGGCGATCTCGATGGGCTTGGCCACGTGGTCGTCCATGCCGGCGGCCAGGTATTCGTCCACCTGGAAGGTCAGGGCGTTGGCGGTCAGCGCCACGATCGGCGTGCGACGGCGGCCTTCGGCGGTCTCCAGCTCGCGGATCTCGCGGGCGGCGTCGATGCCGTCCATCACCGGCATCTGGATATCCATCAGGATCAGGTCGTAGCCGCCGATCTTCCAGGCGTCGACCGCCTGACGGCCGTCGCCGACAATGTCGATGTCGATGCCCAGCGAGTCCATGACGGCGGCCAGCACGTGCTGGTTGGTCGGGTTATCCTCGGCGGCCAGCAGGCGCAGGTTGCCTTCGCGGCTGGCGTGGACCGCGTCGGCCACGGCGTCGCAGGTGGCGTGGCCGCGGGGCAGCGGCAACTCGACGGTGAACACCGAACCCTCGCCTTCGAGGCTTTCCACGTTGATGGAGCCCCCCATCATCTGGGTCAGCTCGCGGCAGATGGCCAGGCCAAGGCCTGTGCCGCCGAACCGGCGGGTGGCGGAGTTGTCGGCCTGGGTGAACTTCTCGAACAGCGCCGGCAGCTTCTCCGGTGCGATGCCGACGCCCGAGTCGCGGACGATGAGGCGCAGCGCGTCCGTCTCCGGATTGACGTCGACCGCCGCCTGGACCACGCCGGCTGGCGTGAACTTCACGGCGTTGGAGATCAGGTTGCCGACGATCTGGCGCAGGCGGTCGGCGTCCCCGCGCCACCAGCCGCGGGCCTCCTCGGCCATGGTCATCTGGAAGTCGAGGCCCTTGTTGCGCGCCAGCACGCCGAAGCTTTCGACGGTGGCCGACAGCGAGGGCTCCAGGTCGAAGTCCTCCTTCACCAGGGTGAGCTTGCCGGCCTCGATCTTGGAAAGGTCGAGCACGTCGTTCAGCACGGCCAGCAGCAGGGAGCCCGACTGGCGGATGACGCCAAGCCGCTCGCGCTGCGATGGGTCGAGCTCGCCCATCGACATGACCTCGGCCATGGCCAGCACGCCGTTCAGCGGGGTGCGGATTTCGTGGCTCATATTGGCCAGGAAGTGGGTCTTCAGCACATTGGCGGCGTTGGCCGCATCGCGGGCGCTCTCCAGGTCGCGCATGGCGCGCTTCAGGTCTTCCTCGCGCTCGCCGAGCTTGCCGAGCAGGTGGTTGAAGCTGGCGGTCAGGCTGCGGAACAGCTCGTCCTGGGCCTTGATCTCGATAGGCTCGAAATTGCCGCCGCCGGCCACCTGGTGCATGGCCTCCGACAGCCGCTGGACGGGCGCGATGATCCGGTGGGCCATGCCGCGGGCCAGGAAGAGCGCGACGCCGACGCCGCCGAACAGCAGGGCGGCGGTGAGGGCGATGAACTGTGGCAGAAGCGGCGCGAGCTGCGGCCGTATGACCGTCATGGTCAGGCGGCCTACGGTCTTGCCGCCAGCCTTGACCTCGGTCTGGATCGATTCCGTGGCGCCCGGCGCGGCGACGCTGGCGCTGCGGTCGAAGACGCCAAGGATGCGGCCGGCCGGATCGGTGAGCTGCGCCGAGTCGACGTTCCTGCTGGCGGCCAGGGCCGACAGCGCGGCCTGGATATCGTCAAGGTCGTTGTCGACGACGGCCGGGGCGACCGTGGAGGCGGTGATCTGCGACAGAGCCGCGTAGATCTGATGCGACTGGGTGCGCGCCACGGCCCACTGCTGCAGGGTAAAGGTCCCGCAGGCCGCGATCAGCACCACCAGCGTCGTGACCAGGCCGACCCCGGCCACGCGAGCGTGGAAGGTGGCGGTCGGCGGAGATCCGGGGGCGCCGGGGTTTTGGGTCATGTCGCTCGCAAAGGCCGCACGGACCCCTGCTGTAGCGCAGCATTCCTAACGGTTGGGTTACCGCGGCGACCGGGACGCGGCGGGCGATTCGATTGCGATCTCGCAAAACTGTGTTCTGGGCGCCACAGCACAACCCTCTGGGGCAGAAATTATGGTTAACAACCCATCAAGGGGTTGCGGGAAGCTTCACCTTTCGTTTACCGTAAATTGTGTTGTTCATCTTGACTGTGGGGTTTTCGATGGAAAAGGCGTTTGTGGCGCAACGAGTGGCCAAGAAGCTGTTCGTGACCGAGGCTGCCGTGGATGGCGCCCTGGTTGAAGCCTCTGAACTGATGGGCGAAATGCTCAAGGCGCGTAAGGATGTGAACACCTCGCTGGTGTTCGCCGACGACGTGCAAATCAAGATGGTCGAAGCCATCAAGGCGCTCAGCGAAGCGCGCACCGCCATGGTTGCGGTTCATAACGAGCTCAACGAAGCCAAGCTTCGCCTGGGCATCCGCACGAAGATGGATGGTATGGACAAGCCGGCGCAATTGCTGGCCACCACCCAAACCACCCTGCGCGAGGTCGGCTGACCGATCCTCGGATCGGCTAGCTGCCTCATTATTGCAGTAGATTAACTGGTTGGGCGCCTCTAATCGGCTTAGAGGCGCCCAATCATGTCAGCCATATCCGTCGGACTGCTCATAAACACCTTCTCGGTCCTTGGCGCCCTCTTCGCATTTTGGAAGGGTGGCCCGGCCGAACGCGCCGCTGCGCTGGTCGTCGTCCTTAACGTGCTCATCGGGCGCTCCGGTCATTTTCTCTCGCCGGCCAACGACGACGTTATCCGTCTCGCCAATGACGGCCTGACCGCCCTGGTGCTGCTGGCCATCACCGTGCGCTACAGCGCGCTGTGGATGGGCGGCGTGATGCTGTTCTTCGCCGTTCAGTTCTCCATGCACTCCTTCTACATCGTCGCCGAACGGCCGAGCGACTACTTCTACGCGCTCATCAACAACATCGATTTCATCGGCATCAACTGGTGCCTGATCATCGGCTCGCTGGTGGCGTGGCGAAGGCGCGTGCGCCAGGCGCGGGCCATCAACCTTTCCGCGGCCTGAGCTGGTCGGGTTGGCGCGGGCCGAGCGGCTTTGTCGCCGCTGGCCGACTTGCCGTAGCCAGGTGCGGCTCAGCGCCGCTGTAGGCGGCATCAGAAAACTTCCGCTTGCGCCCCGGCCCGAACCCGGGCTTTTGGCGCGCGGGCCACGCCCCCCCAACGGGGCGCAGTCCATCTGTAAGGATGGGAGACATCGACATGACGACCCTCGCCAAGCCGGCGATGCGCCCCGCGCGTCCCGAATTTTCCTCCGGCCCCTGCGCCAAGCGCCCCGGATGGAGCCCCGAAAACCTCCAGAACGCCGTCCTCGGCCGGTCGCACCGCTCCAAGCCCGGCAAGGCGCGCCTGAAGGACGCCATCGACCGCACCCGTGAGGTGCTCGAGGTTCCCGACGACTATCTGATCGGCATCGTGCCGGGCTCCGACACCGGCGCCGTCGAGATGGCCATGTGGTCGATGCTGGGTCCGCGACCCGTGCAGCTGCTGGCCTTCGAGAGCTTCGGCAAGGACTGGGTGACCGATGTCGTCAAGCAGCTGAAGATCGAGGCCGAGGTGCTCGACGCCCCTTACGGCAAGCTCCCGGACCTGACCAAGGTGCGGCCCGACGCCGACCTGGTGTTCACCTGGAACGGCACCACCTCTGGCGTCCGCGTCCCCAACGCCGACTTCATCGCCGCGGACCGCGAAGGCATCGTGATCTGCGACGCGACCAGCGCCGCCTTCGCCCAACCTCTCGACTGGGCCAAGCTCGATGTGGTCACCTTCTCCTGGCAGAAGGCGCTGGGCGGCGAGGCCGCCCACGGCGTCCTGATCCTGTCGCCCCGCGCCGTCGCCCGCCTCGAGAGCTACACGCCGGCCTGGCCGATGCCGAAGCTCTTCCGCATGACCAAGGGCGGCAAGGTCACCCTCGACCTCTTCGAAGGCGCCACCATCAACACGCCCTCGATGCTGGCGGTGGAGGACGCCGTCGATGCGCTGAAGTGGGCGGCCTCGATCGGCGGCCTGGCCGAGATGCGCCGCCGCGCCGACGCCAACCTGGGCGTGCTGGAGGCCTGGGCGCAGAAGACCTCGTGGGTGGCGTTCCTCGCCGAAGACCCCACGATCCGCTCCAACACCTCGGTCTGCCTCAAGGTGATCGACCCGGCCGTGACCTCGCTCTCCGAGGACGCCCAGGCCGAGTTCGCCAAGAAGCTGGCGGGTCTGCTGGAGAAGGAAGGGGTCGCCCTGGACGTCGGCGGCTACCGCGACGCGCCTCCGGGTCTGCGGATCTGGTGCGGCGCCACCGTCGACACCGACGACCTCGACGCGCTGACGCCCTGGCTCGACTGGGCCTACGACACCGTCTCGTCCGAACTCCAAGCCGCCTAAGCGGCCCTCCGCCTCATTCCGAAATCAGACCCTCTCCGCCAGGTCGGAGAGGGCTCTCCCGATGGAGATTCCTTACATGCCCCGCGTTCTCATCGCCGACTCCCTAAGCCCCGCCGCCGTCGACATCTTCCGCCAGCGCGGGATCGACGTGGACATCAAGACCGGCCTTTCCAAGGATGAGCTGATCGCTGTCATCGGCGACTACGACGGCCTCGTCGTCCGCTCCGACACCAAGCCCAACAAGGACGTCATCGCCGCGGCGAAGAACCTGAAGGTCATCGGCCGCGCCGGGATTGGCGTCGACAACATCGACATCCCCGCCGCCACCGCCGCCGGCATCGTGGTGATGAACACCCCCTTCGGAAACTCGATCACCACCGCCGAGCACGCCATCGCCATGATGTTCGCGCTCGCCCGCCAGATGCCCGCGGCGGACGTCTCGACCCAGGCCGGCAAGTGGGAGAAGAGCCGCTTCATGGGCGTCGAACTCTACGCCAAGACCCTTGGCCTGATCGGCGCCGGCAACATCGGCGGCATCGTCGCCGACCGGGCGCTCGGTCTGAAGATGAAGGTGGTGGCCTACGACCCCTTCCTGTCGCCCGAGCGCGCGGTGGAAATGGGCGTCGAGAAGGTGGAGCTGGAAGACCTGCTGGCCCGCGCCGACGTCATCACCCTGCACACCCCGCTCACCGACAAGACCCGCAACATCCTGTCCGCCGAAAACCTCGCCAAGACCAAGAAGGGCGTGATGATCGTCAACTGCGCCCGCGGCGGCCTGGTCGACGAGGCGGCCCTGCGGGTGGGCCTGGAGTCCGGCCACATCGGCGGCGCGGGCTTCGACGTCTTCGTGACCGAGCCGGCCAAGGAAAACGTGCTGTTCGGCGCGCCGAACTTCGTCGCCACCCCGCACCTGGGCGCCTCCACCAACGAGGCCCAGGAGAACGTCGCCCTGCAGGTCGCCGAACAGATCAGCGACTACCTGCTGACCGGGGCGGTTTCCAACGCCTTGAACAGCCCTTCCGTTACAGCCGAGGAAGCCCCGCGCCTGAAGCCGTTCATCGCGCTGGCCGAAAAGCTCGGCGCCTTCGCAGGCCAGATGGTCGACTTCGGCATCAAGTCCATCGACATCGCCTACGAGGGCGAGGTGGCGAACCTCAACGCCAGGCCGCTCACCGCCGCGGCGCTTGCCGGCGTGATGCGGCCCATGCTGGCCGAGATCAACATGGTCTCCGCCCCGGCCGTGGCCAAGGAGCGCGGCATCACCGTCTCCGAGAGCCGTCAGGAGGACTCGCCGATCTACGAAAGCCTGATGCGCATCACCATCAGCACCGAAAAGGGCAAGCGCTCCTTCGCGGGCTCGGTCCTGGCCGGCACGCCGCGCGTCGTGGAGGTCAAGGGCATGGACCTCGACGCCCCGTTCGGCCCGACCATGCTCTACGTGAACAACCTCGATAAGCCGGGCTTCATCGGCAACCTTGGCGGCCTGCTGGCCGACGCGGGCGTCAACATCGCCACCTTCAACCTGGGCCGCGTCTCGGCCGGCGACGACGCCATCGCGCTGGTGGGCGTCGACCAGGAGCCGAGCGAGGCCCTGCTCGGCAAGATCCAGGGCCTGCCCCACGTGAAGGAAGCCCGGACGCTGCGCTTCTAGATTTTTGCCTGGTCGCGCTTTCCGCCGAACCGGCGGCCACTTCGGCGGAAAGCGCTCTAACCGCCGGAGAGCGCCCCGAATATCAAGAGCTCGTCGCCGTCCCGGATCGGGGCGACGACGCTGCGCGTCTCGTCGCGGCCGATGAACATCCGCATGTGCTTGCGAACCCGGTCCTGCTCATCGACCACCCGGAACTTCAGCCCGGGAAAGCGGCGGTCGAGATCGTCCAGCACGCCGGCCACCGTCGCCCCGGCCGCGCTCACCCGCGTGACGCCGCCGGTATAGGCGGTGAGCTGCGAGGGAATGAACACGCTGACGGTCATAGGGGCGCTGCGGTCACCGAATAGATCTCCGGCAGATGGGCGGCGATCTGGCGCCAGCTGCCGCCCTCGTCGCCGCTCATCCAGAGTTCGCCGCCGGTGGTGCCGAGGTAGAGGCCTAGCGGATCGGCCCGATCGGCGCAGAAGGCCTGGCGCTTGACGGTGAACCAGCCCTGCTCTGTGGGAAAACCCGCGTCCTGCCGCTCCCAGCTCGCCCCGGCGTCCCGTGTCCGGTAGACCGCGGGCTTGCCGCCCGGGCTGGTGCGCGGCCAGACGTCCGTGCCGTCCATCGGGAACACCCAGGCGGTCTCGGCGCAGCGCGGATGCGGCGTGATGGTGAAGCCGATGTCGCCGACCTCGACCGGCATTGCCTTGCCGATCCGCTCCCAACGCTCCCCCGGCCGGTCGAGGCGATAGACGCCGCAGTGGTTCTGTTGCCAGAGCCGGTCGGGGTTGGTCGGCGCCAGCGCGATGAAATGGGCGTCCTGGCCGAACTCCGGATAGGGGTCGGGCAGGAAGCTTGCTTCGACATTCTCGTTCAGCGGCCCCCAGGTCCGGCCGCGGTCGCAGCTCTCGAACACCCCGGCGCTGGAGGTGGCGATGTACATGTGGGCCGCGTCACGCGGGTCGATGACGACCTGGTTCAGGAGCGAGCCGTCCGGTGTCCCGGCCTCGGGCGGGCACCAGTCCCAGTAGCGGGGATTGTCGTTGAAGCCCGCCACGCTTTCCCAGCGCGCGCCGCCGTCGCGGCTTTCGAAGAGGCCCGGCGGCGAGGTCCCGACCCACCAGACGCCGGGCTCGCTGGCGTGGCCGGGCTCCAGCCAGAAGGAATGGTCGACGGATCGCGCGTCGGCGTCGTCGGACTTCGGGAAGGCCGGTGGCTTGGCGGCCTCCGTCCAGGTCTCGCCGTCGTCGGTGGAGCGGAAGATGGTGGGGCCCAGGTGGCCGGTGGCGGCGGCCATCAAGAGGGTCTTGCGGTCGCGCGGATCGAGCACCAGGTGGCTGATGATCGAGCCCAGGAAGATCGGTCCCTGCACCCGCCAGGTCTCGCGCGCCGCGTCGCTACGGTAGATCCAGGCGCCCTTGCGGGTGCCCACCAGCAGTTGGATCGCATCGGTCATCGACATCCTCCCGATCCCAGGACGATCCATCTCACCCCATTCCGACAGCTTCGCGCAAGATTCCCTGGTGTCCCGATTCCAAAGTTCCCAAGCGCTCGAGGCGGGCCAGGACCTTCAAATCCGGTGCACTAGCCGCGCGCTCCCACGGGCTTGAGCTCGTCGACAAGGCGCTGGCGCATGTCCTTGAGGAGGGCCACCACCTTCAGCGCCTCCTCGGTGGAGCGGCCGATGAAGGTGGTTTCCATGGCGAGGCCATTGAGCGCCGCGCGGGTCAGATGAGCGAGGACATCGATCTCCTCTACCCGCTCGGGCACGTCAAGGTTCTGCGCCATCCGCATGCGGCCGCGGTGCAGGAAGGCGTTCAGGTCGTCGGCGAAGCCGGGATAGCGCGCGCCCAGCTCGGGGTCGCTGCGGGCGGCGACGGTCACCTCCATCAGCGCGATGGCCTCCGGCTGCTGCAGCGAGGCCCAGACCGCGTCGACGCCGCGCAGGAACCGCTCGGGCCCGTCCGGGTAGGGGGCGAGGTGTTGCAGCATCACCGCGCTGCACGCCCTCGAGGCGTATTCGGCCACCCCGATGATCAGGTCCACCTTGGTCGGGAACTGATGCAGCAGGGAGCCGCGGCTGACCTTGGCTATCTTCGCCACCAGCGGCGTCGAGGTGGCCGCATAGCCGAACTCGGTCAGGCATCGGACCGCCGCGTCCATGATCTTGGCGCGGGTCGAGGCTCGGCGCTCGGCATTGGGACCCCGCGGCGTCCTGGGCTTCGTGGTTTCCAGCATGGCTTGAGGATGGAGCCGTAAATCGATGGAGCCAAGAGGGTTGGCTCAGTGGAAATCGCGGCTGCGGATCAGGCGGCCGGTGACGCGGTTGCGGATCTCCGGGGGCGGGTCGCCCGTGGGGCCCTCCTCGTTGCGCATCTGGGAGAGCTTGTAGGAGAGGTCGGTGAAGCGTTCGGCGACCACGTGGATGACGCCCTCCGCCTCCTGGACCTGGCCGTGCACCGCCAGGAAGGAGGCGCACATCACCAGGCGGCGGTTGGCGTCGAAGGCGTCCTTCCAGATGACGATGTTGGCGATGCCGGTCTCGTCCTCCAGCGTCATGAACACCACGCCCTTGGCGGCGCCCGGCCGCTGGCGCACCAGGACGAGGCCGCCGACCGAGACGCGGCGGCGATTGCGGAAGGTCTTCAGCGCCGAGCAGGGGACCACCTGCATCCGCGCCAGGTCTTCGCGGAAGAAGGTGACCGGGTGGTTCTTCAGCGAGAGACTGGTGGTGCGGTAGTCCTCGGCCACCTCCTTGGGCTGGCTCATGAAGGGCAGCTGCACCTGGGTCTCCTCCAGGCTCTGGCGGGTGAGCAGCGGCGCGGTCTTCTCGGCATTGATGTCGGGCGAGAGGCCCTTCACCGCCCAGAGCGCGTGGCGCCGGTCGACCCCCAGCGAGCGGAAGGCGTCGGCCTCGGCCAGCAGCTCCAGCCCGCGGCGCGACAGTCCGGCCCGCAGGACGAAGTCCTCCAGGGTGCGGACGCCGGCCTCGCGGGCTTCGACCAGCAAGGTGGCCTCGCCCTCCTTGAACCCCTTGACCTGCCGCAGACCCAGGCGGAGCGCGGCGTGGTGCGAGGCCCGGTCGTTGGGCGTCTCAAGCCGGCAGTCCCATTCGCTCAGGAGGACATCGGGCGCCAGCACCTCCACCCCATGCTCGCGGGCGTCGCGGACCAGCTGGGCCGGCTGGTAGAACCCCATCGGCTGGCTGTTCAAGAGGCTCGCGCAGAAGATCTCCGGGTGATGCCATTTCACCCAGGCCGAGACATAGACCAGGATCGCGAAGCTGATCGCGTGGCTCTCCGGGAAGCCATAGGCGCCGAAGCCCTCGATCTGCTTGAAGCAGCGCTGGGCGAAGTCGCGCTCATAGCCGCGCCCGACCATGCCTTCGATGAACATGTCGCGGTAGGTCCACAGGCGCCCGTCGGCGCGGAAGGTGGCCATGGACCGGCGCAGGCCGTCGGCGTCGCTGTCCGAGAAATGGGCCGCCTCGATGGCGAGCCGCATGGCCTGCTCCTGGAAGAGCGGCACGCCGAAAGTCTTGCCGAGCACGGTTTCAAGCTCGTTCGCATCGCCATGTTCAGGCGCGGGCGCGGGGTATTCGACCGGTTCCTGACCGTTCCGCCGCCGCAGGTAGGGGTGCACCATGTCGCCCTGGATCGGGCCCGGCCGCACGATCGCCACTTCGATGACGAGGTCATAGAACTTGCGGGGCTTCAGCCTCGGCAGCATCGACATCTGCGCGCGGCTCTCCACCTGGAAGACGCCCACGGAGTCGGCCTTGCAGAGCATGTCATAGACCGCCTCGTCGCCCTGCGGGATGTCGGCGATATCCTCGATGCCGAGGATATCCAGGCTCTTCTTCAGCGCCGTCAGCATGCCCAGCGCCAGGACGTCGACCTTCATCAGGCCCAGCGCATCGATGTCGTCCTTGTCCCACTCGATGAATGTTCGGTCCTTCATGGCGGCGTTGCCGATCGGCACGGTCTCGTCGAGCCGGCGCTGGGTCAGGACATAGCCGCCCACGTGCTGTGACAGGTGCCGCGGGAAGCCCAGCAGCTGCTGGGCCAGCGCCGTCGCGCGGCGGATCTCCGGCGCGTCGGGGTCGATCCCGGTCTGGCGGATGTGCTCGTCGGGGACGCTGTCGCCCCAGCTGCCCCAGACCGTGTTGGCCATGGTGGCGGTGACGTCCTCGGTGAGCCCCAGCGCCTTGCCCACCTGGCGGATCGCCATGCGCGGCCGGTAGTGGATGACGGTGGCCACGATCGCCGCCCGGTCGCGGGTGTAGCGCCGGTAGACGTACTGCATCACCTCCTCGCGCCGCGCATGCTCGAAGTCGACGTCGATGTCCGGCGGCTCGTTGCGGTTCTCGGAGATGAACCGGGAGAACAGCAGGTCCTGGTCGTCCTTGGTGGGGTCTACGGCGGTGATCCCCAGGCAGAAGCAGACGCAGCTGTTGGCCGCCGAGCCGCGGCCCTGGCAGAGGATCCCCTGGTCGCGGGCCCAGCGGACGATGTCGTGCACGGTCAGAAAGTAGTTCGGGTAGTCGAGCTTCTCGATCAGATCGAGCTCGTGATTGATGGTCTTCTCCTCCTTCGGCTGCAGGCCGCCGGGGAAGCGCCACTGGGCGCCGGCCCAGGTGAGGTCGCGCAGGTGCTGGATGGCGGTCTTGCCCGGCGGCACCGGTTCGTCGGGGTATTCGTAGCGCAGCTGGCCGAGGTCGAAGTCGATCCGCTCGACCACCTCCAGGCTGCGCTCCACCGCGCCGGGGAATTTTGCGAACAGCCGGGCCATCTCGGCCGGCGACTTCAGGTGGCGCTCGGCGTTGGCCTGGAGCCGCAGCCCCGCCTCCTGGAGGGTGCAGGTCTCGCGGATGCAGGTCAGCACGTCCTGCAGCATCCGCCGCTCAGGGCCGTGGTAGAGGACGTCGTTGGTGGCGACCATCGCAGCGCCGGACCGCTCCGCCAGCGCCGAAAGCTGCGACAGCCGCTTCAGGTCGCGCGGACCGTAGCGCCGGGCGGCCGCCAGCCAGACGCTTCCGGAAAGCTCACCGCCGATACGGATGAGGTCGCGTTCGAAGGCCTCGTCCAGATGCTCGGGCGGGACCACCAGAGCCAGCTGGCCCTCCGAATGGGCGAGGAAGTCCTGCCAGCGCAGAGCGCAGGCGCCCTTCTTCTCGCGAAGCTGGCCCACGGTGAGCAGGCGGGTCAGGCGGCCATAGGCCTCGCGGTCGGAGGGATAGACCAGCAGGCTTGGGGCGTCGTCGGCGAAGTCGAGGCGGCAGCCGGTGAGCGCGCGGATCTTCGCGCCGCCCTCGTTCAGGTCCCGCATCGCCGACCAGGCGCGCACGACGCCGGCCAGACTGTTGCGGTCGCAGACGCCGATTGCCGCCATCCCCAGCGCCTCGGCGCCCACCACCAGCTCGCCCGGATGCGACGCGCCGCGCAGGAACGAGAAGTTGCTGGCTGCCTGGAGTTCGGCATAGCGGTTCATCCGAACAGGCCATGCAGCCACCACTTGGGTGGGATCTTCGGGTCTTCATAGAGCCCGGCGCGGAACAGCCAGAAGCGGCCGCCGTCGGCGTCCTCCACGCGGTAGTAGTCGCGGATGTGGGTGGTGCTGGCCTCGCCGATATCGCCCTTCCACCATTCCTCGCCGATCCGCTCGGGGCCCTCGGCGCGGTGTACGCGGTGGACCTGGCCGCGCCAGCGGAACTGGGTCGGCGGATCGTCGGGGGTGAGCGCGATCACCGCTTCCACCGGCTCGGGGCGGCGGAACAGGCGAAGCGGCCGCGGCGTGCGCGCGTCCCACGCCCTGGCCTCCGCCGCCGGGGCGCCCAGCGGCCGGGCGCGGGCGGCGGCCAGCTCCGGCACACGGCTCTCCACCGGTACGCTGCGCCAGACCCGCTCGGGGCCCAGCCGGTTGGTCAGCCGGTCGACGAGGGGCGCCAGGCCGTCCTCCAGCGCCGCGTCGCGGAGGGAGTCGAGCCGCACCTGCCGCCCGGAGGTGGCCTCCACCGCCTGGGCCATCATCGTCACCACCTCGATCCCGAAGCCGGGGTCGACGGTCTCCAGCCTGGGCGCGAACAGCTTGGCGATGCGGACGGGATCGCGGCCGGGCAGGGAGAGGCCGATGGAGAGCAGCATGGCCTTGCCATCCAGCCGGTGGAAGCAGAGCTCGAAGCGCCGCGCCCCATGGCTTTCGCTCTCCAGCCGGGCGCAGAGCTTGGCGGCGACGTCGGCGGTGACGCGCGCCATGTCTTCCGGCGCGCTGATCGGCTCGGCGAAGGCCAGTCTCGCGAACCACGGCGTTGGCGGGCGGCGGAATGTCAGCGCCTCCTTCTCGCGGCCCAGCGCCTGGTCGAGGCGGGTGAGCGCGGCCTGGCCGAAACGGCGGCCGAAGGGCGCCCGCGGCAGCTCCATGATCTGGCCGACGCGGCGCAGGCCCAGCCGCTCGATCTGCGCCCAGGTCTGGGTCTCGAGCCTGAGCGCGGCGGGCGGCAGGGGGGCCAGCAGCGGACCCTGGCCGCCGGGTGGTGCGATGGCCCCGTCCTCGCCGAACCGCACCAGCGCCCAGGCCGCGCCCGGGGTGTCGGCGATGGCGCAGCGGAACGGCAGGCCGTTGGCCGCCAGCCGCGTGCGGAAGTCGGCCAGCATCGCCGCCTCTCCGCCCCAGAGGTGCGCGACGCCGGTGACGTCGAGAAAAAGCCCGTCCGGCGCATCGGCCGCCACCGCCGGTGAGAAGCGCACGCACCAGTCGACCAGTTCGGTGAGCGCCGCGGCGTCCGCCTCCGGCTCGGCCTCGGCGGTCGCCAGCTCCGGGACCAGCGCCAGAGCGTCGGTGGCTTTCTGACCTGCGTGCAGGCCCAGCGCCGCGGCCTCGAAGCTCACCGCCGAGAGCCGCCGCACCGCCCGCACCGTCTCCAGCAGGGCGAAGGGCGGCAGGGGCTCAGGCTGCGGTTCGGTGCAGGGGTAGCGCCGGCGCCAGTTGGCGATCGGCCAACTCGGCGACCAGGCGCAGAGGATGCGTCCCATGCTTTCCTTCCAGATTTGGGGCCTCCAGTTCGTAGGCCCCGCTGGCTTCGAAAAGCCAGCGCCCGGTGCGTCCGCCACGTGACCGCTCCAGCCCGACCTCGAACCGCGGCGCGCCCAGGCCGAACTCGCCGGCTGGCGGTTCCGAAGGCGCCGAGGTCACCGACCAGCGTGTGGCCGAAGCCGACCCGCCTGCCTCGCGCCGGGCCTGGCCGCCGAACGGGCGGCGGCGGATCAGAAAACCGGTGGCCCCGCGCTTCTCGCAGGCGAGCTGCAGGCGCCGGCCGGCGGTCAGGTCCACGGCCTCGACCTCGCCGATGACCGCCGCGACCCCGACGGTCGCCAGGGCGTCCTCCATCACCGACAGGGCCTCGGCCTCGTCGCGGACGCAGACCTGGATCAGCCGCCCGGGCGGAAAGCCCAGGCCTACCAGGCCCGGCGCCGAGAGATCATCGCGGCGCAACACCCAGACCGCCTCGCCGCGAAGCGCCAGCGGCGCGGCCAGCAAGGCGGTGAAGGCGCCCGGCGCGGCGGCGGTCTCCACCTCCATTCCCGGCCCGGTGATCTCGTGCCAGCGCCCCAGGGGCAGCCCGCCGCCCGGCAGGCAGCCGTCGATCCGTGGGTCGCCAAATGGCAAACAGCCAGCGTCCGCCCGTCCGCCTGCCTCGATGGCGGCGATCTTCGCCCTGACGGCGTCGAGCCGCCCTGCACGAAAATCGGACATGACTTCCCGGACTCCTTTTGTTCCACTTTCGTTCTAATACGCCCTTCCCCCGAGTCAAGTTCCCCGAGAGGCGCTTGACCCCGGCTGGGCGCGGTCCAATGCTCCGCGCCGAACAGGCGAGGCGAGCCGATGATGCGGATGACCATGGTGCTGGCGACCCTGGCCGTGCTGGCGGCGACCGGCCCCGGCGCGCAAGACGCGCCGCGGGTGAAGATCGAGAGCGGCGTGCTCGTCGGGGTCGCGCAGGAGAACGCCAACGTCTTCCGCGCCATCCCCTTCGCCGCCCCGCCGGTGGGGGAGCTGCGCTGGGCGCCGCCGCAGCCGGTAAAGCCCTGGACCGGCGAACGCATGGCGGCGCTGCCCGGCGTCTCCTGCCCGCAGCCGATGAACGCCAACAACATGCCCAATTCCGGCGGCGCCAATGGCGCGACGTCCGAGGACTGCCTGCAGCTCAACGTCTATGCCCCCCGAAACGCTAAAGGAGGGGCGGCCAAGGGCGCGCCGGTGATGGTGTGGATCCACGGCGGCGGCCACCGCACGGGCGCGAACTGGGTCTATGACGGCCAGAACTTCGCCCGCGACGGCGTGGTGGTGGTGACCGTCAACTACCGGCTGGGCGCGCTGGGCTATTTCGCCCATCCGGCCCTGACCAAGGCGGCCAAGCCCGGCGACCCGGTCGGCAACTACGGCCTGATGGACCAGATCGCGGCGCTGAAATGGGTGCAGCGGAACATCGCGGCCTTCGGCGGCGACCCGAAGAACGTCACCGTCTTCGGCGAGAGCGCCGGCGGGATGAGCACGCTCTCGCTGCTGGCGACGCCTGCCGCCAAGGGGCTCTACCAGAAGGCCATCGTGGAATCCGGTCTCGGCTGGTTCGAACCCAAGACCCTTGCCGCCAAGGAAGCCGAAGGCGTCGGCATGCTGACCAAGGCCGGGGTGAACGCCGCCACCGCCGCCGAGCTGCGCGCCATACCGGTGGAGAAGCTGGTCCCCATCGGCGGCGACTACCAGCCCTTCACCGACGGCAGGCTGATGACCGAGACCGCGTCCCAGGCCCTGGTCCGCGGCCGCTTCGCCGACGTGCCGCTGATCATCGGCTCCAACTCCGGCGAGGATTCGCTGATGGGCCCCGGCCCGGTGGGCGAGTCCTACCTCAGCCGGGTCAGGGACCTGATGGCTGGCCCCTACAAGGCCGACGGGACCGATCCCCAGATCGTCGCCCGCGCCGTCTTCACCGACCGCGTCATGGGCGGCCCGGCCCGCTGGGTGGCGGCCAAGGCCTCCGGCGGCAAGCCCGCCTGGCTCTACTACTTCTCCTACGTCGGCGCCCGCTTCCGGCCCGGCGTCACGCGGGCGGCCCACGCCGCCGAGATCCAGTACGTCTGGGAATACTGGGGCCGCCGCACGCCGATGAGCGTGGTCTCCGACGAGGACAAGGCGGTGGCCAGCCTGATGCACGCCTGCTGGGTCAGCTTCGCCAGGACCGGCGCGCCGAAGTGCGGCCAGGACGCCTGGCCCGCCTACAGCCCGTCGAAGGACCAGCTGATGGAGTTCGGGTCGTCCTCCGGCGTGCGCACCAACTTCCGCAAGACGGAGCTGGACGCCCAGGAGGCGCAGGTCCTGCCGACGCTGGGATTGGGCGGGAAGTAGTCGGCCGGGCGATCCCTCGTCCTCCCCCCAGGTGGAGGACTTCCGAACTGAATCTCCTGCGCCGCGTTTCCTTGAGTCGCATCAAGGGATCGCACGATCATGGCCACGCGTCCGACCTGGCAGGGCTACCTGCGCCTCAGTCTCGTGAGCTGCCCGGTGGCGCTCTACACCGCCACCTCGCGCACCGGCGAGGTGCACTTCAACATGCTCTCGAAGAAGACCCACAACCGCATCCGGATGATCCCCACCGATCCGGAGGAAGGGCCGATCGACCGGTCCGACATCGTCAAGGGCTATGAGATCGAGAAGGGCCACTACGTCGTCATCACCGACGAGGAGATCAAGAACGTCCGGCTGGAGACCACCCGGACGCTGGATATCGAACGGTTCGTCGACGACGCCGATATCGACCGGCTCTACTGGAACGATCCCTATTTCCTGGCGCCGGACGGCGACATGGCCGTGGAGGCTTTCGCGGTGATCCGGGAGGCCATGAAGAAGGCCGGCAAGGTGGCGCTGGGCCGGCTGGTCATGCACCAGCGCGAGCGGCTGATGGCGCTGGAGCCGCGCGACAAGGGCATCCTCGCCTACACCATCCGCAACCAGCGTGAGGTGCGCCAGGCCGAGGAGATCTTCGCCCACATCAAGGCCGCGAAACCGCCGCCGCAGATGATCGAGATCGCCACCAGGATCATCGACCAGCTGGAGGGGGCCTTCGATCCCAGCCAGTTCACCGACCGCTACGAGGACGCGCTGCGCAAGCTGATCAAAGACAAGGAGAAGGGCCATACGGTTAAGGCGCCGGAAGAGCCCAAGGAGGCCGAGGTCATCGACCTGATGGAGGCCCTGAAGCGCAGCCTCGGCCAGTCCGGCGGCGACCGGCGCAAGACCGCCCCGCCGCGAGCGGGGGCCAAGAAGGCCGCCGCGCACAAACCCGCCGCCAAGAAGGCCCCTGCCAAGAAGCGCGCCTGAGGCTAGGTTGCCGCCCTCGCAGAGGAGAGCGCGCATGGCGGCCTATGTGGTCAACGAGATCGTCGTCACCGAGCCTGAGCTGTTCCAGACCTATGTGGTCCAGGTTCCGCCGACCCTGCCGCCGTTCGGGGGCCGCTACTTGGTGCGCTCCGGCGCCAGCGAGGCGATCGAGGGCGCGCCGCCGGGCCGGCTGGTGATCCTGGAATTCCCCGACCGCGCCGCGGCCAAGGCCTGGCGCGGGTCGCCCGCCTACCAGGCCATCCTACCGATCCGCGACGCCAGCTCGACCTCGCGGGTCTATGTCGTGGATGGGTATGAGATCAGCTGAGGTTTGACTGCAGTCTCTTGATCGCCGGCGCCAGCGGCCGTTCGGCGTCGCAATAGTCGTCCCATGCCCTGGTCTTCTTCAGCAAGCCTGGGGCGCTGCGCATCGTATAGGTCTTCGGGTCCAGCCCCGGCCTCACCTGGTTCCAGGTCAGGGGGAAGGAGACCGTGGCGCCCGGCCGTGCGCGGGGCGAGAGCGGCGCGACCGCTGTCGAGAGCCGGTCGTTTCGCAGGTAGTCGAGGAAGATCCGGCCCACCCGCTTGGCCTTGGCCATGTTGACTACATACCTGTCCGGCTGGTCGGCGGCGATGGCGATACAGAGGTCCTGGGCGAAGGTCTTGGCGGTCGGCCAGTCCATCTTGCCCTTTCCGCCCTTCAACGGTGTCACGACGTGCAGGCCCTTGCCGCCGGTCGTCTTGCAGAACGCCACGAGGCCCACGGCCTCCAGCCGCGCCTTCACCTCCAGCGCCGCCTCGATCACCCGATCGAAGGAGATGTCCTCGTCGGGGTCCAGGTCGAAGACCAGTCGCCCCGGCGTCTCGGGCTGGAAGGGCTGGCAGTTCCAGGGGTGGAACTCCACCGCGCCGATCTGGGCCAGCGCCGCCAGCGCCTCGATCCGATCGACCTGAAGATAGGGCGGGTGGTCGCCGACGACCTTCACCTCGCTGAGCAGGGCCGACGAACCCTTGCCGGCGTGGCGCTGGAAGAACCGCTCGCCGTCGATCCCGTCCGGCACACGGATGATCGAGCAGGGCCGGCCCTTGATGTGCGGCAGCATCCAGGGGCCGACGGCCTCCAGGTACTGCGCCAGGTCGAGCTTGGTCACCGGCTGGCCGTCGCCGCCGTCGGGCCACAGCGCCTTGTCGGGGCTGGAGAGGGTGACGCCCATGACGACCGGGCCCCCGGTCTTGGCTTTGGGCACAACTTTCGCCTTGGGCGTGGGTTCCGCAAGCTCGGTGGTCTTCGGCGCCGGCGTTTCGGCCTCGACCTGCTTGGCCGGCTTGTCTTCGCGCAGCGCCTTGAACGCGCCCTGCCGGACCATGCCGGAGCCGGTGAAGCCCGCGAACTCGATCTCGGCGACCAGCTCGGGTTTCGCCCAGTGGACATTGGCCTCCTTGCGCGGGGCGTTCGGGCCGGAGAAGGGGCTCTTGTCGGTCTCGACCTTCACCAGGCGCGGCAGGACAAGGGCGACCTTGTCGCGGCCGAAGCCGGTGCCGACCCGGCCGGTGTAGATCAGCTTGCCGTCACGGTTCACGCCCACCAGCAGGGAGCGAAGCTGGCCTGCCTCGCCGGTCCAGCCGCCGATCACCACCTCGTGGCCGGCGCGGCATTTGGACTTCTGCCAGCTGTCGGACCGGTCGGAGCGGTAGGGCGCGTCGAGGCGCTTGGAGACGATCCCCTCCAGCGACATGCGGCAGGCCGACTGCAGCACGGCCTCGCCCGCGGTAACGAAGTGGTCGACATAGCGCAGCCGGGGCTTGGCCTTGGCCAGCAGCGCCTTCAGCCGCTCCTTGCGGTCGGTGAGCGGCAGGTTCCGCAGATCCTCGCCACCGGCGAAGAGCGCGTCGAAGGCGAAGAAGATCAGATTGCCGGTCTTGCCGTCCGACAGCGCCGCCTGCAGGGCCGGGAAGTCCGGCGATCCGTTGTGGTCGAGCGCGCAGGCTTCCCCGTCGATCAGGCAATCCGGCAGGCCTTCGGCGTCCCGGCCGATCTCCCTGAACTTCACCGTCCAGTCGAGGCCCTTGCGGGTCTTCAGCGTCGCCTTGCCCTTGGAAACCCGCAGCTGCAGCCGATAGCCGTCGAACTTGATCTCGTGCCCCCAGCCCGGGCCGGGCGGCGGCTTCTCCACCAAGGTCGCCAGTTGCGGCGGGATGAACCCCGGCAGGGCGGCGGCCTTCAGTGGCGCGGCCTTCACCTTCGGCTCCGGCGCGGCGCGAAGCTGCGCGGCCTTTTCGGCCTCGCCGCCCTTGGAATTCCAGACCCGTTTGGCTGCGGCGCGGACCTTTCCGGTCATGAACCGCTTGGGC
>Ga0307517_10002332_pt1 | contig 30610 bp, 20 predicted proteins | sample 23_EM_MG_FD_194515 | JGI IMG/M metagenome (GOLD analysis project Ga0307517, IMG submission 194515) | Populus trichocarpa ectomycorrhiza microbial communities from riparian zone in the Pacific Northwest, United States - 23_EM | ecosystem: Host-associated > Plants > Roots > Unclassified | place... | reverse complement strand
CTAAAATTGTTAAGTGGGGTCTTGGGAGGGAAAATTTAGAGATAGTCCTATCTTTTGATGTTTGGCATGAAGTGACTACTCTCAATGGTTAAATATGCGTCATAGCAGTGGCAAGTTGAAGACTTCGTGTTGCGGCAAGTAATGGCACCTGTTAGCATTCTTACTATAAGAACTAAAACTATTCTTCGTTGTCTAATTAAAAGAAATAAAGAAATTTAACCATAAAGCTCACATTTCTGTAATAGAACATCAATTCTTTGGAAACTTGTTGGAATTACTATAAATTACTCAAGGTTCCAAATTCTGAGTTGCTTTTTATGTGCTTTGGATAAGTTCAAGAAAACAATCAAACAAACAAACAGCCAAACAAATTACCCAAATACATCTGTTGGTTTACCCTGAGGATGTAGCTGGATTTAAATCAGTTATATAATTGTCATTGACCAAAAACAATCGAGATGAATTTGTCTTTGCCCCCAAAATAAACCCAATGGTGAGCTGAGAGCCAGAGACTACATGTTACCACCACTAAAAATTCACCCCTGCATCTTTAACAAAAGAATTGCCTAAGCTTGCATTCTTTAAGCGTCATCTATTACATGTACAAACACTCACTTCCGATTACTAAATAGCAAGAAAAGAGCAAGTACTTTTTGTTGCACTTCTGCATTACTGACTGCTACATAAATTTTCCCATCTGTCCAGAAGCATCAATTCTATCAGGTGAAAGTCATTGTTTATCTACTACCGCACAATAAACGAGTGGGGAAAGAATTAAAAGAGCACTAAACATCTCATTGACAATTCCATTTCCTTAGTCATCAAGTGAGTTCTGCATGGTTTAATGGAAGATTGGAATATGACTGGAAATCACAGACATAAAGACTGATTCCACACTATGCATCATGCAGAAAACACATCTAAAACTCACTCTGGTGCCTCAGTTTTCAGCAAGATCCATAAATAAATCCTAAATAATAGATGAAATTGAGAGATTTGGCCTAGTGGGCATGAAGCAGGGCTCACCAGAGAGGGCTTGACCCACCTTAATCTCTCTTAATAACACTTAACAGGTATAAATGCGATCTGTAGCCCTTAACCATATAATAATGGACAAATGGCACACATTTCATTGGCCAACTATGCCCCCTCCCCCCTCTCACTATATACAACCCTCACACTTATCCTGCAACTATTCCCTCATTTCTCAAGCGCATACTTCCCAGCTTCACAGTTTCTCTTTCTATTCTCCTCTTTCATTCCCTTTTAAGGAAGTCCTACCATCACATTCACCTAACAAAGGATATCCACATTCTGATAAAAAACTGTGATGTGTGTTGCCCTCATTAAGATACTCAATTTTTATTTGTACACGACATGCCTCGGCCCAAAAGAATCATCCTGTCCACATCGTTTTAGCTTCATCACCACTATTGTTGTACTAAAAGAAATGCACTTAGTAAAATGATTCAAGGAATACTTTCTCAGTATAATGTGCCAAGCAAAGTAATTGAAGGACAACATATTGCCATGAAGTGGGGGAAAAAAACCATTAGATAACTTCAACCACATGCTAATATGACCTACTTGCTAATGACAGAGTAAGAAACAAACTTGATACAAGACCCCTTTTCTCCTAGCAGGAATAGTATTAGCAACACTAGTTCAGTAACAGTTCAATAATCAAATGAAAATCCTACTTGTCGTGATACACAGAAGACAATTTTGAACACTCACTCTGCCCCCCCTCTATCCCAACCCATCTGATATTGCTCTTTATTAGCACAATTCCTAAAAAGGAATTAGTTCCCAAAAAAATTTAATGGAAAAAAAGTTCTTAATTGCTAGCATCCAAAGCTTAAATATCTGAGATTTTGTTATTTCAATCAGTTATGATTTTGTAGTCTTGTCCTCTAATGTCATGAATCTGGATACTGTCTACACTAGCACGAAGGTCCACTCACAGAGGCTCAACAATCAGACCTGCTCATGCAGTCTTCATAAAAAGATTTGATTTGGATCCAATATCAAAATAAGACAAGAGAATAAAGCTAAAATATATAGAATCAAACAATCACATATAGTCCAAAGAACTGAAACTAAACAATCTTGAGCAAATAAAAAAATGACAGCATCTTTAGTTTGCATCCTTTTTTTTTCTTTTGCTCTAAATGGACATCAATAAAAATTAACAAACGAGCTCAATGAAATTGCTACAAAGACTTATTGCATGTGAAAAACTACTATATACCCTCCAACCATTAACATGAGAACAAAATGCCTAAACAAAAATGGAGGGCCAGAACATGGAAGCTGAAAATCAAACCGTCACCTGTGATCCATCCCAAAGCTGACCCCAATAAACACTGCCAAATCCCCCTTCTCCCAGCTTGTTATCATAATTGAAGTTGTTAGTTGCTGAGTGTAATTCCTTCAAGGAAAAAATCCGCCATGTTGGTTGCTTCTTTCCTCGCTCTTTCCTATAAAACCGATCACAAACTCACATTAATAAATCATTTTTATTATTATTCACCTCATTTCAGCAAGTGGACAAAAATCCCAACAGAGATTTCTGTGAACAACAAAACATCTACAACAGACCTCCCTATTTAAAACCCAATGAAATAGTAGTATCCCAAGAAAACACTAGAAATTGATTACAGCATCTAAACCCTTAAATCTAAGTCAATGAATTCTCATTTGCCACCCAATTCCCTCGACTTTTAATTTCTAGTCCTGTATTTCAAAACCATGAAGCAAACAAAACACCATTCTCAACATTAAAAATAAAAACAAACAAATTATATATACCATTATGACCAACTCCAATATCCAAGATTCAAAACCCATGTAATTTCCCTTTTTTTTTTTTTTGTTTTATCAAAACAAGCAGAAGTATAGCAATAACAAAAAAAACTCAAATGAACTAAAATGGAAAGAAAATAGCAATCAAGAAATAAAAAAAAGTAAAATTTTATTTATGAACAGTTGACGAAAAACCTACCGATCGGAATTCTTTACACAACAAAACATAGAAGCAAAGGCCATATCCACCTTCACCAACAAAAACCCAACTCTTCTTTCTATTTATTTCACTCTATCTTCTCTCTCCACACCCCCTCTAACGTGATGATGCAACACTCAGCGCAGAATATTATTTCTTCTTCAAATTTCTTATGGAGTTACGGGTTTTGGTTAGCAGAGAAAGAGTGCAAGCTAAGGAAGGGTCTTTGTCTTTCTTTCTTATGGGCTGTTTTCAATATTCAAATCACTCACTTGTGGGACCTCTTCCATGACAATTCGCTGTTCAAGGACTATAATAAAAAATTTTATATGAATACGACGACGACGACGCCGCATGTCAATTCGAAAAGAGATACGATTATTTATTTCACTTTTTAGATTTATATATTGAAATTGATATTTAAGAAAATTTATTAATTGTTTCAAGAACACTAAATTAACGTAAAAAACCCCTTTTTTAAAAAAAAAATCATTAAGAACAGAAACGTAGTCTCATTTAACGTATAAAATGACTCGAGAATCACTAAATAAAAAAAGATACATACCCGAAGCATATTATAGTATTGACATGGAGGTTGAGACTTACACATAAATACATGTCATTATTTCTCTCAATTTTTCTGCAGAAATATATTCTGTACATTTCATCCGTGCTGGCTGGCAACATTCCTTCAAAAAACAAAAAAAAAAACAAAAAAAAAGCCAAATGTGTGCTTAATAACTTGTTTGTTTTTTATTTCAAAAACATTTTTTAAAGAAATTATATTTTTTAATTTTAAATTAATTTTTTTAATATTTTTATATCATTTTGATATACTAATATTAAAAATAATTAATATTATTTATAACACGATAAATGCATCCCTTATAAGGTTTTAGAGAGAGTGATGGATAGTTTATTTGCTTATTTTTTAATAAAAAATTAAATTAATAATTTTAATATGCTGATATTTTAATTAAAAAACATGTTACGCGTTCGTTAGCTTGTTGTGACCTGTAAAGACGGTGATTGGGGTAGTTGACAAAGAAGGTATTAAAGCCGTTAATTGCAAATTACAGACAAGCTTACCATGACAATTCAGTTCGTAACTTATTGTATGGTCGTCGATGTTATTACTGTTTGGAATTATAGTTATGGTTATTTTTTAAATTAAAGTGTTTTTTTGTATTAAAATATATTAAAATAATATATATTTTTTTATTTTTAAAAATTATTTTTAAGATCAGCATATCAAAACAATTTAAAATATATATAAAAAAATAATTTTTAATAATTTTTTTAAAATGTTTTTAGAAACACGATTATAACCGTGTTTCCAAACTCTTCTTGTAGAAGAGCCCCACTTTTTTAAGGTTATAATTGAAAAGTTGTGTGTCCCGTAAAAATAATAATACTATTAATTTATTTATAAACGTTCCATTTTCTTTCAATAATACTATTAATTTATTTATAAACGTTCCATTTTCTTTTTTGAAAATATAAAACGAAGAATAAAAGTATATCAAGCAATTCATTCTAAAACTATTATTTATCAAGCTAGATTTTAGTCTATGTGGCCATGAAAAACCACACAGCACTTAAAAAAGAGTTAGGAAACCGGAATAATTATAAAAATCCTAATATAGTTTGATGATGTGTAAACGTTATACTTTGAAAATTTACAATTTATATCTTGAAATTTAATTCATTAGTCATAGTTTACATCCTCAAGTTGATATTTCAAAATAAATCAATAATAAATAACAAAATTATCATTATATTTCATTTAATGTTTATAAAGCCTTACATTAAATATTACAACTTTATAGTTGAATAAAACAAAACATAGCGAACCCTGAATGGTAACTAAACTGGTTAGGTCTTGGATTTGTTTTCTAATAATCACGAGTTCGAATCCCCTCAGAATCACTGAAGGCTTACATGCAAGGGCAGAGCCATGAATTTTTCCTGCCATGGGCTATTAAATAAATATATAAATATTTTTTAAGATCAATTATTAACTCATGTATATAAATTTTTAAAGTTAACAGTAAAGTTTTAATTCAAATACACTACCTAAAATATAAAAAAATAAACTTGAAAGTACATAAAATTGAAGTGAAAGTAAAAATAAACTTGTTATTGAAGTTACATCCTTCGATATTGTAACAACCTCTCAACCGGGATCAAATAACAATCTCATGTCGACTGTAAAACAAAGTAATTAAATTTTTTCCTCTCTCAATTCCTCCTTTCTTCACTTGATTCTTCCTTAGATTAGTGTTTTATAAGTTGGACTTTTTAAGTTTACAAGGTTATTCTCTCACTTTTCTTATTTTTTTTCCTTAGATATTTTTTATGTTTTTCCCTTACTTTTCTCTATTTCTCTCTCGCCTTTTCTTTTCTTTCTTTTCCTATTCTGCTTCTGGCCAGTTAGCAACATATAAAAGAAAGGAAGAGCTGATTTGTTTTATTTTTTAATATCAAATAACCATTTTACCCTTACTGAGTTGTTTTGCTTTTATTTGACTGTTCTTCTTTTTTTTCTTAGCACTACCAAGCTCCGTTTATTCTAAAATTTTAACCAGATTTTATTCAATATATTTTAAGATCTCTCATAAAATTTCAGCTCAATCTGATGGTCGGATTGAAAATTACACCCAATAACGTAAAACTGGTCAAATTGAAATTTTTCATCAAATTTCTAAATTTCTTCAAAAATTCTGAAATTTTAACCCAAGTTAAAACATCATATCAGAAGACTCCATGCAAATTTTTAGAAGTTTTTGATAACTCAATCGAGAATTATGAATTTTTTTTACATAACGCTAGTAAAAGAATATTGATAAAATCTTGAACTTAGTTATAGCCCACCCAAGCCTTTAACATGCCTCCACCTGTGGGATTAATCAAGGTACACGCAAGCTGACCCGAACACCCACATTAATAAATAAACAAAACATACCCATCAATCCCTTAACCCAGCAACAATAAAAATCCCGACGATCACTGTATCTATAAAATCAATCATGATTTCTATTTTCCAAAATCAGATCATTTCAATTTCAATTTCAGATCCATTTTTCTTTCTCGGCAACCAATCAATCCAGGTTGGCATGAAAGCCTCTGTCTTTTCAATCCGATTGATTATGTAGAGGAGATTGACTCAATCGGTTAGATTTTTTGTTTGCTTTCTTCTTTAGGCAAAAAAAGACAAATAGGATATACAGAGTCACATGGAATAGCAACACTGCACAAATATAAATACTAGAAATCCATTGAAAGATGTATAAAAAAGAGTAATTATGGTGTTGGTTGTTGCAATAATGCTACAAATTAATGTTTTGCTGTACATATCTATAATATCTCAACAATATAATTTGATGGTGAGCTTTAAATTTTTAGTTCGGGATTTCAAGTTCAAACTCTAAAAATTCTGTTTTGTTTTTTAATTTTAGATGATTAGAAATTCATGATTTTTTTATATTTATTTTCTACGGAGTAATTCCGATTTCATGATCCAGGTCATAAGTTTTGAAGATTAACCTAGTTTAACTTTGATCTTGTATTTTAGGTATACTTCAATATTATGTTATTAAGACTTGATTTTCATGATTTTTTCTTTTGCTTTCTTTCTTATGTGGTTATCCTAATTTTATATCATGAGTCACATGTTAGTCGAGTTTGTCGTGGCATGCACGACGTTGAATGACATATCTGGCTCTTGAATTGAGAGGAGTTTTGGATGTGTTGGAATAAATCATAAAAAAATTATGTTTTGAAGGGTTTTGGAGTCGCTACCTAGTATTATGGTCACTATAAAACTTAATGATCTGTGAAAGTCTGGGTAAGGAAACTAGTTATGTATGAGAAATATGCATCACACCCAGTACACCTACCTAAGATAAACCACATTATTGATTTTTTTTTTCTAAGGTCATGTTTCTATTTGTTGTTCTGTCTAAAGTTCAAGAAAGGTTTTTTTCAGGAAGGAGATCATTTTCTTATTAGGCTAAAATCTAACCGTTCTAGATCCAAAAAAAAGAGTAAAATTCATATCCTAAAATAAATAAATAAACATATTGATTTTTGTGGTGTTTTTAAGATTTTTTCCAAATCCTAATGGATAATTACAAATTTGTTATGATAAAAATTAATTGACTTTTGAATTTTTTAAAATATGATAAAAATACAATTTTTATTTTTTGTTTTATAAAAAACATGCATGAGATTTTTTTAGAATTTGGTCGTATGCACACAAATAAAAATATATTTTTGTATTTTTTAGATAATAATTTTTTTAAAATTTTTTCTGAAATCTTGAAGAAAAAAAGATATATTTAATATCAGGTCAGTATCATATAATATAAGTTTACAGCTAAATATTAAATGAAAAGGTTGGAAAACACATGAGGTATTCACAAATAAATTTAAAATGGTCTCTGAATTTTTTCAAAATTTTCAGAAATTACTTGAGGTCTGTTTTGCAAAAGCACATAAAAAAATATTGCTGAAAAAACAGTAGGGTATATTTATCAAACACACCCTTAACTAAAAATCAGAGGTTTAAAAAATGCCTTAAGGCCATGTTTGAAAAACACACCTTAAGGACAATTTTTTTTTTTTTGATAAAAATTGAACATGTCAAACATGATTTTAAGCTAATGGACTTAGCCCAACCATGTGGACTAGGCTTCTTGGCTCAGATCCCAAACCTAAAAACACCATCTAGAATTAGAAATGAAAAATTGAAAATCAAACAAGGTTTTTTTACTTGAATCTCATCAAGAACAGTAAAGAACAATATAAAAAACCTAGAAATGTGAATTTTAATTTAGACTAGATTACATCAAATTGAAGGCACATAGACATGTAAAAACATTATTTAAACAAGTATATGAGGTTGGATCATCACAATGAACACCTAATTATCACAATTAATTGATTTTATACAAAGAATAAAACAAAAGAGCCAAAGATTAAATGCCATGATTTTGGTGTTTTTAAGCCATTAAGGCCCTCAATTAATGATCAACAAGCATGCACACATATGCAAGAACCAATAAATGATAAAAAAAAAAAGACATGTAAATCAAGGACCTTAGGCAATTTTCAATGTATGAACACTAAACTCAGAAATGCCCATCAAGTGTTCAACCTAGAAACAAGCATTAAAAACCCGGAAAATAGCCTAAACCTAACAACCATAACTTGTTTGAACTATCAAAATAATAAGAAACAAAAAAGCAAAAGCAAAACAGTAAGCAAAGTCTATATTATCCACAATAAACCAAAAACACATTTCAACATTGTTCCATTGGCTATATTTTATATTCTTAACAATAAACCATATGTATTTAGCTTAAGCAAACTCAGTCAACCACTAATAATGACCTAACAAAAAAAAACCCGCCTTTTTAACACATTATGCCTTTATTAAACATCTTGGAACATTAAGACATGCTAAAATGTGTCTCAAATTGCCATTTATCACTTCAATAACAATCCTAAACATCAAACTAAGCCCCAAACAAAACTTAAACATGCATATACATACTAAATCAAATCATAACTAAGCAACTAAAAAAGATCAAATAAAGAACTTATTGCATCGAAAGTAACAAGTAGCTTAAAAGGGAATGCATAATAAGCATCAAATGCAAACATTTAATAAACAGAATGAAAGGGGAGGGGGTGTGCTCATTTAGCTTTACCCCCCCCATTAAAGTTGGAAACATACCTTGTCTAACAACAATGCCTTTTAATTAGGGATTTTTAAAAAGACTTTGGACTTGTAATGGTGGTTTACTAAAGGTTTTCTGTTGTTTGTCTTGGTTGGTTAATGGTTTGGCTAAGGATTTTCGGGTGTGGTAGTGTAAGGGTATGTGTTTTCCACGTTTCTTCTGTCATGGCTTGTGACAGGTTTTTAAAGGGCAATGAGGATCATCCAGAGGCCATGAGCTGGACAATCCTCACCCTTTAATGTTTAAGAACAAATCTCAACCATCCATTGAGGCTTAGGATTAGCCTTTGCAGCGTTTGAAAGCTGACAATAAGAGTACATTGGCTAGTTTTTGTTATTTTCTGGCAGACATGGCTGTTGGGGTGTGAATTTTAGCCTCTTGTAGCAACGCCTCCAAGGCTATGAAAAAGCCTTTGTTTTGTCTGGGTAAAAGTATAAAAAGCAAGGTGTGAGGGAGTATGTTTCTTGTCTTATCTGGGGGAAGAGATGAGGAAGAAATAGGCACTGCAAGGTGGCAACAGAACCAAGCTTTTTTCAGGACTTTTTGAGGAAGAAGATCAACAGTGGCCAGACATCAAGTCGTTTGGCCCCCTTTTATATTTTTTTGTCCAGGATTAAACAAAACATCATCATTTTGAAACAAAACAAACCACTTTGATCAAGACGCACCATTTTATTTAAATGAAATGACATCGTTTTGATAACTCGATGTTAATTAGGGTTTTAATTTTCCTTTTTGATTTGAGCTCTCAATCTTTTAAATTTGTTCAATTAAACCCTCGATTGATCCTGATTTTATGAATCAATTCAATTTTACCTATGTGAAATTTCAAAAGGCCCATTTAATTTTAGCGTGTTTTTCAACATGATCCCTAGTCTTGGATATTTTTGATTTCATCCTTAATTGACCCTTACAACTCCTAATTCTTTCAATTCAGCCCCTGTTTTATTCAATTTTGATCCCTATATTTCTTGCTGCTTTCACATCTTGATCCTTAGTCCTGAATTCCTTCAATTAGGCATTTAATTAACCCTCAAACTTTGATTTTTTGCAACATCACCATTGATTTCATTCGATTGAGTTTGTAAAAATTAAATTTGGTCATCCAAAATTTCAATCTTATTAATTAAACTCAAAGTAGGCTTCCAAATTTATTTTTTCACCAATTAAGTCCTTAATAAAATTAGTTTGATCGATTAAAAATCTAATTAAGTCCTTGCGCTTAATTAATTATTTTAATTTTGACCCAAATTAATTCTTAAACTTAATTAAATCTTTAATTATGTCCATGATTAAATCAAATCAGCCTATTAAAAATATAATTAAGTCTTCAGGCTTAATTTTTATGCAAATTCATCTGATATTCACTCAAGTTAACCTTGAATTTGCATTGTTCTTTATTTTTAGGTCCTTTGAGGTTACAATTAAATTTCCAATTTTGTCTAAGATTCTAGTTTGGTTCCTTCATCTCTCGTTTATACATTTAAATCTCTCTTCGGCTTGTTCTTGCTAACTATATCACTTGTCCTTTTTTTATTATTATTGTTTAAAAGAAAAGGATAATTTCAAAGGAACCTGAAATTGGGTTATGAAAAAATTATTTCGGGCTGACTTGAGTTTTTTTTCTTGATATTTTTTTAAATTGATTTTGTTTTCAGTTTCACATTTCATTATTTAGTTTGCTTGAGAGTTGACCTCCATTGTTTTATGTGCAAGCTTTCCCGGTCTCATGACCAAGCCATGAATTTGGCATGCTCACTCAAGTCAAGTTTTTTTTTATCCTTTTTAAAATTGATTTTCTATAGTTTATCCTTCAACATTTTCTTTGCTGATAATTGAGCTTCAAATTTCATTGATTTTTTTATGAGGTGATATCGTTCTCATTTAATTTTTCTTTGTTATCAAGATCGTTGAGATCTTTTATGAATATTTAGAGCATATCTTTTCATAATATGAGCAAGCGTTCATTTTTTTTTTATTATTCATTGTCAATTTTTTTCTTTTGCCTTTTTTATAATCATATTATTAAATTACCTAAGCTTATCGAACCCATTCGAGTCAATGATCTGTATTTCAAATTTTTCTTGCTCCTTTAAAAATGATATCATCATCTGGGTATTTTTTTATGTTAGAAAAAATTTGACCTGTCTTGCGGCATAACACAAACCTTCTATCTAGTATTTTTCTATAAAATGTACTATTAGTCTCGAATTGCTTAAGATTTGTTTGGTCCTATTATAAGTATAAGAAAAGTATCCTTTTGGTTGATTATTAGATAGTAGGGTCACACTCAGATCCATTTTTTTAATGTAAAAACAAAATGTTCAAGCACTCTTAGTGTGGTTTTTAGTAGCAAGAAAAATCTTAATCATTATTTTAACTAAAAAAACGGTGTGATAATTTTAATGTGAGTGTAAAAAACATAAAAATAATACAAAGCTTCCATATTTTAGCAGGGGACTCTTCAGAAGTGCCATCAAATCTGGCTTTATTGGTTTATCTTGAAGTCTTCCAGCCTAACTTGTCTAACTCGGGTTTCAAATCAAACCTCGTGGGTGTTAACTTGATATGACATGGTAAACTTGACGGGTTAAAAGACAATATGGAAAACCAATAAATTATACGCGTTGACTAAAAAAAATCAAGACAACATTTTATTTTTGTAAATATGGAAATAATGATATTTTGAATCGATTCAGGTCAATTCATTAGACTCACGACTCAGGACATATATCCGAATTAGTTTGATACGTTTGATTTTTCAAAATTAGTTTTTATTTAATTATTTGATAAAAAAAAAAGAGAGAGACAATCATAGTATTTAAGATTATAGGAACTTTTTTCAGAATATTAGCAATCTTTCTATCTACACAACCCATCATAATAATTTCTTTTCAAATAACATTTTGGTAGTTTTAACGTGAGCATATTAAAAATAATATAAGAACAACACACCACGTGTGCATTGTCATACAAAATTTCTTGTAATATGTTTTTGAAGACACGTGGATGAAAGACAACAATTACTTTTTTTAAAAAAAATTAAATAATGAAGGGCTACACAAAAATATAGCTTGTTGAATAAGAAATGTCATAAAAAATAAAGTAAAAACCGAACAATGTGTAATAAAATAATATCATATATGTATATTTTAAATTATTTAATTTTAATGAATCTAAATTGAAAAGGAAAGAAATCAAAGGCCTTTGAAAAAATAAAAAAAGAGCCCAGACACTTAGGCCTGACCCATAAAAAAAAAGAGAGCTAAACACACATGTGTTTTTAAGCATGTTGTTCAATCGTTTTTATTTATATATATAATAAAAAAAGAAATAAAAAGGATGACGTGTTGTGCGTAGTGAAAAACAACGTGTCACTTTCTAGTATGATTACGAGTGGCTAGAAAACCGGGTGTCAACCCATTTGATATAAAAAAACTTTTCTACCATTTGCTCACTTAAAAACATCTAAGAAACCCAAAAGACCTCAATAAAGTCGTTAATAACCTAAAATCAACCTTTACTCACACACAAAAGAAAACCTAGTCCAATTCAAAAATATTCTAGGACCTCGATCTACCTTTTCCACTAAGATGAAGGGTTAAAAATACTATAATGAAACTCTTTTTACTAAATGAAATTCAATAACATTAAGAAAAACTTTGTTGGTGGCTGAATCATGGGCAACTGACCCTCATCCTTTCACCCCCCTCATTTCTCGGCGACCCTCCCCCCTCTAAAACTCAAAAACTAAAATATAAATAAAATAAAATTTTGAACTAAAATATAAAATACCTCAAGAAACATGGATCAAAATGAAAAAGTAAAAAAATTAAGGACTAAGATAATAAGGGAAAACTAGATTGAGCATCCTCTAATTTATATTTTTTGTAAATTACACCTTACATCATTACATTGGCACACCAAAAAATATTGATTATAAAACAAAACTTTCACTCATCCTCTCTCTTTCTTATTTTCAATTCTCTCATTGTGGCAGAAGTGTCACATTACTAAGATCCATGCTTATAATTTCACCTCCATCAATGTTCAGCCACAACTTTGACAAGTTCCTGCACTTTTTATCTCATAATAACATTAAAATCATATAATCGATCATTTCTTTATCTTTTTTATTTATTTAAATAGATAGTTAATTTCAAGATAGACTGTACTATTTATTGTTATTTATGTTTTTTTATACAAATATAATCTTTATGTTGGTATTGTCATCTAAATAAATACTATATTTTTCTATACAAGCTTTATCTTTAAGTTTCATTATGCTACTCTTTTTTTTTTTTCATAAATGGAAATAGCTTCATCTTAATTTGTTCAGGGACTCTGTATTTTGACCAATAATGTTGGGATCATGAAGAATTAATATTATGTTTTTGACCAATAATATTATATTTTTTTGTATAAATATAATGTTAGGAAGACATTAAAGAATATTTTTTTATTAACATGGATGTTCGAGCCAACTTGCGCACATCTCGACTAATCTCGTAAATTTTAAAATTAACAATCACATAAATTTTTAGTAATAATTATAATCACATGACATTTCAAAAAAAAAATTTATTTCTTTATCAAGAAAGTCATTGCACTTGAATTCCAATTCAAGCCGTCACTATCTGGAGATGTGGACTTGTAGAAAGTAATGGACGGTGATGAAAGTGGAAGGCAGTCCTCCACTTAAGTTTTGTTTTATTCCTTTTACTCTTTCAGCTTGTTTACTCTTTTAAATTTTTAATTCTTGATGATTTAATTAAAAGTATGAAAAAATATATACTAGCTTGCATTTTAAAAAATATAAAAAAGGTGATCCAAAATTTATTTATTTTATTTTAAAAAAACAAACTTAAGTACTTTAAAATTAGAAAAATAGCTATAGTGTAGTTTACCCTACCACACACAACAAAACACATTACTATAACGTTTCTATTATTCGATTTATTTAATTTAAATTATGTTCTTAATCATATTTTAAATTCAAATAATACAACATTAGATTATCAATAGTTAAACCAACTCATGACTCGTGTCTTACTTCGAGTAATCTCTGAATTAATTTTTAAAATTATAATAATAATCATTTTTATTTTTAAATTAATCTAGGTCAATTAATGATCAACCTGACCTAGACCTTATCCTAAGTTGCCTCCCGAGTCAGATTTTAAAACTATAATAATATTTTTTTATATCCTTACATTAATTCAGGTTAATGATCAACTCGATCAATGACTCGGGTCTTGTCACGGGTCGACTTTTAAATTAGGTTTTAAAACTATGTTAATAACTATTTTTATCTTTTCTTATTCAAATAAAAAAAATTGCTAGTTAAACCTTTTTTTATGTCAATGATCAAATAGGTAGTCCTCACTTAAATATTTTTTTTAGGTAATGTTTAGTTATTATTTCAGAATAAAAAATATAAAAATAATAAGTATAAATTAAATTATATTTAGTTAAAAAGATAAAGATAAAAAAATATAAAATCTCTCACTTATTATTATTTTTTTTTCTTTTTCTAAGAGACATATAATAGACTCATTAATTAATTTTTGTAAAACTTTCATTCCAGTACAAATACTTATATAGGAAACAAGAAAGCGACGTCATTGAAAGCGTCACGATGCCATCTTATTTTGGGACAACATGTGGCGATGTTAGGGTGGCAATGCGATGTCAATGACTTTTTTTCTTCTCTTCCTACTTTTCTCTTTCATCTCCTTGAAAATCATGTTGGCCATGCAAATTTCAAATTTGTCATTTGCTCTATGGAGATGTCAAATTCGGTTCTTATTCTTTTGATTTCTATATTTTATTCGTAGCTTTTTTGTGAAATCTTTATTTGTTTTCAATTTCATCCTTGAATCTCAATTTGTGATATGTTATTTTTCTTTTCAATTTATCCCTCATTCTTTTGACTATTTTTTGAGTTGTTTTATTAAATTGATTTTTCTTTTCAATTTCACCCTCTAATAAAAAATAAAATTTATTTTTTATTTCAATTTTGAACCTTATTTTTTAATTGCTATTTTTTTGTTTTGGACCTTTTTGTGTAATTAAATTATTATTTTTCAATTTCATCCTTCAAGATTTGATTGGTTGAGAATTTGGTTTTGAGTTCTTTTTAGATAGAGTGATTCTAGTTTAATGACTTGGATCACATGTTTGAAAAGTTAATGTGGCCTGACATTGTTTTTTTTTGTTTGTTTTTTTATATATATTTTTCTTCATCTTTCATAATTTTTTATTTGATTTTGTTCATTTTCTTTTTATCAGGTTATCTCAATCTCATGATCTAGACTGCGGGTTTGGCAGGTTAACTCGAGATGTTAACTAGGGTTGAAGCAGACCAAATTGTTTTACCTAATTTTGTCATTTCATATTTAATGGATTGGAAATTGAGCTATATTATTTTTTTTTATTTTGGATTTTTTTTTTCAAGTTATAATGATCCCTTTCTTGTTCTCTAATTTGACCCATTTGCTATCATTATATATATTTTTATTTAAAATAAAACCAATTTTTTTTAATTTGGTCATGTGTATTAACAAGAGTCGGTTTTTTCTCCCTATTTCAAAACATATTTGCAATATTGTAAAAAAAAATCTGATCGTGGCGCATGACATAAGTACACAACTAGTTCTATAGCTATTACTAGTATATTGGCCCGCACTCCGTAACGGGTCAATATATTTTTTTTAAATGTAAAACAATTATTAAGAGTATACAGAATGTTTTAAACTCTTTGGGTCTGGAAGCTATGACAGACCCAAGTGAACCATGCCAGATCCATGAGCCTTGAGTCTGGCGGCCATGTTAGATCCAAGAGCTTTGGGTCTGGCTGAAATGCCAAACCTAAGAGCCTTGGGTCCCTAACCCAAGAGCATTGGGTTTGGCGCCATGCCAGACACAAGAGCCTGGGTCTGGCGGCTAGAGGTGATCATTTTCGGTTCGGTTCGGTTTTTATAAAAAAAAAGTAACCAAAACAAAATTTTTTAAAAAAACAACATCAACCGAACCTAAATTGGTTCAAACCGACTGGTTTCGGTTCGGTTCAGTTTTTTAGGACAAAAACCGGTTCAAACCGGTTTGACTCGGTTTTGGCTCAAGTTTTTTCGGTTTGGCTTGGATTTTTTCCGGTTTTTTTTCGGTTTGGGTTCGGTTCGGTTTTTTTTGTTTAAGACTTATAAAACCGAAACCGAACCTGTTGGTTTTTTCAAAATTTTAATCGGTTTTTTTTCACGGTTCAGTTTTTTTCGATTTTTTTTCTGGTTTTCTCGGTTTAATAGGTTTTTCAGTTTTTTTGCTCACCCCTACGTGGTGGCCATGCGAGACCCAAGAGCCTTATACCTGACCGTAATACCAGACCCAAGTTATTTGGGTTTGTTGGTGCCAAACCCAAGTTCTTTGGGTCTGGCGCCCCTGCCAGACCCTAGTTCCTAGGGTGTGACCTTATTACTATTTTTTCCAATAATAATAATATTTTTTAAAAAAATTTATTAATAATTATATAAATAATATTAAAAATAATGAATAATAATAATAATAATTTTTTAATAATAATGAAAATAATAATATTTATAATATTTATAATAATATTAAACATGTCTGAACCAAGTTCTTATAGTTTTAAATTTTATCCTTCAAATCAAATTTATGATTTTTTTTAATAGTAATAATATTGTTTTTTCAAATTTAACAACAACAACAACAATAATAATACCCACGTTCCTTTGGTATGACTTCCTTTTGCAGACCTAAGTAATTCGAGTCTGACGCCCTTGCCAGACCCTAGCTCCTGGGATTCAACCGTGCTACACCCAAAGTTCCTAGGGTCTGACCGAGCCAGACTCAAGTTTCTTGGGTATGACATCACGTTCCATACCTAAGTAACTCGAGTCTGGTGCCCCTGCTAGAGCCAAGTTACTAGGGTCTATTGGCGCCAGACCCTAGTTCCTGGGATGTGGCCGTGCCAAACCTAGGTGTGATCTTATTACTATTTTTTTTCAATAGTAATAATATTTTTTAAAATTTATTAATAATTATATAAATAATATTAACAATAATGAAAATAATAATAATAATTTTTTAAAATAATAATAATCTTTAATTTAACCCTTCAAATCAAATCTATGCTCTTTTTTTCAATAGTAATTTTTTTTTCAAATTTATTAATAATTACATTAATAATAATGAAAATAATAATATTTCTAATATTAATAATAATATTAAACATGCCTGACCCAAGTTCTTATTGTTTTTAATTTTGCCGTTCACATCAAATCTATGGTTTTTCTTCAATAGTAATAATATTTTTTTTCAAATTTAATATAATAATAATAATATGAATAATACTAATAATCATACTAATAATAAGAATAACAACAACAACAACATGAATAATAATAATAATAATAAGACTCACGTTTCTTGGGTATGACATCCCCTTCCAGACCCAAGTAATTTGGGTCTGCCGCCCCTGCCAGACCCTAGCTCCTGGATTCGGCAGTGCCACATCCAAGTTCCTAGGACTTGGTCGAGCTAGACCCAAGTTCCTTGGGTATGGCATCACGTTCCAAGTAACTTGGGTCTGTTATCCTCTGCCAGACCTGGGTGTGACCTTATTACTATTTTTTTTCAATAGTAATAATTTTTTTTTAAATTTATTAATAATTATATAAATAATATTAACAATAATGAAAAGAATAATAATAATAATAATAATAATAATAATAATAATATTTTTTTAAAAATAATCTTTAATTTTAGCCTTCAAATCAAATCTATGAGTTTTTTTCAACAGTAATAATATTTTTTTAAAATTTATTAATAATTGTATTAATAATATTAATAATAATAATAATAATAATTATAATATTAATAATAATATTAAACATGTCTGACCCAAGTTTTTATATTTTTTAATTTTACCGTTCAAATCAAATCTATGGTTTTCTTCAATAATAATAATATTTTTTTTCAAATTTAATAGTAATAATAATAAGACCCACACTCCTTGGGTATGACATCATCTTCCAGACCCAAATAACTTGAGTCTAATGCCCTTACCAGATCCAAGTTCCTTGGGTATGACATAACTGACCTAAATTTCGTGGGTTTGGTGGTGACAGACTCAAGTTCTTTGGGTATGGCGCCCCTGCCATACCCTAGTTTCTAGGGTGTGGCTGTACCAAACCCAGATGTGACTTTATTATTATTTTTTCTAATAATAATAATAATATATTTTTTAAATTTATTAATAATTATATAAATAATAACAATAATAAAAACAACAACAACAACAATTTTTAAATTTACAATTCAAATCAAATCTATAGGTTTTTTCAATAGTAATAATATTTTTTTTCAAATTTATTAATAATTATATTAATAATAATGAAAATAATAATTTTTATAATATTAATAATAATATTAAACATGTCTACATTAAATTCTTATAGTTTTTCATTTTACCCTTCAAATCAAATCTATAGTTTTTCTTCAATAGTAATAATATTTTTTAAAAAATTTAATAATAATAATAAGACGTACGTTCCTTGGGTATGACATCCCTTTCCAGACCCACTTAACTTGGGTCCGGTGCTCCTTTCAAACTCAAGTTCTTGGGGTCTGGTATCACTTTCTAGACTCAAGTTATTTGGGTATGGTAACCTTGCCAAACCCTAAGTCCTAGGGTCTAGGTAGCCGTGTCAAACCAGGTGTGACCTTATTACTATTGTTTTCTAATAGTACTAATATTTCTTTTTCAAATTTATTAATAATTATATAAATAATATTAAGAATAATGAAAATAATATTATTAATAATAATTTTTAATAATAATAATAATTTTTAATTTTACCATTCAAATCAAATATATGGTTTTTTTCAATAATAATAATAATATTTTTGCTTCAAATTTATTAATAATTACATTAATAATAATGAAAATAATAATATCTATAATAATATCAAACATACCTAATCCAAGTTTTTATAGTTTTTAATTTTACCTTTCAAATCAAATCTATGGTTTTTCTTCAATAATGATATATTTTTTAAAAAATTGAATAATAATAATAATAAGACCCACGTTTCTTGGTATGATATCTCCAGATCCACTGTCAGACCCTAGTTCCTGGGGTTTGACAACCATGCCATGCCCGAGACACTGGTCTGGCAGCCTTGCCATGCCATAATATTTGCTGCTAACCTAAGATGCTTAGATGAGACAACCACATGAAAATGACAAAACACCCTTATATGCATCATTGTTTTTATTGAAAATTCAAAAAAAGCCCCTAACCTTTCTCTGCACTATATATATATTTTTTTAAAAGATAAAAGAAGCCTCCAACTCAAAAATTAAAATTTTATATTTTAAAGGACTAATCAATATTTATACTGTAGTCTAAAAAACTCTGAACAAATAATTTTATCTTTAATTATTTTTTTAATGCCAAATATATTTTATGAAAAAATTAATTACACCCTGTATGCTTAACAAGTTTTTTTGGGTAAGAAAAATTACATCATTTTTATACTATTCTAATTCACAAATGATTTATATCTTGATAAACAGTAAAAGAATAAATTTAAAACATTATTCTCCTAGTATACTGTATAATCTTACCCTTTCAAAATTTCATAATTTGGACATCGACATGACCGACCCGGCCCCACCCATAAAAAAACACAAATAAATATCACTACTTTCCCACCCGCTATTTCCTTGTAATCTCCGCAACCATAGTCTCCATTCTTTCTTAAGTCATATACTTCCCTCCCATTTATATCATCACCCATCATTAGTCATGAAAACAATCTCCGAAGCCGGCGCCGCCGCAACTATCAGCCCCACGGTTCCCACCTCATATAAGCGCAAACAGATCAACGTTAATGGCGTCGACATGGAGAATAAAAATAAGCAAACTAATGGCATTACCACCGATGGAGCTGCCAACGGTTTCTATGGTGTTGACCCGTCTTTCTTGAAATGGACTTTGCGTGATGTGGTCAATGTGGCTAAGCACCATTGGCTCCCCTGCTTTTTGGGATTCGGGTTGTTGTTTTTCATGGCCGTGGAGTACACGCTCCGCATGGTGCCCTCATCGTCGCCACCGTTTGACTTGGGGTTTGTTGTCACGCGCCGCCTCCATGGGTTGCTGTCCTCGTGGCCGGAGCTCAATACTTCGCTTGCTGGTCTGAATACGGTATGTATGTCATCGATTATGAACAACACATGCATCAATGAATGGGCCATGGTTGATTTTGAATTATTGTTAATTTTGTTTTTAAGATTTGATGTTTAATTGGTAAGCACATTCAAGGAATAATCCCCCCCCCCTCAAATCTGGTGTTCTTGACTGAGTTTTATTTCTTGTTTTAACAAGAAGGGTATCCTATCCTAGGCAAGCCGCCAACATCCAAGGTCAGTTTGAGTGTGGATATAATTGTATTTGTAATGATAACTCATCAAGAAATGTTAGGTGAAAATAATTCGAAGTGGCAAGTAATTAATGCGAGGAAAATTAACAAAAACTAAAGCTAGTTTTAGTGGGTGAAATTATGCAGCCAGTTTTACTGTTCGCGGGTTGTAATATTGTATTTTTTTTTTAAATCTTCATTTTGTGTCTTAAACTTCTTATTTTTTTTCATGATTGGGCTATTTTGAGTCCAATTACTTGTTTTTTGTTTTTTAAAGGTTGAATTGTCCGGCCACATCAGTGGCTGGATTCCGGGAGTTTCAGACTATGCGTAATTTTTTTGACAATTAGTGCGGATGAAATGTCGTCTGCCTCGTTGAATTAAAAGAATAAAATAAAGGCCTGCACACCGGCCTTTTCTTGATCGGCCATGCATTTGTCCTGGTTTATCACGCTCAACAATGCCTGATCTCATTTGTTTTTTGTTTTTAATTTTTAATTTTTTTAATTAATATCTTTTTTTATATTTTAAAAAAAATTAATTTTTTGATTTATGTTTCAGTTAATATTTATTCTGTATGATTTTTTTTTAATAGTGATTATTTTTTAATTATATTGGGTGTGTTTAATTTTTTAGAATGTTAATATGATTTATTTTTTTATATAGATTAAATATTTATTTTTTATAATTGTTTTAGCATGTGCAGTCTTGCACAATATTTTTTTCTTTTTATTTTATTCAATAAGTTTTATGTGTGTATCAATTTTTATTACAAATTGACTTTAATAAACATATTCATTGAACACAACCAAATAAATGAATCGTGTTGTGATATTAAATATTTTGATTTTATATTTGTCTCATAATTTTTCCAATCATGTTTTTATTTATCATTAATGATTTTATTTATTTATTTTCACAATGGCTTGTAATTTATTTAATTATATGGGTTTGTAAGTTTTTTGATATACTTTTTATGATTTTTTATGTAAAAAAACTCGTTTAACAATTCTACATGTTCAATTTTTTTTTTATCATGTATTGATGTTTTCAATTTGATCCTTACTCATATGATTTTTTATTTTCAATTTCACACTTCAATCCAAGTTGATAATTTATTATTTTTTTTTCATTTTTGTTCATTTCTTTTTTTTTTCTTAAGTTTTCATTTTTTTTATTAATGCTTTTTTAAAATAATTTATAAATTTATGCTTTAATTAATACTTCTTTGTTATTGTTTTTAGTCTTTTTAATATAACAATTATTTTTTAATTATATTGAGTATGTTTAATTTCTTAAGAGTTTAATATGATTTACTTGTAGATTTTTTTTATATTTTATATAGATTAAATATTTATTTTTTATTATATTTATAATATGTGTAGCTTTGCATAATATTTTTTTCTTTTATTCTATTTAATAAATTTTATATGTGTATCGATTTTTATTATAAATTGATATTAATAAACAAATTCATTTATATTTATAACAATTATTTTTTAATTATATCGATTTTTTAGCTTGTAGATAAAGGTTTTTTTTTTCCATATTATCTTGATTTTATATATATTTCTGTTAGCTATATCTGTTATCTGCTATCACTGTCTTGCTTTTTTTAATATAATTAAAATGAAATTAGTTTATTTAGTTAATAATCCTAGTTATTAGATTTTATTTTAAAATGCGTTTATAACACCTAAATATTTTAATTTCGATACACAGCTTGGCTTTGGAGTTTTAAGCAGTCATATAATAGATAATATATAATATAACATGATGTGTGAAGAGAGGAACAAACCTAATAGCCAATTAGGGTAATAAAGTTTTTAAACCATTCACGATGTTAAGCTAAATACATTTTCAGGTATTTGTGGGTATGCAAACAGCATATATCCTATGGACGTGGCTAGTAGAAGGCAGACCAAGAGCAACAATCTCTGCGTTGTTTATGTTCACTTGCCGTGGGATTCTGGGTTTCTCCACTCAGCTTCCATTGCCGGAGGTTCGTATTGATCATCGACACAACCTCTCCCTCCCTCTCCCTCTCCCTTTCTCCCTTCCTCTCTCTCTCTCTCTCTCTAGCTAGTGTTTGGAATATTGACAAGAGAGACTTTAACACCCATGTTGTCGGCGTCCACGCATTCTGTCTCTATTAGCAGTGGGTGTCTTCCCTTATCTGTCACCATTGTTTTGTTCTGTGGAGTATCGCTGATGTGCCATGTTTTTGGATTCATTTGTTGACAGGAATTTCTGGGGTCAGGAGCGGACTTTCCAGTAGGAAATGTGTCGTTTTTCCTGTTTTTCTCAGGCCATGTTGCAGGGTCATTGATTGCATCGCTGGACATGAGAAGGATGCAGAGATGGGAATTGGCTCGGGCATTTGATTTGCTCAATGTTCTGCAAGTTATTAGGCTGCTTGGAACTAGGGGCCATTATACCATAGATTTAGCTGTTGGTGTAGGTGCTGGAGTTCTCTTCGATTCGCTAGCTGGAAAATATGTTGAGTGGAAACAGAGAAAACCAATTGCTAATACTGTCACTGTGAAGGACGGAAGGAGGCTTTTTTAGTTAGAGAATGGCAAAAGGTACTGAAAAAAGAGAAGGGAGGAAATATGAGTGACTGGTACTGGTAGGTAGCCTATATAAAGATACATGACCTTTTCCTTGGAGTAATTTCCAACATCTCAATTCTATGGTATATTGGGATAAATTAAACAATTAGCAACTCAAATATAATTAAGCAATTAGCAATTATCAACATCATTTTCATTGTAAACAGGCACAGAATAATCAAATCTATGTTGATTAACAAAATGATAATGATTACCAAACATAGTATCATCTATTGTTTGTAACAAATCACTCGATAATAAATTATTTTTACATCAACCAACTGAATTTAAAAGACCATCGGAAGTTAGGACACATACAGGTTTTGATTGACTACTCACATGCAATATCGTCATTTTCAAATCGTTTTGAATGAAAGAATTAATCATTGTCTTAAAACTACCATCACACACAATTAATACATGATAATATTGTTGTTCACCAATTTGACATCTCTAAGTTATTTCAATATCAATATCATTATAATTCCATCTAAGTTCATGACAAATGGTTTCTTTCATTTCTGAATATGACATGGTTAAATTATCAGTTAACAACAAATTGCTCAAGCCATTGTATGTGGTACTACTGTTCACTCCAAGAACAATATTGTTACCATAATGACATAACATAAATATGTTATTAGATTTTTGTACAAAAAAATCAGATTTCAGTTAATTTAACATAATTTTAACTAAATTGCATTACCTCAACCCTAATTGGCAAAATTCATAGCTAATTCTCAAAATTTAATGTTAAAGCAAACTTAACAAAAAATTAAACATAATTCATGATACATTATCAATTAATATTGTTCATGCTCAATTGCATAAATCAAACACAAATTCATAGCAAATTAATTTAATTTAAAGAAAATACTAAATCCATCAACTTATCAATAATTCAATGAAACATGTAATTTATCATAATCCAACTATATTTATGCTCTATTGCATGAACGTGTGTGCGTATTTAACTATATTATTAGCTGATTCTAACAATATACAAACAAATCTCTAATTCAAAAACTTAACCTAAATTAAACGCAACACATAATTAATTGAAATAATTAATTCATCATTAATTCAACTTAATTTTATATTCAATTATATCAAATAAACTCTAATTGAATGTATTTTTAACTAATTTATTATTGATTCAATAAACCCTAAATTCACCATAAATTCTAAATTCAACCTAAATAATCATTGATTTCAACCAAATCAAATAAAAAAAAAACCCGGTATATTCAATGAGATCATTGAAAGACGACAGAATCTAGCATGAGATTTGATGAACCTATGTAAAAGAGCATGAACAAAGAGTTAGAGTTCAAATAAGGAAAAAGATAAAATAAAACGAGGACATCCATTTTTTGTAAGAATAAAAATAAAAATTCGTAGTAATGCACCAAGGTTACACTAATTAAACTTGTACTAAGTCATGCACTTGCAATTGTTTAAGCAATTCGGGCAATACTCTATCTATTAAAAATAAAAAAATTAATTTAAAAGATTAGGGATTTTTTTTTAAAATTTCAAGATGTTAATAATAAGATTTGAATATTAATATTATTTCATTAACTAAAAAAAATTTGTTAACTCATCATCGATTGAGATAAACAAAATAAATTATAGTATTGTGGTGTAAAATAATTTTTAAAAGAGTTTTTTATTTAAAAATATATTAAAATAATTTTTTATTTTTAATACTAACACATTAAAATTATCAAAAAATAATTAAAAAAAATAATTTAATAATTTTTCAAATAAAACTAACTATTAAAAACACAAAAAAAACATGCTACCAGGATGTCAAAAGAGAACCAAATCCCTTCCGAAATACTCTATCTATTGTCGAGAAAAACCGGAAACGACGTCGCTCCATTGCAAGTTCCAAGATGCCAAAAATTTCCACTCAAGTCTCAGAAAGTCCAAAATTACTTGACACCCACCCACCCATCGCACCACACCACCTTTCCCAAAGAGAACCAAATCCCTCTCACCACTGAAAAGGAAGCGAAGTCGTCGACGATATTCGCGGCAGCGGCGGCCGAAAGCAGAGGCCAAAGCAGCTCTCCCAGCGTCGTACGTAACATTAGAACTTGGATTTCTCAGACTCTGTTCTGGTCAGTTACCCTCAACTTCTGTTCCTTCTAAAAGTTTCGAAGTTAGGGTTTCAGTGTTAAGAAATGGAATCTGAGTTTTGCAATTAGGATTTCAATTATTGTTTTCTTTTGTGTGATTGAGAATTTGCATCATTTCAGGGATGTGAAAAGAGGAATTTTTGCAATCGAGGGTTCGATTGTTGAATTAAAAAGAGAAAGATGGAGTCTTGCAATTGCATTGAACCGCAATGGCCAGCTGAAGAGCTGTTGATGAAGTATCAATATATATCAGATTTCTTTATTGCACTGGCCTATTTCTCTATTCCTTTAGAGCTCATCTACTTTGTTAAGAAATCTGCCGTGTTTCCGTATAGATGGGTGCTTGTCCAGTTTGGTGCTTTTATAGTTCTTTGTGGTGCAACTCATCTTATTAGCCTTTGGACTTTTAGTATGCATTCACGAACTGTGGCTGTTGTGATGACTATTTCCAAAGTCTTGACTGCGGTTGTGTCTTGTGCCACTGCGCTTATGCTTGTGCATATTATTCCAGATCTTTTGAGTGTTAAGACTAGAGAGTTGTTTCTGAAGAATAAAGCTGCGGAACTAGATAGAGAGATGGGTTTGATACGTACACAAGAGGAGACGGGTAGGCATGTGAGGATGTTGACTCATGAAATCAGAAGCACTCTTGACAGACATACTATATTGAAGACTACTCTTGTTGAGTTGGGTAGGACATTGGTGTTGGAAGAATGTGCATTGTGGATGCCAACTCGTACTGGGTTGGAGCTTCAACTTTCATACACTCTTCGTCAGCAGAACCCAGTTGGATATACTGTACCTATCCAACTTCCGGTGATCAATCAAGTATTCAGTAGTAACCGTGCTATGAAAATTTCACCAAATTCTCCGGTGGCTAGAATACGGCCTTTTGCTGGAAAATACATGCCTGGAGAGGTGGTTGCTGTTCGTGTCCCTCTCCTTCATCTCTCTAATTTCCAAATTAATGACTGGCCTGAACTTTCTACCAGGCGCTATGCTTTGATGGTTTTAATGCTTCCGTCAGATAGTGCAAGGCAGTGGCATGTTCATGAGTTGGAGCTTGTTGAAGTAGTTGCTGATCAGGTTTTAAATTACTTTATTTGTCTAATTTTTCATGGTTACATAATGACTTTTCCATTTTTCTAGGAAATTGCTAAATGAGACCTCAACATCGACATATCCACTTTCATGTTTTTATTTTTATTATAGCTGTAGAGGTTTGCATAGATTGAGTTTCCATTTGATGGGTGCCCTCCAAGAAGGATTTTATCGAATATCATTTTAAACTAAGAAGAAATATGCTACATCAGATCAACTTCGCTAACAAGTTTTCCATTAAATGCTGCAAAAGCTTTCACAGCTTGTCATTGAGTGCTTAATTTAAAGAAAGTTGATGAAAAAGACATGCAATGAATGTGCTTGCAATTTTAAGTTTGCTCCATACCATTTAAAGAATGACAGCCTCAATCTGTTTCTGACCTACAAAATTTTGTGGTCAAACCAGGTAGCTGTTGCTCTGTCACATGCTGCTATTCTAGAAGAGTCAATGAGGGCAAGGGACCTTCTTATGGACCAGAATGTTGCGCTTGATCATGCCAGGAGAGAAGCAGAAACAGCAATTCGTGCTCGCAATGATTTCTTGGCTGTTATGAACCATGAGATGAGAACTCCTATGCATGCAATTATTGCACTTTCCTCCTTGCTGCAGGAAACTGAGCTGACACCTGAGCAGCGTCTAATGGTTGAGACAATTCTTAAAAGTAGTAACCTTTTGGCCACTCTTATAAATGATGTATTGGATCTTTCAAGGCTTGAAGATGGCAGCCTTCAACTTGACTTGGGAACTTTTAATCTTCATGCCTTGTTCAGGGAGGTAAGATTTCTTTCGTCTTGCCAAGTTGTTTATATTGCACTGCAAATATAGTTATGTAGAATTTGTAAAGCTTTTGTTGGATGTGGGTTGGTGGATATGATGCTTGTTTCTCCATTGCAGGTTCTTAATTTAATCAAGCCAATCGCATCTGTTAAGAAGTTGCATGTAACCTTAAATTTGGCTCCGGATTTACCAGAATGTGTCGTTGGTGATGAAAAACGACTAATGCAAACTATTTTAAATGTTGTTGGTAATGCTCTGAAGTTTTCCAAAGAGGGAAGCATCTCAATCACTGCATTTGTTGCAAAATCAGAATCTTTAAGAGATAGTCGAGCTCCTGACTTTTTTCCAGTGCCAAGTGATGATCACTTTTATTTGCGTGTACAGGTTAATTTCTCTGATGCGCAATTAATGATCTTTTTCCTGGTGATGATGAGTTTTCTGTTCCAGGGGTTGGTGATGAATATCTTTTATCTTCTGGTGCAGGTAAAAGATGCCGGACAAGGAGTTAATCCTCAGGAAATTCCCAAGTTGTTTACAAAATTTGCACAAACTCAAACTTTGGCAACCAGAAATTCCAGTGGCAGTGGACTTGGCCTTGCAATTTGTAAGAGGTAATTCAATTTGATGTTTTTATAATGCAATTTTGTATTAGCTCACCGGCACACAGTGATTTTAAATTCCAACTATTTCTTTGGAATATGGTTTGATTTTCTCAGTCCTACTGACATTGAAATTGATTATTACATCTACATCTTGCATGTTTGTGATCAGATTCGTAAATCTTATGGAGGGACATATTTGGATTGAAAGTGAAGGTTTAGGCAAAGGATGTACAGTTATCTTCATTGTAAAGCTTTGCATTCCTGAGCGCTCAAATGAATCTAAGAGTCCATTCCTACCTAAAGCAAATCATGGGCAGGCAGGTTTTCCAGGACTCAAAGTTCTTGTCTTGGATTATAATGGGTCAGTCAAATTTCATTCTCATCATTCTTTATATATCAATTGCATTTGGTACGGGGTTGAAAATTTGAAAGGAAAATGTCAAGGGAGTAAGATTTAAAGATGTAGTGTTAAAGGTGTAAAAATATTCAGGGATGTAGTGTTAAAAGATGTTTGTTAGGAGTTGAAACAAATAGGGGTAAAAGGGGGTCTCAGTATAAACCAAACCAAATTTTAAGCTTAATGAAATTATATATAAAAAAAATTAAATATTACTATACTCGTGGATTAAAATGAGAAGATGATGACAACTTAGTCAGGTGGGACTAGTAGCGGTGTCTAAGATGAGACATCTATATTTTGACTGAAGAGCCTTTGGAGGATTAATATGATAGCCCCAATTACTTGTACATGGAGCAAGTACATGAAAAGCAGCCTTTTATGCTCTAATGTCTTAGGGCTTGTGTGCTCTTGTTTAACAAGTCTCCATAGCTGCTTTGGCCTGTAATCACGTGGTTGAAATGCTAACTTCTCACATATCTTGTAAAGCATAGAAAGTTTATAATTTCTTTGGTGGATGTAAAATGGCTAATTTTCCCTGGCGCATCAACATAGACATAGGTCAAAATGAAACATTGAAATCCAAGAGTCAATTTGAATTTAAACAAAAATCAACATGAATTTTATGTCTTCATATCTTTTTTTGGACATGGCATTGAGAGTTTAGCAGCACAGACCATGTTTGAAGTATGTAAAGATTGTCAAACTTGTTTGTGGTTTCCAGGGTTAGCAGGATGGTGACCAAAGGACTTCTTGTTCATCTAGGGTGCGACGTGACAACTGTAAGTTCAATTGATGAGTGCCTACATGTGGTATCTCAAGAACACAAGGTGTTGTTTATGGATGTGTGCATGCCTGATGGTTTTGAAGCTGCTGTCCGTTTACATGAAAAATTTACAAAACATCATGAAAGGCCGCTAATAGTGGCACTTACTGGAAACACAGACAAAGTGACCAAGGAGAACTGCATGAGGGTCGGTATGGACGGTGTTATACTGAAACCTGTATCTGTTGACAAGATGAGGAGTGTTTTATCGGACCTCCTCGAACATCGGGTCCTGTTTGAAGCCATGTAAGTGGCAGTGATAGGAAAAGCACTAATTGGAGGGAAGCAAAAACTGTAAGTCATCTTCTGCGCTTTTTTGCCTGTAAATACCTTAACAGTATTGGATCAGTACAGTGAAGTGGAGCACTGGAAAGAACAATACGTCCTTGCTTAAAGCTAGTTCTTGTATTGTTTTGTGCAGCTACATGTAAAACCCCAGGCAGCAAAAACAGTCCCAAATTCGGGGAAATCTGTGTCTTTGAAAATTATTATATATATTTTTTGGGGTCATGGAGTGATTTGTAAAACAAACTGCTGCTATCATATCATAAAATGAACTTCATTTTGAATGCAGAAATATCATTTGATATGTTTGTTCACTTATTTTTTTGGTAAATTGTGTAAATGTTTAAGGTAAAAATATAGGAAAATAACAAACCTATAAATTATTTTATGCAAAATTCTGGTCAGTTAAAAATTGTAGACTGGGTTTGGCTGCACTCTATTTGCTTGGAAGAACAGTCAAACACAGGACATAAATAAAATGAACAGAATTTCTCCAAAAAAAAAAAAGAGAGAGGAAAAAGGAAAAATAAAATGAGTACGAAAAGAATGGATGCAAATTAATCTTCCCTTCCATTTTCTTCAACGACTGTTTTGCCATGGAGGAAAGGCAAACTTTTCTTGTTTGTAATTTTCATGAAAAAGAAACAAGTATAACTGGAGAAACTTCATGCCTTTTCAAGTAATTTTATAATGATTTTGATACATCATATTAAAACTACTAAAAAACACTTACAAGAGCATCGGAAAAAGCATTAACTTAAATGTTTTTTAAATGAAAAAAGTTTAAAATATATATAAAAATACATATTTTAAATACCAGCTAGTCTATTGGCCCTTGTTTTGCTGTGATGAAATTAATTTTTTTTTTAAATGTAAAAGGAATGTTTAGAGCAAGAATAGTTTTTTTTTTTTGACAGTGTCATTAAATATATCTAAGTGAGTCAATCATAAAACCTATTGTCTCAGCTCTAGTTTTCAATTAATCCGTATGGGAGCTGACCCGACTTAAATTGATTGATTTTATGGATCTCAAGATAACCTAGATTATCAGTAAAAACATGATTTAATTTTTAAAAAAATTTTAAAATAATAACTTTTTAAAAAAATATCAAGAAAACAACATATTGGATCAACTCCGGTCCCCCCACGACCTGGGTCATGAACTCTATTGAGTTTAATAACCCGTTTTACATTTTTTTTTATTTAATCATATAATAAAAATATTAGATGCTTATGAAATTGAACATTAATCCTAAAATAAATTGACAACTCTATAGAAAAATAAAACATGCAGTCTATCTCCTAACCAATCAAATATTGAAAAATAAAATAAAATAAAGTAATAATTAAAAAAAATAAAAGACAAAAAACAAAAAAAAATATAATTGATGGGTAAACCTGCCAAACCTGTGAATCAGGTAACTTAGACTGGTATGTCAAATCCGTAAACCAGATTATAGGCTCCACTGGGATTATAATTTATGATGTCTGTAAACCAGATTATGGGTTGTACTGGGACTATAATTTATAATTTCAAACTCGTAAACCAGATTATGGGCTCCATAAAAAAAACTAAATATGTTTATTTAATTTGTGGTTTTTGGTTCGTTAATTGTTTTTAATAATTTTTTTTCGATTTTTTTATTTAATATTGAATTGGTTTTGAAATAAACTG
>Ga0307517_10002331_pt1 | contig 30612 bp, 27 predicted proteins | sample 23_EM_MG_FD_194515 | JGI IMG/M metagenome (GOLD analysis project Ga0307517, IMG submission 194515) | Populus trichocarpa ectomycorrhiza microbial communities from riparian zone in the Pacific Northwest, United States - 23_EM | ecosystem: Host-associated > Plants > Roots > Unclassified | place... | reverse complement strand
GCTAAGGGCGTAGACAATTTTGTCGTTGTTGTACTCGAATTCCCATCCCACTCCTTTGAAATAGACTGACAGCTGGGCCAGCCAACCTCTGAGTTGGTCTCGTTCGCCGTGAAATGTGCTGGGTTCCGTAATTTTAGGCTTCTTCGTGTTTCCAGATCCCCCTGTTAAGGCTCCAATGATTTGCTGTATTTGATCTGGTGTGAGGTTGGAGGGTAAGGGCGGCTCTGTTTCTTTGCCCTTCGTGTCCGGATTACTTGTAGATGTGGATGCCATCGTGTTTCTTCTTGTAGGTACTGCGTCCGTTGCGTCCGAATCAGAACCTTCTTCTGAGCTATCTGTTGTGGCGCTTGCGACCCGCGAGTGTTGAATAGACTCGGCTAACGCTTCTCCCAATCCCTCTAGGTCGATTTCTGTTTCGGTAAGGTCGATCTCCTGATCGACAGGTGGTTGGGCCGTTTTATCGTTGGGTGTTGCGATGAGACGCAACCAAATGTAACAATCCTATTGTCAGGTCGTTATGCAACAGGCAACGATAGTTGTGTGCTAAAGTAAGTAGTCTTATTTATAATAGGTCTTTATGGAAAACTATCTTTTCAGATAGTACGGAACTGGCTTGCTTGTCTTGAGTGATCCGTAGAAGGCTACTATCTCTTCGTATAGTAAGATAGGTGGATTGTCGTGTTTGATATAACTATCACAATAGTTCTATGTTCGGGCGGCCCGTCGAGACTATCACAATAGTCTCCGGGTTCTTAGAGCGTAGGCTCTTGGACAGGAGGAATGTATGTAAAGAGAGTAAAGCGTAATCGTATTGCAATATCTTGAGTATAGAAAAGTACATAGATGGTTGCGTGAAGATCCTCCCTCTTGGTCGGAACCAAGCGCCTTATATAGGCATCTTCTCTCAACCCTAATCCTGGTGACTCATCACCTTGCGCTACATAAACCTCTATGACTCATAGCGCGTCATAGCGCGAAATCCATCGATGACTGATATGAGTCATCGCACAACATCCCGTTAACCAATCAAAACTCAGACACCACCGATATGATTGCCGTAGGTAGACCGCGAAGCTTCCAAAGTTCTCGTAGAAAGACCGTTGCAACATCTTTTGCGGTTGCTTCAGTAGGTAGGCCGATAAAGTGTGACATTTTGGTGAACTGATCCACTACTACCATGACTTGGGTATATGCCTGGGATTCAGGGAGTTGAGTAATAAAGTCGGTTGAGATTGAGGTCCACGTAGCGTAGGGTGTTTCTAAGGGTTGGAGCAACCCCCATCGAGCGTGTCTTGGGGACTTGTTGTGTTGACACTCGTCACACGATCGGACGTAGTCATTCATCCATTGTGTCAGCTTGTCCCAATAGAAATCCCTCGTGACTATCTTGATCGTTTTTTCAATTCCAAAATGTCCAGCTACCTGAGAGTCATGGCATCCCTTCGCAATCTCTGTTTTGAGTTCGTCGTTGTTGGGTATGTAAAGGCGGTTCTTGAAATAAAGCATTCCGTCTTTCAATTGCCAGTTCTTCGTGAGTTCTCGTCCCAGACTTATCCTTTGGTTAAGTTCGACCTTTCTCTCACACCACTTCTGATCTTCACTTCCTGCCCGTACTACTTGTGCTATTAGGCTTGGTTTATAATTTGTAAGTACAATCTTGGAGAACGTCATACTAGAAACGATCACTTGTTCGAGCTGTAGCCTCAGGTGGTTGTTGATGTCTTCTTGACCAAGGAACTCGTTTTCGATGTGGTTCGCTTGGAGTATGCATACCATTGGTTGTATCTCCATTATCTGAACCAATCTCTTGAGTGACAAGTGGGTGCTTCCGAATCCCTCTTCGCCTCGTATAGTGTCATCCCGTTCGTCTACCTCCATAGCATCCGGCATGTCAATTTTCTCGATTATCATTTGCGCTATTCTTTCCCCTTCCATGATGTGACAGTCGTTATTACTATGGTTAATCCTAATCACCTTCACCTCACCAGTGTAATTAGCATCGATTACTCCCCCGCCAATGTCTATTCCTTTTTTGCTCGCTAGCCCGCTTCTTGGTGCTAGTGGTGCGTAGGTATTCGGCGGTAGTCCGACCGCGATTTCCCTCTCAACCAGCACTTCACCTCGTACTGGTATGCGGATTGCGTCGGTCGCCTATATGTCGTGCCCTGTGGCCATTCGTGAGCCTTTAGTTGTCACTTTTGCTTTGGGGTGTAATCGTCTGATTCTCTAGCTTCCAACTTCCAGTCGATTTCTCTCATACCCGGATTTCTCCTGCCGTTTTGATGGCTCAATTAAGGTAACCTGAACGTGTTCCAGTTTCAGAATTTCCTGTTGGGTATGCTCAGCTCCCTCCTCTCGACGATACTCCGGTCGACTGCTGAGGGCAGCGGGTTTTCCACCACGGGTTCCTGGACGGTACACAATTTTAAAATTGAAATTTGCTAATTCTTGTGCCCATCGCACCTGTGTGGGATTCCATTTCTTAGTCGTTAGGAAATGTTGCAGAATCTGGTGGTCGGTGTAGACCGTTATAGGTTTGTCTACTCCGGCCAGGTAACACTTCCATTCGGTGAAGGCTTCCAGAATCGCAACCAATTCCTTGTCATGTATCTCGTAGTTCCGCTCTGCGGGACTCAATTTTCGCGAATGGCATGCCACAGGGTGTAGTTTGCGATCCAGGAATTGTGACAGAACGCAGCCTAACGCAAAGTCGCTAGCATCCATCTCGACTACGGTTTCTCTTTCTGGATAGAAATGTGCCAGGATGGGTGCTGTGGTGAACCTGTGTTTGAGTTCCTCAAACGCTTCTTCTTGCTCCTTCCCCCAACTGAAATCCCTCGGATTTCCTTTTAACGTTTCCGTTATTCGTTTGCAGATCTTCGAGAAGTCCTTAATGAATCGTCGGTAAAAATTTGCGAACCCAATAAAAATCTGTACTTCTTTTACAGATCGCGGTGATCTCTATTTTTTAATGCATTCAACCTTTCTCTTACTCATTGTCACCCAGTCCACTGCAACAATGTAACCTAGGAATTCCTCCGATGGAACGTGGAATACCGATTTCTTCAGGAATATGGCCAATCGGTGTTCTTCCAGCCTGGCGAGTACTTTTTTGACCAATTCGACGTGTTCCTCGTAATTCTCTGAATCAATGTGAATTTCGTGCAAGTACACGACCACCCCGTGATCCAAGAATTCTCTCAGGATCTTGTTCATTATTGCCTGAAATGTTGCACGGGCATTGACCAAACCGAACGGCATGACCTTGTCCTCATAATGTCCATACCGTATTCTGAACGCCATTTTCCATTCGTCTCCAGCCCGTATGCGGATGAGATGATAATCGTCTTTTAAATCGATTTTGCTGATAATCTTGGCTCCGGCTACCCTGGCTCTGATTTGGCTTATAAGGGGTAAAGCATACTTGTTTAGGATCCTTAATTTGTTCAGCTGCCGGTAATTGACACATAGTCGAAGTCGACCGTCTGGCTTCGGGACGAACAGGATCAGGGCTCTGGCTGGAGATTGGCAGTGTACAATCTTTCCTTGCTTAAGCATTTCCGCATGGTATTCGGCTAGAACATCTAACTGGTATTGGGACATCGGGTAAATGGGTCCCCATGGCCCTTCAGCCCCTTCTTTCAACTTGATTGCGTGGTCAAAGGTCCTGCAGGGAGGTATTTTTTCTGCCGTTTCTGGTAGGAATAACTTTTTGTACCGTAGGTATTCCCTCAGTAATCAGTCTAGGGTAATTTCCTTTTCTCCTTTTTCATACCCAATTCTTCCTATATATTGGGCTTGAGGGTCATGTGCGACCGTCTCATCGTATTCGTATAGGTCTGCCACGGCCTCATCCTCGCCATGTGTATGGCAGCTATCGTGTTTGAATTCCCATTTCTCTGGGTTTTCTAAGTTGGATAGAGGGTGTTCCTTATACCACCATCCAAACGGTATGACCAAGTCATACTGTCCAGCAGCCGCGATTTCTGCAGACACTGTGGACCTATATCTATTTCCAATTTCCAAAGTGATCGGGTGAGAGTACTTTTTTCCTCACGATAATGCATCGACGCCATCGAAAGCGACGATATCTATCGCTTTCTGGCGTACTTCGTAAGGTATTTCAAAGTGGTTAACCAGTTTTTCGTTCAGTAGGAAGATTTTTGAACCGGAGTCTAATAACACGCGAATCCGAATTCTGTTTCCTCCAGTTTCAAGGTAAGCCCAACCTTGTGGGCATTCGTAGTACTTAGGTATCGGAGGTCTTGGACGTCCGTTACCATGAGGTAATTCTGTCTTGCATTTGGAATTCATTTTTGTCTCCTTGACTGTGGCTGTTTATTACCACGCCAGCATGGTTTCGACGAGATGGGTCTCCTCAGATAAACTAAATCTTTTTTCTTGGTATACTGGGCAGCCCACTACTAGCAGTCTTTACCTCCTGCCGAGAAGTTCCCATATACCCAGGCATCGTCCCTTGTGCCTTGGTCAGCGATTTGCAACTAGGTCCTTGGGCAAAACCGTATCATCGACTTATTTTTTCCTGCCTACGTCGGCTTACATTTGGTTTCCATGACATCTTCGCCTCCTCCTGTATCTAGCCGAGAAACCTGTTGGGCCGTCCGAAGGGTAGAGCCTCGCCGAGTAGAGTGCACGCCGACTCCTAGCCACAGCTCAGGTAGACTACTTCGTCCATGATCCGAAGATATCTTTCTGTGCGCCGCCAAGCTCCGGTTTCTAACCTACCTTTACCAGGCTTTGTAGAGTTAAGTCTGAAATTAATGAGCTTTTTAACCCCCAGCCCCCTGGTTCCAGTTCCGTAGCTAAACCTTTGCTCCGATACACTTGACATTTTCTCAGTTGCCACAATATCTCTGCCGGCGATAACCAGGGTGATGTCTCGGTTCGATATTACCTCCGGCTCCCGGATCCTAGTGTTTTTCAATCCTCGAGGACGTGTTCGAACTACCCACGTGCCGTTGCCAGTGTCGCCATTGGGACATCCTAGGCCTCGTCCATATCCATATCCCACGCCCCGGGCCGCTCAATCCTATTCACTTGATGTAAATTTCTTTCCTGGCTTCGATCAGCCACAGCGGCGACCTGTGGTCTTCGCTGTTGAAACTTGCGACGAAATTTCCCCGAGTTTCAGGGGTCAGCTTTTCGTCTGCCGATAGTTGATACCTGAATGGGTTTGCGACAGTTCTTCTATCTATGACCAGGAATGCCGCAACGGGTGCAACCATCGTTCTTTCGCCGCTTGTCGAATTCGTCTTTGTGGATACCCGAATGACCGTCTTTGAAGTTCCCGTGTTCCACTTTTTACCCTCAGGTGCCACCTTCCCCATTTTTTCTCTCGCCTTTTTTGCTTTATAGGCGGCTTTCTCCAATGGAGAGTACTTTTTTCGGGAAGTTTTTTCTTCTGAATCCTTTTTGAGCTTGCGTTTTCCCGACACATCTGACTTCATGGTCGGTTCATGTCAGAGGCCACGTTGTTCTGTAAAGGCTTTCTCTGCTTTTGTGACTGTTCGGATGGCCGCAAGCCATTCCGGGTCGCTTCCGTATTCCTGGTTCGAGAGGCGGCGGAGTGCCTCCAACGGCAACCTTGTCTCGACCATATATCCCCATGCGATACCAGTAACCTGAGCCTGAATGTTCAGGTTTTCTAGTTCCTGGAGATACTTCTCTATGTCCCCTTGGTACTTAACCAGTTCCATTCGTCTCAGGGCCCTTTCCGCTTCATGGGAAACAGTAAACCGGAGAATGACTTGTGCTTTGAATATGTGCCAATATTCATAGCCTTCTTTTTTTTGGGAACCTAATTCACCAGTCATTTGTTTACTATATCCCAAGGAAATGGGGCTACTTCCTTTCCTTCCATTCTATCTATGGCGTATATAATCTTATCCTCCTCTTTCATCCAATATGTAGGATTTCGTGCAAAGTAATCTTCACATGCGAGGAGCCAAACCTTTACATCTTGGTAATCCAGAGTCTTATAAACGATGGGGGGGACTGCTGGTTTGTGTTCAGATCCCGCGAGTGCCATACTCATGACTTTCACCAGTTTGGCCACTTGTGGGTCGTCATTTTCCGGGGTGGTAGGCCCCCTGTGCCTTTTACCCTTTCGGATCTCGCGGCGGTTCTCGCCATCCGAATCGTGATCGCTTGGATCAGAATCTCCTCTGTTTCCTGCTGGTGGTGGGGCCATTCTTCCCCCATTCCCTCCTCTTGGTAGCGTTGGGTCCGATCGTTTCTGCACCCATACGTCTTCTTCTTCTTCCACTTGTACCCTAGGCTGAAGGGCTCCTCTCATTCTGTTGGAAACTCCTTCGCCCTCGGCCGTAACAAGCACTGTTGGTGCTGCTGACTGTCGTTGCGCCAACTCTCGAATCTCCTCTCTTGACTGTTTCATTTCGTCTAGCACTGTTGCGTGTTCATTACGGTAAGCTTGTTGTTGCTCCAGGTATTTCTCATCTGCTTTTTCCAAAAGTGTTTCCAGAGCTAGGACTCGGTCTTTAAGTTCCTCGTCCTGTGCTTGTAACCGCGTGCTAACCTCAGCCTGGTGGTGTTGCTGGGCTGTGTGGGCCTTTAATTCATGCCCTACTCGTGCAATCACCTCGGCCTGCATATTGGGCGATTGCATAGTGACTTGGTCCAACGCACTTTTTAGGGTATCTAACTCTTCTCCAACGATCTGTTCTCCCTTTTCCTGTCTTCTGACCTGTGCCTCGAGATAGGCCGCATGGGTTTGGTTTGCCTCTGAGAGCTCAAAAAAAGCAAGATGCTGGGCATCTCGAGTAGCTGCGAATGTTCGATCGAATTGCCCCATGACGGTGCCTATGCAGGCGGCCAGTCTAGTAAGTTCAAGATTGGAACTAGGTTGTCTGTATGGTCCTCCGCTTCCTCCACTGCGTCCCCTCTGCACTCTCATCGAATCCCGTCGACTAGGTCCCAGGCCCACAAATGGCGAGCCGGGCCGGTGAATCTCTCCCGGGGAATGGATAGCTGTATCCCCTCCGTCGGCCAGTGACCCCAAGGTAGAAACTGCTCCTGCTTCCTCTTCCGTATCCATGGGTTCCGCTGTGATACGTAGTTGAGCCATCGTATCGGGCGGGTAGAACCTTCTTCAGTGGGTTTTGCTGGAATCTTCTATTGTTGTCTGCCTAACCACACGGCAGGTATTGCTTCTTCTTTGCGAGAAGCGGGGTATTCCGAAAACCAAATCTCTGAACAGGCTAATTCCGATCCCACGGGTTCCCAATCTTTAGTAGGTATCTCAAAGTAGGCGTAAATGCGCGGAAATTGTTCTTCGTTTGGAACAAAAAAGGGTCTTGTGAACCAGGACGGTCCGGGTGTCCTGCGTTCAAGGAAGGTACCTGTTGGTAGGTTTGAGGGTATCTGACACCGTCTTTGTTTTTCAGATGGTGGGTATTTCTTATAAAAGAATAATGCGCTTATAGCGGGTGCATTTAAGACTTCTTCAAAAAGTGAAGCTATGTCTTGAGGTAGGTAAGGTTCAAAGATACCGCTTGTATCTAGTGTGCGCATTTATTGAGCCTTGGTAACAAGGAGAATATCAATATACTGTTAGGTAGTACCAGATCTCTAAGAACAAGCGAGATGGGTAGGACCCGGGTACTTTATCGTAGACGGAGATGTGTCTAGGAAGGATCAATATAAACGTGCGTAAAATATAGATAAAGACTTTTCTTGTAATAACTTATGATATTGATAAGGTCTCTTCTCCGTAGTGTGATGATTTTAGTAAAGCTTGGGAGGCACTTCGATAGTTATATCCCGCGTCGATGGAGTGCGCGGCCTACATGTAACTACCATACTAACTAAGTACCTGCTAACCACTCCGCACATTTCCTATAGTGCGAACACCTTTTGACCCTGAATACTATCGCCCCACCATTGACTTCCGGACTGGAGAGCTCTTGATTTCTCTCGTGTGGCACCACGTTCCAGTCAGAGTTCACAATCCTTCTTCCGTCAGGAGGAATCTGAAACCTGTCTGCATGCTAGACAGTGTCCTCATCATCGGACGAACGAAGTGGCCAACTTCGTAATCGGACCTATCGCAGTAGCAGATATCACTCTTGCTTACTGCGCTTAGGCTTTGGTCAGACTCTCAGTCGGGATCGTACCAATGGTACAATTCCCTCATAGTCTTTCCTGACCGAATGATACTACATGGTATTATACAATTGGTGTGGGTGCGGTCATACTCTTATTTCATTCAAGAGTAGACACCACGGAAACGTCCCGTTACCTTAGTGACATAGTTTCCTGTGCCGTTCCGCTATGTCTATAACCTTGTGCGACGTCAACCGATTGAGGCCGGGACACTTGCATAAGCCCGCCAAAGGTCCCCTTCTCGATATCCTGCGAACAGCATCCCGTGGGACGGACGGCCGCGACGTATACGTTGTTATGAGATAGGTTCCAATGATAGTGTCCTTTGGTGTTGGGACGCAACTGCGACGCGGCCAGGTGTTGTCGCGCCGTCCCAACCCCGGGGCCAGAGGGGGGTGTTAGCTTCACAGGGTGAAGGTAGGGTAACCCCAGGGTACACAAAAATAGGTTGAAAAGCTACGCTTTTCTCATATGGGTAACTGAACCTCACACTTTGGGCATGACTTGGGGCCTATTCCTTGCCAGGCTGCATGCTCAGCATGATCCGCGATCCAGGCCGACAAAATGCGAAAACAAAGGTGTGTTTTGCCGTTTACACAATCCATTCCCGTTCCTTCTCGGGCAACCTGCGGTAATGGTGCCAGGACAAGATCGAGGACAGCCTGCAGGACATCCACGTTGGTCTCCCGCTGGGCTTCATTAGCACGAGCTGATGCGCCAATGAACTTGGGCGGTACTGGAAGCAATGCCAGAAGCAGGATTGGCATCTTGGCAGGCCGGCATCTTGTCCTCGAAAGGATATTGCCGATCGTCATGTATCCCGGCCAGGCTTTCTTACCTCCGGAGAACGTCGGAAGCTGCGTCTGGTCCGACAATCCGATAATGGGCACCCCTGTGGACCCTGCAGGCAATGCTTTCTACCAAGGAAGGGAATGGCCTGTTAGCAATAGAAACGCCACTCCCAGCACTTGTCAGGACCTATCTCATACCTGCATATCCCACGACCAGTCTGCCTTCTACATCTCGGAATATAATCGCTTCCCACTCAAGTTATATTCTTGAATAGGTGCGTAAATCACATCTGAGCTATACGCGACCTGATGTATCAGGTAGCGGACACTGGCAATAATATTGCAATAATAGAAAGTTGTGGCATGTTGACGATCATCAATACTGGCTTCCGCCCAGACCAGGTGTTCACGAAATGGGTCAGTGTGTCGAGGGGTTGTCGCAAGGTATAGGCGGACCGGAATGATCTGCTATCCGTGCCGCCTAAACCTTCAGCAAAGTACGCATCAAGGTGCGACTTGGCTACCTTGCTCCGGACAAACCAACTCGCCAAATTAAAGTCATTATCAGATGGGAAAGGGCTCCAAGGGTCAACGGCCATGGCCTTGTTGAGCTCTGTATAGCCAGCAACTTGGCCGAGTGGTCAACCGCCACGGGGAATAGTTTCTTGACCTGAAGGGCGCAGTGGACTCGTGGGTGGGACACTTCTTCCGTGTCTGAATCGTTCTGCATATCATCTATCGCACCACTTCCTGTATGGAAATCGGGGATCGCGAGCCGGCAATTAGAGTTCGTTAGGGGGCGGAGTAGGGCGGGTTTTCATTCACCAGGCCCCGCCCTTACAACGGGCCAGGGGGGTGATTTTGGGGGTAACCCCTGCCCCGCCCCGATCCGGGGCGAGTCCCCGCTCATTCCCTGGACGGGGCCCCGTTTCTCCCCACCTGTTTTGACAGGGACCAGTCTGGGGAACGGGTGGGGCCGGGGGCAGGGGTAGGGAATCCTAAAAAAATACGGCCCGTCCCGGGCCGTTCAGCGGGGCGGGGCGGGGAGTTGGGCTGGGGGCTCAAGTTTTTCGGGGCCCTGGAGGCCCTGCAATGAACACTATCTGCAATCGGATTCGTAGTCTGAGTCCGTCAGCTTTTCAAGCTCATCGCGCACAAAAGTAGGTCCCATGGAAGTTGCCTCCGCAATCGCGCTGAGGGAAAGCACGATATCAGGATCCATTGTCTCAGGGTGTTTTGGTATGCAGCGGCTTGTTGATAACATCCCCTGCAATATGCGCACTTTGTTGTCTTTCAGGTCATCATGTGTGGTCGTTCTCCTTCAACTAGGGTGGCCGATGCGTAAGCGGATGGGCTGAGCGGCTGCAGCGGACTTAGTCTTTCAAAGCGAAGGGTAGGTTTCTTTCAAGGGGTAAATCGAGAAAATTTCATGTTTGTTTACTCGGATGACGACCAGGGCCAGACATTCAACCAGCCAAATGTTCTTCACAGTTTAACTTGTAAAACCTGTTCTTTTTGAGTTGAGACTATAGGAGGCTTGGGTCATGGGTCACAGCTCCCATACCCCTCCGTTGCGGCTTCCAACCTTATCTGCAACCTAATGTCATTGTGGGTAGGTCCCCTGACCTTTCAAGATATTCACGTTTGTACAGGGTACAATCCCGCGAACCCTACTAAAACCGTCCTTGTCCGCCCTATATAAACTCCCTCTTCCCCCCCTTCCATCTTCTCTCCATAATCCTTCCCCCAATTACAATCCCATCCTCGACCCGCCGGGTCATCCAAACAGGACCTACAAAGCTCAGCACAACCTCTCACTCGTCCGCAGTATCACCAGTGTATCCTCAGCTCATTTCAGATTACCTATCTGCGTTTCCCTAGCCAATAACCCCTTCACAGCTATTACCATCCGCAGAACTCCCTTTACTGTCTGCCAGGCCCGCTCTATTTCCCTTTTCGGATCTTCCACAATCCTTTATGCTCACAAGTACCAGCATCTCCGAATGGCCATCCTCCATCCGCTGAGGGACCATTTAAATCTCCCACAAAAACAGCCTCTTTCTCATCCATGAACCACAGCCCACCCCGATCACTATTACAATGGCAGCCTCAAAGGTTGGTCTCACTTTCGAAAAGCTTGCTGTCCTTTAAAAATGACGGCAATCTTACCTGGTGTAAGCACGTTTGCGGCTTCCCCCACTCACGAACCTATGGTCTGGAGTATAAAGCCTGGCCAAATGCTATGAAACACAAGATGGAGCAAGACAGGATCCCAGAGTGGAAGCAGAGTACTGGGGCACAATAGGCGGCCATCCAGGCACATGCTCTTACCCGCCGGCCTGTTAGCTGGAGGTTGGGAGTCTGGCAGGCTGTTAACCGCCATTACGAACGTTTTACCGAATGCCTCGACCTTTTGCTAAAGGATATAGCAAAAAAACATCCGGGTCTCTTAGGAGACATGTTGACAGCACCAGTTGACACTGTTCCGGTTGCGGACCCCTCTACCGCCAGAAATGATCGTAAGTTATCGACAAGAGTCCTCAATACAGATGTACCATATATGCTAATAGAGCTCGTGCAGGTTTCTCCGGTCCGCAGTCTGTCTGTGTCGACATAGATGAGCCATCTGTAGTCCGCCCAAGCAGCCCCCTTCTTGTGAGGATGGACAAGATCTAGTAGTGGCAAAGTGGTGGACGTGTTTACGAGATGGAGGTAACTGAGCCCACCTTTCCGAACCTGCTAGCAGGGATAGACAAAACCATTGCGCCGGGGGTCGGATTTCGTATGCTTATTGGTGCGACGAGAGAGGGTTCACGTCTGCTGCAGGACTACAGCGAGGAGCGGCTGCCGTTGGCTGCCATGATCTGAATCACAAATAGCCGACTTGTCCGCATATAGTGGTCTTTGAATCCGCCAAGCGAACCACTGGATTTGCTCCTCTGCTGCCATCGAAGGAATGATACAGAGGATAGCACTCCTCATCCCAGTGAGATCAGGATTGATACAACTGATTGCTGGGGCCCCCCTCCTGACGCGTGGGATGACTGGTCCGCCGGTAGTGATGATGGACAGAGCACAGATGGCCACCAGCCAGAGTCATCCGCTGCAGCCGCAAAGTGAACAATGTCATCAAGGACCAGCAGGAGCGGTAATACCACAAAGACAACTAGGCGAACAGAGTCTATCAATTCGGCCGAGGTTGGCAAATCAGAGCCACAGTCTTCTGGTACGCAAGCTTCTGTCCCTCGTGCTAACTTGAGCACGCGGGTTTTGAGGTGTAGTACACCAGAATAATGGGAGAGTGGCCTAAATAAAGCATCCCGGACCCTAACCAATAACAGTTGTAAATGCAACCTCGCGGTCATGCAAGAGGCACATGAGCCATACTGTTCAGATGGAAGTCCGGAAACCCAGAGGAAGGTGGCCCGCCTGGTTGAGGCAACCGATGCTGGCATCTAGTTTGAGAGAGACACACCCCATAGGGAACATAATCTGAGTCGGCAACTTGCTCACACATCTAGTCTGACCAACAGTCCGTCTCTGTTTACTTACCATCTGGGTTACTATCATGGGTCTGCAGCCTCTCAGCTGGTAGTGGCGAGATGGTCAGCCGCACATCTTTGATGTTGGCCTCAGGGACCGAGCAGCCTGTCAACACATTGGCCACACAAGTCGATACGCCTGACAGAAGCCATTCCCCCTGCATTCCGCGTAGTCGCGATGTGTGTGCGGATATTCCGACTGCTGAAGAAGTCAGACGAGAATTAACCTCACCTGCTGACTCTCCAACCGACTCGAGTGCCTACTCTACACCTGTTAAGTTCTGATTACGACTACCAGGTTGTTCATCCAGTCTGTGGGTAAGGCCTGCCGCAGTTCCTCCAGAAAAGGGCGTTGGGAGTCGGCTCAAGTGGGTTTCTGTCCTGGCTCACAAGCTCTCGGAACAAAGCTCTCCTGCCCCGACCAATGTGGCTAATGTCTGGCTAGCTGAGTGTGCAGGTCCATTTCAAGCAATTTACAAGCACTAGGCCACGATGGACCCTTAGACTTTGCCCTTTGGTGTTTTCACTTTTGTTTCTAGAGTTTATGTTATTGTTGCTGTTTCATGACTATTTCTGTTTTAGATTAGCCCGCTACATCTGGGCTGCTTGCCGTGATCAGTATACTTAATTTAGACCTGCGACTGGCCGCAGATCCTGCGTGTGTTTCCTTTGAGTGTTTTTCATTTGGAGTTTAACTTTTAGAGTTTTGCAAGTTATCCTGGTCTTTTTGCCCGGACATTTCTTGTTTGGATTGGCCCGGCTGTTGCCGTTCACCGTTGCCCAAACCCAATATAGTCTACAGACACTTTGTTGCTCTCCGGGGTCCGTCTTAGAGTTTTGCAGACCATTCTGGTTTGCCACTAGTTGTTCTGCCTTTACTGGGTCGGCTCGTGCCACCAGCTCTCGGAATCTTCGCAGATCATGCTTGCTCTTTCCCAGCTCTTTTTCGTTTGGTATATGTTCTCTCTGCTGGCTTTAGAGGTTTGCTCTTTGGACTTGTGCGGATCATTCTTGTTCTTCTCTGGCTTTTTTTCATTTAGGGTTGCCTCTTTCATTACTATTCCTATCCTAGCTTTTCATCTTATATCCCATCCATAGAGCCTTAGCAGCAGCTCTCACCTTCTGAGATTAGCGTCCGGGCCGGAGCCCTGGCATTAACAGCATTTGTTTCTCTCTGGTTGGCAGACCTACTCAAACTAGATTTGTCCATACATTCTGATAAACGATTTTTCATCTGGTTCAGCAACCCCGAGTACCTAACACTCATATTGTCCCAGTGAAATCGCAGCGCGGCCAAGTGTTTGGGTGCCAATTCACATATCAGGTCTCAAGCTGCAATTTGGACGCGCAGTGTGTGCAGACGCCAGCGGACATGAAAGCGAGTGATGAACTGTGAATGTCAGGAGTTCTTAAGGAAGCTGGGCCGAATATTTCGATCTTCCAAGTTCACACCCCATCTCGTGCCCTTAGCTACCGACCAATAGAGGTTGCCTGCCACTACCTGCACCTCAACGTTATACACCGCTATTCTCTTCTATCACTATTCACCTGCATACTATGATACAACAACAGCAGCGGCTTATTGCGGACTGAGCGAGTTCATCGAGGCAGGAATGTCAAAGGCGAACGGAGGTCCTTCAGGGATGTTTCCGGCGACCTGGGTCCAGGGACAGATTCACTGTAATAACATCACCCAGTGTTCAGTCTGTTATGGTTGGATCTGCTGTAGGTAGGAGGATGGATGCCGTGCGAGAGCCACCTTCTTCACGACTCCAGGTACGAGAGCCTGTCCTATACAACCGGCAGCGGGTCTTAGAGTCAGCGGATGAGAGTCTAGACTCTAATAATGGAGGATATGAGGGTAATGATGGCCAGCGTGAGCAGAGTGAGGAGAGTGAGGAGAACGTGTTAGGCGAGCATGGGGACAATACCAATCATCTATGGGCCTAGGCAGCGCAAAGACCAATCGGGGGTGAGTTCCTTAGCTCACAGCGCTCGATACTGACAATCCCCCAGAGGAATCCCCAGAATTCGAGCATGAGGATTAGTTACCCCGGACGGAGAACGGCTGGTCAAGTACGAGTTAGCCAAAACGGTTTTACATCTGCCATTCCCCTCCCTTCCCCCAGAGACTTGAATCCACTTTAGAGTTCGTTACGGGGCGGGGCGGGGCGGGTTTTCACCCGCCAGGCCCCGCCCTTACAACGGGCCGGGGGGGTTATTTTGGGGGTGATCCCCGCACCGCCCCCGTCCGGGGCGAGTCCCCGCTGATTCCCTGGACGGGGCACCGTTTCTCCCCACCTGTTTTGACGGGGACCTGTCTGGGGAACGGGCGGGGGCGGGGCCAGGGGCAGGGAACCCTAAAAAAACACGCCCCGCCCCGGGCCGTTCAGCGGGGCGGGGCGGGGAGTTGGGCCGGGGGCCTGTGTTTTTCGGGGCCCCGGAGGCCCCGTAATGAACACTAATCCACTTGCGCAGCCGGTAATAACCCCAAGTCACCCAGATCCAACGGTGCACCAATGCAATAGCTGAGGACAGTAAGCCAGCAGTAGGGGAATTATGGCAACCGGGCTTGACCATACCAATCTGGCCAGATCACCTGACCTGATATGGAACTGGACGATCTTGGGCATTACGTTTCCGGACCCAATGACCCTGACAGAAGAGCTCCGCACATGTTGGAGCGATGCCCGGACCAAATTACCCTTTCCCGACTTTGCTGATGCTACCCCGCCCTCAAATGACCAGGTAAGTTACCCTTAATCGATAACCAAAACATCCTATCCTAGACTAAATGCCGTGGCCGCTTGTCACTGATTTGCAGATCTGGGCAAAGTACAGCGGATGCAGATCTCAGTATCTGCATAGAGCAAAGAAGTCTATAACAGAACTCTATAAGCTCAATATTGAGGATCCTACAGCCAGCGCCCAAAGAGTGGAATACGTACAGGAGGAGGATAGGTATATTTGCCCGCCAGGGGGCTATGAGGTCTGTTTTTGACCTTTGTTGGGATTGTTTCTAATTGTAGTAAGAGTAAATCAATCTAATGTAGCGGACAGCCAACTTCTGTTAGATTCCTAACACCCCAGATTCCTGGTGTGATATTTGGTCAATACTCCACTGGCACTGAAAGGAAAGGCATGACGGATGAGGGTTCCCTAGATAAGATCGATGGCCTGTTTTTCTTTCTGACAGCCCCCATATTATGTCATTCACTGCGATGTTGGCCGACTGGCATCGGTATCGATAATGTCGCTTTCACAAGGGCCACTTCTGGGGGAAAGAAAAACAATGTGGACTGGCAGGTTTCGAAGGTGTCCGGATCCCGCGACAGCCCGGGCATACGGACACTTGTGAAAACAACAAGTACTCAAGTTGGGTGAAAGGTCAGCGATCGGAAAGATAGGCCTTCTGGAATGTCAGACCCAATCCTGCGGCAAAACAGGAAGAGTTTGGCAACGTCGAATAATCCAGCAGATAAGGACAATATTGGAGGCCAGAATCGCGAAGGAGCGGGGAAAGTGGCTCCAGAGGAGGGCAGGATATGATAATGATGCGCACGCATTGAGGCAGGAGTTTGGTAGTTATACGGAGCTGGATGAATTGGAGGTCGCTAGCGGCCTTGTGGATACAGGAGGAGGACATGGTGGGCACAATCCCCGGCGAGAACATGGGCCCAATCCGGGAGCACTAGTTGGTGCAGCACAGTTCCAAGACCGTCGGAGGCGGAGTCGCATGTTGAAGAAACCGATCCAGAGGATAGGGAGAATTGTTTTATCACCCCTCGCTGATGCTGTATATATATGTAATAAAATTAAATTAAATTACTTCTGGTAAAAGGTTCAGGAATGGTGAAACAATAGTAGTGGGGGAGTGGGTGGGCAGGAAAAGCATGAGAAACAATTGCGCGGATGGTTATAAGCCCCGCAAGTATGAGCAAGGCATCTAGCGGGCAATTCTAGGTTCGGAAGGCATGGGAATGTGTGGCGCAGATGGTTATATACTGCGCAGGCTTGAGTAAGTCGTCTCGCGGGCAGCTGTAGGTTGACAGGCATGGAAACGAGTCTGGGGGGCTGTGAGAAGCCCGGGCAGATGGTGGGAGCCCGCGAGCGGACAGTATGAGGCGGGAAAGACAGTGGGAGCCCCCGAGGGGCCAGTATGAGGCCGGGAAGGCGGCAAGAGGCATGGAGGAGACGGGATACGCTGTGGAGAGCAGAGGAAAGAGCAGCACGAAAGGGCAAGAGAGGGGGGAGGTCCGCCGGATATGGGAGAAGAGGGGCTGGGATCAGAGGGTGGAGGAGGAAGGACCAAATTTATTGAGAGGGATGAGGGCGGAGGAAGTAATGACGGGAAAACGTTGGCCGAATACGCGAGAGCACTGAGGGAATCCAGGAGTGTGGAAGAAGAGGAAGTGATGTTGGTGGGGTTCCGGATAGTGTTCGTTACCGGGCCCCGTTTCTGACAAACGGGGCGCCAAGAGCGGGTTATTAACTGCATATTAAAAAAGGAATTGTCCAAATCGGACCAGAACTGAATGAGATAGAGCTCTTTGAAGTTAGACAACTTCACAGAGCTCTCTCTCACTCAGTTTTGGTCCGATTTGGATGATTCTTTCGACCAGTTAATCAGAATAACCTACGTTATTTTGTCCCTGCTCCTCGGAAACGGGGCCCCGTAACGAAGCCTAGTTCCAGATGAGAAATGGATTTAGGCAGCGGTCAGTGACAGGGTTAAAGGAGAGAGGGAATCATGGAAGGAAAGCTGGTGGGCGGGCTTATCGGGGGGGGAGGCCCGAACAAGAGATGTCACCGCCGCAAGAGGTCCGCAAAAGGGCAGTATGGGACCGCGTGCATTCGGAGTGAAGGGGTGAAGAGACTGGGTGCTGGGTGTAGAGTATGGGGAGGGTGGCTGCGCCACGGGGGGTCAAATGCGTCAGGACGCAAAAGGGCCGCGTCCAATGCGTCAGGCCGGTGACTTGCCTGTCCAGCCGCATTGGACGAGCCCCTTTCCCTTCCCAGACGGAATGCGCCAGGGCAGACGCACCCAGGAAAGGAGTTTATGTTATAAGGGCCTGGAACGTCTGGCGTACAGGGAGAGCGGGGAGAGCCAGAACAGAAGGTATTTCTTTTGCTGATGAGCCGCCTTTCTTTGTCTTCTTTTCTCACAATCCTCCTGGACCCAATTATTACCCGCTCTTCCGCCAATTGGGTATAGCCACTCAGACTTTGCTGGCGACCAGAGTGACCCCAACTTCACCACTGGTTAGGTGTTTACGCTTGGAGGCGCTGCAATCGCATGGAAATTCAAAAAGCAAACTCTCATATCAGTATCCTAGACAGAGTCGGAGTACATCGGATATTCAGAAGCTCCATGTGAAGCCATCTGGCTACAGAGACTCTACCACGAACTTTCCAAAATACCCTCTACACCACCGCTTCTGTATGGTGATAACATAGGTGCACGTCAACTAATCCAACAGCTAAGATTTAATGCACCCTCAAAGCATATTGTGATTCAATATCATGATGGTCGTGGCTCTTGCCAAAAAGGACTTATCTCTTTTGACTATTTAGGCTCTGCCAATATGACGGCTGATATCCTGACCAAACCACTCACCCGCGATACGCACTAAACACATACCCAGGGACTAGGCTTGTGGTTCTTTACTGGAAATGCCTCCTAGTTATTTGTTTTTCTTCTCTTGTAGGTGGTACTCTTTTCCTATCACCACAGCATGATAGGTTTTTAATGACACTTTCCAAATCTTTTTCCTTTCCTTGAATACCCTTTTCTACAAGATCATGAACTTGTGAACTCAGCGAAGCGACAAGAAGGGTGGGAGTGTTGCAATATGTGGCTATGATGTCCTCTTTGTTGTTTGAGTGTTCTTTGTTCTGATACGAAAACCTTGAATGTACTTTCGTGTCACTGCTGTAGTACTTTGGGCAGGCACAAGAAAGGCGGCTATATGATAGAGGGCTTGTCAATGTATCTTCAGAGAAGTGAACAAATGAACTACTTCCGCTGCTGAATATCTGCACATTTGACAAGTATCGCGAACAGAAAAAGAGATTCGTATTGCAATTATGTACAAAGAACAGCAAAAGAATAATAGGAAAGAGAGAAAACTATGGTGACTGAGGAGAGAAGCAAACATTACTAGATAATCTTGCTAAAGGTAGAATAGAACCAGTGTGGTGAGTTTCGTGGCCAATACCTAATCACTTTTCCAACACAACCTTATTAATTGGTGATGCGATGAACTTATATATCAATCACGCAGATTCACTCTAGATCAGCCACAAACTACTATGATACCTAAGTTAACGGTAGGGTAGAGATATTCTGTTCTTGTTATAACACGGGTGTAAATACTGGTAATCCATATTGAGTGAATATTTCCCACATAATAGATATAAACTCAATCATGCACGAACATAGTCGACAATAATCGACTACACCCGAAGATGCGCGAGCAGTGGCCATGATCGATCACTCGATCAGGACCTACCCATTTCGATCATTCGATTATAGGGTTCTCTCAATCAGATCTCAATCAACCATCCCCTCCCTGATCTGCTCGATCATGATCATGGCCATCACTGCCCTCTCTATTTTTAATCTGTGGGGACTTGGTATTCTTAATACCTTCTGTTTGGCTCGGTTGCCTTAGATTTTCCTCATTTCGCTTTAGCGGACTATTCCGACTTTCCTGACAATACAGTATTGGTGGTTTCGGGATCATATGTCTTGATCATTGACCCAGCCGCATATCATAGGGTGTACCAAGAATGAGCAGCATCGCACCGGCTATTAGATCACAGTATTGCCAATCATCCGCACTGTCTCTATCCTTTTGTTGATTCTAACGGTCAGCCATCTTAAGGCACATTGGAACCTTGACAACGAAGGAGGATGTCTTAATTTTGATTCAATCATTGCACCTGAGAAGAAAGCAGGCATCATTAAATTCATAATTCAGCAAGCTTCAGCACCCCATATTCCTCCTTTCTCAGCCTAACTTCCTCACAATATCATCAGTCACGCCCCTTTTCTTCCTCTAACCCCACCTTCTCCTTTGTCTCACTCCCTTCTCTTCCCTTCTCATCATTTCTTCCCTTCTCTCTGCTTCACCATGACATTTTTACTTCACGCCTAGTGCTCACTTCATTCTCCGACTTTCACATTATTCTTGTAGGCCCTTGATGCGTGAGATGTTGAGCTCCAGGTATGTGTCCGCTGTTTGTGATGTGACCAGGTCACACTAGCAATATTATCGCAAGGCATCGGTGATCCACAATATATCTCCCCACAGGAATGTAAATCCGTCAAAGCCAAAACCTCGATCAGAAGTGGTGTTTGCCAATGAAAAAGCCCATCTAGAAGTTGTGATGGCTTACTGGGTGCTCACACGTTCGGGGGCCGGGGCCCCTTTGTGATCTCGCTTCAGGATGGCCTTTTCAAGAACGTTGATGAAATGGCACCCGGATTCCAATTGAATAAGCATACGAACAGGACTTCGATACCAGGCCCGGCAGGCAGCAGCACCTTAACCCCACATGGGCTAGCAAAGCATATAACTTGATTAGCACCGCAGTCTCGCCTACCATGGCGCCACCCTGATTCTCGACATCACCTACATCAGCAAAAAGGTGGCCTGCATCAGATACAGTAGTGTTGCGTCCTGTGGACTGGACTCTGCGTCCTGTACCTATGCGCCACCTCTGGTTGCGTCTGGTGCGTCCGGAACCCCTTTCCTACACTGGGTTCCGTCTCGGCACATGCAACCAAGCAACCCTGCCTCCCATGCATCCTGACTTAAACCTCAACACTATCGCACATCAGGATTCACCACTACCCCTGATTCTCCTTTCAGCCTTCTTTGTCTTCTAGCTCAGTTGTGAGCAAGGAGTATTTCTTGGCAAAGAAAATATAGTTAGGCCTAGTGCATATTGAGAAAGCCATCCTACCCTTAATCTTAAATTTATGCTAAAGACCCCAGGCCAGAGTTCTTGTGAATCACCGGCACTCATTCCGTGGCCACCCGACATCGTTCCACTGGAAGATGATGGAAGGATCTAGTATTGTCTGCCCTAGAGCGGTTAGCTACACGGTGCAAGATACCTAAAGTGGTGCCGAAGACTCACATAGGATGAATGGAGGGTAGGAAGCCGAGGACCGAAGATTGAAATGGACAGTGATGGAAGAAAAAGGGAGATGTTATGAGGAATAGTGAAAATGGCGTGATTGTAGGAAGGAGACTCCGAGAAGAATCTCCGTCTCCTGATTTTTGTATTTAAAGACTCTGTCCGCCCCTTGTTGTCGCGAAGTGGGGGATTAAGAAAAAATCACCGGTTAGTCCTTGCGATACTACAAACTCATTCCTCTTTCTGGAACTGTGCCCTATCCGATTTCGAAAGAATTCATTAAGAGTCACACTGACACTCAGAGTTCTATCTTCAGAACTTTATCTTTGAGGGAGCTAAAATGCCAGCTTACTCCAGTCGGAAAGCGAGTGATAGGCAGAACACTGTCTAGTCTAGCACTTAGGCTGTTCATTGAGGTTTCTTAGCACGTAGTACCCCCCAACGCGACGCGACTCACTCAAACTCTTTTATCAACACACCCAACACCCATATTCCCGAGCACCAGCGGCAATACTCGATCCCATCCTCTAAACCAATCCTAAATCCTATAACTGGAAGTTACTGGGCTCGCTGCCAGCTCCAGACTTGTAGAGGCTTCATCCCTACAGGACTATTATTCATCAAGTTACAAGGCTGGCGATGTTTGGATTAGAAGGCTAAATCCTCCACAACCTGACAACCGATCTTAATTCTGTTTTCTGTGAGGTTGTTGGGCTCGACCCCAGCTATCCAACAGTATAAGGTATGTCTCTATCACATCAAGGCTCAGGAAATCACTGTCTTCTGTGGAGAGCATCTTTATTGGAGGAGTAGTTGCCCTGGCAATGTTTTACTCGACAGAGGATTACTCCACAACCGCTGGACAGATCTTGATGCCCTTTGCGGGAGGTTGTTGGGCTTGATGCCAGCTTCCCAACGGCATAAGGTACGTCTCTGTCGCATTGAAACCCAGGATATCGCTGTCTTCTGTGGAGAGGATGTTTATAGTAGCCCTTTCGATATTTTACTCGACAGCGGATTAGTCCACAACGGCTGGACGGACTTTGATGTTCTTTGCTGGAGCCAGTTGGGCTCGATGTCAGCTTCCCAACGGAATAAGGTACGTCACTGTCGCATCGAAGCTCAGGAGATCGATGTCTTGTGTGGAGAGGATCTTTATTGGAGGAGTAGTTGCCCTGGGGATATTTTACTCGACAGCAGATTACTTCCCAACCGCTGGATGGCTTTTGATGCCTTTTGCGGGAGATTGTTGGGCTCAATGTCAGCTTCCCAACGGAATAAGGTACGTCACTGTCGCATCGAAGCTCAGGAGATCCCTGTCTTCTCTGGAGAGGATCTTTATAGTAGCCGTCGCAATACTTTACTTGACGGCAGATTACTCCCCAACCGCTGGACGGATTTGGATTATGTTTGCCGGAGGTTGTTTGGCTCGCCGCCGGCTTCACAATGGTATAGGTTTCATCCCTCCGCGATGTTTTTTCATGATGTTACAGGGTCCAGGCTAGGGGGGGTCTCCTGCATCCTGACCCTGAGGGGGGGGTTAAACTTGCCTGTGAACGCGTATTTTGTCAGAAGCCTCAGGCTGCTTATGAGTATCATGATGCGTGTTTCTATGTGGATTAGCCTGTATATTAGAACCATAGTACTAGTAGAATAGTAGTAAATTTAATTGTTTGATAGTATGAAATCTAGTACTAGTATTGTGACCGAGTTGACCAAGGTCAGAAACTGGTAAAGGGGGGACCCTTTGCTTATCTCAGGAAGATGTGGTCCAGCGTCAGGTAGGGTTCTCCATATTAGTGCTGCGTACCATGCGTCCGGAGTCCTATGTGCTGCGTTCGGTTGCGTCTTGTGAGTTGTGTGGTACCATGGTTGCGTCATGATTCACGATTGCCGTTCTGGCGTCCTGTGCGTCTGATGCAAAGCACGCTCAGAATGCAAGCCAGAATCTTTGCTGATGTATAACTTATGACATGATACCAAAAAAGAAGAGAGAGAGATAGAGAGAGAGAGAGAGCTCATCCTAATCCTCTCAACCCTCTTATGCACTAGGAATGGAGCCATATGCGCTATGGGCTTCTTGATCCCTCTTCCCTCAACCTGTATCAGGACATTCCCTACATTGGAGTTGAGGGACTCCCTCTTTCTGTCTCTTGGCACTTGATTGGGTCATTAGGAAACAGCCATGTGATTGTTGATTGATTGCCTATAGGAGATATATGCACTTACAGTGCGTGTACATATGAAGTGCACGGTGATTGAAATCATGGTGATCAATGGTTGCTTCCATATCCTGCGCGGGTGGATATGGGATATTGGTGTTGTGCTTCTTTTTTTCCTTTAGGCCCAGTACTATTTGCAATCGGACAGTGGGCATGACAATTTTGCCCTTTCTGGTGGCCGCCGAAGGGCATAGGATGTAGGGTCAGGGTTCCGAATAGTCCGACCGGTCAAGTCTTGGAGGCGGGACCGGGCTGGCCAGTCCTGGTGATGGCGATGACTGGACCCGACTAACTTGGGTGGTCCGGTCCGGTTTGAACTGGTCCCAGACCAGTCTTTATAAAAAGATCGCATGAGTCTGAATGGCACCAAGCCCAACACTCGCTAAGAATAGAAGTATAGCTATACTAGGATCTTAAAGTCGCTTGTCACGCTATGAATCAACAGCCCCTCAATACAAGTTGATAGAATATCCTGGAGAGGATGATATGCGGTGGAAATACAATTACCTGATGGATAAGTCGCATCCAATACCGGTATTGTGGCATGTGGTCATGTAATATCACTCACTTAGTGAACCAAAAATGGTTCGATACTCAAGAACCTATTTTCGCCACCCCTAATCTAAGCGAGGCACTATCTCCACCATATAATTCATGGAAACAATAAGTTTAATTAAGAAAAGCTTTATTTGAACGTAATATATAGTGATGAAAATAGCATATTGTATTGCTTGGCAGGCCTGGTCAGACCAGTCTTGGTTAAGTCGGTTTCAATAATCCTGACTGTCCAGTTGGTCTAATTTCCACCATTGGACTAGACTTGACTTTCGACCTGACTAGCTAGTCCAGTCCAGTCTTCCGCCGACCATTCGGAACCCTGTCTAGGGTCTTTAGGGATCAAGGTCTCTTTTGATTGTTTGGGATTATAGGGGATCACGATGTTTCTGAATGCTGTGTTTCGTTAGGTTCGTTGTATTTTCGGTTAGTAGAGAGATATAGCCTTATTCGACCGTATATGTCTGGCTTGTCAGGGTTGACCTTTTCCCGTCTGAGTAGTATTTTCGCCACTCCCTAACGTCCTTCCCTAGCGGCAAACCAGAGCGGTGTTCGCCCGTATTTATCTCGCTTGTCAGGCTTAACCAGTTTCAGTCTGAGTGGTGTTTTCACCGCTCCCTCATGTCCATTATGGGCATCCCAAGCAAGCGGTGTGCGGCCCAACAAATCACCCTCATTAATAACACAATATCCAATTTCTATCAAGTTGGCCACAATTTCAACAATTCCGAAGCACGATGCACAGTGTCGTCCGCTGAATGGATAAAACGTATGATTATAGCCAGGATACAAATCCGTTATTTTCCCTAAAAGTAATTTGGTTGATATCTGGCCATAATTCTCTCATAATAGTTGCGCAAGTGATGTCCCGTAGCCAGGTCCATGCTCCCTTTTTGCATTGACCCCCCAGTATGCAGAAGAGTATTCTAGAAAGGGTGTGTTCTAGGCATCAGGAGAGGGAGTGGTTGAAAGGGCTTTGACCTGTCGGGAATTCAGATAAGTCAAACAGGTTTTTGCTATTGATGGGTGGGGTCCGGTGAATATATCAGGATAAGCGCAAAGATACTCCTGGAGGTGTAAAGTGGATCAGTCATGCTGTCGATGAGCCCTTGACAACAGCTCACCAGTGTCGCAATCGAAGGGATATTTTCAGAATTGAAATCCTTGGAGTCTAGCTCGACTGCTAGGGCGTGGCAGAGTTCATCCGCTTGTAATGGCCGTTACGCATGATAGATCCACATCAATGTTGCCATCCTGAGTGTCGATTGGTCCTTATCTTATGCCCTTATCCGTTCGATGGTTGCACTATAAACATCTCCCACTTGCAACCCATCTGTAATTCTATTGAGCCTTTCTTGTCTCCTGTGGATTGTCGATTCGTGTAGGATTGCATTGATACTTAAGGAAACGGGTAGAAACCTAGATGCATATTTATTAGCGGATAGTGTGAGGTGGGATTCCTAGTACCACTGCCCTTACATAAATTCCTGACATTGTTTTAGGAATCTTCTCCAGAATCTCTAATTCCAGATTCTTGTTCATCGCATGTGGAGTTGGGTTCTCGCCTAGTCTAATGCGAAGGTATTCGGTGATATCACCCCTCCCAGGGCTCACAGATACAGTTGCCACTCGTCCAGCAAGGAACCGCTTGATTTCGTCCTGTACATGAGGCCTTCCAATGATGAATATTCGTGTGCCCGGGGAAGTCTCCATGGTTTGTTGTAGCGAATTAAGGAGCTTTACTCGATCCAGTACTGCACACACGTCTAGGGCGTCTATGCACGCGAATGTGGGAAGTGAAGACGTGATAGCCTGTGGCATCTTCATGGTATCCGGAAGTCGCGGTCCTTGTCCACCAATAGTATTCCTCCCTTCTCGAAACGACCGTGATATTTCCTCCGGAATTCTTTCTAGTCCGCCAACCACCTGTCTCAGAATGGAACTCAGAGCGCTGGTCACTGACTGTTCCTTCCGGTCTGCGAAGTCGAAGTAAAAACAAGTAACGGGAAATAGGTCACAGGTTAGGGTGAGATGCCCCATCTAAGCGATAGCTACTAGCGTCGCGACAAGCTCAAAGATCCCATATTCTTCATCGGGAAATCCCCCTACTTCCACTACTACTTCTTAGCATCCGGATTATTTTGCTCACCACAAGGTCCACAAGTAGATCCCGTCCTCCTTTCTCTTCTTCACCATCCCCTGTTAGAATGACACCGCTAACCTACGAAGATAATCAACCAAACATCCCGCCAGTGGACCACTCCACATTGCGCAATACGTTCTTCTATGCCTCTGACGATCGCGATAACCAACTCGGAAGCCTCTGGGTCACACTAGGTATCACCAACCACAATTTTCATTCCATGGTGGAGATAGTCTGTCAGTTCAGTGACACCTTCGAGCTACGCGACAATAACGGACGGTTTGTTGGAAGAGATGGCGAACAGCTTCTACCAGGCAATTACTATATTGTCACTAACGGTAGGACTCTTCTATTTCTATCATTAGCAGCTACTCACTCCGAACAGGTTCCATCGCGCTCACCGAGGAAGCCCCGCTACTTCGTACGGGACTAGTGCCGTCCGGAACCCGCACTAGATCGTTCCATGAAGCAGTGCTTCACCGAGACGGGGGGTGCGTTTTAACTGGTATGCCCGCTGTCCCAGGTAGGTGGATTGGCTTGCAAGCCACCCATATCTTTCCCTTGGCATACGAGGGGCACTGGAATCATCTCAGCCTCCGTAATTTGATCACCATTCCACCCGACCGTGAGTCCGACGGATCGATCAACGCAGTCCAAAATGGTATTTCGCTCAACAACACGATGCACAGTTTTTTTAATAGCTATATTGTAGCAATCAATCCCTATGTATGGAAGGTGCAATCTTGAAGTTTTCGTGGCTAATGATTGTGTAGGACGAGTACAAAATTGTCTCTTTCAGGCCTGAACCCCTTTACTGTAGCCTCAACACCCACGTTGATCCGCAGTTACGGCAGAATAGAGGTTGGCCACCCGATAAACTTCTAGGCTGGCATTTTCGCCAGGCCGTCCTCACCAACATGAAAGGAACTGGGGAGCCTTGTTTTGCGGACGATTTCCCGCCTGGATCGGACATGATAGGTGAGATTATGAGCTGTCCAAAGGCTGCAGAGAGAATGGAGTTTGAAATATTCGGCCGTTTTAATGCCATTGAGAGTTGCGGTTGAAGCAAAGTTAGGACTCCACGTGATGTATACCTAGGGAACTACAGCATTTTTAAAAAATCTGGGTTTAGCACACATTCCCATTCATAAATTCCGCCAAAATCCTGGCGAGCTATGGAATGTGATATTAAACAATATCCTATTAACGAGAAAACCTTTAGAATACCATATTCTTGGCGGTCAATCCATTCGGATACCATCCACCGGACAATATAACTTACCATCGCAAAAGTGAAATCTTCATAGGGACACGACTTCACAGAACACCGAAGAAATCTGTCCCGCCACGCAAAATACCATCCCCAAAAACCCCAGCGCCGGCGCTAGAACAAGCCCGACCAGATCTCCACATAAGCTATTGCCGCCTTGGTGGCCTACCGCACACTTCAAAAACATTCCTTGGCGGAGGCCACAGACACCATGCAAGGGACAATCTCGTGCGCTTCAGCCCAAGACACAAAAGGCTCCCGCACTATATACTCGTAATGTCCTGACGTTTGTGAACACAACTGCTATTGCATACCGCCAAAATTCAGCTTTTTTGCCCTGATCTTGGCATCATGCAATAGCAGTTGTGTTCACAAACGTCAGGACATTACGAGTAAAAGCTCTCCCACTACCTAGTCGCGGGAAACATGGTCGCGATAACTGCACCCTAGTTAGAACTTTTGGAGGTTAATATGACTGGACAACGAAATGGTGGACGGCGGGCGGAACGGCAGATATGAAATGAAACGCTAGGGTTAAAGGAAACTAGGAGTGCTCGTATGTGGTAGTTGTCCCTGGGCACCGCCAGACCTCCATCGCTTTGTTCATCGAAATTCTTGTTTCACAGCCCCGCTTTCCTCTTCCTCTTTCAATTTTTGTTTCAATTCCTCATCTTTGTATCATTCTGTCCCGGAATTGATCATTACCCAATCTTACCAATGATGATAATTAGAAATAAGCCCGTCGAATTTTGATGGTCAACGGGCTTTTTTACATTTTCAATGTTTAAGTTTTAAGATTTGCGCGTAGTGGCGGTTTTGTCTCCATAGGCCACCGTAGCCTTGTGTTTGTGCCAAAGTTTGTATAGATCTGTCAGTTTTGTATGCAAAAGGTGTGAGCATGAATCAAATTCTTCTAACCTGAAAAACTAGCATAGATGATTTTCAGGCTGTAAGCTGAGCTCCTGGTGTCTGTAATTAAATATTCCAAACGTATATGCGTATAGTCACAAACCAACGAGTAGTGTACGGGTAATGGCATCCTAGGTCTGCCCGGAGCTTGAAGTTCAGAGGTTAACATATGATCTGGAGGCTACCACTTACACTGGCTACCAACATCCTATTTAAATTCTGAAGAAAAAAATAAATTATCCCAGCTTCATCTGTTCAGTTAATTTACAAGGTGTCTTCAGTTCATATATCCACGCCTCTGAACACAACACATTGGAATAGCTATAAACCCTTTGGGGTTTCTGGCCTAGTAGCCCTGTTGCCGATTGTCGCTATACTACATGCAAATACCCTGCTGACCAGGTATAGACAAGATAAACCCTGTAATCAGACCGCTGGTACAGCAGATCTACAGAGTGTTCCCAACAGTCCGGGGGACCGTGGGGAGCTCGGGAGACTGCCAAGAGTGCTAGGCAGGACCGGGCTGGTGCGGGCAGCTATCTGTAGTCCATTCAGGGTATTCAAAGTGCAGGATGGTAGACCCAACAGAGTGAAGCATGTGTGTTAGGGGTAGGGGGGATGGCGTGGGGGGCAGAGAACGAAAGGGGGTAAAAGAGGCAGGCAGGAGAGGGCTGCGACTGCGGAGAACAACAAGAGATGGTGAGAGATGGCAGGGGACCACGGGGGCAATTGGAGACCGCTGGGGACGGTACAAGTAATGTATCATGATGTTATAATGACTCGTCTGGTGATGCATGATTTGTTGTAACGTAACTTCTCTTCATAATAGGCTATGTTCGGTAGAGAGTCCTTATTCTTTCTGTGCTGCCAGGAGTGTCCTATATATACACAAAAATCTCTTGCAAGAAGCGCACTGCTTCGCCATCACTCAACTCTGTTCTTCCATTACCGTCTCTTGCTTTCCAAACCACACCCTCAACTTTCCTACAGATTTCCTCCGTCAATCCCTTCGCTCGTTTCAACTACTTACAGGATCTTCCTGAACACTCCTTTCCAAACTTTCGTGATACTTTCTCCTGTTTTGCTATCGTCAAAGTGTGACAGTCATTCGTTCCATCTTCTAGCTAACACTAGCCCCAAACATTTAGTACCCCTAGTCTGATTCGTGAATCTTCCCGAAACATCTCCGATGCATCTAACCGTTCGCTCATACACACCGTTGCTTCAACGTCCATACTTCCCAACAATTTTTAAACCAAAACGCTCCTTATCCTCACTTCCGGTGTAGTAACAGTGTCACAGATATGGAACCTTCGTGAATATTTTACAGCGATTTGCAAATGTTTTGTCCAACAAGATGGAAAGTTTCTGATTTTTTTGTTGAATATTAGTGGAATACGCTATCATGTACTACACAAACTGTAGTTAGAGCATAGGGGTTGGGAAAATTGGGGCGAGGGAGAAGAGCACATTGAGGTCATAAGTGGGGTGCGGAGCGAGAGCAGGGGCGTAATAGAGGACAACGTTGGATAATCAAGATGATTTTTTTCTCGTACAAGCAACACAATGCAGGAAGGATTTGAATATGTAGGTTAACGTGCCCCACGCCATAGCGAGCGCCCGGCGTAGCGAGCCATCCAACCCAATTGGGGAAAGTCTTATGCAATGACAGAATTAGACTCTTCGGTTCTAGAACAAGTGCTAATTGAAGCAGTAGCGCTACCGCTATAGAAAGTGATCAATTTCACATAGTAACATAAAGTTCAATAAAAGAAGACTCCATCATCATTGTCAATATCAGAGTCGCCGGAGAGCATTTCCTTATCACTTCCCACATGACCGGAATCGTGATTTTGCTCATTGTCCAATTCAATATCCCGTATTTCCTCCCCATATACCTTAGCAATCTGCTGTTGCTGAACTTGTGCAGCATCAAGCTTTTCGCAGATAGATTCATATTTCTTTCCCAACTCTTGAATCTCACTCTCCCAGCTCTCAACACTTTTCTTTATACGAGAGGTTGGAATATTCCGCTTACTTTCCATCTTTCGCTTAGCCTCAGTGACCCGGTCCTCCAGGTTTTTCTTTTTTTTTTCCAACCCCTCTACCTGTTTCTGTACTCGTTTCTGTTCTCTCACTAAGAGCTGTTGCCGCCTGACTTGTAAATCCGCCGTAGTGGCAAAAGCCTGACAATGGTGGGGAATTCGCTTTCGCCTCATGGAGCCCCCCTCTTGTCTTTTTGTTTTTCTTCCTTCCTCTTCTCGCTGCTGCTCGTGCATCCGGGTAAGAAGGGTGTTGCGCGCAAGGGAGAATTGCGTAGCATGTAAAAGCTTTGTGATACGATGCTTTTGTAGGCAGCTGGAAGGGGAGGAAGAGGTTATTGAGGCTAAGGTAGCCTCTCCAAGGGTCTGGAGAGATCGGGGAGTAGTAGGAGTACATGGAGGAGACAGAAAATGCTCCTGTTCAGGAGTCCTTGGCCGGATTGGTGGATTGCTTAGTGTGGCAATTGTTGGCTGTTGAATGGAGAGAAGAGAAGCTGCAGTATTTGAAGTAGCAGCAGAGTTGGTATTGCTACCAGGTGCAAGGTGGCAAGCAGGATCGTATGTAGGTATTTTTTTTAAAACCTTTGCCCGATCAAGAGGCCAAATACCGGTACACGCAAAAGCAGATTTGATTGTCGCTTCTGTAAATGCTTTTGCTCGGGCTTCAGCCAAAAATGGCCAAAAGGTTTCTTTGGTAACGCCAAAGCGACCATACCGAAAGTCACGCTCCAGAATTTGGGAGTAGTAGTTTTTATATGGACTAAAAACAGCCACATCTAATGGCTGTAAGATATTGGTAGAATGAGGAGGAAGGCAGAAGGCAATTATTTTCTGCTGAATGCAGTATT
>Ga0307517_10002330_pt1 | contig 30615 bp, 21 predicted proteins | sample 23_EM_MG_FD_194515 | JGI IMG/M metagenome (GOLD analysis project Ga0307517, IMG submission 194515) | Populus trichocarpa ectomycorrhiza microbial communities from riparian zone in the Pacific Northwest, United States - 23_EM | ecosystem: Host-associated > Plants > Roots > Unclassified | place... | reverse complement strand
GTCTTGAGCATCGCGTTGAACGCGGTGTTCGAGAGCATGTGGACTTCGTCGATCATGTAGACCTTGAAGCGCCCGACCACCGGCTTGTAGACGGCCTGGTCGAGCAGCTGCGAGATCTCGTCGACACCGCGGTTCGAGGCCGCATCGAGCTCGACATAGTCGATGAAGCGGCCGCTGTCGATGTCGCGGCAGGCGGCGCACACGCCGCACGGGTGCGCGGTGATGCCGCCCTGGCCGTCGGCGCCGGTGCAGTTCAGCGACTTGGCGAGGATGCGCGAGATCGTCGTCTTGCCGACGCCGCGCGTGCCGGTGAACAGGTACGCGTGGTGCAGCCGCTGCTGGGTCAGCGCGTTGGCGAGCGCCTGCACCACGTGCTCCTGCCCGACCAGCGCATCGAAATTGGGTGGCCGGTACTTGCGCGCGAGGACAACATAGGACATGCGGTCATTCTACGAGCGGGCGGGATGAAGCCCCTCAGCCAACGAGTACCTTGGCCGATCCCCCGTGGGGAACGCAGGCCGCGGCTCCCAGCCCGCCTGCGCGGGCGGCTCGGCGATCGACCCGTGACCGATAATCCCGGCTCTGCCTTCAGTGACTCCGCGATGAACCCGACCTCCACGACCGCCACGCTCAGTTACGAACAATCCGGCGTCAACTACGACCTGATCGACCCGCTGAAGGTGACGGCGCAGCGCGCTGCCGCGGCCACCGCCGGGCATCTCGCAGCGCACGGCTTCAGCGAAGTGGCGGCGTCGCGCGGCGAGTCGGCCTACGTGGTCGACGTCGGGCCGTTCTACATCGCGAGCATCGTCGAGTGCCTGGGCTCCAAGGCCCTGGTCGCCGACGAGATGCACCGGCTCACCGGCAAGACCTACTACGACAGCATCGCGCAGGACACGATCGCGATGGCGATCAACGACCTGATCACGGTCGGTGCCACGCCGCTGGTGGTGCAGGCCTACTGGGGCGCCGGCGGCTCCGACTGGTTCGCCGACGCGCAGCGCGCACAGGCGCTGGTGGCCGGCTGGAAGCGCGCTTGCGATGTCTGCAGCGTGGCCTGGGGCGGCGGCGAGACACCGGCGCTGTCGGGCATCGTCGAGGCCGGCCGCATCGACCTCGCGGCCTCGTGCACCGGCCTGATCAACCCGAAGGCGCGGCTCTCGGTCGGCGACAAGCTCGCACCCGGCGACGCCATCGTGCTGCTCGCCTCCAGCGGCATCCATGCGAACGGCCTGAGCCTGGCGCGCAAGCTGGTCGAGCGCCTGCCGCAGGGCTACCTGACCGAGGTCTCGCCGGGCCTGAGCTATGGCGATGCGCTGCTCGCGCCGACGCTGCTGTACTCGCCCGTCACCGAAGCACTCTACCGGGCCGGCATTACGCCGCACTACTGCGCCAACATCACCGGCCACGGCTGGCGCAAGCTGCTGCGCCACCCGGCCGAGCACCGCTACCGCATCCACGCCGTGCCCGCTGTCACGCCGGTGCTGAAGTTCATCCAGCAGCACGCGCAACAAGACGACCGCGAGGCCTACAGCACGCTGAACATGGGCGCGGGCTTCGCGATCTTCGTGCACGCCGACGACGCGCAGCGCACCGTCGAGGTCGCGCGGTCGCAAGGCATCGAGGCGCTGATTTCCGGGCAGGTCGAAGCCGGGCCGAAGGAACTGCTGATCGAACCGCTGGGCATCCGCTTCGGCAACGACGACCTGCAATTGCGTTGATGGTGTTTCTTTCCATCCCGCGTCTGCGCCTGCTGTTCGCGGCGCTGATCGCCGCATTGCTGACCGGCTGCGCCGGCGTGTTGCCGCAGGTCGAACGCACGCCATCGAAGACGCTGGTCGCGCCGCCCGACGCGCCGCTGGCCGCGATCGCGCGCGAGGCCGGCATTCCGCCCGACAGCTCCGGCGTGTGGCCGCTGCTCCAGGCAAGCTACGCGCTCGATGCGCGGCTGGCGATGATCGAGCACGCCACCACCTCGCTCGACCTGCAGTACTACCTGGTCGCCGACGACTCGACCGGCCGGCTGATCCTGCGCGCGCTGCGCGACGCGGCGCTGCGCGGCGTGCGCATCCGGCTGCTGGTGGACGATCTCTACACCACCGACATGGACCACCTGCTGCTCGGGCTGGCGGCGTATCCGAACGTCGAGGTGCGGCTCTTCAACCCCTTCGTCACGGTGCGCGAGTCCTCGCTGTACCGGCTGATCGCGCTGGCACGCGACTTCAAGCGGCTCAACCACCGCATGCACAACAAGCTGTTCATCGCCGACGGCGCACTCGCCGTGGTTGGTGGGCGCAACCTGGCCGACGAGTACTTCCTGCGCGGCAAGCTCGGCAACTTCATCGACTTCGACCTGATGCTGAGCGGCAGCGTGGTGAGCGAGCTGAGCGGCTGGTTCGACCTGTACTGGAACAGCACGCAGGTCTATCCGGTGCAGGCCATCACGCTGGCCTCGGGCCGCGCCGCGACGAGCGACGACGCGGCGCGTGCGCGCTTCGATTCGGCGACCGCCGACGAGCGCCGACCCGACCCGCCGACGGCACCCGACTCGTTCGGCGCGCCCGCCGTCAGCACCGCGATCGCGCAGCGCCGCTTGCAGCTCATCGCCGCCGAGAGCTCGGCCTTCGCCGACTCGCCGAACAAGATCGACCCGGCGAACAACAGCATCGCCGTCGATGACACGCTGACCCACCGCTTCCTGCTGCTGCTGAGCGACACGCGCTCCGAGGTCCATCTGTTCTCGCCCTATTTCATTCCCGGCAAGGACGCGCTCGCGCGCATCGCCAAGCTGCGCAACGATGGTGTGGCCGTGCGGGTCGTGACCAATTCGCTCGCCGTCAGCGACGAGCCGCTGGTCAGCATCGGCCTGGAGCGCCATCAGATCGAGCTGCTGAAGATGGGCGTCGACCTGTACGAGCTCAGCTCCGAGCGGCTCAAGCTCGACCGCACGCTGAAGGGCCTGCTCGGCACCTCCACCGGTCGGCTGCACGCGAAGCTGGCCTTCCTGGACCGCGAGACCGTGCTTGTCGGCTCGATGAACCTGGACCCGCGCTCGGCGCGCATCAACACCGAGATCGGCGCGCGCGTGGTGAGCCCGAAGCTGGCCGAGATGGTGCTCGCAGCATTCAAGGTCGACTCGCTGGCCGGCGTGTACCAGGTCAAGCTGCGCCCGAACGGCGTCGGCGTGCGCTGGATCGCGGTCGACGGCGACACCACCGAAGAGCTCGACATCGACCCCGACACCAGCCTGTGGATGCGCATGCGGCTGATGATGCTGTCGTGGTTCGTGCCCGAAAGCCAGCTCTAGTAGAAAGGACGGGGCGCAGCACGAGGTCATTGCCGCCTCGCCTAGAATACGGCTTGACGGGCCTCCCCGCATGGAAGCGCGGCCAACCGGGTCAGGTCGGGAACGAAGCAGCCCCAACCGTTGCGACCAGTGCCGGGGTCAGGCTCGTCAACCTCAATTCACCTTCTGATAGGCGCGCACCCAGTCGACCTGCAGCGCCTGCGGGAACGCCGCATCGTCGATCCCGTGCCGTCCGGCCCAGGCGCCGCCGATGGCGTGATTCAGCAGGATGTGCGCGGGACCGGCGAGCGTGCCGTCGGGGTAGATCCAGGTGTAGCCGCGGGTGTAGATCTTCTTGCCGTCCACGTACAAGGTGACCGTGGTCTCATCCCACTTGGCGCCTACCGTGTGCCAACCCTCGTTGAAATTGAACGGCGCGATGTAAGCCGACCAGGTCTGGTTGAACGCCGGGTCGGCGTACGTGATGGCCGACACCGCCCCCGGGGTCAATTTGACGTTGGAGTGCAGCATGTTCAGCTTGTCTTCCACGCCGTTGTTGACGAACTCGAAGATGTCGATCTCGGGCGGCCACCACAGCTTGCCCGCGGACGAGACGTCCGAGTTGAGCCAGAAGGCCGGCCAGACACCGAGACCGCCGGGCATTTTCAGGCGCGCCTCGAAGTAGCCGTAGCGCGTCGTCCAGTCCGAGCGGACCATCCCGGATTCGTAGTTGACGCCATTGGGGTCGGTGCTCGAGACCTTGCGCGCGATCAGGCTCAGCACGCCGCCGGACACCTGGTGGTTGGCGTTGTCGCGATAGCGTTGTTTCTCGTCGTTCAGGTGGTCCATCGTCCCCGCCGCGTAGATGTAGCGGGTGAACCATTTGGCGCGATTCAGCGCCGTGCCGTTGAATTCGTCGTTGAACGCGAGCGCGTAGCCGGCGGGCACATACGATCCCAGCGGCGACGTGATCGGCTCGGTCTGGCTGATGGCCGAACGCATCTTCAGCGACGCGCTGTCGACCACCGTTCGGGTGCCGCTGGTCGTGACCGTGACGTCCGCCATCGCCACATACTCGGGCGCGGTGAACGTGATCTGGTAGTCCTGGTAGGCGGTCGACGCGATCACCGCGTCATAGGTGCGAAAGGCCTCGGTCCCCGGCGGGTGGCGGAAATTGACCGTCAAGCGCGTGCTGCCGGACGGGTTCTCGTTGCGCGCCTTCACGGTCAGCGTGTACGACTTGCGCGGCTCCAGTGCGGTCGCCCCCAGCGGCTGGATCGCCCGCCAGCCAACGTTCAAGGCCTTCGCGCCGGGGCGCAGCGCACTCGAGACCAGGACCGCGTCATTGACGTTCCACCCGGTCAAGCCGTCGGCGAACAGGCCATTGCTAATCAGTTCGGCGCTGCTCACCGTGTACGCCTGGATCTGCTCCGTCGGCAGCTCTGGCGTGATCGAAGAAGCGGCGGCCGCGGTCTCGGCCGTCGAGGCGTCGGATCCACCGCCGCCACAGGCGCTGAACAACATGAGGCCCGAAGCGAGCGAGATGAGAACGGCCGCACGGACCGGAGTGAGCTGGTGCATGAATGAATATCCTTGACTGACAACGAAGCGGGCTGGGCGCCCGGACGGCATGGATGTGCACGGCGCTGCGTGGGTGCAGCGCGTGGTCGACGAAGCGCCCTCTGGCGAGGCGCTTGACGGCCGCATATGCGGCGGGCCGGTCGGTTCTTGTTCGAGACACGGAGGGCCCACTGCCAACTTCGGCAGCGGCTTGCCGAAGCTGAGGCCGCGTGTGTAACGAGAGATGTCTAGCGGCGCGCGACGACGACGCCGCTGCTGATGCGCGATCGCCGCGGCGTCATCACGACGCCTGCTTGAACGCCATCACCGCCTGGTTGCGCAGCGTGCGCAGCAGCGACAACTCCTTGTCGCCGAGCTCGATCCCGCCCGGCACCGCCTTGTCGGCGTAGATCAGCGCGAACGGCGCGCCCTTCATCTGCATCGGCAGCAGCAGGAACGCGGGTGCGTTGACGTGCGTGCGGTACCACGCCGGCAGGCGCGCATGGATGTTGGCAACGGTCGCATCCTTGATCAGCGTGTCGGCGCCTTTTGCGCAGACGGCGGTGAACAGGTCGGTGGCCGAGGCCAGCGGCACCTTGAAGTTCGCGGCGATGCGCTCGGCGTCCTCGCCCAGACCGAAGCGGCCGCTCAGCGTCTGCGTCTTCGGATCGCGCAGGCAGAACACGATGCGGCGGAAGCCGAGCGCACGGAACATCGTCTCCAGAATCATGCGCAACACGTCGTTGAGCTTGAAGTCCTCGACCATCGAGTTGGTGATGTCCTGGATGCCCGCGGCGAGCACCTCGGCGGCGTTCTCGAGTGCGGTGCGCGGCGGGCTTTGCGCCACCGCGACCGTCGCATGCAGCGCGTGGGGCGTCAGCGAATCGTGCCCTTCGACGACGGTCGGCTGCATCGTCTGCGTGCTGTGCGCGCCACCCGCCTTCGGCGTCGCGAACAAGCGCCGTGCCGGCGATTGCGCGGACACCTGCAGGTTCATCGCCTGCGCCATCTGCGCCAGACGCAGCTGGGCGGCGGCAGAGGCGGCCTCGATGCGCGCGGCGCTGAGTCCGAGCGTGCGCGCGTAGCGTTTCGCGACCTCGGCGACGCGCAGCGCGGCGACTTCGGGCGCGGCGCGCAGCAAGGTGTCGGTGATCTGGTTCGACGCGAACGCGAGCCAGCGCAATTGCTCGCCACTGTCCTTGGGCTCGCGCGTCGGCGCCTCGCCCTTGGGCTGGCGCATGCAGCTCTGCAGGCTCGCCGGCAGGCCCCAGGCCTTGGCCACGCCGAGCCCGAGCGCCTCGTAGCTCAGGCCGAGCACGCTGAGCGATGCTGCCTCTTCGCTGATCGCGCCCGCGGACCCGCCCTGCCCGGCACCGGCGACGATGCCGCGCACCTGGCGTGCCTCTTCAACGAAGTAGAACTCGGTCAGCAGCCGCCCCAGGTTCTGGAACATCGCCCCGAGGAAGGCCTCCTCGCTCGCGCCCATCTGCATGCCGAGCTCGCTCGCCAGCATGCCGGCCATCAGCGCGCGCAGGAACTCCTCTTTCAGCTGGTTCGCATGCGACTTGTCGTGCATGTGCTCGAGCAGCACCAGGCTCATCGCCATGTTGCGGATGCCGGAGAACCCGATCACCGCGACCGCGCGCGAGACCGTGCTGATGTTGCCGCCCGCGCTCGAGAAGTGCGCGGTGTTGACCATGCGCAGCAGCTTGTTGGTCAGCGCCACGTCCTTCAGGATTTCGCTCGACAGGCTCGCCAGGCTTTCGTTCTCGGAGCTGGCGACCCGCTGGATGCGCGCGACCGAATCCGACAGCGCCGGGAAGTCCGTCTTGTGGCGCATCCGGCGCAGCAGGAAATCGAGCGCACCGCTGCTCTGACCGGCCCCCGCGGGGCTCGCATCGTCCGATGCGCTCGCCGGCGCCAGCCAGTTCTTCAGCGCGTCGCGAAACGCGGCCGCACTCGGCCAGCGCTGGTTCGGATCGCGCGCGAGCGCGCGCATCAGCACGCGCCGCAGCCCATCGTCCACTTCCGACGACAGGCCGTCGGGCAGGTTCAGATCCTCGGCCGCGACACGGTGCATCGCACGGTACGGGTCGCGCTCGCGGATCAGCTGCACACCGCTGAGCATCTCGACCAGCACGAGCGCGGCCGAGAACACGTCCATCGTCGCCGTCGGCAGGCCGCCCTGGGTGGCCTCGGGCGACATGTAGCCGGGCGTGCCGACGACCTGGTCCAGGTTGCCCGGGTCGTGCAGGCGCGCAGCGATGCCGAAGTCCATCACGCGGGCGCGGCCGGACGCATCGATCAGGATGTTCGAGGGCTTCAGGTCGCGGTGCACGACCCCCGCGGCGTGGGCCGCCTCCAGCGCATCGAGCACGCCGAGCAGCATCGCTACGGCCTGGGCCGCCGGCAGCGCGCCCTGGGCCTTCACGTGCTGCGCCAATGTCGGCCCGGGCACGTACTCGAACACCAGGTACGGCTGCTGTTCGTGCACGTCGGCCTCGAACACCGGCACGATGTTGGGATGCGTCAGGCGGCTGACGCTGCGCGCCTCCTGCAGCCACTGGTTCACCGCGAACGGGTCGGCGGCGGCGTGCTCGCGCATCAGCTTGACCGCGACCTCGCGCTCCAGGCGCGCGTCGAAGCCCAGCCACACCGTCGCCTGGGCGCCTTCGCCGAGGACGCGCTTCAACTCGAACCGACCGAGCCTCATCGGGCGACCGGTGCGGGTTCGACGTCGGCGCCTTGATCGGGCGGGATGGTGCGTGCGCTCTCCGGCACCGGCGTGCCCTTGCGCAGGGCGTCGCGCGCGGCCAGCAGCGCGTCGTTCAGATCGCGGGCATTGATGTTCAGGGCGCGGGCATAGCGCAGCGCGACCTGGTTCAGCGCCGCCACGGCGCGCGCGCCGCTCAACGAGCTGACCACGTCGACGGCCTCGTTCGCGGCGCTCGCGGTCTGGCGCAGCACCTCGGCATCGGAGTCTGGCCGGCGCACCGGGGCGTCGACGGCGAGGCGCCGCGCCATGTGCATCACGTCGTCGCCCAGGCCCCACTGGCGCGCGACCGTGGTCCCGATCGATTCGATGTCGACACCCAGCACCGCGAACGCAGCCACGGCCTCGTTCAGCCCCGGCTGTTCGGGCGTGCCGGTCTCGGCATTCGCCGGCGACGCCTTCATCAGCTGCTGGATCTGTTCGGCCTCGTCGGCAAAGTGGTAGCGCAGCGACAGGCGGCCGAGGTTCTGCAGCATCGTGATCAGGTACACGACCTGCGCGTCGTAGCCGGCCGGGCGCAGCGCCTGTGCGGTGTGGCCGGCCAGGCGCACGCGGTCGAGTGCGAGCTGCAGCGCGCTGGCCTGGGTGGGGTTCAACGGGCCCGGCCAGGTGCGCAGCGTATTGGCCGCGAGGCGCACGCCGTTCACGCCGATCAGCGAGATGATGCGCCGCAGGGTCAGCACCGGGCCGTTGCCCTGGATCTGCGTGCCCTGCACCTGGGCCGAATTCAGCGTGCGCAGCAGTTCGAAACTGAGCGCCATGTCGTCCAGCACCTGGTCGGCGATCTGGTCGGTGCGCTGGCTTTCCAGCCCGGTGATGCGCGCGACGCGCAGCGCCAGGCCCGGCAGCGCCGGCAGGTGACCGACGCTGCGCAGCCGGTCCACCAGCAGGGCGAGCGGCCCGCCGCCGTCCTGCGCTTGCGCGTCGAGCCAGCCGGTCAGCGCGCCCAGCAGCGTGCGGGCGTTCTGGTAGCGCAGCCGCTCCTGGCTCGAGGTGCTGCGGTTCGCGATCGCCCGCAAGGCTTCGGGGACCGGCAGCGGCGTGCTCCAGGGCAGGCGCACGAGTTCGCGGCCCTGCGGCGCCATGCGCGCCATCGCCAACGCCGTGTCGGGCTGCTCGAGTGGCGCCTGACCGGTCAGCAGGTGGTGCAGCAGCAGGCCGCAGGCCAGCAGGTCGCGGGCCGCGGCGGCGCGCTGGGCGCGCAGCTCGCCGGGGTCCATCGCCATCGAGCGCTCGTTCGAGCGTGCGATCGCGGCGGCGCGCTGCGCCCCCGCACCGTCGCCGGCACCGCCCAGCGCCATCAGGCGCACACTGCCGCGTTCGTCGATCAGCACGTTGTGCAACTGCAGGTCGAGGTGCGGCACGCCGGCTTCGTGGGCGTACGCGAGGCCTTGCAGCAGATCACAGAGCCAGCCGACGACCTCGTCGGCCGGCGGGTTCGGGTGGCCGGCGACCCACTCTTTCAGCGTCACGCCGTGAACACGGTCGACCGCGATGAAGGGCCAGTGGTCCTGCACGCCGACTTCCGAAGCAGGCGCCAGGTTCGGATGATCCAGACGCGCCGCGAAGCGCGCATCGCGCAGCCAGTGCTCCAGCGCCGCCGCATCGGGCGGCTGCACGCGCGGCATCGTCAGCATGACCTCGTGGCCGCCGGCCGGGTCGAACGCGAGCCACGCCATCGTGCCGGCACTCTTGCCCAGCAGCTGGCGCAACTCGAAGCGGCCGAACGCCCGCGTGGGGTTCGTATTGGCAGTGGGCAAGGCGTGAGCGACCATCGCGGCGAAGATGAAGTTGCCCGATTGGAACCCGCCCGGCACCGTCGCGGTGCGTGGATCAGGCGGCCCAAATCCGGCCAATTGGCCGGATCGCGGGCCGAGCGCCGGGCCGCTCCCAAGCCGGCCCGCATCCCGGGGGATCGGCGAACGTACTCGTTCGCCGAGGGGCTCCACTTACGCCACCTCGATCAGCGCCCCGCTGCCGGTGACAAACGCACAGCGCACGACGGCGCCGGGCTGGACCTGCTGCACCGCCGCGCGGTAGCGGCGCAGCTGATCGCGGTAGGCCTCCAGCTCCTGCGGCGCGTGGCTGAGCTTGTAGTCCAGCACCCACCAGGCGTCGTCCAGCTGCACCAGCCGGTCGACGCGCAACACCTCGCCGTCCACCGTCACCGGCACCTCGTTGCCGGCCCAGCGCAGCGCCGCGCCGCCGAAGAAGTGCGCGCAGTCCGCGCTGTCGAGGATGCGACGCGCGAGCCGCTCGGTCGCGTCGGGCACGCTGTCGAACTCGCGTGCAGCGGCCTGCGCCAGCTCGCCCAGCGCAACGCCGCCCGCGACCACAGACAGCGCGCCGGCGGCCCCGTTGGCTGCCCCGCTCGTCGCCCACTCGAGCGTGCGGTGCACCGCCTTGCCGAGGCGGGTCGCGTCGGTGTCGGGGCTGCGCGGCGCGGCCGGCGCCGCCGAAACCGCGCGCGGCGGCAGCGGGGCGATGGTCCTGAGCGTGAATTCCGCCGCAACCGCGTCGGCGGACGCCGCGACCTGCGGCGCGTCGATCGATGGCCAGGGCATCGCCAGCGGGGCCACCCGCTCCCACCACGCGCTGACCGGCGCGGGGCGCGACGGCTCGGTCGCACTGAACACCAGCCGCTGCTTGGCGCGCGACATCGCGACATACAGCCCGTTGAGCTCCTCGCGCTGCCGCGCCTGCACCTCGACGGCCAGCAAGCCGCGCAGCGACGGCGGGCACGCGCCTTCGGCGTAGACGAACGCACAGCGCCGCGGCCACTCGGCCTCGACCGGCCAGTCGATCAGCAAGGTGGCGGTGTCCGGGTTCTTGGGCTGCGGCTCGGCGTCCATCACGAACACCGCCGTGGCCTCCAGCCCCTTCGCGCCGTGCACCGTCAACAGCTGCACGGCATCGGCCTGCTTCGGCGGGGCGACCTTGATCGCGCGCCGCTTCAGCGCACGCACGAAGTTGTACGGCGTCGCATAGCGCGCCCCGTCGAGCGTCAGCGCCTGCGCGAGCACGGCATCGATGGCCGCGAGCGCCGCCTGGCGCCGCACCGGCGGCACGGTGGCGGCGACGCGCTCGCGCAGGCCACCTTCGTGGACGATGCGGTCGAGCAGGTCGTGCGGCGGCAGCTGCTGCGCCGCGGCACGCCAGCGCGGCAGCCACTCGCGCGCGCGCTGCAGCGCCGGGCTCAGCGCCGCGTCCTCTTGCATCAGCGCGCCCCACCAGTCGCCGTCGCTCGCACGCTGTGCGAGCGCGATCAGGTCGTCGTCGCTGGCGCCGAACAGCGGGCTGCGCAGCGCCTGCGCCAGTGACAGGCGGTGTGTGGTCGAGACCAGCGCGTCGAGCAGCGCGACCAGGTCGCGCGCTTCGGGGGCCTCCATCAGCGGCGTGTCTTCGACCGCCGCGTACGGCACCTGCAGGCGCCGCAGCGCTTCGGCGACCAGCCGCAGCGACTCGCGCTTGCGGCTGAGCACGAAGATCTCGGCCGGGCGCAGCGTCTGCGCCGCGACCAGCTCGTGGACGGCCTGCGCCACCAGCGCGGCTTCACGCTCGCGCAGCAGCTCCTCGGGCTCGTGGCGCGGGGTCGTCAGGCTGTCGCGCCAGACCCCACCCGGCGTCGCCGCAGCACGCGCCGCGCGCGGTGGCCGCGGCACGCGCGGCAGCGTGAACACGCCGGCGCCGGGCGTGCGCCCGAGCTCGGTCGTGTGGGGACGAAAGCCGCTGAACTCGCCGGCGCGCTGCGCCTGCACGAAGACCTCGTTCAATGCGTCCAGCAGCTCGGGCGCGTTGCGCCGGGTGTGGTCGCAGGCCAGCATGTCGCCGCCGAGCGCCTCGACGACGAACGCGCGCGCTGCCTCGAACACGCGCGGCTCGGCGCGCCGGAAGCGGTAGATGCTCTGCTTCGGATCGCCGACGATGAACACGCCCGGGGCGCGCTGCCCGCTGGTGCCGCCGCCCGCGCCGGCGTAACCCGACAGCCAGGCGTGCAGCGCGTGCCATTGCAGCGGACTGGTGTCCTGGAACTCATCGATCAGCACATGGCGCAGGCGCGAATCGAGCCGCTCCTGCACCCACGCCGCGAGCGTCGCGTCGCGCAGCAGCGCGAGGCCGCAGCGCTCGAGATCGGCCATCTCGGCCAGGCCGCGGCTGCGCTTGTAAGCCGCGAGCTCGGCGAGCAGCACGCGCGACAGCCGCACCATGCGCAGGTGTTCGAGCTGCGCGTCGAGCTGGTGGATCTGCGCGCCGATGTCCTCGAGGCCATCCTGCACGGCGGTCAGCAAATCGAACTGGCCCAGCTTGCGCGGCTCGCCCCGCTGCGTGAACAGCGCGGCGCGGCAGATCTCGAACATCGCCAGCGCCTCGGTCTGTTCGAGCGCGCGGGCTAGGCCCGCGGCCGCATCGCGCGGGCGCGCCCCGCCGAGCGCGAGCACCGCGGCGAGATCGCCCAGCAGCGCGCGCCACGGCAGCGTGTCCAGCGCCTGCGCCGGATGGGCGGGTGCGCCGGACGGGGCCTCGACGCTCTCCTCAAGCACGCCGGCCGCGTCGGCGAGCTCGAACTCGACGCGCTTGCTCCACACCGCGTCGAACCACGCGAGCGCCTGGCTGCGGCCGCGCTGCGCGATCAGCGTCGCGTGATCCGCGCGCAGCGCAGGGTCGCGCAACAGCGCGGCGTGGAAACGCCGGAACACCTCGGGCCGGTGGTCGGCCAGGTCCTCGATCAGCTCCACGTCCTGCTGCAGGCCGAGCTCGTTCAACAGCTCCAGCGGCGCCGCGCGCAGCAGCTGCGCGAACCAGGCGTGGAAGGTGCTGATCTGCACCGCGCGGCCCTCGCGCAGCACGCGTTCGTGCAGCAGCGCGAGCTGCGGCGCGAGCTGCACGGCCTGCGCGTGCGGCACGCCGCGCTGCACCAGCGCCTCGATGCGCACCGCGTCCGGCGTGTGCGGCGAGCCGAATTCGCGCAGCCACTCGCCGAGGCGGTCGCGCATCTCGCCGGCGGCCTTGCGCGTGAACGTGATCGCGAGGATCTCGTGCGGCGCGGCACCGTCGAGCAGCGCGCGCAGGATGCGCGACACCAGCATCCAGGTCTTGCCGGCACCGGCGCAGGCCTCGACGACGACGCTGCGCTGCGGATCGCAGGCGAGCGCATAAAACGCGTCGCGTTCGATCGCTTCGCCATTGGCCTGGTACGCCGCCCGCGTCACGCAACGGTCCAATGATCGCGCCGGCACACGCCGCGCGCGGCGCAGTAGTCGCAGGTCGCACCCTCACCCAGCGCCGGCAGGCCGGCACCGTCGCGCAGGCGCCGCAGCTCATCGGCCAGGCCGTCGACCAGCGCGGCGGCGCTCTGTTCGACGTGCGGGTGCGGCACCTCGTCGATGCCTTTGCTGCCGTCGACCGCGAGGTACATCGCGCTGAGCGGCAGCGCGGTCTGCGCGCGCATCAGCGCGGCATAGAACGCGAGCTGCGTGTCCTCGAGCGGTTCCCTGACCTTCTCCTTCAGACCGGCAGCACCGCCGGTCTTGTAGTCGATCATCTGGATCGTCGCGCCGCCTGCACCGCGCAGCTCGTCGACGCGGTCGAGCACGCCACGCATCTCGATGCCGTCGAACCCGGCGGGCGCGAGGCTGACGTCCGCCTCGCCGCGCAGCCAGTGCGCGCCCGCACCGTCACGCGCGTGCAGCCACGCGATGTAGCGCGGCGCGAAGCTGGCGAACGAGGCGGCGAACGGCAGGAAGTCGGCGTCCGGGATGCCCTGCTCGGCGCGGTGCGCCTCGGCGACCTCCCCCAGGCGCGCGATCTCCGCGTCGACCGGCGCCGGCGCGGCGCGGGTCGCGTGGAAGTCGTGCAGCACCGCGTGCAGCCAGGTGCCGTAGTCGCGCTTCTCGATCTCGCGTTCGAGCTCGTCGTCCTCGCGCAGGCGCAGCATGTGGAGGGCGAAGAAGCGGTACGGGCAGGCGCGCAAGGCTTCGCAGGCGCTGGCCGACAGGCGCCTCGGCAACAGATCGGCCGCGCTCGGCGCGCTCATGCGGATCGGCGTCGGCTGCAGCGCCAGGTCGATGCGCGGATCGCGCCAGGGCTCGAGCGCCGCGCCACGGGCCGCGAGCGCGAGCGCCAGGCGCTCGACCAGCGGGCTCTCGGCCAGCGGATCGCTGCCATCGGTGCGGCGGCGCATCAGCGTGAGCTGCGGCGCATCCAGCAGTTGCACGAACGCGAGCAGTTCGGCGTGCCGGCGCTGCGCCAGCGTCGGCAGCCCGAGCTCACCGGCGAGCGCGTCGCCGAGCAGTGCATCGGGGGCCGGCGTGGCGCCGAGCCGGCGGTCGTCCGCACCGGGCAGCACGAGCGCCGCGAACGGCCTCAGCATCGCTCGGGCCAGCGGCGTGATGACGACCTGCGCGGCGATGTCGTTTGGGGCGGGCGGCATGAAGCTCGCCTGCTCGAGGACGCCATCGATCCAGTCGCGGAACGCATCGAAGCTCATCACGACCTGGCTCGCACCGAGCGCCCAGGCACCGGCGGCTTGTGCACCCGGCGTCAGGCGCAGGGCGGCCAGCAGCTGTCGGCCGGCATCGTCGGCCTGCAGCGCGCTCAGCGCGCCGCAGCGCTCGAGCGCCTGTGCCAGCGCGGCCAACCAGGCGCCCAGCGCCTGGCGACGCGCCGTGGCGAAGCCCGCCAGCACCTCGGAGGCCGCCGCCCACAGGTGCGCGGCCTGCGGGCCCAGGTCGACGTCCGACAGCGCGGCGATGCGGGCAACCTGGCGACGGCGGCAGGTGGTCTCGAGCTGCATCAGCGCGGCGTTGTCGCCCGAGCGGGTCCACGCGGTGCCGTTCTTGAGCCAGTCGAGCAAGGCATCGGTGCCGGCATCGGCGCGCGCCGCGGCGAGCAGGCTCATCAGCTGCGCCGCGGCGCGCGTGGTCGACAACTTCCAGCCGGTCTCGTCGAGCAGCGCGACCTGCGCACGCTCCAGCAATGCGCGCACGCGCCGCACCAGCACACGGTCCTGCGCGATCAGCGCGACCGGCACCTCGCCGCGCCGCACATGATCGAGCACCTGCGCGGCGGCGCATTGCGCCTCGTGCTCGAAATCGTCGCACAGCGCGAGGACCGGCACACGCAGCGGCGCAAAACGCGCGAACGGGTGTTCGGCGGTCGCGTCGGTGTCGATCACCAGCGCGCGCGACACCGCCTGCGCCAGCAGCGAGCCGGTCAGGGCTTCCGGCCCGCCGGCCTGCACCACGATCCAGGCGGAGGGCGCCGGCATCGTGAACAGCCTGTCGGTCGCCGGGTTGGGCGCGAGGGCCGCCCATTCCAGCGCGACCCGCGCCAGCAGGCGCTCGGTCGCGCCCGGCCCCGCCATCGGCGCGAGCGCCTCGCGCGCCGCCGCCCAGTGTGCGGCGCGGTCGGCAGGCGGCAGCGCAAACGCGGCCTGGGCGAGCGCGTGGGCCGTGGCCGTCAACGCCGCCGCGGCCTGCTCGAAACCGCGCGCGTCGCGCCGCGCCCAGGCCGCGCCCCAGGGCTGATCGCGCAGCAGCGTGGCCGCGTTCAGGTCGTCGACCGCACGGTCGAAGCTGATCTGGCCCGCCGGCACCGCCGCGGCCGGGCCGAGGCTCGCCGCCAGCGTCGCCGTCGTCTCGATGCGCGGCTGCCAGCCGCCGGCGCGTGCGAACGCGCGGCGCGCCAGCGGCAACAGCTGCGCGAACGGCAGCAGCACGACGGCGTCGCGCAATGCGATGCCCTCGGTGCGCGCCCAGTCGGTGGCGGCGATCGCGATGGCCTCCCAGCGATCCCTGCCGGGGGCGTCGATTTCAAGACTCAGCCGTTCTATCGTTGCCATAGGAAGGAAGACGGCCGGAAGCGGCCCCACGGACCACCAGAATCGGGGCAATGTGTCAGAATCATTGTGCCTTGCCACCCACTTCAAGCGGTGGCACCTTAAGGACAAACCATGAGCAGTGAACTGATCAAACACACCTCCGATGCCTCGTTCGATGCCGACGTGCTGAAGGCCAGCAAGCCCGTCCTCGTCGACTATTGGGCCGAGTGGTGCGGCCCTTGCAAGATGATCGCGCCCATCCTCGACGAGGTCTCGAAGGACTACGACGGCCGCTTGCAGATCGCCAAGATGAACGTCGACGAGAACCGCGATGTGCCTGCCAAGTTCGGCATCCGCGGCATCCCGACGCTGATGCTGTTCAAGGACGGCCAGCTCGCCGCGACCAAGGTCGGCGCCTTGTCAAAAGCCCAATTGACCGCGTTCCTCGACGGTCATCTATAATTCCGCTAAACGCGGCGGGAGCCGGCGCTTTACCCAAGCCGCCGGTTTTCTCTTGTTAAGAGCCTGCCGTCAAGAATTTGCCACCACGTCCTGAGGCTCGCTGAAACGGTTTCAGCGGCCGCACCGCCCGACCCGGCGGCGCGTGGATCCGGCGCCCCACTCCCGTTGTCCGTTTCTCGTTTCCTGCGAGCTCGCGTGCCTTGTCTGGCGCGAAGGCCGTCGCTCTTCACCCCCAGGGTCATTCGCCCATGCATCTGTCAGAACTCAAGTTGATCCACGTCTCGGAGCTCATCACGATGGGCGAGGGTCTGGAGATCGAAAACGTCGCCCGCATGCGCAAGCAGGAGCTGATGTTTGCGATCATGAAGAAGCGCGCCAAGGCCGGCGAGCAGGTGTTCGGTGACGGCGTGCTCGAGGTGCTGCCCGACGGTTTCGGCTTCCTGCGCTCGCCCGATGCGAGCTACATGGCGTCGACCGACGACATCTACCTGAGCCCGAGCCAGATCCGCCGCTTCAACCTGCACACCGGTGACGCCATCGAAGGCGAAGTGCGCGTGCCGAAGGACGGCGAACGTTATTTCGCGCTCGTGAAGGTGGACCGCGTCAACGGCGTGGCACCCGAGGAGAGCAAGCACAAGGTCATGTTCGAGAACCTGACCCCGCTGTTCCCGAAGGAGCAGTTCAAGCTCGAGCGCGACATCAAGTCGGACGAGAACGTCACGAGCCGCATCATCGACCTGATCGCACCGATCGGCAAAGGCCAGCGCGCGCTGCTCGTGGCCCAGCCCAAGACCGGCAAGACCGTGATGATGCAGCAACTGGCGCACGCGCTGGTCGCGAACCACCCCGAGGTCTACCTGATCGTGCTGCTCGTCGACGAGCGCCCCGAGGAAGTGACCGAGATGGTCCGCACGGTGCGCGGCGAGGTCATCAGCTCGACCTTCGACGAGCCCGCGGCGCGCCATGTGCAGGTCGCCGAAATGGTGATCGAACGCGCCAAGCGCCTGGTCGAGATGAAGAAGGACGTGGTGATCCTGCTCGACTCGATCACGCGTCTCGCGCGGGCCTACAACAACGTGCTGCCGTCCAGCGGCAAGGTGCTGACCGGCGGCATGGATTCGAACGCGCTGCAGCGCCCGAAACGCTTCTTCGGCGCCGCCCGCAACATCGAGGAAGGCGGCTCGCTGACCATCATCGGCACCGCGCTGATCGACACCGGCAGCCGCATGGACGAAGTGATCTACGAAGAGTTCAAGGGCACCGGCAACTGCGAAATCCACCTGGATCGCCGCATGGCCGAGAAGCGCGTCTACCCGTCGATCCTGATCAACAAGAGCGGTACGCGCCGCGAGGAACTGCTGCTGCAGCCCGAGATCCTGCAGAAGACCTGGATCCTGCGCAAGCTGCTGTACCCGATGGACGAGATCGAGGCGATGGAGTTCATCCTCGACAAGATGAAGTCGACCAAGAACAACCACGACTTCTTCGACATGATGCGGCGCGGCGGCTAGCCGTTTCCGCTGAGCTATAATCGAAGGTTTTCCGCTTTTGGAAAGTGCGCCAAACGGTTTGGCGTGGCTCCCACAACTCAAGCCGAGGTTTCCATGAAAGAAGGCATTCACCCCACGTACCGCGAAGTCTGCTTCGTGGACCTGTCCAATGGTTTCAAGTTCGTGACGCGTTCGTGCGCCACCGCGAAGGAAACCATCAAGATGGACGACGGCCGCGAACTGCCGCTGTTCAAGCTGGAAACCACCAGCGAATCGCACCCGTTCTACACCGGCACGCAGAAGAGCGTTGACTCGCTCGGCGGCCGCGTCGAAAAGTTCCGCAACAAGTTTGCGCACCTCGGCGCCAAGAAGTAGTTCTGTTGCCGCTCAGTGCTCTAGGACAAAGGCAGCTTCGGCTGCCTTTTTTGTTGATGCCGCGATGGCATGATCCGCGCCTGACCCCATTCGCCCCGAAGTGAACTCGCCCAACCCCGCCCTCGTCACCCAGCGCGCCGCGCAACGGCTGCCGCGCCTCGCGCTGCTGCTGTTCTGCGCTGCCTACGTGCTGCCGGGCATGTTCGGGCGCGACCCGTGGAAGAGCGCCGACATCACCGCGTTCGGCTACATGGTGAACATCGCGAACGGGCAGACCCCGTGGCTGGCGCCCACCGTCGGCGGCCTGCCGGCCGATGCCGCGCTGCTGCCGTACTGGCTGGGTGCGGTCTTCATCAAGCTGCTCGGACCGTGGTTCGGTCCGGCGCTGGCGGCGCGCATTCCGTTCGCGCTGCTGCTGGTGCTGGTGCTGGTGCTGACCTGGTACGCCACCTACCATCTCGCACGCACCGAGGCTGCACAACCGTTGCCATTCGCATTCGGCGGCGAGGCCGATCCGATTGACTATGCGCGCGCGATCGCCGATGGCGCGCTGCTCGCACTGGTCGCCACGCTGGGCCTGCTGCAGCTCGGTCACGAGACGACGCCCGAGCTCGCGCAACTCGCGAGCGTCGCGCTGTTCGTCTATGCGCTCGCGGCCAGTCCGTTTCGCGGCGCCCCGGCCAAATGGGCGGTGCTCGCCGCCCTGCCCGCGTTGGCCGCCAGCGGCGCGCCCAGCATCGCGCTCGCGCTCGGCGTGGTCGGCGGCGTGATCTGCAACGCCTCGTCGTACGAGCCGGCACGACGCTTCATGCGCTGGATCGTGGCGAGCACGGCACTGGCCGCGCTGCTCGCCACCGTTCTCGGCGCCTGGGGGCTGCGCACCAGTGCGCTCAGCCTGTCGCTCGGCGGCGCGTGGGAGTTGCTGCGGCTGCTCGCCTGGTTCACCTGGCCGGCCTGGCCGCTCGCGCTGTGGACGGTGTGGCGCTGGCGCGAACACCTGTCGCACCGCCACATCGCGATCCCGCTCGGCTGCGCTGCGGTGAGCGTGCTGGCCTGCATCGCGATGGGGGGCTCGGAGCGCGCGCTGATGCTCGGCCTGCCACCGCTCGCGGTGCTCGCCGCGTTCGCATTGCCGACCTTGCAGCGCAGCACCGCTGCGGCGATCGATTGGTTCTCGGTCTGTTTTTTCACGATCTTCGCCGCGGCGATCTGGGTCGTCTACACGTCGATGCAGACCGGCGTTCCGGCGCAGCCCGCGGCCAACATCGCGCGCCTGGCGCCTGGCTACGTGCCGAGCTTCTCGGTGTTCACGCTGGCCCTCGCCGCACTCGCCACGATCGCATGGCTGTGGCTGGTGAAATGGCGCAGCGGCCGCAACCGCCACCCGCTGTGGAAGAGCCTGGTGCTGCCGGCCAGCGGCGTAGCGCTGTGCTGGCTGCTGGCGATGACCTTGTTGCTGCCGCCGCTCGACCAGGCGCGCAGCTACCGGTCATTGGTGCAGCGCGTCGCCAAGATCGTGCCGGCCGGCTCCTGCATCGCCGCGCCGGAGCTGTCGCGCGCGCAAGTCGTCGCGCTGGAGTACCTCGGCGGCTTCCACGTCGATGCCGTGACGCCGGCCGCCGGCGCACGCTGCGAGTTCCTGCTGCAACTGCAAACGCGTCAGTCGACGCGCTCGCCCGGGGCCGGCTGGAAGCTGCTCGCACGCGAGCGCCGCAACACCAGCGACGAAGAGATCACAGCGGTGTATCGGCGAGCAGTCCCCGCGCCGCGCCCAGCGCCGTAGCGCAGCGCACGCGCACGCGCACCGCCGGGAAGACGAGTCGGAAGGTCGAGCCGCGCCCGAGCTCGCTCTCGATCGCGAGCTCGCCCCCGTGCCGCTGTGCCACGTGCTTGACGATCGCCAGGCCCAGCCCGGTGCCCCCGGTGTCGCGCGAGCGGCTGCCGTCGACGCGGTAGAAGCGCTCGGTCAGACGCGGCAGGTGCTCGCGCGCGATGCCCAGACCAGTATCGGCGACCGCGATCTCGCCTGCGCCGTCGGCCAGCTGCTTCCAGCTCAGCTCGATGCGCCCGCCTTCGGGCGTGTAGCGCACGGCGTTGTTGACGAGGTTGGTGATCGCGCTGAGCAGCTCGTTCTGCGCCCCGGCGATCTGCACCTCGATGCCGGACGGGAACACCAGCGTGTGCCGGCGCGCCGACAGCACGCGGGCGTCGGCCTCGACCTGGGCCAGCAGCGGCGCCAGCGCGATCCAGCGGTCCGTGTGCGGGCGCGGGCTGCCTTCGAGTTGCGACAGCGTCAGCAGGTCGCTGACCAGCGTGGCCATGCGATCGGCCTGCTGCGTCATCAGCGTCAGCACGCGCCTGCGCTCGACCTCGGTGAGCGGCAGGTTCGTCATGGTCTCGATGAAGCCCGCCAGCACCGTCAGTGGCGTGCGGATCTCGTGAGACACGTTGGCGACGAAGTCGCGCCGCATGCCGTCCGAGCGCTCGCGCTCGGTGATGTCCTGCGACAGCACCAGCTTCAGGTCGTCGCCATAGTCGCGTACCAGCACCGACAGCTGGCGCTGGCCGCGCGGATCGGGGATCAGCACCGCGTCCTCGAAACGCCTGCCTTGCAGATAGCCGACAAAAGCCGGCGCACGCACGAGGTTGGTGACCCGCTGGCGCCGATCGCGCTGCGGATCGAGTCCGAAGTGATCGGCGGCGAGCGAGTTGCACCATTCGATCTGGTCACCCGCGTCGAGCAGCATCACGCCGTTCGGCGACGCCTCGATCGCCGACAGGAACTGGCTCAGCCGTTCGCGCTCCAGCGCCGCGCCCTGTTCGCGTCCGCGGATCGCGCGCTCGACGCGGTAGCCCAGCTCGCCCCACAGCCCGGCATCGCGCGGCGCCGGGCCGTCCTGGGAGCCGCGCAGCCATTCGATCAGCCGATAGCCGCGCAAGGTGTCGCGCACCGCGACCACGCCGAGGGCACCGGCCATGCCGAGCAGCGCACCGAACACCGGGGCGCTCCAGTTCGTCAGCAAACCGCCGATGACGCCGCCCAGGACCGTCGCGATGACGGCGGCCAGGACGCGCGGCAGCAGCCAGTTCATCGCAGCACCCTGGACCTCACGCCGAGAGCGCCTGCGCCGCGGCCTGCTGGGTCAAGCGATAGCCCGCGCCGCGCACGGTCTCGATCATCTGGGCGCACTGCACCGGGCTCAGCGCCTCGCGCAGGCGCTTGACGTGCACGTCGACCGTGCGCTCCTCGATGAACACATGATCGCCCCAGACGCGGTCCAGCAGTTGCGCGCGGCTGTGCACACGCTCGGGGTGCGTCATGAAGAAGTGCAGCAGGCGGAACTCGGTCGCGCCGACCTTGACCTCGGCATCGCCGCGGCTGACACGGCGCGTCGCCGGGTCGATCTTGAGCGCGCCCACCTCGACCGCCGAATCGAGCGCCTCGGGCGCCTTGCGGCGCAACACCGCGCGGATGCGGGCCATCAGCTCGTTGGTCGAGAACGGCTTCGTCAGGTAGTCGTCGGCACCGGCGTCGAGCCCGGCGATCTTGTCGGCCTCGTCGGCGCGCGCCGTCAGCATGATGACCGGCAGCTCGCGCGTGCGCGTCTCGCCGCGCCAGCGCTTCGCGAGCGCGAGACCGGATTGGCCGGGCAGCATCCAGTCGAGGATGATCAGGTCGGGCAGCACGCCGTCGACTGCGGCCTGGGCCTGCTCGGCGGTCGCGGCGATCGTGACCTCGAAGCCGGCGTGCCGCAGGTTGATCGAGATCAGCTCGGCGATCGCCGACTCGTCTTCGACGACAAGAATGTGGCTCATCTGAAACTCCTGCTCACCGGACCAGCGACTCGACCTCGCCCACCGAGTTGTGGCGCACGTCCGTGCCCTTCACGATGTAGATGATCTGCTCGGCCAGGTTCTTCGCATGGTCGCCGACACGCTCGATCGCCTTCGCGACGAACACCAGGTCGATGCTCGACGAGATCGTGCGCGGATCTTCCATCATGAAGGTGATTAGCTTGCGCATCAGGCCCTCGAACTCCTGGTCGATCAGGTCGTCGGCCTTCAGCACCTCGACCGCCTTGTCGACATCCAGGCGTGCGAACGCGTCGAGCGCCTTGCGCAGCTGCGACACGGCCAGCTCGGCCTCATAGCCGAGGTCCTTGACCGGCAGGCGCAGCCGGCTCGACACGCCGGAGTTCAGCAGCCGCTGCACAGTGCGGGCGATGCGTGCGGCCTCGTCTCCGACGCGCTCGAGGTTGGCGATCGTCTTCGAGATCGCGATCAGCAGCCGCAGGTCGCGCGCGGTCGGCTGGCGCCGCGCGATGATGGTCGACAGATCGCGGTCGATCTCGACCTCGATCTGGTTCACGCGCTCTTCGGTCATCAACACTTCGGACGCGATCTCCGCGCTGAAATTGGTGAGCGCATAGACCGAGCGCGCCACCTGCGACTCGACGATCCCGCCCATCTCGAGCACGCGCGTCGAGATGCCGCTGAGTTCAGCGTCGAATTGCGTGGACAGATGTTTATCGCTCATCCGAATCTCCCGGTGATGTAGTCCTCTGTGTCCTTCTTCTTCGGCTTCATGAAGACATCGGACGTGGGGCCGAACTCGATCAGATCGCCGAGGTACATGTAGGCCGTGTAGTCGGAGCTGCGCGCCGCCTGCTGCATGTTGTGCGTGACGATCACGACGGTGTAGTCGGTCTTCAGCTCGTGGATCAGCTCTTCGATCTTGCCGGTCGAGATCGGGTCGAGCGCCGAGCACGGCTCGTCGAGCAGCAGCACCTCGGGCTTGATCGCGATGCCGCGCGCGATGCACAGCCGCTGTTGCTGCCCGCCCGACAGGCCCGAGCCGCTCTGGTTCAGCTTGTCCTTGACCTCGTTCCAGAGCGCCGCCTTCTTCAGCGCCCACTCGACGCGTTCGTCCATCTCGATGCGCGGCAGCGTCTCGAACAGCTTCACCCCGAACGCGATGTTGTCGTAGATCGACATCGGGAACGGGGTCGGCTTCTGAAAGACCATGCCGACCTTGGCGCGAATCAGCGAGACATCGTCCTTCGAGGTCAGGATGTTCTCGCCGTCGAGCAGGATCTCGCCCTCGGCGCGCTGGTCCGGGTACAGCTCGAACATGCGGTTGAAGGTGCGCAGCAAGGTCGACTTGCCGCAGCCCGACGGGCCGATGAACGCGGTGACCTTGTTCTCCGGGATGTCGAGGTTGATGTTCTTCAGCGCATGAAAGCTGCTGTAGTAGAAGTTCAGGTTGCGCACCGAGAGCTTGGGCTTCTCGGTGACAGGCAGGTTGACTTTGGTGTCCATCAGAACTCCGGTCTCAATCAATGTTTGTTGCGCAGGAACGTGCGCGCAAGGATGTTCAGCACCAGCACGCCGAGCGTGATCAGGAAGACGCCGGCCCAGGCCAGCTTCTGCCAGTTCTCGTACGGGCTCATCGCGAACTTGAAGATCGTGACCGGCAGGCTCGCCATCGGGGAGCTCAGGTCGCTGGTCCAGAACTGGTTCGACAGCGCGGTGAACAGCAGCGGCGCGGTCTCGCCGGCGATGCGCGCGAGGGCGAGCAGGATGCCGGTGAGCACACCGGCGCGCGCCGACTTCAAGGTCACCGTCATGATGACCTTCCACTTCGGCGTGCCCAGCGCGTAGGCCGCTTCGCGCAGCGCATTCGGGATCAGCGACAGCATGTTCTCGGTCGTGCGGATCACGACCGGGATCACGATCAGCGCCAGCGCCAGGATGCCGGCCCAGCCCGAGAAGCTCTTCATGCGCGCGACGATCACCGAGTAGATGAACAGGCCGACGACGATCGACGGGGCGGCCAGCAGGATGTCGTTGATGAAGCGCGTGACGCTGCCGAGCCAGGTCTTCTGGCCGTACTCGGCGAGGTAGATGCCGGCCAGGATGCCGACCGGCGTGCCGATCAGCGTCGCCAGCGTGACCATCGTGACCGAGCCGAAGATCGCGTTTGCAAGACCACCGTCTTCGGCCTGCGGCGGCGGCGTCATCTGCGTGAACAGCGACAGCGTCAGACCGCCGACGCCGAGCCGTATCGTTTCGATCAGGATCCAGATCAGCCAGAACAGGCCGAAGGCCATCGCGGCGAGCGACAGCGTCAGCGCAATCGCGTTGACACGCTTGCGGCTGGCGTGCTTCGCGACGCGCGAGGCCTGCAGCGCCGTGGCTTGCGCCGTCATCGTGGTGGTCGAGTTCATTGGGAAACCTCTGTGCTTCGCACGCCGGTATTCGCCTTGGGAGCGGCCGGGCGGCTCATGCCCGTGCCCCCTCACCCTTCTTCAGCTGTGCCAGCAGCAGCTTCGAGCAGGCCAGCACGACGAAGGTGATGAAGAACAGCACCAGACCCAGATAGATCAGCGAGGCCTGGTGCAGGCCCTCGCCGGCTTCGGCGAACTCGTTCGCGAGCGCCGAGGTGATGCTGTTGGCCGCTTCGAACAAGGAGGCCGAGTTGAGCTGGTTCTGATTCCCGATCACAAAGGTGACCGCCATCGTCTCACCGAGCGCGCGACCCAGCCCGAGCATGATGCCGCCGACGACGCCAGTCTTGGTGTACGGCAGCACGACCTTGAACATCACCTCCCAGGTGGTCGAACCCAGGCCGTAGGCCGACTCCTTCAGCAGCGGCGGCGTGACCTCGAACACGTCACGCATCACCGACGCGATGAACGGAATGATCATGATCGCGAGGATGATGCCGGCCGACAGCAGGCCGATGCCCACCGGCGGCCCCGAGAACAGCGCCCCCACGTACGGCACGCCGCTGAACAGCGACTGCAGGGGCTGCTGTACATAGCTCGACAGCAGCGGGCTGAACACCAGCAGACCCCACATGCCGTAGACGATGGACGGGATCGCCGCGAGCAGCTCGATCGCCGTGCCCAGCGGGCGCTTTAGCCACGCCGGCGACAGTTCGGTCAGGAACAGCGCGATGCCGAAGCTCACCGGCACCGCGATCAGCAGCGCGATCAGCGAGGTGACGAGCGTGCCGTAGATCATCACCAGGCCGCCGTACTTGTTCTGCACCGGGTCCCAGTCGCTCGTCCACAGGAACGACAGGCCGTATTCCTTGATCGCCGGCGCCGCACCGATGACGAGCGAGATGATGATGCCGGCAAGCAGCGCCAGCGTCAGCCACGCCGCGGAGTGGGCGAGGATCGAGAACAGGGTGTCGGCCCAGGGCGCGACACGCCGTGGGGCGGGCGGACGCCCCTGCGACTGGGTTCGGTCCATCTTCGCGGGCTCGTTGTACGGTGTCGCGGGAAGTGTAGCGGCCACGTGGATTCCCTCGAGGTTCAGTCGCAGGCGGCCGGGCTTACTTGGCCGCGACCGTCTTGCCCGACGGGTCCTTGATGTTGTCGGACCAGAGCTTGTGCACCAGACCCTTGACCGAATCAGGCATCGGCACGTAGTCGAGATCGGCCGCCATCTTGTCGCCGCTCGCATAAGCCCAGTCGAAGAACTTCAGCGTGTTGGTGGCGTTGACCGGCTTGTCCTGCACCTTGTGCATCATGATGAAGGTCGCGGCGGTGATGGGCCACGAGTCCTTGCCCGGCTGGTTGGTCAGCACCTGGTAGAAGGTCTTGTTCCAGTCGGCGTTGGCGGCGGCGGCCTTGAAGGTCGCGTCGTCCGGGGCGACGAAGCTGCCGGCCTCGTTCTTCAACAGCGTGTAGGCCATCTTGTTCTGCTTCGCATACGCGTATTCGACGTAACCGATCGAGTTCGGCAGGCGCTGCACGAAGGCCGACACGCCTTCATTGCCCTTGCCACCCGCGCCGGTGGGCCAGTTCACGGCCGTGCCTTCGCCGACCTTGGCCTTCCATTCGGCGTTGACCTTCGACAGATAGTTCGTGAAGTTGAAGCTGGTGCCGGAGCCGTCGGCGCGACGCACCGGGGCGATGGCGGCATCGGGCAGCGCGACGCCGGGGTTCAGCGCGGTCAGCGCCGCATCGTTCCACTTCGTGATCTTGCCGAGGTAGATGTCGCCCAGCACCTGGCCGGTCAGCTTGAGCTGGCCCGGGGCGATGCCCTTGATGTTGACGACCGGCACCACGCCACCGATCACGGTCGGGAACTGCACCAGGCCGCTCTTGGCGAGCTCGTCATCCTTCAGCGGCGCGTCGGAGGCGCCGAAGTCGACCGTCTTCGCATTGATCTGCTTGATGCCGGCCCCCGAGCCGACCGACTGGTAGTTGATGCGCGCACCAGTCGCCTTGTTGTAGGCATCTGCCCACTTGGCGTAAACCGGGGCGGGGAACGAGGCACCGGCGCCGGTCACGTCCTGGGCAAAGGCGGCGGAGGCGCCAAAAGCAGCGATCAATACAGCGGAACGAACGAGGGCAAGCTTCACGGCACACCTTTCTGGGTGATGGATCTGAATGGCCGCGACTCTAGGGATGGCGTGTGACACGACTGTGACAGCGCCCGCAGTGTTGTCACACAGGATTCACGGCATTGTCACGATCGCTGCATAAGCTGCGACCCGAACTGATCACCACCCTCGGAGACCCCATGCACAGACGCCCCTGGATGACACTCGCCCCGTTGGCAGCCGCGCTGCTCTTCAGCGCCTGCGCCACCACCCCCGCGCCGACGACGGTCGCGCAGACGATTGCCGCCAATCCGCAATTGACGACCGCCACCCGGCTGATTCAGGAGGCCGGCCTGACCGAGACGCTGCAAGGCGCCGGGCCGTTCACCATTTTCGTCCCAACCGATGCGGCCTTCAAGGCGGTGCCGACGGCGATGGTCGAAACGTTGGGCAAGGACAAGGCGCGCCTGAAGGCGGTGCTGAACTACCACGTCGTGCCGGGCACGCTCATCTCGGGCGACGTGAAGAACGGGCCGATCAAGACCGCGCAAGGCGGTGACCTGTCGCTGTACCGCGCGGGCACGTTCGTGACCGCCGACGAAGCGGTGGTCACGACGGCCGACGTGCGGGCGACCAACGGCGTCGTGCACATCGTCGACAAGGTGCTGATGCCGCCGCGCTGAGCGCGGACGACAGATCAGCGCAAGGTATCCGCCATCCGTTCGGCGCAGCGCTGTGCCTGGGCGGCGTCACGCGCCTCGACCATCACCCGCAGCAGCGGCTCGGTGCCCGACGGCCGGATCAGCACCCGGCCGTGCTCGCCGAGCTCACGCGTCACGTCGGCCTGCGCCTGCGCCAGCGCGGCGTTGTTCTTCCAGTCGCTGCCCGGCTTCAGGCGCACGTTCACGAGCGTCTGCGGGAACAAGGTCACCTCGGCCAGCAGTTCGGCCAGGCTGCGGCCGGCGCGGCTCGCGGCCTGCAACACCAGCAGCGCGCTGACGATGCCGTCGCCGGTGGTGTGCTTGTCGAGCGCGAGCAAATGGCCCGAGCCTTCGCCGCCGAGCTCCCAGCCACGCGCGACGAGCTCCTCCAGCACGTAGCGGTCACCGACCTTGGCGCGGACGAACTCGACGCCGCGCCGGCGCAACGCCACCTCGACGGCCATGTTCGTCATCAGGGTTCCGACCGCACCCGGCACCGGCAGGCCCTGCGCAAGGCGATCCGCGACGATCAGGTAGAGCAGCTCGTCACCGTTGTACAGGCGCCCGGCCGCGTCGACCAGCTGCAGGCGATCGGCGTCGCCGTCGAGCGCGACACCGTAGTGCGCGCCGTGCTGCCTCACCGCCGCGACCAGCGCCGCCGGCGCGGTGGCGCCGAAGCCGGCATTGATGTTGGTGCCATTCGGGCTGCAGCCGATCGCGACGACCTCGGCACCGAGTTCGTGGAACACATCCGGGGCAACGTGATACGCCGCACCGTTGGCCGCGTCGACGACGATCTTCAGGCCTTTCAACGACAGCTCGCTGCTGAACGTGCCCTTGCAGAACTCGATGTAGCGGCCGCGGGCGTCGTCGATGCGCTTGGCCTTGCCGAGGTGCGCTGAATCGACCCACTGCGCCGGCTCCTCGAGCGCCGCCTCGACCTGCCGCTCCCACGCGTCCGGCAGCTTCTCGCCGCGCGCGGAGAAGAACTTGATGCCGTTGTCGCCGTACGGGTTGTGCGACGCGCTGATCACGACGCCCAGGTTCAGCCGCAGCGCCCGCGTCAGGTAGGCCACGCCCGGCGTCGGCAACGGACCGCTCAGCAGCACATCGACGCCGGCCGAAGCGAAGCCGGCTTCCAGCGCGGACTCGATCATGTAGCCCGAGATGCGCGTGTCCTTGCCGATCAGCACGGTGGGCTTCTTATCGCCGCCGCGCAGCACGCGGCCGACCGCGTGCCCCAGGCGCAGCATGAAGTCGGCGGTGATCGGAAACTGCCCGACCGCGCCGCGGATGCCATCGGTGCCGAAATACGTTCTCGTCATGCTCTTGCTGCTCATCTTGTTTGTCTCCCTGCCCGTGGAAGGCTGCGGATTATCCGCGCGTCAGCCCGGCCGCGGCCCACACCTTGAGTGCGTCGACGGTGGCCGCAACGTCGTGCACGCGCACGATGCGCGCGCCCGACTGCAGCGCCGCGAGCGCGGCGGCCACGCTCGCGGCCTGACGCTGCGACACGTCGCGGCCGGTCAGCGCGCCGAGCGTCGACTTGCGCGACCAGCCGACGAGCAGCGGCCGGCCCAATGCCAGCAGTTCGCTTTGCCGGCGCAGCAGGTCGAGGTTGTGGGCGACGCTCTTGCCGAAGCCGATTCCGGGGTCGAGCACGATGCGTTCGTCGGCCACGCCGCGGCTGCGGCACGCGCGCAGGCGCTCATCGAGAAACTCGCCGACCTCGTGCAACACGTCGTCGTAGTGGGGCCGCTGCTGCATCGTGGCCGGGTCGCCGCGCATGTGCATCAGGCAGACGCCGCAGCGCGCGTGGTCAGCCACCGCGTCGAGCGCGCCGGGCGCCTGCAGCGCGTTGATGTCGTTGACGATGTCGGCGCCGCGCGCCAGCACCGCACGCATCACCTCGGGCTTGTTCGTGTCGATCGAGACCGGGCAACCGAGCGTCAAGGCCGCCTCGAGCACGGGCAGCACGCGCGCGAGTTCTTCGTCCAGCGACACCGGCATCGACCCCGGACGCGTCGATTCGCCGCCGATGTCGAGCAGGTCGGCGCCCTCGGCCAGCAGTTGCTCGCAATGGCGGATCGCCGCGGTGCGGTCGGCCGCGAGGCCGCCGTCCGAGAACGAGTCGGGCGTCACGTTGACGATGCCCATCACCTGCGGGCGCGTCAGGTCAATGCGGAATCGGGTGGTTTGCCAGAACATCGGGAAAACGCATCAAAAACGGGGCCGAAGCCCCGTGTGCACGCTGCTGCCCGAGCGAGAGGGCGAGCTCAGGCGGCGGCGGGGGCGCTGCCGGGCGTGACCGGCGGCACCGGCGGCACGGCCCGGTTGATCGACGGCGTCCAGTCTTTCGGCGGGCGTGGCGGCTTGTCGTTCATGATGTCGTCGATCTGCTCGGTGTCGATGGTTTCCCATTCGAGCAGCGCGTTCGCCATCGCGTGCATCTTGTCCTTGTTGTCCTCGATGTGCCGGCGCGCGACCGCGTACTGCTCGTCGAGGATGCGGCGGATTTCGTGGTCGACCGCCTGCATCGTGCGCTCGCTCATGGTGGTGGTCTTGGTCACCGAGCGGCCGAGGAAGACCTCGCCTTCGTTCTCGGCATAGACCATCGTCCCCAGCGCGTCGGTCATGCCGTAGCGCATCACCATGTCGCGCGCGATGTGGGTCGCGCGCTCAAAGTCGTTGCTCGCGCCGGTCGTCATCTCGCCCATGAAGACTTCTTCGGCGATGCGCCCTCCGAACAGGATCGCGATCGTGCTGAGCATGCGCACCTTGTCGGTGCTGTAGCGGTCGCCTTCGGGCAGCTGCATCGTCACGCCCAGAGCCCGGCCGCGCGGGATCACGGTGACCTTGTGAACCGGATCGGCCTTGGGCACGAGGCGAGCCACCAGCGCGTGACCGGACTCGTGGTACGCGGTGTTGCGGCGCTCCTCCTCGGCCATGACCATGGACTTGCGCTCCGGCCCCATCATGATCTTGTCCTTGGCCTTCTCGAAGTCGGCCATCTCGACGACCCGGCCGTTGCGGCGCGCGGCGAACAAGGCGGATTCGTTGACCAGGTTGGCCAGATCGGCACCCGAGAAGCCCGGGGTGCCGCGCGCCAGGATGTCGGCGCGGATGTCCTGCCCGACCGGCACCTTGCGCATGTGCACGTTCAGGATCGCCTCGCGGCCGCGCACGTCCGGCAGCGTCACATAGACCTGGCGGTCGAAGCGGCCCGGACGCAGCAGCGCCGGGTCGAGGATGTCAGGGCGGTTGGTCGCGGCCATCACGATCACGCCGAGATTGGTCTCGAAGCCGTACATCTCGACCAGCATCTGGTTCAGCGTCTGCTCGCGCTCGTCGTTGCCGCCGCCCAGGCCGGCGCCGCGGTGGCGGCCGACCGCGTCGATTTCATCGACGAAGATGATGCAGGGCGCGCTCTTCTTGGCCTGCTCGAACATGTCGCGCACACGCGCCGCGCCGACGCCGACGAACATCTCGACGAAGTCGGAACCCGAGATCGAGAAGAACGGCACCTTGGCTTCGCCGGCGATCGCCTTCGCGAGCAAGGTCTTGCCGGTGCCCGGAGGGCCGACGAGGAGCACGCCGCGCGGGATTCGCCCGCCGAGTTTCTGGAACTTCTGCGGGTCTTTCAGGAAGTCGACCAGCTCCTTGACCTCTTCCTTGGCCTCGTCGCAGCCGGCGACATCGGAGAAGGTGGTCGTGTTGTTGGCCTCGTCCAGCATGCGGGCCTTGCTCTTGCCGAAGCTGAACGCCCCGCCCTTGCCGCCGCCCTGCATCTGGCGCATGAAGTAGATCCAGA